>ERZ1370068.820-contig-10751_pt1 | contig 27403 bp, 38 predicted proteins | sample MGYA00561227_ERZ1370068 | MGnify/ENA primary metagenome ERZ1370068 (study PRJEB38410, sample SAMEA6850437) | metagenome | study: Metagenomic assessment of the ecological functions of the soil: analysis of the soil microbiota associated with the...
ACTTCGCCGTTCGTTACATGTGCCATCTCCTTTGACCGGACGCGCTGGATGGAGGGCATCTCGGATTGGGTCGATGGGGAGCTGATGGTGGTGCACAGCCGGGCGATGCTCTATCTCTTGAACAAGTTGCAGGATGTGGTTGCGGGCGGACTCCTGCAGATGGACCGGCCTGGTCGCGCTCTTCTACGCGGCGGTGCTCTTCACCGAAGGCATCGGCGCGTCTATCTGCAGCGACGCTGGGCCGAGATGCTGATGGTCTTCGCCACCGCGACTCTGATCCCTTTCGAAGTGCGCCATGTCTGGTTCCATCCCGGTGCCGTCGCCATCATTATCCTGGCGGTAAATTGTTTCATTGTCTGGTTCCTCTATCGCGTGCTGCGGCGAGAGCGTCGCGAGGGAGACAATAGCCGCGGCTGAGGAGCCGGCCGCCGTGGAAATCCGTTAGGCGTTAGGCTGCTGGTCGAATATCGAAATGCTCCAGTGCGGCGGCGGTTTTCTCTGAGCGGCAGGCCGATGACGTTGCTGCGCGAGCCGATAATGCGGGCAATGATCGCCCGACCAGTCCCTTGCGCGGCGTAACCGCCTGCTTTGTCGAGCGGGTCGATCGAGGCGAGATATTCTTCGATCATTCGATCGCTCAATTCTTGAACTCGACCCGCGAAAGGACAGAGAAGGCGAGTGATTTACCGCGATGCCAGTGTGGACGATGAAGACGCTCGAAACCACGAAGTGCATCCGACGCTAAGCAATCGAAGGAGGCGTGCCGCTTCGGCGAGATCGGCCGGGTTTGCCGATCAACCATTGGTCGAGCGCGACAAGCGTATCGGCAGCCAGGACGACCTCGGCCGGGATGCGCTCGGCAACAATGAGCCCTTGCGCAGGGCGTTGTAACAGGTCGCCTCGCGCAGGGGTCAACTTGTCGGAATGAAGTTCTTAGTTCAGCCGGCTTAACGACCTCGAAATCGTGAGCCGGCGTCAGCGCAGTAATTGGCGGCGGCGGGGCGACGCCGAGGCGAGAACGAGGCTCGGCCGGCGGCCGGTCATGGAGTCCCGGCTTATCCGGCGATTGTTTGCCACCGAGAATATCGGGCATTTTCATCTCGGAATAATCGGCAGGAACGTCGAACTCCGAAGCGGCCAGCGGAGAAAGGCTGACAGATTCGATCGTGCTCGTGATTTGAGCCTGGCCGGGCACCTTGATCTCCGTGCGCAAACGGCAGGCCGGGGAGAGCGTGGTAATCCGGCATCCCTGGCGATGCTGGCGAAGGCGCCACGCTGCAGGAGCGACATTTGCCGCAAGATGCTCTCGTAATTCGGATAGCTCTTCGCGACCCAGTAGGTCGCGTGATACTTCGGCGAGCCGCTGACGTATTCCTCGGTCTCATAGCCGCTAATGGTTTCCTTTTGGCCCGTTGGTTTGGGCAGAGGCCTGCTCGGGCGCTTCTTCTTTGACGAAGGATTTGGCCACCTCTGCCATCGCCTTGGCCCTTTCGCCGGAGATACGCAGGACGGTCTTTCTTGTCGTTGAGCAGAGTCGTCAGGTCGCCAGTTTTCGCGTCGATGATGGTGGTGACCTGCGGCGTGACATCGACCCGCAGCTTTGTCGCCTTTGACCTTCGAAAGTAATCTGCATGAACCCCATCGGCGCCGGCCATTTTTTGACCACGGTGAGGTCGGCCTGCGCGGTGGCGCAGAGCGCGAGAAAACAATCCCGAAAAGGCGCGGTGATTTCATAATCAGTTGCTAATCGTGTTGGGTGGGAATGGCAAGCTTCTGCAGGCGAACACAGCGTCGGATGAGACACAGATAGGGATTAATCGGGAGACCAGAAAGCCAGGAATCGATCGGAAAATTCGGATCGGCTGGTTCCTTTCCAGTTCATCGGCTTCCAGATTGATATCTTCGGGAAACGCGTTAGGCGTTGGCGCTGAAAAACTTGGCAAGGCCGGACGAGCGCGGCAGCTTACGCGCGCGCGGGCATAGCTTAATGGTAAAGCTCCAGCCTTCCAAGCTGGCTATGAGGGTTCGATTCCCTTTGCCCGCTCCCTGGACGTGGGGGAGTAGTGCGATTAGCTGCCTGTCGGGAGACTCGTTCAATTGCCGATGAAACCATTGCGCGTGCCAGCCTGGAGCGGATCGGCCTCGTCGGCGATGGAGGCGCACCGCGCTCATGCTTCTGCGGCGTCCTTCTCCTGGCCGCGGGATTTTGGATGGCATTGCTGCCAGCCGTGCTGGCTCGTGAATTGACGGCGGCCCAATATGATCGCGGACCAGTTGCCAGGCGGGAATAACGCTGAAAAGCGCCACCAAATCGGAATTTCTCGAGGCCGTCTGTGCCGCAGTGCGGAAACGGCGCAGTGCTGCCGCTGCCATCACGCAGGCGGCGGTGACGGCGCGGCGCGAATCTGCGGGCGAGCGTTGTGGGAGCCGTCTTGCGTTGCAGCGGGAAGACCAGTTGCGAGTCGGTAGGATCGATCGTGGCGGCGGCGACCGCGGCGGAGGGGCGACCCCGAGAACATCGCCGACGCGGCGATGGCCAAGGCGCCGAACTGTGCGGAGACGATTCGCGAGGCGAGTCGGCGCGGAGCGAAGGCAAGCGATCGCGCTGAGGCGGAAGCCGCTCCGGAGCAGGGTCCATTGATCGGAACGAGCAACGGGCCGGACGAAGCGATTCGATCCGCACGAGCAGCTCAATCTCGTCTGTGATGATGGGCACGCAGCGCGCGGTGCGGGCGAGTCAGCTCGACGATTTCTCTGCGTTTCGAACCCCGGATCGTTCGTTGGTGTCTGCCAGACGCTCCCGCAAACAACCATTAGCCCGCTGAAGGTTAGCACGCTCTGGCGGCAAACCTCTCCCATCTCCAGCGCCAGCGATGTCGCCGCGGTCGTCGGCGCGGTGGCGTTAACCGGCATCGGCAGTGTGATCGCAGACGCGCTTGGCCGTTCGGACGGCGCGGTTGGCAGGACTCGTATCAGTCCGACCAGCGCGCAGACCAGGCCGCGCGCGTCACGAATCATCAAACCCGAGCCCCCGCCGGCTCAGATCAGCGCGCGATGGCGCCAAAGATACCCGAGTCCGGAATAAATCGTTAGGCCGATCGTAATCCAAAGCAAAACGTTGCCCCCATCGCGCCAGGCGATTTGCCACCAGCCGGCGTCCCTGACGCCCGGCCGTAACTCGCGCGTCGGAGAGCAGCAGGAGAAAAAACACCACCGTCACGATTTGCCACGAAGTCTTATGTTTCCCGAGCTTCTCCGCCGGCAGGATGGCGCCCTCCGATGACGCGAGCAACCGCAGCCCCGTGATGAGGAAATCACGCGCCACCACGATCGTCGCCACCCAGGCCGGGACCGCCCCGAGCGGCACCAGGCAGATGAAGGCGGCAGCCATCATCACCTTGTCGACCAGCGGATCCATCAGTTTTCCAAATTTCGTCACAGTCCCGTAACGGCGCGCGATCTCGCCGTCGAAATAATCGCTGATCCCGGCGAGACCGAAGAGGACCAGCGCGATGCTCCGGCCATAAGTCCAGACCGAGCTAAGCGCGAGGACGAAGAGGATGGTGAGCGCGAGCCGCCCGAGCGTGAGACGATTCGCCCAGTTCATGAGGTGGCGGCGCGGCTTTGCCTAACAAAAAGCGGGCGTTTCCAGATCGGCACCTTTTTCTTTAGCTCGGTCACAATCCAGGAACTCGCTCGAAAGGCGGCCTCCGCGATGGGCGCTCGCCACGCGCAGGAAAAGCGATGCTTCGCCTGCGGCGACGAAACCGATGCGATGCTGCAGGGTCACTTCCTTCAGGTCGAACTCGATCTGCGCGGCTTCAGCGATCATCTCCATTTGATGCTGCGCCATCGTCTGATGCGCTTCGTACTTCGATGCCGGAGATTTCGCGCCCGTCCTCCAGCGTCCGCACCACGCCCCAAAATCGACCGAGGCGCCAGCCGCACCGTTCCACCTATTCGGCCGTGATTGCAGCGGGCTGGTTGTGATAAGGATTTCCGAATGCCAAGTTGCCATCTGCTTCAGCGAGCCTGCGCACTCTGTCGCTACGGCAGGGTGACGCGTTCAGGAGATACCGAAAATGAAAACGAATCAATGTGATATTGGCCTCATCGGTCTGGCCGTCATGGGCGAAAATCTCGTCCTCAACATGGAGTCCAAGGGCTTCTCAGGTCGCCGTCTTCAACCGCACGACCGCGGTCACGGAGAAGTTCGCGGCCAATCGCGGCAAAGGGAAAAACATCCAACCGGCGACGCACGATGGAAGAGTTTGTCGGCGCCCTGCAGCGGCCGCGCAAGGCGATGATCATGGTCAAGGCTGGGCGCGCCAGTCGATGCGGTCATCAACCAGCTCGCGCCGCTCCTCGAGAAAGGCGACGTCATCATCGACGGCGGCAATTCACTGTTCACCGACACGCAACGCCGCTGCCAGGAGCTCGAAGGACGCGGAATTCATTTCGTCGGCTGCGGTGTCTCCGGCGGCGAAGAAGGCGCGCTCAAAGGTCCATCGCTCATGCCCGGCGGGCCGCGCGCCTCGTGGGAAATTATCGCGCCGATCTTTCACCAGGATCGCGGCGCAAGTCGATGGCGAGCCCTGCTGCCGCTACATGGGACCGGATGGCGCCGGTCACTACGTCAAGATGGTGCACAACGGAATCGAGTACGGCGACATGCAGTTAATCTGCGAGGCCTACGCGATCTTGAGCAGCGTGCTCGGTCTCAACGCCGCCGAGTTGGCCGACATTTTCAGCGAGTGGAATCGCGGGGATCTCGACAGCTATCTGATCGACATCACTTCCCAGATTTTCCGCAAGCATGATCCCGAAACCGGCAAGCCGATGGTCGACGTCATCCTCGACAAAGCCGGCCAGAAAGGCACCGGCATCTGGACCCTGCAATCCGCCATCCGGCAATCGATCGTCATCTCCACGATCAATGCCGCGGTCGAAGCGCGCGTCATTTCTTCGCGCAAGGAGGAGCGTGTCAAAGCATCGAAGATCCTGCCGCAACCGAAGATCGAAAAGTTCAGCGGCGACCGCGATGAGCTCATCACCGCCGTGCGCGATGCGCTCTACGCCTCGAAGATCGTCTCCTACGCCCAGGGGATGGAATTGTTAGGCGCAGCCAGCACCGAGTTCAATTGGAACCTGAACTTCGGCGACATCGCCACCATCTGGCGGGGCGGCTGCATCATTCGCGCGAAATTTCTCAACCGCATCGTCGAAGCTTACGAGCGCGATCCCGCGTTGCAGAATCTGCTCCTCGATTCCTACTTCACCGACATTATTCGAAAGACGCAGCATAACTGGCGCATCGCGGTCGCAACCGCGGTCGAGCAAGGCGTGGCCGTGCCGGCCTTTAGCGCGTCGCTGGCTTACTTCGACAGCTACCGGCAGGCTCGTCTGCCTTCGAATTTGCTGCAGGCGCAGCGCGATTTCTTTGGCGCTCACACCTACGAGCGAGTCGACAAGCCGGGCGTCTTTCACACCGAGTGGCTGGAACCGGCGAAGCAACCAACCGAAAAACCAGCCGCGCCGAAAGAGGCGCCAAGACGTCACGCGGGCGAGTAAGGAGCAATTCGTTATGCCGACCTACGTTTACGAAACCACTGATCCGACCAAGCCGGTGCGTCGCTTCGAAGTCAGGCAAAGCATGAAGGATGAACCGCTGCGGGTGGATCCCGAGACTGGCGAAGCCGGTCCGGCGTGTCATCTCCGGTGGCTATGGCGTGCACGTGCCCGGTGGATCAACCGGCCCGTCGGTCGGTTCTGTCGGCGGCTCTTGTGGTCCCGGCTGCGGCTGTCACTAGTTGAGCGGGCTTCCGCTTTCGTTCCCGGCCGGTGGGGCCTACCAGTATAGCGCGCCTAACGAAAATCATGCGACTCGCTCCCGCCGAGTTGCGCATGCGCCAGCGGCCGGATCTTTCTCGCTTTCACGAGCACGACATTATCCGTGTTTTGCACCTCTCCTTCGATGAGCAGAAACGGCTCCTCCGTAATCACAAGCCGGACGCGCTCAAACAAATCCGGCGTCACGATCGCATTCGCCACCCCGGTCTCATCCTCCAGGCTGATGAAGACAAATCCCTTCGCCGTCCCCGGCCGCTGACGGCAGATCACGTTCCCCGCGATCTCCACCGTTGCTCCATGGCGCGCCTCGACCAGATCGCTCGCCCGCCAGACGTCAGGCAGCTGTTCCCGCAGCAACTTCATCGGATGCGGACCGGTCGTCAGGTTCATCCCTTCATAATCCGCCTGGACCCGTTCCGGCAGCGTCATGGGCCGAAGCGGCGCAACTGCTAGCCGAGCGCTATCGAGGATCGCGTGCCGTTGCCGGCGAGCTCGCCGCCAGACTTCAACGATCCTGCCGCGTTCCGTTCCGATGTCGTCACGGCGAGTCGCGAATCGCCGCGATCGCTGCGATGACAGCAAATCGGCTCGGTAGCGGCTCTTCCACGTGCCAGAGTGCTGCGCGTCGATGTTCGGCAAACACAGTTGAGCGCGCCGATTTCCGACAGCGTGCGCAGCTCCTCTTTCGTTAGTCCAACCCGCGCCTTAAAATCGTTCAGCGACCTAAAAGTGCGCGCCCCACGCTGCCTAACGAGCTCTTCGGCATGCTCCTGCCGCAAGCCATTCACCACGCAAAACCCCAGACGCACGCTCTCGTCCGACTCGACCGCGCACCGCCATTCCGATTCCGCCACGCAGACCGGCCGCATCCGGATGCCATGCCGGCGCGCATCCTTCACAATCGTGGCCGGGGCATAAAACCCCATCGGCTGATTGTTCAAGAGGCTGGCATAGAACTCCGCCGCGCGATGCACCTTCAGATAAGCGCTGCCGTAGGCGAGAATGGCGAAACTGATCGCGTGTGATTCCGGAAATCCGTAGAGCGCAAACGAGCTGATCGACTGGATGATCTTCACGATCACTTCCGGCGCGACGCCATTCTTCTCCATTCCCGCGCGCAGTTTCACGCTCACTTTTTCCATCCGTTCGACCGAGCGATGAAAACTGAGCGCGCGCCGCAGTTCCTCCGCTTCCGCGCCGGAAAAATCGGCCATGATCATCGCGATCTTGAGCATTTGCTCTTGAAAGAGCGGCACGCCTAACGTGCGCTCGAGGACCGGTTTCAGGCGGTCGTCGAAGTAAGTCACCGTTCTCCCGTCCCGCCCGTCGCGCCAGATAGGGATGCACCATGTCGCCCTGGATCGGTCCCGGCCGGATGATCGCGACTTCGATCACGACATCGTAAAAGCATTTCGGTTTCATCCGCGGCAACGTCGCCATCTGGGCGCGGCTCTCGATCTGGAAAACCCCGATCGTGTCCGCCTTCTGCATCATCTCGTAAGTTGCCGGGTCATCATTCGGGATGTGCGCGAGATCGAGCGGTCGCCCGCGTTCCCGGCAAAGCTCAAACGTATCCTGCATCACCGACATCATGCCCAGGCCTAACAAGTCCACCTTCACGATCCCGAGATCTTCACAATCGTCCTTGTCCCATTGCGCCACGACCCGGCCCGGCATGGATGCGTTCTCCAGCGGCACGAAGGAGCTCAATTTGTCCCTGGCAGATGATCATCCCGCCGGAGTGCTGCCCGAGGTGGCGCGGCAAGCCATAAATCGATTGATAGAGCCTAACGAACGCAGGCATGCGGGGATGCGCCTTGGGCAAACCCGATTGCTCAATCTGCGACTGGAGATCGAGCGTGTGCGGGAAATCGCCATGGGCGAAAGAGATGCGAGAAGCGGTCGAGAATGTTCGGTGCAAAATTCAATGCTTTGCCGATCTCGCGCGCCGCGCTTCGGCCGCGATAAGTGATCACGTTCGCCGTCATCGCGGCGCCGTGTTTGCCGTAACGCCGGTAAATTTCCTGAATGACGCGCTCGCGCCGATCGCCACTCGGAAGATCGAGGTCGATGTCGGGCCAGCCTTTGCGGCCTTCACTGAGGAAACGCTCGAAGACGAGATTGTTGCTCACTGGATCGACCGGCGTGATGCCGAGACAAAAACAAACCGCGCTGTTTGCCGCGCTGCCGCGGCCCTGCACCATGATGTTGTTTTCGCGGCAGAAATTGACGATGTCCCAGACGATCAAAAATAGCCGGAGAAGCCGAGCTTCTGGATGAGCGCCAGCTCTTCGTTCAGCTTTCGTCGTCACGGCCGAGCTGATCGCGGCGTAGCGCTGCTGGGCGCCGAAGAGCGTGATGGTGCGGAGAAACGAATCCATCGAGTGGCCGTCGGGCACCGGGTAATCGGGAAAATCATAGCCGAGATTTTCGAGGGAAAACTGGAGTCGCTCGGCCAGACGTAACGGTGTTGGCGATGGCGTCCGGTCGATCGCGGAAGAGCGCTTTCATTTCCGCGGCGCTCTTCAAATGACGCTCCCCGTTATTCGTTAGGCGAGTGCCCGCGGCATCAAGATGGGTGTGTTCGCGGATGCAGGTAAAAACGTCGAGCACTTCGCGGCCCAGTGGCGTGGCATGCTGGACGCCATTGGTGGCGAGCAACGGGAGGCGATGGTGCTCCGCGAGATCGATCAACTGGCGATTAACGCGCTCCTCCCCACGCACTAGATGGCGCTGCAGTTCAACGTAGACGCGGTCGCGACCAAAGGCCTCGAGCAATCGTTGCACACGGTCGTCATCCCTCCGGGGAGCACCGGCCTTTGGCCTGTCGTTCGGTGCGGCTCGCGCCGCACGGCGCTTGACGTGCGACGTTGCGCTCACGTTGCGCCGCACGCAAATTGCGTCCGGCGAGCCATCGGAAGCGATAGGCCAGCGGCGTGTGCTCTCTGAGTCTGAAGCGGTGCCGCAGCAGAAAGGAGCGCGATTAACCCCGCGGAAAATTCTTCCAGTTCGCAGTAGCGCACCAGACAGCTTCCCTTTTCGCTCCGCAGATGTGCCTGAGTCAGGAGGGAACAAAGGTTTGCGTAACCGATCCGATTTTCCACCAGCACGGGCAGGAGAGTGCCATCCTCCATCGTCAGGTCAGAGCCGATGATCGCACGTATTCCTTGCTTTCGGCAGGCGACCGAAAACCGCTGCGCGCCGTAAACACCGTTGCGATCGAGCAACGCAACGGCGGGCAATCCGAGCTCCAGCCGCGCGCGCGGCGAGTTGCTCAGGGAAAGAAGCGCCGCGGAGAAAACTGAAGGCGCTGCAAACATGCAGCTCGACGTACGTCATCCCGAACGAAGCGCAGCGCAGCCGAGGGATCCCGGTGCGTAACCTGAAGGCATCGCTGTCGGAGTCCGTAAACTTGTTGCCGCCAGTCGAGTAACTCCGTGGGATCCCTCGGCTGCGCTGCGCTCGGGGATGACTAATCATAGACACCTTCAACTTCCCAGCCCTCTCCGTGTTCCCGGCAGCGGCAAACTCCACCATTCTCCAACTGCAAATCCCACTCCGTGCGCTCCCATTTTTGCGTCCCACCAATCTCCCGAAGTGCGATACGGTCCCTGCCGTGCGACCACCGCAGCGACCAGCGCGGGTGAAAATCCGGCACGCAAGCGGCGCAAGGCCGGGCCGATCATCGGCGCGGATTCGTTAGGCGAGGAAGGCAATTCCCAGGAAAAGGCCTCGAGATGAAAAGCATCGGGCCGGTGCGTATCTTCCAGGACCGGCCTTCCCACCCGCTCTTTGCCTAACAATCCCGTGAGCCGGGTAAGCGTCTCGTGCAGCCGGCTCGGGTCGCGCAAGGGCGTCTCGAAAAGATGAAACTGTTGCCGCGCCGGCCTGGAGGCGTCGGCTGCCAAAGAAACGGCCACGATTGCATGTTCCGTCCGAAACGTTTCGAGATGTGTCTGGAGCAGACGGAACAAAATCTCGACGGAGTTGGTCGGGTCGGGGATGTGAAAGCGATGCTCGTAGTGCGACTTGTCGGCAAAAGTGAGCCGGAAGGTCATCTCCCGGGCGACGAGGTAGAGCGCGCCGAGGCGCAACGTTAATTGTTGCAGGAAGCGGCGGAGGACAAAAGGAGCGGTTCCGCCGTCTCGATCGCATAATCGAATTCGATCTGTTCGACGAAAACTTCTGTTGGCCTAACGAGTCGCAAGAGCCGGGTCGCCCGGCCGGTGGCCTGCTTCCCAGAGAAGCACCGCGGCTGGCCCGAGGCGCGCGCCGAGTTGATCCGGCAGGAGAGCCGCCAGGTCGCCCAGCGTGTGGATGCCCCATTTGTGCAAGATCGCGAGGATGTGGAGAGCTCTTTGGCGCGGTCGGCGGCGCACTGGGATGTTTGTTTGGTGGATTGATTGCCCGGCACAAGCGGAAATTAGGGTCGAAACGAGACATGTTCAATAGAACATTTTTTCCGAGACTCTGTCGACGTGGCGATGATCCCCGTTTTAAAGCGGCGCGCGCCTCCTCGGCTCGACAGAGTCGATCAAAGAGGTTTGTCCTCCAATTAGCCGTTTGGATTCAGCAAGCGCGTCTTGGTGTCATCAGGCAATGATGAATTCGCAATCCAGGTCGAGGCGTTGCGCGGATCGGTTTTCAACCAGGCGCGCGCGCGTCGATTCCATCTGGCTATTGCGCAGGCTGTCGTCGCCGATCGTCGCGGCCCATTGTACCGCCGCCTGCGGATCAGACGAGCCAATGCGATTGCTGAAAGCACTTACCGCCTGATCGCGCGAAGGCCCCTCCGACAAATTTCCGAGCCAGCTCGCGGCCGCCGTCGGGTCATTCCCGGCCCAACGATTGATCAAATTCGCGAAGATTTGTCCGCGCGTTTTCCCTTCGGGAAAGGAGACGGCCCAATTGCCGGCTGCCTGCGGATCGCTCGCCGCCCATTGCGAAATGACGGAAGTCGCCGCCGCGGTCTGCGTTTCACCCGAGAGACGCGACAACATTTGCGCCGCCCGCCGCGGATCGTTTTCCGCCACCGCGGAAATAATGTTCGGCAGCACGGCGTTGCGCGCCGCCGGGTCGGATAAATCCTGCGCCCAGCTCAGCGCGGCTTGGGATCGTTCCGGGCCCATTGGCGCGAGATGCTGTCGAGAAGATTTTGACGCGCGTCGCCGCTGGCGGTGCGCAAGGCGAACTTAGCGGCACTGGCCGGATCCGTCTCGCTCCATTGCGCGACGATCGGATCGAGAGCGCCCTGACGCGTTGGTCCCTCGGGAAGTTTTTGCGCCCAGCTCAAGGCGGTTTGCACATCGGCGGTGGCGAGTTGACGCGCGATTGACTTCACTGCGTCCTCCTGCGTCTTGCCGACTCGGCAGCGCGGCGACGTAGTCGGCGGCGGCTGTCGGATCGCTTTGCGCCCAACTCGAGAGGACGCTCTGCATTGCGCGACTTTGTCCTTCGCCAGTCGGGAGCGCCTGGGTCCAGGCAGAGCGCGGCGGTGGGATCGTTCTGGGCCCATTGCCGCGCGATATTTCCGGTCGCCCGGTCGCGCATGGGACCCGGCGCCAACCCCGCGACGATATTGGCGGCTTCCTCTGGATTCCTGTTTGCCCAGCTGGATACGCACCGCCTGCAAGGCATTGTCGCGACCCTGGCCCGGTGGCAAGGCATTGGCCCAGGCGAAAGCGGCCTGCGCATCCTGGCTGGCCCATGTCGAGGGCGACCACCTGGACGGCGCTGTCATGCCCTAACCCGGGGGTAATTAGCGCCGCTTGTTGCGAGGCCGTTACCGGATCCTTGCTCGCCCAGCGGGAAAAGATCGGCCAGTAGAAATTTTGCCGGCTCTGGCCGGCCGCGGGGAGTGTTTGCAGCATGGTGAGCGCGGCCTGCGGATCGGTCTCGGCTAACGATGAGACGATCGCCTGCCAGGCACGATCTCGTTCCTGGCCCGACGGCAATTGCAGGACCCAGGCGTTGGCCGCGGTCGCATTCTTTTCCGCCCACGCCCGGATGGCGGCCGAGACCATCAAACTGCGATCGGATGCCGGGCCGGTCGTCCGTGCATAGGCGAGGGCCGCCTGTGGTTCGCCTTCCGCCCAGCGCGCCACCAACATGCCGAGGTAAATCGATTTCTCGCGCTGATTTGGCAGAGCCTGGATCGCGTCGATGACGGGGCGGATATTTTCGGATCGATCCCATCGATCAATTTGGTGACCTCGAGATAGCTGTGGCGATCGGAGGGAAGGGCCATCGCATTCTTGAGGCGCGCGATGATCGTTTCCGTGGAAAGAGGAGCGGAGCCTCGCTGCGCTGAAGCGAGCCGGGAAGGAGTGGTTGCGGAACGGGCTGGCAAGCCGAACCGGGGCAGGGTTATTGCCTAACGAATTGGTTTGAAGGGAAACCGGTGCGGAACGACTCTGAGGGCCCAAAACGCGTAACGACCTATGGCCAGACCGGCGAGAAAGAGGCGCCGCGACGGCGAGCAAGGTGGGAAGAGCGACACGCGGCACGAAGCGAAAATAACAGAACTCCAAAAAGAAAATCTTCTCTCAAGAAAGTAATCGGTAGAGGCACGACTCTGTCGAGCCGGAGGGAAGACGTCTTCCGCAGCGGCGCGCCGTTCCTGGCTCGACGGAGTCTCGGCCTGCTGACGTTGGCGCCGGGGCCTCACAAGATCTTCACCGGGCATTCCGGCAATGCTTTTAAGAAAGCCCGGCCGTATGTCTCGTCACGACCCGATTGTCGAGAATGACGACGATGCCGCGTGTCGCTCTTGGTCCGGATCAAGCGCCCGACGCCCTGGCGGAATTTCAGGATCGCTTCCGGGAGCGAGTATTCGCGTGAATGCAGTCACCGCCGCGCCTGGATGAGTTCGAGCTTCGCCTCGGTCAACGGATGATCCGGCACCGCGAACGGGAGGCGCGTGATGATCACATTCGAGAGCGCGTCACCCGGCACGTCCACGCCCATCCAAAACTGTCCGTCCCGAAGAGCACGCTGCGGGGCGTCGTTTTGAATTGTTCCAGGAGCTGGCTGCGCGGCGCGCCTCTGCCCTTGCACGAGCAGATTCATTTTTGCCTGACGAAAAAGCCTTCCATCTCGAGCGCCAGCTGCTGCATCGAGCGATAACTGGTGAATAGAACAAAGGCGCGCCCATCGGTATCTTCGACGAAGCGCGCCACCCATTCCGCGAGGGCGGCGCTGTAGCCTTCGTCGCGCGGGTCCGGCATCTTGCGCACCACGAACAGCTTCATCTGCTTTTGGAAATCAAACGGGCTGCCGAGCTGCAACGGCGCAGCGTCGTCCGCGCCGATCCGTCGGCGGAAATAGGCCAGATCCGGCCGGCCGACCGCGAGCGTCGCACTCGTCATCACGCTGGTGCAATCATCGCGGAAAAGCATCCGCCGCAGGACCGGCGCGACATCGATCGGCGCGGCGTTGAGCGTGATATTCCGGGCCGCCTTTCCCGTGCGCTCGATCCAGTAAACGTACTCTCGGCGCTCTGTTGCAGGAAGACCGAGATCCCTTCGCGCGCATCGCCAATGCGCCGTCCCAGTTCCTGCAGCTCCGCTTTGAGGAGCTCGTCCTCGGACTTGCGGACCACTTCGCTGATGCGCCCCTGGAGCGCAGCCAGGCGTCCGGTGATCTGATCGTCGACAAAATCCGCTTCCCGCACGCGATATTCGCGTCCTTCTTTCTTGAAGTTCGCCCGTTCCTCGATCGCAGCGAAAAACGGTCGGCCTCGTCGACTAGCGATGCCGCGAGAGTCACTCCAGCGGCGTCGCGCGTCACGGTGAAGAGTCCCTTTTTGAGCGGGCGTTGTAGAGCCGCTGGATGGTCGCGCGCAATCCGTATTGCGAAATCCCGATCCCGATCTGCGCGCGAGGCCACCTGCTCGATCGTGTGCGCTTCGTCGAAAATGATGAAGTCGTTAGGGAAAAGATAACCTTCGTCCCGCTCCTCCTGTTCCTCCGGGCTGCCGAGAAGCATGAAGAGCAGCGTGTGATTGATCACCACCACATCCGCCGCGATCAATCGCCTCCGCGCCTGTTGAAAGAAACAGCGCGGATTTTGCCCGCAGGTTTTGCCGTGCAGATGTGCGCTTCGCTGCACACCTGCGTCCAGACTTTGGGATCCGGTTCGATCGGCAGATCGCTCAGCGTCCCATCCGTTGTCGTTCGCGCCCAGTCAGCCAGCCGCGCCAGATCCGCCTGCTCGGTGCTGTTAAAGAGTTCGTTCGCGCTCTGCAACGCGCGCTCGAGACGGCGCGGACAAAGGTAATTCTGCCGCCCCTTCATCAGCGCGGCCTCGAACTCGACCGGGAGAATTTTTTCACGATCGGAATGTCCTTGTGCAGGAGTTGCTCCTGCAGATTGATCGTGTGGGTCGAGATGATCGCCTTCTTCTTTCTCGAGGGCGAAAAGCGTCGCGGGCACGAGGTAGGCGAGCGACTTGCCTACGCCGGTGCCGGCTTCGACGACGAGATGGCGCTCCTCTTCCAGCGTCTGCGCGACCGCCGCGGCCATCTCCTGCTGCTGCGGGCGATATTCGAAATTCCGCGCCTTCGCCAGGCGAGCCGTCCGGTGCAAAAATCGCCCGCACCCGCTCGACAAAATCGCTGTCGAGGAAATCTTTGAGCGCAATCATGCCGCGCAGTTACGCGTGAAATTTCGAAGATCGAATTTCGAGCTGCGAGCCGAATGCTCGATTTTCCAAATTCGAAAGCACCGGATGCGAGACTGAAGTTCGCGTGCATGCCTGAGTCCAAGCTTTGACGTCGCAATGAGTAATCGAATTTTAAGACCCGATGAGGCTTCTCGACCGCTATATCATCCGGAATTTCCTCCAGCCCTACTTCTATTGCATCCTCGGCTTCCTTTCGATCTGGCTGATCTTCGACATCAGCGACAACAGCTCGATCATCTTCGACGAACGCGCCCCTGTTCTGCTGGTGGTGAAGTTTTACTGGAGCCAGATCCCGCAGGTCCTGGTGGTCCTGCTGCCGGTTTCGTTGCTTCTCGCCCTCCTCTTTGTCTCGGCCGCATGTCGCGCTCGAACGAGATCGTCCTCGATGCTCACCGCGGGCGTCAGCGTGCCGCGGGTGGTCCTGCCATTGCTGGCGATTGGTCTGCTCACCACCGGCGCTGACCTTTGCCTTGAATTACTCCCTCGCTGCGCACGCCGAGCTGGCCCGCAAAAATTTCCTCGAGCAGGTCTATCGCGGCGGACCTGCGCGACGTCGTGATCAACGGCCAGGTCTTCCGCAACCGGACCGACAACCGCACCTGGTATATCGCGCGCTTTCGTCCCGCACACGAACAGTTCAGCGGCGTGCAGGTCGTGCAGCAGGATGGGCAGGAAAATATCGTGCGGAACTATCTGGCGACCGATGCGTATTACGAGCCGGCGACGAAAACTGGCGGCTTGAAGAGGGCGAAAGTGGTCAATTACGACTCCGCAGGCAACATCACGGATGAAAACTGGTTACTTCCCCTGACGATTCCACGGCTGGAGCGAGACGCCCTATCGTTTGAGCAGCGCCAACGTGCGCCCGGAGTTCCTCGGCATCTCCGAACTGCGCGAGTATGTGCGTTCAACGCCGATTTTCCGGAGACCCTCCTCGCGCCCATTTCGCACTCAACTACAATATCGTTGGGCGCTGCCCTGGACCTGTTTCGTTGTTGCCATGATGGCCGCGCCGCTTGGGATTGGCTTCTCGCGGCGCGGCATTCTCGCGAGCGTCGCGGCGGCGATCGGGCCTCGTCTTTACGATGAATTTTCTGACCCACCTCTTTCTCGCGCTTGGGGAAGGGGATCGGGTTTCGCCGATCGCCGCCGGCCTGGACGCCAAATCTGATCTTTCTTGTCGTCGGTCTTTATTTGCTCCGTTTGCGGGCGACGAACCGGGAAATGCCTAACTTTAATCCGGCCGCGCTCTGGCGTAGTTTGCGCGCGCACATGAATCCCCTGGCAGACGAATGGTCGATCCAGCATCGGGCCGAAGCCTGCGCCGTAACAGGCAAGCCTCTTTTGCCGCAGGCGAGAATTTTTACACGCTGCTCTTTCGCGATGGCGACGGATTTCGCCGGCAGGACTTGAGCGAAGCAGCCTGGCAGCAGCGGAACGAAAATCTGCAGCCGTTTTCCTTTTGGCGCGCGCGCTTTGAGCCGCCGCCAGCCACTGCCACCGCGAGCCGTTGCCGAAGGAAAACGCGGAGGAACCTTTCCGGCGCCTGGTCGCTGCGGCGGATCGCGCGAACGCCAACGCCTGTTACGTGCTCGCCGCAATGCTCGAACGCAAACGCGTTCTCAAGCAGATTCAAACCGAGAACGGAGATCACGGTCGCGTGCTGATCTATGAGCACGCGAAAACGCGGGGACGTCTTTGTTGTGCCCGACCCGCAGTTGCGCCTCGACGAGCTGGGCGATGTGCAGGCGGAAGTAGCGCAACTTCTCCAGAGTAGCGGAGCGATGGCCTAACGTCCTATGCGTTCCCTGGTTTTCCAACGGCTCTTTCCCGCTCTACCTCGCGCCGATGGCCGGCGTCTCGGATAAGATTTTCCGGCAGCTCTGCAAGGGAGCGCGGCGCGGATGTGCTGGTGACGGAGTTCGTCTCCGTCGGAAGGCGTCTTCCGGCGCAACGCGCGCACGCGCGGCTACCTCGATTTCGATGAAATGGAGCGGCCGCGTCGGCGTCCAGCTTTTCGGCGGCAACGCGGAGCACATGGCGGAGGCGGCGCGACAGGTGGTCGAGTGGGTTCAGCCGGATTTCATCGACCTGAACTTCGGCTGCCCGGTCAACAAGGTGGTGGCGAAGAACGGCGGCTCTGCCTTGCTCAAGGATTGTCCAACCTTGGGCCGAGTGGCGGAAGCGGTCGTCAAGGCGGTCGCCCCGTTGCCGGTGACGGCGAAAATCCGGACCGGCTGGGATGATAACTCGATCAACGCGCCGAGCGTCGCGCGACTTCTGGAATCGTTAGGCGTAGCCGCCCTCGCGGTCCACGGTCGCACCCGCGCGCAGGGTTATTCGGGCGCGGCTGATTGGGAGATGATCGCGCAGGTGGCGGCGGCGGTTTCCATCCCGGTGATCGGCAACGGCGATCTCTTTGCGGCGGCGCGACGTGGCGCGGCGGAAGGCGGAATCGGGCATCGCCGGGGCGATGATCGGGCGCGCCGCGATGAGTTCCCCGTGGATCTTTTCGCAGGCGAAACATTATCTCGCGACCGGCGCAGCTCCTGCCGCCGCCGGAGCCGGCGGAGAAATGGGCGCTGATCCAGCGGCACTGCGAACTGGCGGTCGAAGAATGCGGGCAGTCGAGGACCTACGCGATGCGTTCGATGCGCGGCACGTTTGATGGCTTATTCCAAGGGTCTGCCCGGAGAGCAAGCTGCTGCGCGAGAAATTTCAGCACGTCTGCACGCTGCGCGAAGTGGACGAAATCGCGCGTGCGTCCATCTGGCGACGCTGCCTGGAAGCGGCGTAAATTCCCTCGTGTCCGCAGCCTCTTCGCCCAACGGCGAGATCAAATTCAAGATTGGCAACGAGCGTCTCGTCAAAGTGACGGAAAACGCTTCGCGCAAACTGACGTCGCTTTTGCAAAAGCAGGGGCGCGCGCATGGCGCGTTGCGGGTCGCCGTGATCGGCGGCGGCTGTTCCGGGTTGCAGTACAAGATGGATCTGGTCGATGGCCCGGCGAACCGCGACATCATGGTGCGAATCCTGCCAACGTGCGCGTGGTGGTCGATCCGAAGAGCGCGCTCTTCGTCAGCGGCTCGGTTTTGATTACAGCGAGGATCTGCAAAAGGGCGGCTTCAAGGTCACCAACCCGAACGCGGTCGCGCATTGTTCCTGCGGCGAGAGTTTCTCGGCATGACCGACTACTTCGCGCTCCTCGGTGAAGCGCGACGGGCCTGGCTCGATCCGGAAAAGCTGAGGCAAAAATATTTCGCGCTCAGTCGCGCCGCGGCTGCGGACGCGGAGTTGAATGAAGCTTTTCGGGTTCTGAGCGATCCGAAGTTGCGCCTCCATCATCTGCTTACGCTCGAAGGAGCGGATCTGACCGCCAGCCGGCCGAGTGCCGCCGGCGGTGGCGGAGTTGTTTTGGAATACCGGGACGCTCTTGCGCGAAGTCGAGCAATGGCTGCTCAGGAATCGCCGGGGCGAGCCGAGCGCTCTCGCCGCGCGCGTTGCTCGAGTTCGGAACGGACGAAGCTCGGAGGCAGAGGTTGGAAAGGCTGGAGGAGCGATTCGAACGCGCTCTACGAGACCGAACTTGCTCAGCTTCGCCAGACTGATGCCGCATCGAAGTCGGCTTCGCCTAACGAATTGGCACAACTGGTGAAGCTCTACGATTCCATTTCCTATCTCACCCGGTTGCGCGAGCAGATCGACGGAGAAGAGATTTCGTCATGGCTGGCCTGAGAGCGCTTATCGTGGAGGGCCTTTGCGAACGCGAGGCGAAGCTGCTAGCTTCTCTGCGCACATAGCTCCTCCCGGCGTTGCAAGCGTTCCGGTTGCAGCGGCGAATATTTGCGAATATGTTCATATGCTCACTCCCGGGCAGAAGAATGTTCTGCAATTCATCCAGGCGGAGCAGCGACAAAGGGCTGCACCCCAAGCACGCGCGAGATTCAGGAACATTTCGGCTTCGCGAGTCAGACGTCGGTCATGCAGTATCTCGCCGCGCTGGAGCGGAAGGGTTTTCTGCAGCGGCACGCGCGCAAGGCGCGCGCCTTGATCACGGCCGCGCCGCATAGCCGGGTGGTCGATATTCCGATCTACGGCGAGATCCCCGCGGGCATGGCGACGCTCGCCGAACAAAACGTCGAGGGCCACGTCGCGCTCGATCTCGATTCGCTCAATGCCTCGCGCAGCGGCCGCACTTTCGCTTTGCGGGTGCGTGGCGATTCCATGATCGGCGCGCACATTCTCGATGGCGACATTGTGGTTTTGGAAGATCGGCAAACGGCGAAGAACGGCGACATCGTGGCGGCGTTGATCGATGGCGAGACGACGCTGAAACGTTATGTCACCGAACGGGGACGGCCGTATTTGAAAGCCGAGAACCCGACAGTTTCCAGATCTGATTCCGGCGCGGGAGTTGCGCATCAAGGCGTGATGACTGCGCTGGTGCGCAAGCAGTCGCCAGGTGGGCGCGGATCTTCTTAAGGCGTTGTGCCATCCCCGATCCTGCAGGCGCGGAGAGGGACCTCTGCAGTTGCAAGCGCACGGATTCATTGTAAAGGGCGTGCGCGAATTGCAGTTGTGAGATCCTTCGCCGTCTTTCGCGGTTTAGGATGACACAGGGAGTGAAGCGGCGTGTTGTCCTCAACCCGGCACTAATCGCTCGTTAGGCGAGCGATTCGAACCGGCTGAGCAGATCTTCTTGCTCGCCATGTCCGGTGATCTGGTCGCGCAGCTGGCCGTCCTGAAAAAGAGCAGCGTCGGGATCGCGCGGATGTTGTAGCGCGCCGAGCAGGCTTTGATTGTTGTCCACGTTGACCTTCCCCACTTTTACCGTGCCCGCTTTTTCCCGGCGATTTCATCCAGGACCGGCGCAATCATTTTGCACGGGCCGCACCATTCGGCCCAGAAATCGACCAGCACTGGCTGTGCGCTTTTCGTCACTTCGCGGTCAAAATTTGATTCGTCGATTGTGATCGCCACAGAATTTTCCATGATTTATTAAGAGAAATAGTTCCAAAGTTGCAGAAGCAAGGTCAGCACGGAAATACCGAGCAAGGCCCAGCACAGCTGAGTCGGACCCAATGCACCTAAGCCTTTGGCCGGCGAGTTCGCAACTGCCGGCGAGCGCGGCGCGAGATGATCGAGGCCAACGCGGCACATTGCAGGCTGCCGTTCCGGGCTTGACTCCGCCTTCATCGGCGAATCAGCCATGCGGACCGGCTCTTTTCGTCGGGTCGGCAGTTTGAACCAGGCCGACGACTTTCGAGCGGTCGGTGGACTGGAGCGAAGGCCCAGTTTCGACGGTCCCGGTGCAATCGGGCGGCAGCGCTCCTGCGCGGCGGCGAGACGGGTGGTCCTAAACCGAGACTGGTTGCGGGGGCGCATTGGGAGGACGGACTGGTCCAGACGGAGCGGGCGTGGCGGGCTGGACCATGGGCGGAGCCGGCGACCGTGGCGGCCGGGTGCCTCCCGTAGGTGGCAGGACTTCGGTGCAAGGCGACGGCGGACGCGGCCGGACCGGAACGGAGGGCGGCGGGCTCAAATTGCGCCGTCGGTAGTTTGGCTCCGGCAGGACGGAGACAAGCGAATCCGCTCGGTCTCCTTTTTCGGTTCGTTTAGATCGGCCAATAACAACACGAGTTGAAACTCTTGCTCGGGCAACTAAGACAGCAGCTGTCTCTCAAACCGCGCCCGCAGTGTCAATCATCCAATCGGTCAGGCAAGCAAATCGTAGCCGCGCGTCCCGCGGATCTTGCGCCTAACGAATTCGCCGACCGGCGCCGCTTCCGCCAGGATGACCCGCGTATCCACCTCCGGGGCGTCCGCCTCAGTGCCGCGCGATGAGCGGTTGATCGACCAGCAGTTTCAATTCGTGTCCTACCTTTTCCGCCGCGATTTCGCGCGCGATTTTTGTTGCAGCGTCATGGCCCGCCGGAAGCGAGCGTTCTTTGTGCCGCGGAAATCTGGTCCGGGCATCTTCGCGGCGCGCGAACCTTCTTCCTGCGAGTATTTGAAAATCCCGAGCCGCTCAAAACGAATTCGTTCGATGAACTCAAGGAGTGAATCGAATTCCGTCTCCGTCTCGCCCGGAAAACCGACGATGAAAGTGGTGCGCAAGGCGATCCCGGGAACGCCGGCGCGCAGCCTAACGATCAGCTCTTCGATGTGGGCGCGGCTCGTTTCCGCGGCGCATCCGTCCGAGCATGGCTTCGTCGATATGTTGCAGCGGCATGTCGATGTAGCGCGCGACTTTGCGGCCTTGCGCGATCGTCTCCATCAGTTCGTCACTCCAATGCGCCGGATGCGTGTAAAGCAGGCGCACCCAAAAATCACCCTCAATTTTCTCAATCTCGCGCAGGAGCGCCGCGAGCGTCGGGCCGCGCGATGAATCGACCGGCTGGCGGGGCCCGGCTTTCGAGGTCCACAGGTCCATTCCGTAGTAGGTGGTGTCCTGGCTGATCAGGTTGATTTCCTTCACGCCTTCCGCGACGAAGCGGCGAATCTCCGCGAGGACGGAGGCCGGCGGGCGGCTGCGATGCCGGCCGCGCATTTGCGGGATGACACAGAAACTGCACGGGTGATTGCACCCTTCGGCGATTTTCAGGTAGACGCTGTGCGCCGGCGTGAGACGAAAGCGCGGCGTGTCCCAATCCGGGATGTAAGTCGGGCGCGGCGTGACGAAGTTGTAGCCGGGGGCGTGATCTCGCCGGCCGCCGCAGTGATCGGCCTCGACCGGGATCAGCGCTCCCGCTACAACGCGCTCGATGATCGCGCCCAGTTCGCGCACCTGATCGAGCCCGATGAACGCGTCCACTTCGGGTAACGAAACGCGCAGTTCGGCCGCAAAGCGCTGCGACATGCAGCCGCTCACGATCAGCTTTTGGTTAGGCCGTTTCCCGAGCTCGCGCTGCTGATGCGCCTCGAGAATGGCCTCGATCGATTCCTCCTTTGCCGAATCGATAAAGGCGCAGGTGTTCACGACCAGAACGTCGGCCTCCTCGGCATGCGGCGTGATTTGCATCCCGCGCTCCAACACGCTCCCGAGCATGATCTCGGCATCGACCAGGTTCTTGGCGCAGCCGAGGCTGATCATCCCGACCTTCGTTAGGCCAGACTGGACGGCGGGCGTGCTATTCAAAGGTGACATCGGCGTCGCCCGCCGCGAGGGCCGCTCCATTTTTCGTGATTTGCACCGCGCTGCGCTCCAGCACTTTCACCGTCACGTGCCGGCCGCGAAAGGCGAGCGGCGGATCCGAAGAATCGATCCAGCCATTGAAGGCCGGTTCGGTCCGGCCGTCCACCGTCACGCGCAGAAAGGTTTTCCGCATCGGCGTGATTTGAACACGGTTGGCGAGCGGCGGCGTGGGAACGTTAGGCGCAACGAAATCTTCGGGATGAACCGGTTCGGCCCGGCGGACTTCGGGCTCGGTCGAGGAAGGCGACGGCCGTCTTCCGGCGTGAGGCGCGATCGTCGACGTGGGCTTCGCTGGCCGGCGGCACCTTCGACGGGGAGAGCGCGCGGCGCGACGATCTTCTCGGCGGGCGATTGCGGAAGGCAGCGGCGTTGCGGAGGACGACGGCGCCCGGCGCCGGGCGGGAGGGCGTGATGCGTTGGATGTCGAGTAACAGCTTGACCAGATACAAGCCAAGCACGAACACGCCCACCGCGATGATAAAAGGAAGAAGCGCAGGGCGTTTTGCCGGCTGACGCCGCACGATCGGAGACGCCGCGCTGCTCGGTGCATCCTGCAAGTAGGCGTAACCATCGACGCTCACCTCCTGCGAGGTTGCAAAGGCGTCGAGATACGGCGTGACGTCGACGTCGAGGAATTTTCCGTAAATGAGAAGGAAGCCTTTCGCGTAGGCGAGGCTGGAGAAATTCGAGAAATCTTCCGCTTCGATTTCCTGGATGCGCGCCGCGCGGATCTTGGTCACACGAGACGCTTCCTCGAGCGATGATCTTCTTCGCGAGACGCGCCTGCTGCAATTTTTGCCGAGCGGTTCCATCGGAGTGGCGGGATCAGACGGTGGCGTCGAGATCGACGAGAATCTCGCGCGGCTTCGCGCCTTCGCCGGGGCCCAATATGCCGCGCTGCTCCAGAATATCAACGATCCGGGCGGCCCGGGTGTAGCCGAGGCGGAGGCGGCGCTGCAGGAGCGAAGTGGAAGCGCGCTTTTCCTGGCGGATGATCTCGAGACATTTCTCGACCAGCTCTTCGTCTTCGTCCGTCACGTCGTCGTTCGGCGCGGCGCTCGCTTCCATCCGCTCGTGCATCGCGAGATCGAAGGCCGGCGAACTTTGCGCCGAAACGAAATCGACCAGCCGCCCGATCTCGTCGTCGGTCACGAGCGCGCCCTGGGCGCGGATGAGGCGCGAGGTGCTCGGCGGCAGATAAAGCATGTCGCCCTGGCCTAACAAACGATCGGCGCCGTTCTCGTCGAGGATGACGCGGCTGTCGATTTTCGAGGCGACCTGGAAGGCGATCCGGCTCGGAATGTTTGCCTTGATCACGCCGGTGATGACGTCGGCCCGCGGCGTTTGCGTGGCGACGATGAGGTGAATGCCGGCCGCGCGCGCCATCTGCGTGATGCGCGCGATCGCGCTTTCCACATCGGCCGGCGCGGTCTGCATCAGGTCAGCCAGCTCGTCGATGATGACGACGATGTAGGGCATGTGATCAGGGATGACGAGTTCCTCTTCGCGCGGAACGGTGATTGGTGTAGCGGCGGCGGTGTCGGCCGTATCCTCGCCGCCAGCGGGCGACACGCCCGCCTCTGCATCCAATTCCTTCTGCGTCTTCTTCGCCGGGCGGGCGTTGAATCCGGTGATGTTGCGCACACCCGCCTTGGCGAAAATTTTGTAGCGCTTCTCCATCTCATCAATCACCCAGCGCAAGGCGAGGAGAACTTTTTTCGGATCGGTCACGACCGGAATGACCAGATGCGGGAGCGAATTGTAGACCTGCATTTCGACCACCTTGGGATCGATCATGATGAAACGAAGCTGATCCGGCGTGAACCGGTAGAGCATGCTCGCGATGAGCGCGTTGATGCAGACGCTCTTGCCGCTGCCGGTGGTGCCGGCGACGAGCAGATGCGGCATCTGCGCGAGATCGGCGATGATGGTTTTGCCGTAAACGTCTTTGCCGAGCGCGATCGGCAACTTCGCGGCGCTCGCGTTCCAATCCTCCGATTGCAAGCAGCTCGCGCAGCGTCACTTTAACTTTGCGGCTGTTGGCCAGCTCGATGCCGACCGTGTCCTTGCCGGGAATGGGCGCGAGAATGTTAATGCGTTCGGCGCGGGTCGCGCGGGCGAGGTCGCGCTCCAGACTAACGATCTTGTCCACCCGCACGCCTTTGGCGGGATAGACTTCGTAGCGGGTAATGGTCGGTCCCTTGGTGATGTCGCCGGGCGCCACCTGAATGCCGAACTGGCCTAACGTTTCGATAAGCGTCTGCTGGATTTCCTCCAGCTCCGCCGGATCGGCCGCGACACGGCCTTCGCTGTCGTGTTCCTCCGAGCAGATCGATTCCGGGCAACTCGTAGTTTTCGGCGTCCCATTCCTGCGCCGTTGTTAAAGCGGGCGGGCGGCGGATTTCCCCGCCCGCTTCAGCTCAGCGAGCGAAGGTTTTTGCGCGGCGGAGCAGGCTCCGTCGGGAGCGCGGTGGTATCGACCACTTTCGGTTCCGGACGATTGGCAAATTCCTCCGGCGTCGCGAACGGCTCCGCGGGCTCAGGCACGCCTTTTTGCGCAGCTTCTTCTCGATCGCGCGCTGCTGTTTGGCGATTTGCTGCTGGCTGATCTCAAGCTGTCCCTTCAAATCCGCCTTGCGCATCCGGCGGCGCAGCAGCCAGAGCCGCAGCGCGACAAATCCCCGCCGGGACGCGAGGACACTTTGCCTAACGAGATGGATTGGCCGCAGCCCGGTCATCAAAATCAGGCTCGTCAGGTAAATGCCGGCCAGGACGATGACCGACCCCTTACCCATCGCGTAACGAAAGATGTGCCGGCCGAAGAAATAGCCGATCCAGCCGCCCGGTCCCTGGATTTTGAAAACGCGCCGCCAATCGTGCAGAAACCAAGGCTGCAAATGGAGCAGGCAGGCGCCGGAGGCGACGAAGAGAATGATCCAGCCAAGGCGGCGGCTAACTTTCAGCTCGCCGTGAAAAGTTTCGCGCCGCCGAAGCCGATCAGCGTGGCCGCGAGAAGATAGACGCCGCGCCGATGAGGAAATAGCAAATGCCGGCGCCGACCGCACCCAATGGGCCGAGGAAATTTTGCGCCGGCCGGTTCGGCGACGAAGTGGAGTTAAGGAGCGGGAACCAGGTCGGGATGTCCTTGGGAACGTAGGAGATGAGGGCAAGGAAGAGCAGCGTCCCGGTTCCGAGAAGAATCAGGGCGTAGACTTCGTTCCATGCATTTTGCTGAGTGCGTTTGGCCACCGCGGCTCATAGTAATCGCGCGACTGCGGCTTTCAATGCTCTCTTCAGTCAAGTGGTGCCGGCTCGTAATCGAAGAACTGGTGGAAATATGCTTGTGCCGAAGCGATCGGCTATCCTGTCATGCTGAAAGAATGATGAAGAAGCTGCCCTGATTGAAACGCCTCGACCGTTGCTACGGCCGTCGCCTGCTCTGCTCGCCGCGTCGTCGCGGCCCTTGCGCTGCCAGGCGCAAACCCTTGCCCGCGCGCTCGATGCGGTCCGGTGGCGGGCGGATTTATCTTCGCCGCTTTTCGTCGACCGCGCCTCCCGGCGATACCAGCCGGCTTTTTCGTGGTCGAACAGGGCGGCGAGATTCGAATCATCGACCTAACCACACGCACCGTGAAGCCAACCCCGTTTCTTGATCTCTCGGACGATCGTCTCTATCGTCGGCGAAGAAGGATTGCTCGGCCTGGCCTTCGATCCGAACTACGCGACGAACGGCCGATTCTACGTCAACTACGTGGCGCCCGGGGTGCGTTTCGGCCAGGGCGTGACGCACGTCGCGCTCTTCCGCGTCTCCTCCAACCCGGATGTCGCCGATGCCGACGAGCGAGCGCACGCTGCTCACCTTTGATCAGCCGCAGACCAATCACAACGGCGGCTGGCTCGGCTTCAGCCCGCGCGCGGGCGACGAGGACAATCTTTACATCGCGACCGGCGACGGCGGGCAATGCCAACGACCAAGGACCGGGCCACATCGAACCGGGCGGCAACGCGCAAAATACCACCACCTTGCTCGGAAAAATGCTGCGCATTCACCCGAACGATCGGCCGTCCGGGAGCTATTCCATTCCGGCGGACAATCCTTTCTTCGGATCTGACACCGACAAGCAGGAGATCTGGGCTTATGGTTTGCGCAATCCGTTTCGCAACAGCTTCGATCGTTTGCTCGGCACGTTCTTCATCGGCGATGTCGGCCAGGATTCGCGCGAGGAGATCGACGCCCAGGCTGCGACTCGAGACCGGCGGCGGCGAAAATTACGGCTGGCGGGTGCGCGAAGGCTTCGATCCAAAATCCCGGCTTACCCGCATGATCCCATTCCGCCTGACGCCGTCGATCCCGCCTACGATTACCCGCATTCCGTCGGCCAGACGGTGATCGGCGGCTATGTTTATCGCGGGAAGAAGATCAAGGCGCTGCGCGGCACTTACGTCTTCGCCGATTATCTCGGGCCGGAAACGGGCGACTTCACCGGGCGCATCTTCACCCTCAACTTCGACGGCACGATCGGCGTCGAATTTCCAGGATATCACGGACGATCTTTTCCCGACCCGGGTGGGGAATTTTCGCTCTGCTCAATCCGGCGTCGTTAGGCGAGGACGCCAACGGCGAGCTTTACATCGCCGACATCGCGAGCGGAAACATCTTCCAGATCGTCAGCGGCCGTCGTTAGGCGGCGACCCAGCCTCAAATCTTCTCGGCCATGCGCGAGACCGTTCGACCGGTGCGAGGCAGACCGGAGCCATCGACGAGCGTGGCGCGATGCCACGGCGCCAGATGACGCACCGGTCGCATTCGGCGGAGAACCAGCAGGACGCGCATCAACAGCCAGGCGAGCGATCAGCAATGCGATCGGGCCCGGCCTGTCTACTTACGCGTCGCCCTGCAGTTCTATCGCCGCGTGCAGTTCGGCCCTGCCCGGCGCACCACTCGGTGCGTCATCATTCCCTGCGCGGCCGGGCCGGAGAGCGACCACATGCTCATTACGACAACGCCAATCGCGAAAACAAATCCGCTCGCCGCCCATCCCATCAGCGCCATCCCCGCTGCGCCGAGGAACTGTCCGAGATAGAGCGTCCGCCGTTCACCCATATGCGCAGACGACAGCGGCCGGACCATCCTCCGGAAATAAGAACGGTACAGATCCCGACAAGAGGCCAGCGGAAAGGCCCACCGTCTTCTCCTGCCACGCATAACGATAGATCGCGTAGAGGACATAAATCTGGACGACCTCATGCGCGGTGTAGCCGATGAATTGGATGATCGACAGTCGGAACAATTCCGGATGCGAACGCAAAAGGACAAGTGAACCAACAGGATTTGCGCGGCGAAAGGAAAAGGCTTTGCGCGCTCGATCGCGAGCGATTCCGGCAGAACGAGAAATCCGTAGGCGGCGTTGAGCAGACTGCAGCAGCGCCTGCCACCCAAAATGGCAATCGCGGATCGATCGCGCCTAACCAACCGCCGAGCGCCGGCCCCGCAATGAAACCAAGGCCAAACGCAGCCGATCATGCCAAAAGCGCCGGCGCGCTTTTCCGGAACAACCACGTCGGAGATGTGAGCCATCGCGGTCGTGATGCTGGCCGCGGTAATGCCGGAAATGATTCGTCCGAGGAAAAGCCAGCCGATCGTTGGAGTACAATACGTAACTGAACGAAGTACAA
>ERZ1370068.2663-contig-180_pt1 | contig 27387 bp, 33 predicted proteins | sample MGYA00561227_ERZ1370068 | MGnify/ENA primary metagenome ERZ1370068 (study PRJEB38410, sample SAMEA6850437) | metagenome | study: Metagenomic assessment of the ecological functions of the soil: analysis of the soil microbiota associated with the...
TGTGCGCTTCGTTCCGGTTACGTATTGCTATCGCCCATTTTTCGACGTGACGCCGGCCGCTGGAAAGCGTAGTCGAAGCTTACATCGGCCAGCCAGCCGCAGCAAGCCAGAAGGAAGTGCGCCGCCGCGAGCGGCACGTCGATGTCGCGCGATTCGCGGATCGACTTGCCGCCGTCGAGCGCTCGATCGCCGCGAGCTCGCGCGCCCGTTCCTGCAGCACGCCGGGCGATCCGGTACAGGTACTCTGCCGCGTTCGCGCGGGTTTCGAGCTCGACCAGCTGCGCTGCCAGAGCGCGCCGAGCCGCAGCCACCGCGCGGTCGACGATCGCCCGCGTCGGCCTGCGCGACCCCAGGCGCGAGTGGTTTTGCCCGTCGCCAGTTGATCGTCGTCGAGTACTGCCGCCGGCGCGGCGCGACGAACTCTGCCGTCGATGAAGAGTCGTACTGCGGGTCGATTCGGACGTGGTCGGTGCTCTCGGAGGCCGGGCGTGCCGCCAGTCGGTGTCGAACCTGAGTTTCGTATCCGGTCGCGTCCATGCTCAGTCCCTGAAAATAGTCGGCCGACTGGTAGACGCCGGTGCGCTGCTTCTCGAGCTGCATCAGCAGGTCGTTTGCGAGCTGTGCTCGCGCCAGAAGCCGGAACCAGATCAGCGGCGTGAGCCACGCCTCGCCGAGCGTTTCGCGCAACATGACGAGGTAATGGATCGCCTGCTTGGCCTTCGCGATGCCGGCCGGCGAGCTTCATGCCGACCATGCGGCCGGTCGCACGGTAATGATCGCGGATCGCCTGCAGCACTGACCAGCTGTGACGGGCATCGTCGCGGCGGGCTGGATCTTGCCGGTGGAGGTCTTGGTGAAATCCGCACCGGCGTGGATCGCGCTGGCTGCCTGGCGCGGCGCACGGCGGTCGAGCGTGCCGAGCTCGCCGGTCTCGAGAATGACCTTGAGGTGCGGGCTCCGCAGGCCTCTTTGACCGCCACGATCTCGTCGAACACGCGCTGGTATTCACCCGCGAAACGCGCCGCGGGCGATCACCCATGTCGATCTCGTCGGCGCCTTCTTGCGACCGCGATGCGGGTCTCCTCGAGACTCGATCGAAAGCGGCGCCATGCCGCGGGGAACGGCGGTCGCCACCGACGCCACCTTGATGTCGTGACCTTGGAGCGCCCGGCGCGCCACGCCGACCATTGTCGGGTAGACGCACACGCGCCGCAACGTGCGGCAGGTCCGGCTGCGCGAGCGTGAAGATGCCGGCCTTGCGGCAGAGCTGTGCGCCTTGCCCGGCGTGTCCTGCCCCCAGGCGTCGTCAGGTCGACTCATCACTGAGCGCGAGCTGAGCGCGTGGACCTTCGAGTCCTTCTGATGCTGCGCGTGCAGAATCGCGCGACACGTTCCTCGACGCCGACCTGGTCGACGCGGGGTCACGCGGTCGAGCGCGGGCAGCGTGGATACGACGCGCTCGATCCGGCCGGGCTGGCGGATCCCGACAGCGGCACTGTCAGTGCGGCACGGCGACGGCGGTGTCGAGGCCGAGCCGGATCATCTTCGTCGAAGCGTGGTCTCGCCGCTCGTCGGCCGTCAGCGCGCGCGCCGCTCGTGATGTCGTCGCTCACCGTACAGATCGCGAGCGCTTCCGACCCCGAACTCCGCGGCGACGCCGTAGATGCCAGCCAGCCTCCATCTCGACGCCGACGATGCGGTACTTGCGCATCACGTCGAACATCTCGGCCTGAGGTGTCAGAAGAGATCGGCCGAGAAGACACGTTGCCGACGTGGAACCGAGTTGCCCTTCTCGGCGAGCCGCACCGCTTCGCGCGGCACCGGCTAGGAAGCTCGCGATCGCCGCGAGATCGTATCCGGAAACCGCATCCGGTTGACCCCGGAATCGGTTGAAGCGCCCATCGCGATGACGATGTCGCGCAGCTTCACGGACGGCTGCACCGACCCACGGCTGCCAACTCGGATGAGCCGCTTGACACCGTACTTGCCAGAGCAGAGCTCGTGGCGGTAGATCGATACCGACACGGATCGCCCATGCCAGGAGCCATCACCGAGCACGGGCTTGTCGCGATAACGGCCCGTGTAGCCCACATGTTGCGCACGTCGTTGACGCGGCCGGAGTCCTCAGGTAGTTCTCCGCGATGAACTGTGCCCGCAAGGGGTCGCCGGGCATCAGGACCGGTCTCGGCGAAATCGCCCGGCTGAGCGTTGAGTGTTGCCGTTGCCATGGGTCGGCGGTGCAGGTCAGAGATTCTACCGCGATCACCGCGGCCGATGTATCCGGGGCGGCGCTGGTCGGCCGGTGCTTTGCGTTTCTGGATTCGGCAGGTGCGGACCGCCTATGCTCGCCGCCAGTCCGCCGCGCCGATTCCACGCGCGACCACACAAACCGGATCAGAGGGGGAGACTCGCCGCGGCGGCGAAAAATGCCTCGCGTTTCGGCCGTTGGCGCGCGCCTGCGCGTCGTAGACTGCTCGCAGCCCTGCCGCTGGCGGCCAGCACCGGCCAGGCCCAGGAAGCCGGCCACGCTCGAGGAGGTGCATCGTCACCGCGACGCGCCGCGCGGAGAACATGCAGGAGGTGCCGATTGCTGTTTCGGCGCCTCGAAGGCGACGCTGCATGACCCCTGTTCGAGGGCGGCGGCGACATTCGCGCGCTCGCGACCCGCGTGCCGAGCCTGTATGCCGGAGTCGTCGAATGGCCGGATTTCGCCCGCGGTTCTACATTCGGGTCTTGGAAACACCGACTTCGATCTCGCGGCATCGCAGCCCGTGTCGGTCGTCGTCGTGAGGTGGTGCTCGAAAACGTCGTACTGAAAGAGCTCGCCGCTGTTCGACATCGAGCGCGTCGAGGTGCTGCGCGGCCCGCAGGGCGCGCTCTTCGGCCGCGCACACCGGCCGGTATTGTCAAGTTCGACACCAGAAGCCCAGCCAGGATTTCGATGCCGATTTCTCGCTCTCCTACGGCGGGCTGGACTCCACCAATGTGCAGGGCGCGATCGGCGGCGGTTTGACCGATACCGTCTCGGCCCGCGTCGCGGTCCTCTACCGAGTCGCGTGCCGACTGGATCGACAACTGACTTCACTGGCGAGAACGATGCGATGGGCGGCTTCGAGTGAGCTCGCCTGGCGCGGCACAGCTGCTGCTACGAGCCGACCGATTCGTTCAGAGCGCTGTTCAACATCCACGGCGCGCGACAACGACGGCACCTCGTCGATTCTTCCGAGCCAACGTTCTCGGCCCGGCAGCGGCGGCTTCAATTCGAACTACGACCGCGACACGGTCTCGTATGACGGAGGCGACAACAATCCGCAGGAGCGCGGACGGACATCGGTGGATCGGCTCCGATTGGACTGCGCCTTCGACGCGAGACACGACGCTGACCTCGATCACGCGTACGAGAACACTGGAGAAAGCAGCCTCGGCGACATCGATGGTGGCCACGGCGCCGGATTTCCCGCCCTGAATGCGAACGTAGGGCCCTGCCCGCCGGGCAGCCACGCCGGGTCGTGGATCCACTGCATCCCGTTCCGTCGCAGACGCAGGACGGCATCGACGACCTCGACCAGTTCACGCAGGAGTTCCGCTTCGCCGTCGCAGGCGGGCGACCGGACCTCTTCTGGCAGGCGGGCGTTTACTACTTCGATTCAAGTTTTCCGTACGACGACGACATTCGTTCAATTTCTGACGCCGGATCGAACGACCTGCCTACGCCAGCCACGATTGCGAGAACGCGCGTGGGCGGTGTTCGGGCACCTGAGCCTACGACGTGTCGAGAGCGCTGACGCATCTCAGGCGGTGCTCCGCTATACGCGACGACGACAAGGACTTGACTGGCGTCACGGATCCAGCCTGCCGGTTGCCCCATCGAGCCGCGAGCGTCTCGGACGACCAGGTGAGCTGGTGACATCAATGCGCTGCTACCGGGTGAGCAACGCGTTCAACATCTACGGTCGTTATGCGCGCGGGTTTCGCGCGCCGACCATCCGGGGGCGCGACGTCGCGCTCTTCGGCCCGCCGTCCGATCGCGGACTCGGAGACGATCGACTCGATCGAGGCCGGCTTCAGTCGGACCTCGCCAGCAACCGCGTGCGCGATTGAACGGCGCTGGTGCTTCTACTACGAGGTCGAGGACCTGCAGCTGTCCGCGATCGGCGCGCGGCGGTAACATTCGTACAGCTCGTCAACGCCGACAAAGGGCACCGGCATGGGCTTCGGGCTCGACGGGCGAGTTCCTCGTCACCGACAACCTGCTGCTGACTGCGGGGCTGCAGCTACGTGGACACCGAGATCGAGGACGACACGCTGGCCGTGTCGGCCGTGCGGCTCCGGGGCTACTGCACGGTGCAGGATCCGCTCGACCCCGAACGGTCGGGCGATCATCGACGGCAATCCCGTTCCCGCAGGCGCCGGAATACATCGCGACCGTCACGGCCGCGTACGGCCTGCCGGTTGGTGACAGCGGGCGAGTTCTTCATCTTCACCGGACTGGGCGCTCCAGGGCGAGACGCACTTCTTCATCTACGACGCCGCAGGAATTCGAGAGCAGGATACCTTCGAGGGCGGCCTGCGCATCGGCTACTCGATGAACGGCGGGCAGTACGAGGTGGCGGTGTTCGACGCAACATCACCGACGAAGAGAACGTCAGGGCGCCATCGACTTCAACAACCTGACGGGCTTCGACAACGAGCCGCGCGTCATCGGCGTGTCGTTCAGGGCGCGGTTCGACTGAGCCCGCGGTGCCTGTCCGGCCGGGGAGGGGGCGCGTGAAGGCGTGCCGGCACTTCTCGTTCTCGCGGCGCTCGCGACCGGCTGCGCCGCGCAGCCCGGCAACAGCGACGCGATTGCCATCGACCTGGTGGTCGCCGGCGACCACGTGGTCGCCATGGACGGCGATCGCTCGAGGATGGTGCGGTCGCGGTCGATGCCGGCTCATCGTCGCCGTCGGAACGCGCGAAGAGATCAGCCCGCCGCTACCGCGCGCGCGAAACGCTCGACGGGAAAGGATCCGCGTCGTACTGCCCAGGCTGATCAGCGGCCACGCGCATTTCCGCATGACCTGATGCGCGGCATCGCGGACGATCGCGAGCTCATGGGCTGGCTGCGCAACTACATCTTCCCCAACCGAAGCTGCGCTTCATCGACCCGGACTTCGTGCGGATCGGCACCGAGCTCGCCTGCTGGGAGATGATCCGCGGCAGCGACGACTTTCGTCGACGCGGCACTGCTTCCCCGATGCCCGTGGCGGAGGCGGTCGATGGCGCGGCCTGCCGGGCGCTCGTTGCCACCGGCGGTCGATCGATCCAGAAAGAGCCCCGACGCGGCAGCGGATGCGGCCGATTCACGCTGCGCCTGGCCGCCAGAGTTCGTCCGGTGCGGGCCTTCGAAGGGCGCAGCAACCGGATCATCCCCCATCCTGGCGCGCATTCGGTCTACGATGAAGCGCCGCAGCTCGCGGCGGTGCGCGCCGAGGCGCTGAGCTCGGCGTGCCCGTCGTCCATCTGGCGGAATCACGCTACGAGGTCGATTACTCGCGCAAAGACGTATTCTATGACCACACCGATCGATCATGCTTTCGAGAACCTCGGCCCTGGATGGGCCAACCATCGCAGCGCACGTCGATCTTCCCACACGGCTGAGAAATCGCCATCACTCGCTGCGCCGCAAGGTCGGCGTCATACACAGCTCCGACACTCGGACATGAAGATTTCCTCGGGCGTCGCTCCCCGTGGCGAAAGATGCTGGAAGCCGGCGTCGCGATCGGCCTCGGCACGGACGGCGCGGCGACCCCATGACTGACCTCGACCTCTGGGAGGAAATGCGCCTCACGCGGCCTTTCTGCAGAAGGTCTCTCGACGATGGACCCGTAAGGTCGTGCCGGCGAAGATAGCTCAGGATAACACCTCGGGCGGTGCAGAGGCGATCAGGCTCGTGACCAGATCGGAACGCTCGCCGTCGAGAACGCGCGCGGACTGCAGTCCGGTGTCGCTCGAAGATCTGCACTTCACGCCGCTCTACGATCTCGTCTCTCACCTGGTCTGCGTTGCCGACGAGCAGGATGTCGTCAGCGTCGTCGTCGACGGTAAGGTGCTCATGCGCGGGGCGAGGTTCTCACCATCGATGTGACACGCCTGCGCGCCGGGAGCGACGGCGCTCGCCGAAGCGGATCCGCGCCTCGGTCGTCGAGAAGGACGCCCCGCCGGACCAGGTGCATCTGACTACAATTGCGCGAGGATCAGGAGACTCCCAGGGCCACAGCGAAGAAAAGTAGCGATCGAACTGGGAAGAGGTTTTCATTTTCATTCCGGTCTCCGTCGAGGATCCGGTGGTCAGGCATGGACTTAGGCTCGGGGATGCCACGTCAGCCTGCCGGGCGGCATCGGAAAATGGCATTTCGCCTGTCCTCGGATCTGTCAAGCCTGGCATCGTGCGATGTAGGGGTTCCCGCAGCATCAGGGGACATTGACCGGCACACGCCGAGCGGAACGAGTAAGCTGCAATCGTCAAGCGCCAGAGGCTAAAACCCTGCAAGCAGGAGGACAGGTGAAGGGCCACGGGTGGCCGCTTTGTCTTTGTATGGCGCATCCTCTCGCCAGGGTTGCGCGGCCGGCCGGCCCGATCCCTCTCGCTATCACGATCCAACATGTCAGCCGCGACCCGGCTAGAAGCCACGCACCCGCCGGGGCGCGGCTGTCAGGAGAAATACGCATTGAATGTGACGGGCGCCCGTCTGCTCGCCTACGTCCGCCATGCAGTCGCCCGGCTGCGGCCAGACGACCTGCCTCGCAGTCTTGCTCGCGGAAGCTCCGCTGCGGTCGGGCTCCTGAGCGCGGGCAGCTGGAGCGGCGCGGCGGTATCTCGCGGGTACGCACACCGCGTCGCAGCGTCACGCGACGGACAAGCTGTTGCCGCGGTTGACGGCGAGACAGGACGTCCTGCGCGGCGCGTTCGACCAGTTGACCGAGGCGGTCGCGGCCGCGATCGCCGCGTGACGCCAGCGCAGTGAATGGCTGCTCGACAACTTCTACCTGATCGAGGAGCAGATCCGCACGGCGAAGGCGGCACCTGCCGCAGAACTACAGCCGCGAGCTGCCGCGGCTGGCGGCACGGCCCTTGCGCGGGATTCCCCGCGTCTATGACATCGCGCTCGAGACGATCGCGCACGGCGACGGGCGAGGTCGACCTCGGAGAGACTTGAGCGCTTCATCGCCGGCTACGCAGAGCGTGACGGCGCTGAACCTCGGCGAGCTCTGGGCGATCCCGATCATGCTGCGCCTCGCGCTGATCGAGAACCTGCGCCGCGTCGGCGCTGCGCATCACGGCCGGCCGGATCGACCGCGACCTCGCGGACGTCTGGGCCGACCGGATGATCGACGACCGTCGAGCACGATCCCAAGAGACCTCGATCCTGGTGATCGCGGACATGGCGCGCTCGAATCCGCCGATGACCGCGCCATTCGTATCCGAGTTCGTCCGCCTTCTGCAGGGCAGGAGCCCGTCGCTCGGACTTGCGCTCAGCTGGATCGAGCAGCGACTGGCCGAACCGGGCTTCACGACGCGACCAGCTGATCCAGGCGGGCAACCAGAACCAGGCGGCCGATCCAGGTGACGATCGGCAACTCGATCGGCAGCCTGCGCTTCCTCGCGTCCGATCGACTGGCGCGCTTCGTCGAGATCCGATGAGTGAGGTCGACCGGATGCTGCGGACCGACCCGGCCAGCGCGTACGCGGAGATGGATTTCGCAACGCGCAACCGTTACCGCGCAGGCGATCGAGCGCATCGGGAAGCGGAGCGAGGCTGTCGGAGCGTCAGATCGCCGAAGGCTCGATCCGAGCTGGCCAGCGAGGCGGCGGCCCGTGCGGAAGCGGATGACGTCGAGATACGCGACGCGCACACGTAGGCTACTACCTGATCGACCGGGGCACTCCGTGAGTCGAGCGGCTCGCGCGATTCCACCGCCCAGTGCCTGAGGTCGTGGCGCGACACTCTGGGACAGTCTCCGTTGCTCGTGTATCTCGGCGCGATCGCGCTGATCACGATCCTGACCAGTGGAGTCCTGCTGCCGGCCGCCGGCGACGCGAGCGGCTGGCGATTCGCGATCTACGTGGCGGCCGTGGTGCTCGCCACCAGCCAGCTGGCGGTTGCACTGGTGAACTGGTTCGCAACGCTGCTCGTGGCGCCGCGCGCTGCCGCGGATGGATTTCTCGACGGCCATTCCGCCGACCTCGCGCACGCTGGTGGTCGTTCCGACGTTTCTAACCACGATCGAGGGCATCGACGACCTGGTCGAGAGACTCGAGTGCGCTTCCTCGCCAATCGCGATTGAGCCTCCGCTTCGGGCTGCTGACGGACTTTCCGGACGCAGACGGCGAGCACGCTGCCGGCAGACGACGCACTCCTGCGTCATGCGGCGCAGCGCGTCGACGAGTCTCAACGGGCAATACGGCGACGACACGTTCTATCTCTTCCACCGACCGCGCCGGTGGAACGCCGGCGAGCGGGTGTGGATGGGATACGAGCGCAAGCGCGGCAAGCTCGCCGACCTGAACTGGCTGCTTCGTGAGCGGACGCGTCGGAGTCGGCGACCGAGCGATTCTCGCTGGTCGTCGGCAACATCGAGGCACTGGCGGACACGCGCTACGTGATCACGCTCGATACGGATACGCAGCTTCGCGACGCTCCGCGCCGTGAGCTCGTCGGCACGATGGCGCACCCGTTGAACCGTCCGCGGTTACGACCCGTCGCGACAGCGCGGTCGTGCGAGGGCTACGGCATCCTGCAGCCGCGCGTGAGCTCGAGCCTGCCGGGCAGCGGGTCGTTCGATCTATGCGCGCCTGCTACAGCAGGCGATCCGGTATCGATCCGTACACGCGCGCCGTCTCCGACGTCTACCAGGATCTGTTCGGCGAGGGCTCGTTCATCGGCAAGGGCATCTACGACGTCGACGCGTTCGAGCAGGTCGCTCGACGGCCGGCTTCCCGAGAATCGGATCCTCAGCCACGACCTGCTCGAAGGCTGTTACGCGCGCTCCGGGCTGCTCAGCGACGTCGAGCTGTTCGAGGAATCACCCGTCGCGCTACGACGCCGACGTCGCGCGCCGCCACCGCTGGATCCGCGGCGACTGGCAGATCGCGGCTGGCTGCTGCCGTGGGTGCCGGTGAGCGACGGCGCCTGCGCGAAACCCGCTGTCGGCGCTGTCGCTGCTGGAAGATCGCTCGACAACCTGCGCCGCAGCCTCGCGCCCGTGGCGCTGCTGCTGCTGTTGCTGGCCGGGATGGCTGCGCTGCCATCTCCGAAGCTCTGGACTGATGGTCATCGTCGTGTCATTTCGCGCCGGCAGTTCTCGGCCTCATGCAGCAGTTGTTCCGCAAGCCGCCGGACAGTCTGCTGCGACTGCACGTCGCAGCAACTCTGGCGGTCGTCGGTCGGTGCGAGTGCGCTCGCGTGTGCACTCGCCAGCCTGCCGCACGAGGCGTTCGTCAACGCCGACGCAGTGCTGCGCACGACGTGGCGCATGCTCGTCCCGCACGACGACGGCTCGCACTGGAGTCCGTTCGGTGCGCAGACGCGAGGGCTCCGCGCTCGCGCTGCTGGCGTCGTTTCGGGCGACGTGGGTTGGCCCGGCTGCTGCGACGGCGACCATTGTTGGACTGGCGGTGCCGAGGCCGACGGCGCTGCTGCTGGGCGGCACCGGTACTCGCGCTGTGGCTTGTCGGCGCCCGGCATCACCCGGTGGGTGAGCCGGCCGCTGCGTGCTGCGCGAGCCGCATCTCAAGCCCAGCCAGGAAGTCTTTCTCCGCACGCTGGCGCGGCGACCTGGGCGTGTCTTCGAGACCTTCGTCGGACCGGAGGACAACTGGCTGCCGCCGGACAACTTCCAGGAGCTGCCGGTGGCCGATCGTCGCGCATCGCACATCGCCGACCAACATGGGCCTGGCGTTGCTCGCCAACGCTGACCGCCTACGACTTCGGCTATCTCGACCGCCGGGGCGCTCGCTCGAGCGCACGTCCAACGCGTTTCGCAGCATGGTGTCGCTCGAGCGGCACCGCGGTCATTTCTACAACTGGTACGACACGCGGACCCTGCAGCCGCTGCCGCCAATGTACGTCTCGACGGTCGACAGCGGAAATCTGGCGAGCTATGTGCTGACACTGCGTGTCGCCCTGCTGGCGCTGCCCGATGATCCGATCCTTTCGCGGCGCACACTCGCGGGCCTCGCCGACACGCTGGACGTGCTGCAGGGTTCTCATTGGCGCCGATGCCGAAGTGGCGCTCGCAGCAATCCGGCACGAGATCGATCCGGGCACCGTCGCTGGCCCGATGCCGCTTCGCGATGCGAAGCGGCGACTCGACCGGCTGGTGGCGCTCGCAGGCGCGCACTCGATTCCGACGCCGGCAACGGCGTGCGCGACACCGCGGCCGAGGCTGCCCGGACCCAGGACTGGGCCGCGATGCTGCTGCGACAGTGCCAGGTTGCCCGCGACGAGCTCGTGTCGCCTCGCCCCGTGGCTGTCGTTGCCGGCCGCTCCGGCGGGTCTGGAGGCGCTGCTGCCGGACACGCGGACACCGAGCCTTCGGGAAGATTGCCGATCTCGAGTCGAAGCTCTCCTGCCGACATTGAGCGCGCGCTCGAGACCTGCGCGGATGCATCCATCCGCGAGTGGCTGATCGCGCTGCAGTGAGTCGGTGACGGCCGGCAGTGCGGTCGCGCGACAGACGATCGAAACCAGCGAACGCCTTGGCGGCGAGGCCGGCGACTTCGCCAACGTCGACCATGCATTCCTGTACGACCGGAGCCGTCGCCTGTTCCGGATCGGTTTCAACGTCAGCGACCGGCGGCTTGATTCGAGCTACTACGACTCTGCTGGCGTCGGAAGCGCGGCTCGGCGAGCTTCGTCGCGATCGCGCAGGGCACGCTGCCGCAGGAGAAGCTGGTTCGCGCTCGGACGACTGCTGGCGATCGCCGGCGGCGAGCCGGTGCTGCGTCTCGTGGAGCGGCTCGATGTTCGAGTACCTGATGCCGCAGCTCGTGATGCCGAGCTATCCGAGAACACGCTGCTCGACCAGACCAGTCGCGCCGCGGTCGCAGCGGCAGATCGACTACGGGCGCCAGCGCGGCGTGCCATGGGGCATTTCCGAGTCGGGCTACAACCTCGTCGATGCACATCGCAACTACCAGTACCGGCGTTCGGCGTGCCCGGGCTGGGACTGCAAGCGCGGCCTCGCCGACGACCTGGTCGTCGCCCCATACGCGTCGGCGCTGGCATTGATGGTCGAGCCCGAGGCCGCGTGCGCAGAACCTGAACGCCTCGCTGGCGCGATGGCCTGCTCGGCCGCTTCGGCATGTTCGAGGCGATCGACTACACGCCGTCGCGTCTGCCACGCGGGCAGACCAGCGCGATCGTCCGCTCGTACATGGCGCACCACCAGGCGATGAGCCTGCTGGCGCTCGCCGACCTGCTGCTCGATCACGCCGATGCAGGTCCGCTTCGCCTCCGACCCGGCCTTCAAGGCGACGCTGACGTTGTTGCACGAGCGAATACCGCGATCGGCCGCCGTGCACGCGCACCCGGCTGCAGCTGCCGCGCGCACGCCCGGTCATCGCCGAGCAGCCACTGGCCGCGACGCGCGTGATCACCAGCCCGGACACGCCTGCACCGGAGGTGCAGCTGCTGTCGAACGGCCGCTATCACGTCATGGTGACCGGCGCGGGCGGCGGCATACAGCCGGTGGAAGGACCTCGCGGTCACGCGCTGGCAGGAGGACCCGCACGCGCGATCGACTGGGGATCCTTCTGCTACATCCGCGACCTGGCGAGCGGTGAGTTCTGGTCGAACGCGTCACAGCCGACGCCGCGACGGCCAGACCACTACGAGGCGATCTTCACCGAAGGCCGGGCGCGAGTTTCGCCGCCAGGATCGATCGACGGCGCGCTGATCGAGACCCACACCGAGATCGTCGTCTCGCCGGAGGACGACATCGAGCTGCGCCGCATCACGCATCACCAACCGCAGCCGCGCGCGGCGCACGGTCGAGATTGACGAGCTACGCCGAGGTCGTGCTGGCGCCGCCGCTCGCGGATGCGCTGCATCCCGCCTTCAGCAAGCTGTTCGTGCAGACCGAGATCCTGCAGGCAGAAGCGCGCGCTGCTCTGCACGCGCCGGCCGCGCTCGCTCGACGAGCATCCGGCCTGGATGTTCCACCTGGCAACGGTCTCGGCGTGGAATACCGGGTGAGCTTTCGCTTCGAAACCGACCGCGCGACGCTTCATCGGTCGTGGCCGCACTGCTGCGAATCCACGCGCGCTCGCGACGAATGAACCGCTCTCCGGCAGCGAAGGCCCGGTGCTCGACCCGATCGTGGCTATCCAGCAGCAGATCGTCCTCGACCCCGATCGGTCCGTCACGATCGACGTGGTGACCGGTGTAGCCGCCACTCGCGAGGCGCGCGTAGCAACTGATCGACCGCTATCAGGACCGGCATCTCGCCGACCGGGTGCTTCGGCCTTGCGTGGACGCATAACCAGAGTCGAAGCTGCGGCAGCTGGACATCACGGAATCCGACGCGCAGGTTTACGCGGCGCCTCGCGGGCTCCGTGATCGCATGCAAACGCCTCACTGCGTGCGGACGCGAGCATGCTGATCAGGCAACCGCCGTGGTCAGTCCAGTCTGTGGGGCTACGCGATCTCGGGCGATCTGCCGATCGTTCTGCTGCAGATCGCCGATCGGGAGAACATCGAGCCTCGTCCGGCAGATGCTGCAGGCCCGGGCGTACTGGCGGCTCAAGGGCCTGGTCAGCCGATCTGGTGATCTGGAACGAGGAACACGCCGGCTACCGGCAGCAACTGCATGACGAGATCATGGGTCTGGTCGCCGGCGAAGCCAGCGTGATCGATCGGCCCGGCGGCATCTTCGTCCGCGCCGCCGATCACATCACGCCCGAGGACCGTGATCTGCTGCAGGCGGTGGCGCGCGTCGTGATCGTCGACAAGCGCGGCACGCTGGCCGAGCAGATCAAGCGCCGCGTGCCGTCGGCAGTGCCGCTACCGCTGCTGGCGACGACGAAGCGCCGCCCGGCCCGGCGATGCCGCCGCCGCGTCGGCTCGCGCCTCGCGCCGACCTGATTCTGACGAACGGCGCCGGCGGGTTCACGCCCGATGGGCGCGAGTACGTGATCACGCTCGAGCCGGGCGATCGACGCCGGCACCGTGGGTCAACGTGATAGCGAATCCGCAGTTTGGAACGGTCGTTTCCGAGAGCGGTTCCGCGTACACGTGGAGTGAGAACGCGCACGAGTTCCGCCTCACCCCGTGGCACAACGACCCGATCACCGACGAGAGCGGGCGAGGCGTTTTACCTGCGCGACGAGGATGTCCGGACGTTTCTGGTCACCGACGCCGCTGCCGGTGCCGCGGGGCGGCGGCCGTACGTCAGCGCGGCACGGCTTCGGCTACAGCGTGTTCGAGCACGAAGGCAGCGGGCATTCGATCGGAACTCATCGTGCACGTTGCCACGGACGCTGCGGTCAAGTTCTGGGTGCTGAACGTCCGCAACGAATCGGGTCGAGCTGCGCCAGCTCTCGCGCGACCGGCTACGTCGAGTGGGTGCTCGGGCGACCTGCGCGCGAAGATCCGCGATGCACGTCAGCACGGAGATCGATCCGAAGACCGGCGCGCTGTTTGCGCCGCAACCCCTACAACGCGGAGTTTCCGGACCGGATCGCGCTTCTTCGACGTCGACGACCAGGGCGCAGGCCGGACCGTGACCGGCGATCGCGCCGAGTTCCTCGGTCGCAACGGAACGCACGCAGCGCCCGGCGGCGATGGCGCGGGCGCGCCTGTCGGGCAGGGTCGGGCGCGATGCTCGACCCCTGCGCGGCGATCCAGGTCACCTTCGAGCTTGGCCCAGGCCAGGAGCGCCAGATCGTCTTCCGCATGGGCGTTGGCGCGGGCCTCGACGAAGCCCGGGCGCTGGTGACCCGGTTTCGCGGCCCGGCGGCAGCTCAGCGCTGCGCTCGAATCCGTGTGGGAGTACTGGAAGCGGACGCTCGGGCGCTGTGCAGGTCGAGACACCCGACGCATCGCTGAACGTTCTCGCAAACGGCTGGCTGCTCTACCAGACGCTCGCGTTGCCGGTTCTGGGCGCGCAGCGGGTTCTACCAGTCGGGCGGCGCATTCGGCTTTCGCGACCAGCTCCAGGACGCCATGGCGCTCATTCATGCCGAGCCGGCGCTGCCTGCGCGCGCACCTGCTGCTGTGCGCGAGCCGGCAGTTCGTCGAGGGCGATGTCCAGCACTGGTGGCATCCGCCCGCCGGCCGTGGAGTTCGAACCCGCTTTTCCGACGACTACCTGTGGTTGCCACTGGCGACCTGCCGTTACGTCTTCGCGATTGGCGACACGGGCGTACTGGACGAAACACGTGCCGTTCCTCGAGGGCCGTGCGGTGCATCCCGACGACGAGTCCTACTACGACCTGCCCGGGCGGGCTGGCGATTCCGCGTCGCTGTACCAGCACTGCGTGCGCGCCCTGCGTCATGGTTTGCGGTTCGGGTCGCATGGGCTGCCCCTGATGGGGTCCGGTGACTGGAACGATGGCATGAACAAGGTCGGGCATACACGGCAAGGGAGAAAGCGTCTGGCTCGGGTTCTTCCTCTACGAGGTCCTGCAGCAGTTTTCGAGGCTTGCACGTCTGCCATGACGATGCCGCATTCGCCGAGGAATGCGACGTCCGTCCGCGCGCGCCTGCGCGAGAGCATCGAGGACCACGGCTGGGACGGCGCAGTGGTATCGACGCGCGTATTTCGACGACGGGACGCCGCTCGGCTCCGCGACGAATCCCGAATGCCGGATCGATTCGATCTCGCAGAGCTGGTCCGTGTTGTCCGGTGCAGGCGACGCGAAGCGGGCCCAGCGCGCGATGGAGGCGCTCGATTCGCATCTCGTGTGCGGCGCGACCGATTCGCTGATCCAGTTGCTCGATCCGCCATTCGACCAGTCGAGCCTCGATCCCGGTTACATACGCGGTTACGTTCCCGGGGTTCGGAGAACGGCGGCCAGTACACGCACGCCGCAATCTGGGCGTCGATGGCATTCGCAGAGCTTGGCGACGCACGGCGAGCCTGGGAACTGCTGACGATGATCAATCCCGTGAACCACACCGCTGTCCAGCCAGGACGCGGCGATCTACAAGGTAGAGCCCTAGTGTCGTCGCCGCGGATGTCTACGCTTCGCCGCCGCACGTCGGCCGGGGTGGCTGGACCTGGTACACGGGCTCTGCGGGCTGGCTGTATCGCCTGATCGTCGAATCACTTGCTCGGATTGCGGCTCGACGTCGACAAGCCGCGGTTCGCCGTGCCTGCCGGCCCACTGAGAGTCCTTCAAGCTTCATTACCGCTATCGCAGGGACGACGTACCACATCCTCGTCTACGCAGAGGCCGGCCACGGGTGAACAGAAGATCGGGCAGGTGACAGTGACGGTGGATGGCATGGCTCGACGTGACCAGGCTGTGCCGCTGATCAACGACCGCAACGACCATGCGGTCGAGGTGGAGCGTGCTGACGGCGCCGACTGCCGAGATCGAGCGCGCGCTGGCGAGTGGTACGGCACCCGTCTGAGATCAGTGATCAGCATCAGTGGAAAAAGTCGTGCCGTAATCCATCGCCGGCAACTCGAAGTGCGTCGCCAGGCTCTGCCCGATGTCCGCCATCGTGGCGCGCCGGCCGAGCGATCCAGCAGGCACCCCTGGTCCGCTCACCAGGACGGGCACGTGCTCGCGCGTGTGGTCGCTACCGGGCCAGGTCGGGTCACAGCCGTGATCGGCGCTCAGGATCGCGACGTCGCCCGGTCCGAGCCGCCCGAGCAGGGCCGGCATACGCGTGTCGAAGTGCTCGAGCGCTGCGGCATAACCTTCCACGTCGCGGCGATGGCCGTAGAGCATGTCGAAGTCGACGAAGTTGCTGAACACGATCGAGCGGTCGGGTGCGGTGGACAGCTCATCCAGGGTCGCATCGAAGAGCGCCGCGTTGCCCGTGGCCTTGACCGCTCTGCTGATGCCCTGGTGCGCAAAGATGTCCGGAATCTTGCCGATGCCGATCACCTCGCCGCCACTCGCGACCAGCTTGATCGAGCACGGTCGGCGCCGGCGGCGGCACTGCGTAGTCGCGACGGTTACCCGTGCGTACGAAATCCCGGGCGGTTCGTCCCACGAAAGGGCGTGCGATGACGCGGCCGATCCGGTATTCGTCCACCAGTTCGCGCGCGATCAGGCACAGGTCGAGCAGCCGTTCGAGACCGAAGGCCTCCTCGTGGGCTGCGATCTGGAAAACGCTGTCGGCCGATGTGTAGACGATCGGCTTGCCGGTGCGCACGTGCTCTTCGCCCAGCCGCGCGATGATCTCCGTACCGGATTCGTGGCAGTTGCCGAGCACGCCCGGCAGCCGGCCGCGCTCGATCAGCATCGCGAGCAGAGATTCCGGAAACGCATTCACTGGATCGCGAAAGTATCCCCATTCGTAGAGCACCGGCACTCCGGCCATTTCCCAGTGCCCGCTTGGCGTGTCCTTGCCCGTGCTGAGCTCGGCCGCATAGCCATAAGCGCCGCCGATCGCGCACGTTCGCGTCGCAGCCGTCGGGGAAGCGCCCGCTGCTGTCGCGCGCGGCGTGTAGCAGCCCGAGCTTCGCAAGATTTGGAATCGCGAGGGGCCGACCTGCGCGGGCACGGCGCTCGGCAATGAGTCCAAGGGTATTAGCGCCGACATCGCCGAACTGGCTGGCATCGTCGGTCGCGCCGATCCCGAAAGAATCGAGCACGAGGATGACAGCGCGTGTCATGGCCGATTGCTCTGGCGCTCAGGCAACGCCAGCCCGAACAGCGTGACGATGCCGACCAGGCTCATGATTGTTGTCATTTTGTCTCTGATCAGCTCCGGGCGGTTGCGCGGCTGGTTTCCCACATCCGCGGCACAGGCAGCCGCACGGGCTAAACTTCGCGCATGAGCGATTCCACAGAGCGAGACGGGGGAACACTGCGCGATGCCGGTTACGCCCGCGGACAGACCGCCGGGGCGGCACTCATGATCCGGCCCGCGGCCTTCGGCTGGAACAGCCGAAACCCGCGACAGCAATCGTTTTCAAGCGCGAATGGCGCCCGACGATCCGGGGCTCGCATCGGCCGCGCTGGTGGAGTTCGATTGTCTGGTCGCGGCGCTGCGCGCCGCCGGGGTCTCGATTCACGTGGTCGAGGACTGGCCGGAGCCGCGCTGCCCGGACGCGGTGTTCCCGAACAACTGGGTGAGCTTCCACGACGACGGCACGGTCGTGCTGTATCCCATGCTCGCACCGACACGGCGCCACGAGCGGAGGCCGGACCTGCTGCAGGACCTCGTGCTGCGCGGTGCGTACTCGGTCACGCGTCTGCTCGATCTCACGCATCACGAGCTTGGCCAGCGATTCCTCGAGGGCACCGGCAGCGTGGTGTTCGATCACGTCGCACGCGTCGCCTACGCCTGCCTGTCGCCGCGAACTCATCCGGCGGTGCTGCAGGAACTCGCGGAGCGAGCTCGGATTCGAGACATGCATATTCGCCGCGAGCGGCCGCGATGGCACGGCGGTCTACCACACCATCGTGCTGCTCGCGATCGGCGAGCGATTCGCGGTGATCTGTTCCGAGTCTGTGGACGCGGATCATCGTGAAGCGACCCTGCGCCGCCTGGCGGCAGGCGGGCGCACGGTCATCGAGATCGGTTTCGATGCGCTGGAAGCATTCGCAGGGAACATGATCGAGCTGCGCGCCGCCGACGGCGCGGGTGTCCTCGTGATGTCTGCACAGGCCCGCGCCGGGCTCGCCGGCGACCAGTTCGATGCGCTCGCGTCCTGCGTCGACCGTGGTCGTCGTGGCACCCGTCGCACGCATCGAGCAGGCGGGTGGAGGCTCGGTACGCTGCATGCTGGCGGAGGTCTTTTCTGCCGCCGCGACGGCGGGAAAGTTAGAATCCTGCCCGATGGGGGTCCCGTGCTCGAACTCGGCGTAAAAGAGCCTCATTGCCTACCTGCTCGGATCGGTCAGCGGCAGCCTGCTGCTTCGGCCGCCTGCGCGGTGTCGACATCCGCGAGCTCGGCAGTGGCAATGCCGGCGGTACCAACGTCGCTGCGGACGCAGGGCTGGCAGTTCGCGCTGGCGGTCATGGTGATCGACGTCGGCAAGGCTGGTGCTGGCGGCGGGCGTCGTGCCAGACCTCGATCTACCGTTCATCGGCATCAAGCCGCGCCTCGATCGGCAGTGGCTCGCGGTCGCCTGCGCGATCGCGGTCGTCGTCGGCCACGTGTACCCGCTCTGGTACGAATTCCGTGGCGGCAAGGGTGCGGCGACCCTGATCGGCGCGGTCGCGCGTGCTGGCGCCGGCCGCGCTCGCTCCGGTACTTCTGCGGTATGGCTCGCGACCGATGATGCTGACCGGCTTGCAGGTCTCAGGGCACGATGCTGGCCAGCCTCGCGCTGCCCGTGTATTTCGCGCTCGATCGGCCGGGTCGATGCTGCGCTGCTCAGCTTCGGCGTGCTGATGGCCGCGTTCGTCATTTACACACATCGTGCCAACGTCGCGAGGATGCGGGCGGGAATGAGAGTCAGCGCGCGGCGGCTGTGGCTGCTGCGTCCGCGATGAGCTCGACCGCGCCGCGACTCCTGGCCCTGCTCTGCGACGGCCGCCTGCACTCGGCGCGCAGCTCGCCGCCGCGCTGGGTGTGTCGCGCGCAGCGGTGTGGAAGCTGGTCGGTACGTTGCGAAGATCCGGTGTAGCGATCGAACAGCCTGAGCCGTCGCGGCTATCGCCTGCCCGCCCCGGTCGAACTGCTCGACGCAGCGCGCATGCGTCCGCGAGGCCCGCAGGCTGAACACCGGCTTCCGGACGCGCTCGCATGTGCATTTCCTCACCGATTCGACCAATGAACACTGCACGCCGCGCCGCCGCCGCCGCCCGGTGTCGCGCGTGTCGCGTTCGCCGAGCTGCAGAGCGCCGGGCGTGGCCGCCGCGGGCGGCGCTGGATCGCGCCCTTCGGCAGCGGACTCACGTTCTCGATTGCGTGGACGTACGCGGAAACGCCGGCCGACCTGCCCGCGCTCGGGCTTGCGCTCGGCGTGGCGATCGCGAGAGTGCTGCGCGGCCTCGGTGCGCAGGGAACCTTGCGCTCAAGTGGCCGAACGATCTGCTGCACGACGGTCGCAAGCTCGGCGGCCTGCTCACCCGAGCTACGGCAGGAAGCCGGCGGTGCAGCCACCGTCGTCGCCGGGCTCGGCCTCAATCTGGTGCTGCCGGCCGAGGCGCGCCTCGCAATCGATCAGTCGGCCCAGACGTCAGATCGATCATCAGGCTTCGCTCGCCCGTCACGGATCTCGCGAGCGCGATATTGGGCCGCCCGCCGTCGCGCAATGCGTCATCGCGGCACGTCTCGTCCTCGGTCTCGAGGAAGCACTTCGCGAGTTCGCAACCGGGGGCTACGCCGGCTTTGCCGGAGACTGGGCCGCGCGCTCGATGCGCTTCGCGATACGCCGGTGCGCGGTGCACCAGGGCAGCGACTGGATCGAGGGCACCGCCGCGGCACGGATCGCGGACGGGGCGCTGCTCGGGTCGAGAGCGCCGGGCGCGTGCTACGTGTGTTTTCGGATGATGTCAGCGTGCGTCGCGCCGCGTCCTGAGCGGCTCCCGCAGGCACTCGCAGGCCGAGCCGGACGTCGCGGCAGCGATGGCCAGTAGCCGGGCTCGCAACCATCGCGGGCAGCGCGACCAACCCCGCGGACCATGAGCGCGCGGATTCGCGAGTCGCCCTCGCAGCGTAGCGCGGCGCGAGCGCCCAAGCGGCGTAGCCCACTCGCTGCGGCGACCAGCAACGCGACCAGCAGGTTCTCGAACATTCGGGCGGCCTCACCCAGTGAGCGCTACCGCGACGCGGTAGGTGATGAAGGATGCCACATCACGCCAGCGCGAAGAGATACGCCGGCCATGATCAGCGGATAGCGCCAGGAATTCGGTCTCGCGCTTGACGACCGCGCAGCGTCGACAGGCACTGCGGCGCGAACACGTACCAGGCCAGCAGCGACAGTGCCGTGGCGAGGCTCCAGGCTGGACAGCGATCATCGGCGTGAGCGCTCCGGCGATGCCATCGTGCCGGTCGCCGACAGCGCATACACGGTGCCGAGCGCGCCGACCGCGACCTCGCGCGCGGCGAGACCCGGCACCAGCGCGAGCGAGATCTGCCAGTTGAAGCCGATGGGCGCAAACAGGTACTCGAGGCCGCGGCCCGATGCATGCCGGCGATGCTGTACTGGATCGCCGGTCCGGTGGCGCCGGCCGGCGGCGCCGGAAACGTGCTCAAGAACCACAGCACGATCATCAGCGCGAGGATGATGCGTGCCGACGCGCGTCAGGAAGATCCTGCGTGCGCTCCCAGAGGCCGATCAGCAGGTTGCGCAGGTTCGGCCAGTGGATACTCGGGCAGCTCGAGCAGCAGCGGGTGGTAGCTCGCGCGCATCACCGTAGCGCTTCAGCACGAAGGCCACGGCCATCGCCGAGACGATCCCGGCCGCGTACAGCGCTGAACAGCACCAGCCCCTGCAGGTTGAACGGCGCCGAGCCGCGCGGTCAGGGATGAACGCGCGCGATCACCAGCGCGTACACCGGCAGACGCGCGGAGCAGGTCATGAGCGGCGCGATCAGCGATGGTCGCCACGCGATCGCGCAGATTCGGGATCGTGCGCGTCGCCATGATGCCCGGGAATCGCGCAGGCAAAGCTCGACAGCAGCGGGATGAACGCGCGACCCGAGAGGCCCACGCTGCCCATCAGCCGGTCGAGCAGGATAGGCGGCGCGCGGCAGGTAACCGCTGTCCTCGAGCAAGCAGGATGAAGAAGAACAGGATCAGGATCTGCGGCAGGAAGACGAGCACGCTGCCGATGCCGGCACGATCACGCCGTCGACCAGCAGGCTCTGAAGCGCGACCGTCCGGGCAGCGCGCCGTGCATCGAACTGGCCGAGCGCCGCGATGCCTGCCGTCGATCAGCGCCATCGGCACGGCGGCCCAGCTGAACACGGCCTGGAAGCATGAGAAACAGCACCGCGGCGCAGGATCAGCGAGCCCGGCGACCGGATGCATCACGATCGCATCGAGCTGGCGCAGCGCGCGCGTGCCGGATGCGCTGCGGCGTAGCCGATCGCGCTGCAGGATCCGCCGGACTTCGCGCTGCGTGCGCTCGATCTCGCGCAAGGTCGGGCTCATGCCACTCGACGGCACGGCGACGCAGCGGGCAGCGGCGCGTCTCGAGCCGCTCGATCGATGGCTCGACGGTCGCCGTCGCGTGCCACCGCGACGGTCTCGACCACGGGCACGCCGAGCTCCGCGCTCGAGCGCGGCGCCATCGACATCGAATCCGCGCGATCGAGCGAGATCGCTCATGTTGAGCGCCACGATCATCGGGCACGCCGATGTCGCTGCAGCTCCGAGCGCGCGAGTCGCAGATTGCAGGCGCAGGTTGGTCGCGTCGACCACGCATGACGATGAAGTCCGGTGCGGTCTCCCTGGACAGACGTCCGAGCAACAGGTCGCGGGTGATCGCCTCGTCGAGCGTGGTCAGGCGTCAGGCGTGCAGGCACCGGGCAGATCGAGCACGCTGGTGGAGCCGCGCCGCGAGGGTCCGACGAACATGCCTTCCTTGCGCTCGACGGTGACACTCGGCGTAGTTGGCGACCTTTGCCGGCTGCCGGTGAGACGGTTGAAGAGCGCCGTCTTGCCGCTGTTCGGGGACACCGATCAGCGCAAGCTGAAATGTGACATCGACGGTGGCAGCATGCACGCTCATGCCGGTGCGTCGCTCTTCCTCGACGTCGACTCATCACCGCCGCGGCCTCGCGGCGACGGAGCGCAAACACCGAATTTCCAATGCGAACGGCGATTGGGTCGCCCGCCCGCCAGATCTCTCTCGGATCACCTCGACCCGCCTCGCCCGGGCAGAAGCCGAGTTCGAGCAGCCGCCGGCTGACCGTCGAGCGGGCGGAGTCACCCAGGCTCTGCCGGTCATCGGCGAGTCGAGCTTACGATGCCGCGAGCTCCTGCAGCATCGCGGCCAGACTCAGGGCTGCGCATGAGCGAGATGATACCAATCGTAATGAGAATCGTCTCGCAATCAGCACTCTCAAGATTTCGCAGAACGCTGTGCCGAGGATCGCTCCCGGAACGCCTGCACCGCATAATGCGTGATCTTGCCAATCGACATCGGCAACAGCCGCGCCAAGTGGGCAACGTTCAAGGAAGGCAAACTTGGGCCACAGTGGCCAGCGGCGCACGGGTCCTGGGGAGAGCTGGCGTCTTGAGATCAGCGAGAGCGGGGCGACCGTGATGCTCGCGGCGGTGCTGCGCCGGCCATCAACGACCAGCTGACGGCCGTGCATGCCGACCACGATCGGCCGGCCACCCGAGTTCGTGGAACGAGTCGCAGCCGCCGCTTTGGGCGTGCGACAACGGTTATTCGAACCCCGTACAGCTGGGTGTCGATCGCTGGCTGGCCATCATCGGTGCCTTCCACCGGTACCGGCCGCCTGTTGTGTCGTCGATGCCGGGACGGCGCTCACGGTCGACGGCGCGTCGACGCCAGCGGCCAGCATCTGGCGTGGCTTTCAAGTGCCCGGGCCTGCCTGATGGTTGGATCTCTCCCTACCGGCACCAGCGACCGCCGGGCGCTGGGCCTCCGGCAGAGGCACTGCTCGACCTGGCACGCTTTCCGACCAATACGCGTGGACTGCGATCGAGCAGGGGCTTGTCTGCCGCCCTAGCCAGTCTGCCGCCAGCGCTACGTGTAGGCTGGAAAGCTCCGGGCGGGCAGCCGCGCCCTGGCTCCATTACCGGCGGCGCCGCCAGACTGGCTCCGTGGCTTCCTCAACCCGCTGAATTCATTCCAGATCTCTTCTTCAGGGTCGCGCTGTTTCGCGATCAGTGCCTCCATCGAAGCCGAGACCCGGTGCGTCGTCCGGGGCTGGGGCTACGCGTCGTCATGATCCGCGCGTGGTTGGCTCGACACACCTGGTGGGGAGCCGCCGTTCCACGGAGGAGAAGGTCTCGAAAAATCATGCGCCATTTGACGATTGCCTCGGTCGCGCTTGGCCGCGCTCGCCGCTGGTGTGCGCTGTGGTCGCGGGTCCGCACAGGCGGACGTCGCCGCCGGGTAAGGCCCGGTTCACGCTGCTTGCGGTCAATGCCACGGACTCGGCGGATTTCGAGAACGAGAATCCGCAGGCCCCTGGCGGCGACGCTCCATCGCATCAAGTCAGCGGAGAGCTCAAACACGAGGCGCCTGGCAACCCCGACCAGGAAATCGCGACATCGCTGCCTACATGTCGACTCGGCGGCGAAATAGCCAGCGGCTCGACCGTGTGCGCGTTGTTCGTGCTCCTGCTGCTGGCCAACGTGCTTTCTTCGGCTGGTCGGCGCTGTGGCAGCCATCGCAGGCAGGTCACTGTCATCCATTGCGCGCGCACGCGCTTGCGCAGCGATCCGCCTGGTCACCGAGCAGCTCTGCATCGGGCGCCAGACCGGCACCGCCGATCGGCCTGCGTCACCGACGCAATCGCCATGTCGGATGCATGGTGCCGGCCCCTTCCTGGAAGCCGGCCGGGCGCAGGCGGCGGCCGCGCGACTCGCGAGCAGGGGTTCACGCTCTGATCTGCGGGCATCGCGCGACGAGGTCTGGGTCGGCGCAGGGTGCGGACCCGATCAGCTCCCGAACGCCGACGCGGCGGCTGCGGCTACTGGCCGGAGCTAGCGAGCCGCGGGCCTGACCTGATGCCGTCTTCCCGCTGACGGAGGAGGCGCTCAGGCACAGTGATCTCGGCCGGTGTTTCTCTGACCCGCAGCGCAGGACATCGCGGGGCCTGCCCGCGACGCCGGTTACGAGGCACGGTCGGAGATCGATTCCCGCACGGCCGATGCTCGACCTCGCTCGATATCGATCGTCGCTCGAACGCGTGGGATTGCCGGCGCTCGAACTGCCGCAGGCGCGAGCGCTGGTGCTCACGGCGGCGGCCGAGCTGCGCCCGTGCCCGACTCCGACGGCGTCGAGCCGCAGAGACGCATCGGAGAGTGACCGCATCTCGACTGCCAGCGAATGAGCGCGGCGTAACGCGGGTGTCGCGCTCAGAGATCGCGTCCGTGCCATCACCTCGCACGCGCTGGCTTAGCTCAGTTGGTAGAGCAGCGGTTTTGTAAACCGCCGTGGTCGGGGTTCGATTCCCAGCCGGCACCAATCCGCAGCGACCTGCTGCCAGTGCGCGACCTTCAATCGGCTGATTGATCGCCAACCCTGCGCATACAGCGCGGACAGGCGTGGTTGGCGCGAGACCGATCGCCCACTTCAGCGCCGCCGCACGCTGCAGCGAAATGCGAAGTGAGTTTCGACGACGGTGGCGAAGTCGGTCGAGTTGCTCCTCGACCTCGATCTCTTCGGTCGAGTCGACGTGTGCGTGCCATCACATCGATGCCAGTGGTGTCCAATCGGCCTGGCGGTCAGATGCCCGCTGGGCCGATCGGCCTCCGCCATTCGGCGGGCGGTTCGCTGTCAGTGATCGACGTACTCGGCACGGCGACGCGCCAATAGCGACTCGACAGTCCCTTTGAAATTCCTGCGACTGTCCCTTTGAAATCCAACACTGGCACCTGGAAGACCATGAAGTGCACCCTGCCCGCCTCTGTGGCGGTTTCGACCACATATACGCCTGAATCGGGCTCGATGCACGCGCCGCCGGTTCGATACGCATGTCACGATCCTGCGGGTGTCCGGTCCAGAGTGGCAAACGCTCGCGTATGACTATGCTCAGGATCACCGTCAGTCCAACATTGACCGGAAGTCTGACATGGCACTGTGGAAGGAGCAATCGGGGAAGGAGACCGCTCCCTTCCGGCCGACCAGGCCTGAGATGGTTCGAATCCATGACGGATATTCCCTGATCGTCCGCTCCTCGCCCGGCTTCGGCCGAGCCCGCTCGTCGTCGCGCCACCGGTGGCTCCGTCACGAATCCTGATCGCCGCCGACGTCACGATCGAGGGCAAGATCGGGGCGCGGGCCACGTCTCGCATCGCCGGCCGCTTCAAGTGGCGCGACGTCAACGTGGAAGGCAATGTCACCGTCGAGAACGCGGTGCGCACGTCGACCGGCGCAGTGCTCCGCGCGAATACGCGTGGTCGTGAGCGGTCGAGGTGCATGACAACATCGATGCGACCGCCGCGCGTCGAAGCTGCTCGAGGCCGGCGTCGACCAACGGTGACGATCAAGGCTCGGCACACGCTTTGCCGTCGCAGCCGGTTCGGTGGATGCGCGGTCAGGCGGAGACTTCGGCTGGAAGGACGCGGTCGCCGCCGGGTGGCGCGGCCGGCCCACGTCAGTGCTCAGCCGCGCCGCGCCCGGCACGCCGGCTCGGACGCGGTCCTGCCCGCACTGCAAGGCGACCATCCTCGAAAGCTCGGCGATCTGTCCGCAGTGCCGGCATCACCTGAAGTTCGGTGCGGCGCGGCGCCGGGTGAGCCACCAGGTCACCTCGCGCGCTCGCGGGATGGCGCGATCCGCAGTCCCGACCGCCAGGGCGGCGGCTGAGTTCTCTCGGTCGTGCTCGCGATCGTCAACGAGCGCGGCGAGGAGTGTGTCACGGCAGGTCGTCGGCGTCGGCGCGCTGCGGTCCGACGGAGTCACGACCTTCGCTCGTCGGTCGACGCCATAGCGCGCGAGATCAGCGTCTGGGGTGCACCACGGCCGCGCACCGCACGGAGCGTCCATGGTGGCCGGCGCGATCGGAAAGTCTGATTACGCGGTTGACCGCGAGCATGCGGTTCCCCAATCTGTTCCTGATCGTCGGTTCGTTTTTCGGTGGACCTCGTGGTTCCGGACTTGATCCCGTTCTCACGACGATCCTCATCGGCTATGCTCGACAGTGCTGATCGCATCGATCACGCAAGCCCGGGCAGCACCGCTCGATACGACGGCGACGGCCGCAGGCTCGCCGATAATCGTCCCGAACCGATGAAACGGCTCGCAGCCATTGTGTGCGCCGACGCCGCGCGACCGGTCAGGCTGCGGCGCAGCATCTTGCGCGTCTCGGCGAGTATGCATCTTCCTCGGCGGCGATCATCTGGCGCGCGAGATTCACTCGAGCATGATGCCGGCGGTCGCGCACCTGGTCGAGGAGCTTCGGCGGTGACGTCGAGCTTCGCCTTCTGCTCGTGCTCGAGCGCCTCGCCGAGGATGTCGTCGACGCTGGTGCCGGTGCGTCTCGGAGCACGTGCGGCCCGGATGCGCACGCGCCAGCGACGGATGCCCGCCGAGCGACGGTGATGTGCTCACCGCGCCTGGGCCGCGTGCGCCATCGCGATTCCGTTCGAGCCGGCCGCGCAGCCAGCGCCGTGATCGGGATGCGGCATGTGACTGCAGATCATCAGAAGCTGTAGTGCGTGTAGCGGACGACGCCTCGCGAGCTCGAGCTCGAGGATCTCGTTGAGCGTCGCGACGACGTCATCGGCGTTAGAGTCTGGCGCTGCTGCTGGCCAGCTGCATGGCGCCGCTCCCCGATGCGGCGCGGGACCGGGCTCGCCCGCCAGGCCGATTGCTTAGGCGAGCGGCACGCCGGCGCGAGGCGATCAGCCGCTCCGCCGTGGCCTTTCCATCGCCAGGCCCGGTGCCGCCGCGCGAGATGTGCGCGACGACGGCGGTGCGGCGATGGATCTTGGTGCTCCACGACACCGAGGCTGATCGCGAAGGCGAGCTGCACGGTCTTGTCCGCGGCGTCGCAGACCCATGTCGCCGGTCTCGACGAACACGCCGGTCGCGCTCAGGTTCTTCGCGCGGCACTTTGGGAGACGCTGCGCTTGCCGGTGGGCAGCGTAGCCAGGTAGACCGTCGTGCAGTGCGCGATGTCTGCGTCGTCAGTCGCCTCTTCCACGGCGCAGCCCTGTGTCGTTATTGTGGTGGCTGACAGCGGCAATTATGCACGCCCGGCCGCTGGATGGAAGCCCGTCGCGCAGTCCGCAAACGTTGACTATGTCGAAAACCCGCTGGCTGACCCGAAGTTGCCGTTATGACCGAGCGCCGCAGGGCCCAGGAACCTGTCGGCGTTCGACCCGGCGTGGTGACTCACCAGGCTCGCGACCCTGCACCGGGCGCTGCCCGCGAGGACTTCGTGTACACCGGCGACACCGCCGGTTGCCTTGGCACGCGGAGCCCGGATTCGATCCGCCACTTACCGCTCAAGCCGCGGGACGCCTAACGACAGCGGCGTCAAGTGCCTCGCCGTGCCTGCAACATGGCGTCGGCCAGCGCACTCGATGCGCTAGCAATACGTAACTGAACGAAGTACG
>ERZ1370068.4271-contig-3353_pt1 | contig 27386 bp, 38 predicted proteins | sample MGYA00561227_ERZ1370068 | MGnify/ENA primary metagenome ERZ1370068 (study PRJEB38410, sample SAMEA6850437) | metagenome | study: Metagenomic assessment of the ecological functions of the soil: analysis of the soil microbiota associated with the...
TGTACTTCGTTAGTTACGTGAGCGACGCCAGGAACACCACGCGGAATGCCGTCTTCCGGCTTCGTGCCGAACCAGGCCGTGGACGCGAGCACGCCCGTCGCGCGCAGCAGGCCGACGATGAACTTCTCGTCGGTGACGCCGGCAGGCAGATCCACCTTGGGCATTGCGTAGAAGGCCGCCTGAGGCTCTACGCACGAAGCCGGGGATCGCGCTGAGCGTCTGGCGGTCAGCGCCGCGCGCTCGCGCAACGCCGCGCGGAACGCTCACCTGATGCGAGCGATCGCCGAGCAGCGCCGGCGCGATCGCGTGCTGCGTGGGCCCGTTGCTGCAAAGCCGCCCGTCGGCGAGCTTCTTCATCGCCGCGAAGCAGGTCGTCGAGGCGCGGATTGCGGCCCGCCGCCAGCCAGCCCGTGCGCCAGCCTGGCGCGAGATACGCCTTCGAGAGGCTCGAGAACGCGACGATGGGGCCATCGGGCGCGAGGCTTCCGAGCGGCGGCACCGCGCCGTCGTAGGCGACATCGCCGTAGACCTCGTCGGCCAGGATCACCAGGCCGTGGCGCTCGGCGATCGTCGAGCAGCGCCCGCCGGACGGGCGTCGGATAGTACCGCGCCAGTCGGGTTGTTCGGATCGATCAGCACGAGGGCCCGCGTCCGAGGCTGTGATCAGGCTCTCGAGGTGCTCGAGGTCAGGATCCAGCCGCGGGCCGGGTCGGTCCGGTAGAACGCCGGGTCGGCGCCTATCTTGGCCAATGCACCGCCGTGTAGAGCGGGTAAATCGGCGATGGCACCAGGACGCGGTCGCCCGGGTTCGCCAGCGCCGTCAGCGCCAGCTCGATGCCTTCGGAGGTGCCCGCCGTGATCAGGACGCGGTCGGGCGAGACCGGAAAGCCACGGCGCGCTCCATTCCTCGGCCACGGCGTCTCGCGCAGGCTGGATGCCCGGCGACGGCACGTAGCCGTTGCCGCCGTCGCGCATGGCCTTCATGACGATCTCGACGAGCGCCGGCGGGTCGGGAACCCGAAGGGGATCGGGTCGCCGATGTTCAGGTGCCCGGACTTTCTTCCCCGTAGCTTCGACGGCTCTTGCCTCGGCGACGATGTTCCGGATGGCGTAGGTGAAGTTGTGGACCCGGTCGGCCACCGGAATGCTGGTGGGGCTTGTCGTGGCCATGGCGAGCATCTTACCCTGCCGCCACAAGCTCAGCAGTACCACGCGCATTATTTACGTGGAGGCTTCAGCCTCATGTAGAAAGTTACCGGAGTTTCACGAGCGCCCGCCTCGGCCCTAAGAATTTCCCTTAAAAACCGAGAATTGGCAGGTGCAGTTCTTGGCAGGGAGCTTGATATGGTCCACGGCGTCATGGGTCTGAGACGGTTCCCCGGCGCGATGCTGCTCGTGGCAGCGATGCTCTGCAGCGGGCGTATTGCGGCCCAGACGCCTGCAGACCCTGCGGCCCCGGCGCCTCAGGTCAGGCAGGCCAGCCCATCTTTCCGTGGCGGCATCGACCTGGTCACCATCCGGGCCGTCGTCCGCGACAGCAAAGGGCCGGCCCGTGACCGGGCTGACGCCCAGGGATTTCCTCACTGGTCGACAACGGCGTCGTGCGCCGGCCCAACGCCGTCGAGCACGACAACGGGCCCGATCGGTCTCGCGCTGATGTTCGACATCAGCGGCAGCATGGACATCGACGAGCGGTTCGCGCGTGCGCGCGAGACCGGCTACTTCCTGCTGAGTGGCCTCAGGACCGGCGAAGACGAGGCGGCGATCTTCGCGTTCGACTCGTCGCTGCACATGGTGCAGCCGTTCACGACCGACCTCGATCGGTTGAAGGGTCCGTCACCAACTTCAGTCCCGTGGGGCATGACGTCGATCCACGACGCGATCGCGTCGGCGAGCCGCTCGATGGATTCGCGCGCGACGAAGCGCCGCGCGCTGGTGGTCCTGACCGACGGATTCGACACGGCCGAGCAAGCTCGATGCGGCCGAGGTGTCGCGCATCGCGTCGAGCATCGACCTGCCGGTCTACGTGCTGGCCGTGGTGCCGTCGATCGACGACCCGCGGGGCCAGGAAGGCGGCAACCGCGCGCTCAACGGCGATCTGGCTGATCTGGCGCGCTGGACGGGCGGGCAACTGTTCATCGCGACGAGCACGCCGGAAGCCAGCAACGTCGCGCGCGCGCTGGTTGGCGAGCTGCGGGAGCAGTACTGATTGCACTCGAGCCCGAGGACGAAGCCCGGGTGGCATGCAGTCGAGAAATGCGTCGTCACGCGAAGAACTGCACCGTGCAGGCGCGCGGGGGCTATGTCGCGGGGCCTCGCCGGCCCTGTCAGTTAACTCGAGAGTCTTATTCCGGTCGATAGCATGGAGGATCAGTCAATGCGTAAGCTATTGTTCGTCATTCCGCTCGTCATGCTCGGGGCCGGCTCAACGGCGCTGCGCGACCAAGAAGTTTGTTCGCGGCGAAGTGGGCCAGGTCAACACGAAGGTGCAGGGCCTCTCGACGCAGCTCGAAGAGACGCAGGAGCGGACCAAGAAGAACGAGGCGCGGATCGCGGAAGTGGACCAGAAGGCCGACGCGGCCGGCAAGTCCGCCACGCGCCGCCAGAGCTCGGCTGACGCCTGCCAAGGCTGATGCTGCCAAGGCCGACGCGCACGCCGCTGCCGTCGAGGTGCCAGCAAGAAGCTGATCTACGAAGTCGTCCTGAACGAGGATGAGGGCAACTTCAAGTTCGGCAAGGTGGACCTGCCCGACGAGGCCAAGCAGAAGATCGACGAGATGGTCAGCCAGCATGAAGGCGGATCCGAAGAACATCTTCATCGAGATCGAGGGCCACACCGACAACGTCGGCGTCGAAGACGTACAGCCGAGACGCTCGGCCAGGAACGCGCGGAGCCGGTGAAGCGCTACCTCTACGAGGCGCACCAGGTCCCGCTGCACAAGATCAACGTGATCAGCTACGGCGAGGACAAGCCGGTGTCGCCGAACAACACCAAGGACGGGCCGCGCGCAGAACCGTCGCGTCGTGATCAAGCGTGCTTGCGTAACGAACCGTTCAGAGCTGGCGATTCGGCTGACGTCAGGTCGGGGTTTAGTAGGCCGTTGACATGAGCCGCCACCGAACGCTACCGACGCTGACCGCTACCGCTCCAGCTAGCTCCGGATCAGAACCCGAAGTTGATCCCCACCTCGATGCGCCTGGCAGGTCCCGACGGAGCGCGCGTGCCGTAGTAGTCCGAGCGTCAGGTTCCCGACGAAGTTCTGGAAGTTCGTCGCGGTTCAGCGGGTTGAACGCCTGCACGTAGAACTCCATCTTGTAGCGGTTGGTCCCGCCGTCCATCATCATCATCCCGGGCCACCGGGACCGCCGCGGCCGCCTCCCCGGCGGGCCGCCGCGGAAGCGCGGCATGCCGTCGGTCGGTCGTCTGCTGCTGCGGGCCGAACGCGAACGTCTTGCTCGAGGCGGAGATTCAGGTTGACGTTCGCGGCGCCGCGCAGCGTGTTGCGCGTTGCGCCGTTCGGGCGGTCGTTGATCACGCGTGTCGCCGTTGAGTGTCGAACCCGGTCGTCAGGTTGTACGGAGCGCCGAGCTGCCCTGCGACGAACAGCGCCAGCGCGCGTGTTCTTCGGCAGTCCCGATGTTGGCCGTCGCGAAGAACCGGTGCCGCGCGTCGCGCGAGGACGGACCCCACTCGGCGCCGAGGTCGTAGTTGTCGGCCGGCAGCGAGAAATCGCTGTCTGTGTAGTTCAGGATGCGCGACAACTGGTAGTTGCCGCCGAAGAACGAGGCGCCGCTGCGGGTTCGCGTAGTTGATGTTGATCATGAACCGGTCCAGATCCGACGAACCGGTCGACTGCAGCTCGGTGACGAGGCCGAAGAGCGGATCCGGATAGACGCCGCCGATGGGCGCGTTGATGTTCGACGAGCGGAACTGGTCGACGCCGCGCTGCATCATGTAGCTCGCTCTGCAGCCGCAGCGCCTGCAGGACCGTGCGCTCGATGCCGATCGACGCCTGGTGCACGTAGGGCATCGAGAGGCCGCCGTCCTGGAGGATCTTGCTGCGGCGGCAGCGGCGTCGCGATCGCGCCGCCGCTGGATCCGGATAGCCAGGGAACCGGATCACTTCATCCTGTCTGGGTGACGCCGTTCACCAGCAGCACCTGCTGGTAGTCCGACGTCATGCCCAGTCGTTGAAGATCGCCGTAGCCGCCGCGGACGGTGTAGCTGCTCACCTGCCATCGTCGAAGCCGAGGCGCGGCGCGAGAGTTGGCGTAGTCACCGAGGTGCGACTGGAACTCCTGCGCAGGCCCATGCTGAGCGAGACGCGCTTGTTCGGGGTCCACGTGTCCTGGACGTAGAGCCCGAGCTGCGCGTAGTAGTCGTAGTTGACGGCTGACGTGCCGAGCCGCTGCGAGTGCGTGGTCGGCAGGCCGAGGTCGTGCTCGCTCGAGGCCGCCGAAGGTGAACGTGCCGTTGAAGTTGGTGAGGTCGGTCGTGTCGTGACCCAGTCCATCTCGCCGAGCAGGCCCGCGCCGGAACGCGTGCTTCTTCGCGACCGACCAGTCGATGTTGTCCGGCGACCTCCAGCGTCTTCGCCTGCCGGTTGCTGTTCCTGCCGGCGCCGCCGGTGCTGAACGCTGCCCTGAACGATCACCGTCGGGTCGGCGCTCGTCGGACGACTGCGTCGCGTAGCTCGACTCGAAGCGGACGCGCAGCTCGTGAGCGACCTTCGGCACGATCGTGCCGTTGAGCGCGAAGCGAAGCGGCGGTGTCCGCCGTCTCGCTCGTGTAAGCGCGCGACGGCAGATCGAAGTCGCCGACGCCGAGGTTGTCGCGCTTGATGTAGATTGCGCTGCACCTCGAACAGCATCTGCTGCGTTCTTCGAGGATCGAGTGATCGACGCGGAGCGATCCGAACATCCGATCCTCCGGTGTCGCGCACGCTGCCGTTCACCAGCCCGTCGGGCGTCGTCGCGTTGATCGTCTCCGAGTCGATGCAGTTGTTGCCGTCGAAGTTCAACGCGAGCGACGTGCGGCCCTTGACGATCGGGCCGTCCGCGTTGAGCCCGAACCGGCGGTACTGCTCCGGCTGCCAGCGTCGGCGCGAACGCGTTGCGCGCGTTCAGCGACTCGTCGCGGAAGCCGAAGTTGCTACATCCCCTTCCAGTCGTCCATGCCCGGCTTGGTGACGATGTCGATGCCGAAGCCGCCGCCTTCGTGATACTCGGCGTCGAAGGAGTTCATGCGGAAGCGGATCGACCGGATCTGCGACTTCGGGGGCAGCCGGCCGCCCGTGAACCCGTTCACCCGCATCGTCGCGCCGGGGCCGGCCATCTGGTCCAGCACCTGCTGCAGCTCGTCCGGGTCGTCGGGCAGCTCGGCGATCTCCTGCGGCGTGAGCTCGCTGGTGAAGGAGTTGCCGCGCACGTCGCTCGGTGCGTGTTGCGCACGATGACCTGCTCGTTCAGCCCGGCCAGCGGCAGCGTGAGCGTGATCTGGTTGGCGCCCTTCTTCAGCGTGATCGGACCGTCGTAACTCTGGAACGACTCCGCGTCGGCCTTGAGCTGATACGTGCCCGTCGCGAGCGCGGTGAAGGTGGCGATGCCGTGGTCGTCCACCTGCAGCGTGTGCGGGCGTCCGGCGGCGTCGACGATCGTCACGGACGCGATGATCAGGGCCGCGCCGGTCTGATCCTGCACGGTCACCTTCAAGTCGTCGAGGTCGCCGCCGGCGGCGCGTCCGCGGCCAGGACGGGCCAGGCCGGGACGGCGAGCAGCGCACAGCGAACACGAGTAGCCTCGAAAGCATTCCCTCATCGAGCGTCTCGTGAAAGACGTAATCCCAGGGCGGGCGGCCATGAAGGCCCGCCGCCCGGGCGGCACGTGACGGCGCTATGAAACTATGAACCCTTCTTCGACGAACTGCTCGGGCTTGAGCGGTGCAGTTCAGCTTGTATTTCTCGATCGTGAACTCTTCGGTCACCTTGCCGTTCACGCCCTGCGTGATCAGGTGGGGCAGCAGCACGCCGTCGACCTTCTTGTAGTTCGGAGAAGTGCACTTCGTAGGTCACCTGCTGCGGCGGTTCCTTGCGCATCTTCTCGATCTCTTCCGGCGTCGGCCGCTGCGCGTTCTGTCCGCCCTGTCCGCCGCCCCTGAAGAGCATCCGCGGCAGGACACCCTCGTAGGTGAGCATCAGGGAGCTTGTGCGTCTCCTGATCGACGAAGAGCTTCATCAGCGCCGCGCCCTCGGGCTTGATCTCGATGACGTCGGCCTTGCCGTCGGGCGCCTCGGCGACGCCGCTGTAGGTCATCGGCGCGTCCGACTTCAGGAACCAGATGAGCGCGTAGCGAGCCAGCTCGCCCATGCATGCGGCCTGGCCTGCATGTCGCGGAAGCGCTGCCGGTCTTCTTCGGTGAACTGCCCGTCCTGTCCTTGGCCTCTGCCCCTGTCCGGCGCCGGGTCCGCCCGGGCCTCCGGGCCCGCCGAAGCGGCACCGCGCCGCCGCCGCGGTTGGTCGCATCGTCCCAGGTGTCGGCGCCGTTGACGGCAGACACGCGCGTGAAGCTCAGGCCGCCGTGGAAGCCCATGTCCTCGGTGCGCTTGTATTTGTCCGGCAGCAGCAGGTCGAGCGTGACGTCGCTCGTCATCTCGCGCTCGCCCATCACGCGGCGCGCCGAGCCGGTGACCGTGGCCGACTGCACCTTGGCGAGCGCGGCCTCGCCGCCCATCGCGGCGCGCGCGGCCTTGAGGACCTCGTCGATTTTGGGATCGGTCTGCGGCCTGCGCGGCCACGTGCGCGACGACCGCCAGCGGCGCAATCAGGGCAAACGACAGCGACAGGCGGCTCGCGCGCATCGGGCTCCCTCGGGGAAGCAGGGCCCGTGCATGGCCCGGGATCACATCATTAGACGGCGCTCAGGACACGCGCGGAATCGTTAAGGCGCGGGCAAAGAGATTGTTAAGTTTGTAAACGCGCCGGTTTTTACGGGGAATATTCGTGTTTCGGTGGTGCTAGACTGCTCGTCTGTGACACTCCCCTTCCGGCGTCCCTCGGGGCTGACTGCTGCTGCTGATCGGGGCCGCGCTGATCCTGCTGCCGATCCTGGCCGATTCTGCAATACCGCTGGATCGGCCAGGTGAGCGATGCCGAGCGCGAGCGCCGGCAGCGCACGCTCCAGCACGCCACGAACGCGATCACGCAGGAGCTGGACGTCGAGCTGGTCCGGGCCGTCATCGGCCTGCAGGTCGACGGCCTCACGCTGCGCAGCGACGACTGGACCGTCTACACCGAGCGCGTCGCCGGCTGGCACAAAGCCACCGCCGCGCCTGGCATCCTGCGCGATGTGCTGCTCGTGGATCGCGGGCCCACTGGGCTGCGGTTGCGCCGGTGGTCGGATGACACCCACCGTTTCGTCGACGTCGCGTGGCCGGACGACATGGCCAGCTACCGCACGCGATTTGCGACTGAGCTGGCGGCGTGGGAGTCGCACCCGCCCGACGAGCCCCTGCGGCCCGCTGATCTGCTGAGCACCGATGGCGCGACGATCGTCGTGCCGATCGCGCCGATTCCGGTGCAGAACGACGCCGGCCACCTGGCCCGGTATGCGCCCGTGTTCGGCTACACGCTGATCCGGCTCGACATGCCGTACGTGAAAGACGAGTTCCTGGCGTCGCTGGTGGACAAGCACTTCCGTCTCGAGGCCCGCGACGAGTGCCGGATCGCGGTCGTCGTCGCGGCACGATCGATCGACAGGCCATCTACCAGGCCAACGTCGACGACCTGGCGGCCCTCGTCGGCAACGCACGACGCCGAGGTCGACTTCTTCGCCTTCCACCCGGATCAGTTCCAGCTCGTCCGCCTGGCCGCCGACTCGCTGAGCAACGCGATGCCAACCGGCGCCGATCGCCGGCGCAGCCTGTTCATCGGCATGACGCGGCGGCCGGCGACGGATCCAACGGCAAGCCGCTGCCGTTCGACAACCAGTCGCGGTGGACGCTGGTCGCGCGGCACCGGGCCGGATCGCTCGAGGCGGCCGTCGAGGCCGCGCGGATGCCGCAACCTGATCCTCGGCTTCGGCGTCCTGCTGCTCATGTTCGCCGAGCGTCGCGGTGCTCGCGCGTCACCGCCGATCGCGCCGCGCGTCTCAGGCGGCAGCAGATGGAGTTCGTCGCGGCCGTCTCGCACGAGCTGCGCACGCCGGTCTCGGTCATCGGGTCGGCGGCGGAGAACCTCGCCGACGGCTTCGTCACCGATCCGTCGCGCGTCAAGCAGCATGCGGTCCCGCATCCAGACCGAAGCGCGCCGGCTTGGCGATACCGTCGAGCGCGTGCTGCTCTATGCCGGCATCGAAGCCGGCCGGGGCATCGGCCATCGGACGCCGATGGCGGTCGTCGACGCTCGTCGGCGACGCGCTCGGCCGCGTCCTCGGACGCGATCGAAGAAGCGAAGGCGACGGTGGAGACCGACATCGCGCCGGACCTGCCGCCGATCCTCGCCGATGCCATGGGGCTGCGATCGAGCCTGCAGAACCTGATCGCCAACGCGCTGAAGTGCGGCGGAACCGGGCGGTGGGTTCGCGTGGCCGCATCGAAGGTCAACGGGCGCCGCGCGCCCGCGGTGCGCATCGCCGTCAGTGACCACGGCCTCGGCATCCCGCCATCCGATCTGCCGCACATCTTCGAGCCGTTCTATCGCGGCGCCGAAGCGCAATCCCGTCAGATCCGCGGCAACGGGCTCGGCCTCAGCATCGTCAGGAGCATCGTCGAGGCGCATGGCGGGCGCGTCGCCGTCGAGCGCGCCCGGGAAGGGCAGCACCTTCGTCATGACGCTGCCCGCGCACCTCACCGAGGCCTCGCCGGCCGGCGCGGTGGTCACGCCACGCGGGCGCCTCGGCGCGAGGCGCGTAGGCGGAGTGAGCACTCGACTGCTGCTCGTCGAGGACGAGCCGGGTCTGGTGATGACGCTCACCGACCGGCTCATCGCCGGAGGGGCTACGACGTCGAGACGGCGACCGACGGCGAGACGGGGCTGGCCCGCGGCTCGGCCGAATCCTTCGCCCTCATCATCCTGGACGGCATGCTGCCGGGCCGCGACGGCTTCGACGTGTGCCGCACGATCCGCCAGCGCGGCGTCCAGACGCCCGATCCTCATGCTCACCGCCCGCGGCCAGGTCGTCGACCGCGTGGTCGGACTGAAGCTGGGCGCCGATGACTACCTGACCAAGCCGTTCGAGATGGCGGAGCTGCTGGCGCGGCTCGAGGCGCTGCTGCGCCGGGCGCCGCGCGCCGCCGCACCGCCCGGCGACGTCGCTACCAGTTCGGCGACGTGAAGATCGACTTCCGGAAGGCCGAGGTCACGCGCGCCGGGCAGGCGCTGGAGCTCTCGGCGCGCGAGTTCAAGCTGCTCAGGTACTTCATCGAGCATCGCGGCGCCACGCTGTCGCGCGACGAGCTGCTCAACGAGGTGTGGGGCTACAACGCGATGCCGAACACGCGCACGGTGGACGTCCACGTCGCGTGGCTGCGGCAGAAGCTGGAAGCCCACCCGCGCCGGCCGCAGTACATCCACACCATCCACGGGTTGGGCGTACAGTTCACGGCCGTGAGTGGGTGCGCAGGGTGCGCAGGGTGCGAGTGCGAGGTGCGCATGCGCTGACTCGCAGCCGCACAGCGCGAAGTGGACCAGATTCTTGGATTACGAGCAGTGTTTCCGGATTTCGCGCCGCGAAAGCTGCGTTCGTCCCACCGCGTTTGTCTTGGGAATTTCCGCGATCATCTCTCCGTGAAACTCGGCCCCGTTTGTGCAATCAGAGGGGCGTCCCGTACGAGCGGGGACGAGGGCCGGGTCGTCGGCGGCAGCTTCACGGCAAACCGGGGGAAGAGGGTGCCAGGTATCTGCCGTCGGCCCCGACCCTCGTCACCTGCTCGAACTGGGCGCTCTCACGTAGCACCCCACGCACCTGGCGCACTCCTGCGCACCTGCGCACCCGCGCACCTGACGCACCCGCAGCCACCTGTTTCATGCTGTCGGCACGCCGTGCGCGAGCACCTCCTCGATGGCGGCCACGAAGCGATCCACCTCGTCGAGCGTCGTGTAAACGTTCGGCGTCACGCGCAGGCCCTGGAACTCGGCGTGCTTGATGGGCGTCGCGATGATCCGGTGCTTGTTCCAGAGGTGCGGCACGCAGCTGGTTCGGATCCACCCCGTCGAGTGACAGCAGCCCGATCGCACAGGCCTGCGCCGGATCGAAGCTCGTGAGCACTCGCGCGCCCGGCCGTCCATCCAGCTTCTTCGCCCAGCGTTCCCTCAGGTAGCGCAGCGCGCGCCGCTTTCCGGGCGCCGCCGATCCCATGATGGAACTGCAGCGCCTCGGCGATCGCGTTGTGCATTGCCGCCGGATGCGTCCCGATCTCCTCGAACTTCCGGATGTCGCCGGTCTTCGATTCGTTGGCCGGCGTCAGCGGCCAGTGCTTTGCGATTCGCTCCTTGCGGACGTAGAGGAACCCGGTGCCCGACCGGGCGCGAGCAGCCACTTGTGGAGGCTCGTGCCGTAGTAGTCGCACCCGAGGTCCGCGACAGCTTGAACGGGAAGTGCGCGAAGGCATGGGCGCCGTCCACGATGGTGACGATGCCGCGGCGCGCGCGCGTCGCGGCAGACGTCGCGCACGGGAAAGATCTGTCCGGTCAGGTTCGTGATGTGGCAGAAGTGGAGGACCTTCGTCGTCGGCGTGACAGCGCCTCGTCCAGCCGTCGCGCCAGATCGGCCATGGCTCGGCGGCGGCACCGGAAACGAGATCTGCTTCAGGACGATCCCGTCGCGCTTCACGCGCTGCTGCCACGTGTCGAGCATGCGCGGGTAGTCCTGGTTCGTGGTCACGACCTCGTCGCCGGCCTTCAGGTCGATCCCGAGCTGCGCGATCTGCAGCGCCTCGCTGGCGTTGCGCGTGACGGCAAGCTCCTCGGTGTCGCAGCCGAACTCGGCGGCCAGTTGCGCGCGCACGGACTCGATGTTCGGCTCGAGCACCTGCCACATGTGATACGCCGGCGCCTGGTTCGAGATGTCGAGGTAGCGCTTCATCGCCTCGTGGACGACGCGCGGGCTGGGGCAGACGCCGCCGTTGTTCAAGTTGATGATGGTGCGATCGAGCGTGAACGACTCCTGGATCTGGCGCCAGAAGTCCTCGTCCATCGCCACGTCGTCGGCGGAGCGGCCCGCGACCATCTCGGAGGCGCGCGCGACGCGCGCGCAGCAGAGTCCGGGACGGCCCATCGCCACCAGCGCCGCGGTGCCGGTGGCGCGCTGCAGGAGATGCACGGCGGCTGGATATCGACATGCGGCGCATTGTAGCGCCTCCTTCGCGCGAGCGGGAGCGAGCCGCCTCGCGCGAGCGGAAGCGGCTGCCTCCGTCGCGCGAAGGCCGACGCCCTCCGCCACGAGCGGAGCGGCGGGAGCTATCCGCCCGTCGGGTCGGTAGCGCCTGGGCCCGCAGAAGGTCCAGAAACGCGGTCAGATATGGCGGTCGCGGGCGGGCGGGCCAGGTCGATGGCGCTCCACTGGCGCTGGACGCCCCATGCGCGTGATGCGGAGCGCTCGGATGCGCCCGCGCGGATCGCGGGCTCCACGGACCACCGCGCCAGCAGGCCGACGCCCAGGCCCGCGCGGACCATCTCCACGATGGCCTCGGTCAGCCGCACCGCTCGACACGCGAGCCGGCGTGACGCCGGCCGGCGCGAGGATGTTCTTCAGCGCGAAGCTGTCGTCGGGATCCGTCGTGTAGAGCATCAGGTGCTCCTGCGCGAGGTCCTTTGGCTCGACCCACGAGCGGCTCGCCAGCCGGTGTGACGGCGACACGATCACCACCTGCTCGTCCTTGAACAGCGGGTCCACGCGCAGCCTCGGGTCGTGCACGTCGTCGATGACGATCGCCACGTCGGAGCATGCCTTCGAGCACGGCTTCGACCGGACGCGCCGTGGCCTCGGGCAGTATCCGGACGGCGACCCGCGGGTGCTCGTGTTCGAAGCGCGCGGAGCAGCGGCGGCAGCCAGTAGTAGCCGGTGTTGCACTGCGCGCAGACGCGGATCGTGCCGGCGCCCGTGCTGCGCAAGCTGGCGCACGTCGTCTTCAGCGCGCTGTAGCTTCGTCGAGGACGCGAGCGGCGGCGCCGACAGTGACTCGCTCGCCGGCCGGCGTGAGCACCATCTTCTTGCCCAGCCGCGTGAACAGCGGCGTCGTCAGCCGGTCCTCGATGTCGCGGAGCTGGTGGCTGAGCGCCGACTGCGTCAGGTTGAGGCGCTCGGCGCGCGCGGTCACGCTGCCGCAGGCGGCGATGGCCTGGACGAGCCGCAGGTGCCGCAGATCGAGATCCACGGCATGAACATAATAGCTCATCGTTCGGATTAGAACAATGCGCTTGGCTCAGGGTGCCTGGAGCGCTACCCTGACGTCGGGTGGCGCGCGACCGGGGTCGGGATCGCCTGCTCCGCGATCCAACGATTTCGCGGTCATGCCGGGCGCGCGCTGCCCGTCTGACAGTGGGGACAGTCCCCAAGTGGAAAGTTCCTGGGGACAGTCCCCAGTTGTCACTGCAGCGTGCTCAGGGGACTGTCCCCAATCTTGATCCATTTGGGGACTCGTCCCCAGCATCAGTTGACCATGCCGTTCACTGAGGAGTCGATCGATCTCGCACGGGCGCTGGTGCCTCCTCAAGGAAACGCCTGCGGCCATCGTCGCGTCTTCGTGACGCCGCTGCCTGACGCGCTGCTCGACGCGACGGATGGCCCCGACACGTGGAGCCCGCGTGTCATCCTGCAGCACCTGACCTGGGCAGAAGTGGACGACTGGATTCCGCGCGTGCGGCTGATCCTCGAGCAGCAGGGATCGCGTCCCGTTCACGCCGTTCGATCGCGACGGCGGCCGCCCGGCATGACGGCTGGCCCATCGCCGCGGCTCGGCGACGAGTTCCTCCGCCTCGCGCGCGGAGAACCTCGCCGTCCCTGGACAGCCTTCCGGCTCGGCCCCGCTGAACTGCAGTTGCCCGGCAGTCACCCGGCGCTCGGCGGCGTGACGATGTCCCAGCTGATCGCGAGCTGGGTGGCGCACGCCTGGCGCACCTCGATCAGATCTCGCGCACGCTTGCGCGCCGCAGACGCAGCAAGTGGGTCCCGTGGCGTCAGTTCATGCGGGCGCTGAACTGATCAGTCGAGGAACTTTCCACTGAGCAACGGCTGCCCGGCAAGGCTCAGTGCGGCAGCCATACACGGCGACCCCGACGATCACGGCGAGCAGGACGTCCGACGACGGCGCGAACATCGAGCCGGCATTGAAGGTCAGCGGAATGTCCTCGAGCACACCGGCCACCGTCCACGAGACGATGAGCGCGAGCATGCCGAAGCGGGCGAGCGTGAACAGGATGACGCCGATGGCGAGCGTCGAGAACACCAGCGGAAGCCCGAAGCCCGCGTCGCCGGCGGCAGCCAGCGCGAGCAGCAGGATCCGTACACCACGTTCGTGACGACCCGGCGCTGAATCATCGCGAACAGCATCAGGTAGACGAGCACGAGCACGCTCGCGACGAGCACCGACTGGACGATCTGGATGAACACCGTCGAGCAGGTCGAATGGCACCGTGCCATCAGAATCCACCCGGCGGCGTCGCCAGCGTTGGCGGCTGGCCGAGCCAGAGCGGCGCCAGGTGTCCGAACTGCGATGACGATTCTGCAGCAGCACGCCGAGCGCGGCAGCCCACGAGCAGGTCTCGCCCCACCAGCGGATCCGAGAGACGGCCCGAAATCGCGCGGCTCCACGAGACGAGCGTCTGCGGCCAGCGCCGGCGGACGTCGGGCTCGAGCGCCATGTAGACCATGTACGCGCCGACCGCGATCAGCGCGCTCTTGGCCGAGAGCACCAGCATCAGCCGCATCGTGGGAAACAGTTCCCACGTGTGATGCGCCGTCAGCAGACCTGCGACGATCTCCAGCACGCCCAGCGTCAACGCCACGCGCGCGGCGCCGGCGCGGTCGCCGCGATCGAGCCGGAGGTTTCGCTTCGCCAGCAGCACGCCGCCAGTGAAGATGATCACGACGACGATGATTCGCCAGAAGGGCCGGCAGCGAGAGGGTTGGCGGCGTCGGTGGCGCCAGCGTCTGCGTAGGCTCCACGGTTCGAAGATCTGGAAGTAGACCGGGCATCCGTGCGCGCAGCGGCCTCGATGTGGATCTCTCACCTCCGGACGATCAGAATATACGCCGTCCCACGCCGCGCGCGCGTCGGTGCTAGACGGGCGGGATCCACGACGGCTCGGCGCGCGTCAGCTTCGACTCATCGAACCCGGCCGCATCGAGCGCGACCTTCCAGTCGATCGATCCCGCTGGCTCCTCGGTGTCGCGTATCCGCGGCAGGTTCGCCGTGAGTAAGCACTCGCAGCCGCCCCTTGAGATCGACGAGGACGTTGACCATTCCCGGCTGCGACTGCGAGGGGATGTTGAAGGTCACCCGGCCTGATTGCAGCAGGCTGTCGGACCCGAGCGCGACCGGCGACTGCCGGAACCAGAATCACACCACGCCGGGTGGCTGGCCAGGACGCAGGTTCTCCCATCGTTCCGCCGATGGGTCGCTCTGCAGGTGCTGCATGTAGTCGGTGGTGAGTGAACCCCCACGCCGCGTCATGTACCGTGTCGCGGTAGCCAGGCCGCGCACCATCGTCCTGGCCTGATCGGCGAGCACGGCCGGCGGCTTCGTCGCCGGCAGGTAGTGGACGGCCTGCGTTCCGCGCGCTCAGCCAGACCACCAGCAGCGCGCCCGCGACCAGCGCGGCCAGGATGGCCGCCGCGTGCGCGCCTTCAGCGCCCTGAGGCCGCCTGAAGCCGCCACCATCTCCGGCGACGGCGTTTCGCCCGCGGCCAGCGCGGCCGCCAGCGGGTCGCCTCCTGGCAGCGCTGCAGGCGACCTGCAGCGCGGACGACGGGCGCTCGGCGGGATCCTTCGCGAGGCAGCGCTGGATGATCCGATCCGCGAGCGGATCGATCTCGGAGACCAGCTGCGTGATCCGCGTCGGTGCTCGCTTCGCGGTGCAGCCGCGCGAGGTCGCCGAGGGTGTTCCCGGTGAACGCCGGCTTGCCGGTGAACATCTCGTAGAGCACGAGGCCGAGCGCGTAGATGTCCGACGCACGCGTCGCCGGCTGACGCTAACAGCTCGGGCGCCATGTAGGCCGGCGTGCCCGGCGAGCCGTCCTCGGCAGGCGCGTCGCCACCGGCGAGGCCGAAGTCCGTGAGCCGCACGCGCCCGCTGCTCGTCGATCATCACGTTGGCCGGCTTCAGGTCGCGGTGCAGCACGCCCGTTCGTGCGCCGCGGCCAGGCCCGCGCACAGCTGCGCGCGCGATCTCGAGCGCCTTGTCCTGCGCCAGCCGCCCGATGCGCCGGAGCAGCGACGCGAGGTCCTCGCCGTCGATGAACTCCATGGTGAGGAATGTGCTGGCCGTCGGCCTCGCCGATGTCGTAGACGCGGCACACGTTGGGATGCGACACCTGCCGCGCCGCGCGCACCTCGTTCCGGAATCGCGTCAGCCACTCTGCGTCGCTGGACCATGGCTTCGGGAAGGAACTTCATCGCGACCGAGCTGGCTCGAGCGTCAGGTCCTCGGCTCGATAGCACCTCGCCCATTCCCGCCTTTGCCCAGCAGCGCCGACGATGCGGTAGCGGCCGCCGAGGAGGGTGCCGGGCAAATCGTCCCAGCAGGCCGAGGGTCGCTGCCCGTGCGGGGGTGGCGTGAGGCGGGGACGACCCTGGAGCCGGTCGGGCCGGCGTCGCGGGGAGCACCGTCCTCGCGTCATCGGCCGCCGGTCCCGAATCCGGTCATCGCGCTGGACTCGGGGCCCGGCGCGGGCGCGAAGACCGTCGGCGCTTCCGGGGCGACCGGCACGGCCTTGCCGCACTCAAGGGGCAGAACCTCGACCGGTCCGGGATGGTCGCGCGGCACGAGGGGCAAGTCACGCGCGGATTCTACCAGCGAGGTTGATATGATATGGCCTTCAGAAAGTCTTCTCGTTTCCATGGGGTCCCATGGCTTTCGACGGTGACAACGATAGCGAGGCTCACCCGCCGGACGAGCAGTCCGGGTTCTCGGTCAGCCGACGCTCATTCCCTAAGACAGTAGGCGTACTTCGATTGCGGCCGGGGTGCTCGCTCCGGTGCTGCGGACGCGCAAGCAGACCCGCGCCGGGTTGGCCCGGGCGACGTGCCCATCGAGCTGAGCATCAACGGCAAGACGCACAAGCTGAGCGTCGAGCCGCGCGTGACGCTGCTCGACGCCATGCGCGACCGGCCTCGACATCACCGGGCTCAAGCGCGTCTGCGACCGCGGCACGTGCGGCGCCTGCACGGTGATTGTCGACGGCCGGACGATCTACTCGTGCTCGCATGCTCGCCATCGAGATGCAGGGTGTGACGCGATCGCGACGGTCGAAGTGCCTGACCACCGGCACGGTGCTTCATCCCGTGCAGGCAGGCCTTCTGCGATCACGACGGGTTGATGTGCGGCTTCTGCACGCCAGGCTTCGTCGTCTCGGCGGTGGCGCTGCTCGAGAAGAATCCCGAGCCGACGGCCGAGCAGGCGAAAGCGGCGCTCGCCGGCAACATCTGCCGGTGCGGCACTCTACTCGCGCGTCCTCGAAGCGGTGCTCGACACCAAGGGGGTGAGCCCGTGGCTGAGTCCTCGCAGGTTCCCGGAGGTCCGCACGCCGGCGGCCCCGAAGCAGCACGAGAAATATCCGTGGCCCGACGCATCCGACGCTCGTTGGCACGCGCGTGAAGCGCCTCGACGGCCCGGCGTCAAGGTGCACCGGCGCCGCGAGTTTACGCCTACGGACATCAACCGCCCGGGCCATGCTGCACGGCCGCATCCTCCGCTCGCCGCATCCGCACGCGCGCGTGGTGTCGATCGATCTTCGCCGCCGGCGCAGAAGGCGCTGCCTGGCGTGAAGGCGGCGTGACTGCGCCATCGGGAGCCTGGCAAGGAAGTTATTACCAGGGCGGATGAGATCGCCGCCGGTCGCCGCGCCACGACGAAGAGCCAGGCACGCGGACGCGCTGCGCCTGATCAAGATCGAGCACTAAGTGCTGCCGCAACATCGCGACCGTCGCCCAGGCGATGCACCGGGTGCGCCGCCGGAAGATCTTCAAGCGACGGCAACATCGCGGAAGGCGAGGCGCAGGAGAGCGGCGATCTCGACGCCGGCTTCAAGGCAGGCCGGCGCACATCGTCGAGGCCAGACTACGAGACGCATGTGCATCACGCACGTCTGCATCGAGACGCACGGCTGCGTCTGCGAGTGGCAGGGCGACAAGCTGACGGCGTGGGTGTCCGACGCAGGGCGTGCACGGCACGCGCGACGGCTTCGCCGAGGCGCTCGGGATTCCGCAGCCGAACGTCCGCGTCATCACCGAGTACATGGGCGGCGGGTTCGGCAGCAAGTTCGGCCCGGACATCGCAGGGGCATCGTCTGCGCCAAGCTCGCGCAAGCAGGCCGGGCGCGGCCGTGAAGCTGATGCCTCGACCGCAAGGAAGAGCATCTGGCGACCGGCAACCGGCCCGTCGGTCGTACGCGAAGATCAAGGCGCGGGCGTTCGGCGCCGACGGCATGCTCACGGCGTTCGACGCGCAGAGTCGTGGGGCACCGGCGGCGCGGGCGTCGGCGCGGGCTTCCCGCTGCCGTACATCTATCGCTTCCCGAACCGTCGGCGGCAGCACACGCGACGTCTACATCGAACGCGGGCCAGGCAGCGCGCCATGCGCGCGCCCGGCCATCCGCAGGGTGCTTCCACACCGAGATGCTGATGGACGAGCTCGCCGATCGCGTCGCAGATGGATCCGGTCGAGTTCCGCATCAAGAACCTGCCGCCGGAGGCGCCCAACGCGATGTGGCGCGACGTACTATCCGATCGCGGCGCGAAGGCGTTCGGCTGGAGCAAGCGTCATCGCGACCGGCGATCCGACGCCCGGGCCGATCAAACGCGGCATGGGCTGCGCGGCGAACCAGTGGGGCGGCGGCGGCCGCGGTTCCGAGGCGCACTGCGAGATCACGCCGGACGGCAGCGTCGTCATGACGCTGCGGCACGCAGGACATCGGCGTCGGCACGCGCACGCACGGTCGACGATGGTGACGGCCGAGACGCTCGGCATGCCGATGGAGCATGGTGAAGGCCGAGATCGGCGACACGCAACTACCCGTTCAGCGGCGGCTCGGGCGGCAGCACGACGGCGCCGTCGGTGGCGCCGGCGATCCGCGTCGACGTCCGGCAAGGCGCGCGACGCGCTGTATGCGCGCAGGTCGGCGCCGACGCTCGGCGTGGACGCGGCGGCCCTTGTCGCCGATGAACGGCCGCATTCACGTCGAAAGACGACGCGTCGAAGGGCCTGACGTGGAAGGACGCGTGCCGCTTGCTCGGCACCGAGCCGGTGTCGGTGGACGGCGAGTGGGAAGCGGGCTCTCGGCCAGCGGCACGAGCGGCGTGCAGTTCGCGGAAGTCGAAGTGGACATCGAGACCGGCGTCATCGAAGGTGACGCGCATCGTCTGCGTGCAGGACTGCGGGCTGATCCTCGATCCGCTGACCGCCGAGAGCCAGTGCATCGGCGGCATCGTGGCGGGCGCTGAACTACGCGCTGTTCGAGAATCGGCATGCTCGATCGCGCACACGGGCCATCATGGTGAACCCGAACATGGAGTTCTACCTGCTGGCCGGGCCTGCCGACATCCCGAAGATCGAGGTCAAGCTGATGAACCAGCCTGAGCGCGGGGTCATCGGCATCGGCGAGCCGCCGACGATCTCCACGGCGGCCGCGATCGCCAACGCGGTTGCGAAACGCGACCGGCGTGCACGATCAGAAGCCTGCCGCTCACGCCGGACAAGGTGCTGACCGCGTTGGCCGAGCGCGAGAAGACTGGAGGGACGCTGTGAAAGCGTTTGCCTACGTCAACGCGGCGACCGAGAAGGACGCGGTCGCGGCGCTCGGCCACCGCCGCCCGCGGCAAGACGCTGCCGATCGCCGGCGGCATGGACCTCGCTCGGGCTGATGAAGGACTACGTCGCGCAGCCCGACGTCCTCGTCAACGTGAAGCACGCTGCCGAGCACGACGATCGCGCGCGCCCGGCGCAGGGACTGACCGTGATCGGCGCGGCGGCGAAGCTCGCCGACTTGGTCGAGCACACCGCGCTCGGCAAGGCGTATCCCGCGATGGCCGACTGCCGCCGAGCTCGGTCGGCACGCCCCAGATCCGCAACGCCGGCGACCGTCGGCGGCAACCTGATGCAGCGCCCGCGCTGCTGGGTACTTCAGGCAGCGAGGACTTCAACTGCCTGAAGAAGGGCGGCGCGCGCTGCTTCGCCGTCGACGGCGAGAACCAGTTCCACGCCATCTTCGGCGACGGCCCGTGCCACATCGTCCATCCGTCCACGCTGGCCGTGCCGCTGATCGCCTACGGCGGGCGCGTGAAGGTGGCTGGACCGCATAGGCGAGCGCGAGATCGAGGCGGACAAGTTCTTCGTGATGCCCGATCGCAACATGTTCGGCGAGACGGTGCTCGAGCCGAACGAGCTCGTGACCGAGGATCGTGCTGCTGACGTCGCGCAACACGAAGAGCGCGACGCTACGAGGTGAAGTTCAAGCAGTCGCACGACTGGCCCATCGCGATGGCGGCCGGTCGCGCTGCGCATGAACGGCGGCATCGTGCGAAAGCGCGCGTGTCGTCCTTGGCGCCGTGGCGCCGATTCCGTGGCGGTCGATGGCTGCCGAGGCCGCGCTCAAGGGCAAGAAGATCGACCAGGCTGTGGCATTCGAGGCGGCAGAGGCGGCGCTCGCCGATGCGAAGCCCATGAGCGGGAACGCGCACAAGGTTCAGGTTGCCAAGACCGCCCTCCGGCGGGCGATCATGAAGGCGATGGCAAAGTCAGTATACGCCTATGAATCACCCAGCGCTCAGCCTCACGACTGGCTGGCCTGACAAACTGCCAGCACTTGCGCCATAAGGGAATGTGATGCGCTGTCGGTCCCCGAGCCGACCGACTTCCACGATTCGTTCGACGCCACGGCGCACTGGTGCACGAAGACGCAGAAGCCGCTCGGCCCGGACGGTGGCGCGGCGCACGCGGCCACGTGCAAGGGCGGCAGGGAGTGCTGTCTTCGCATCAGCACGAATGACGATTGACGAATGACGATTGACAGGACATTCGTAGGGCCGAACTTCAGCCTTCGGCCGGCACGAAGGGACGAGGGAAACATGAAACGCGCAATTCTCGCGACGGCGTTCATTCTGACTTCCGCGACAGCGTGGGCCGGGGCTCGCTTCGCGGTGAGCATGTCGAAGCCCGAACGGCGGAGATCTTCGCCGGCGGCTGCGTGATGAGCAGCCAGGCCGAAACGCTCGGCCGCCAGGCGGTGCTCGCCTGGCACGTCGACTCGGGCATCTACGACGGCCAGAAGTCTGACGGGCTGTCCGTGGTCGCCGCTGTCTCCGGCGATCGCAACCTCGGGCATCCGCGAGATCGGGCGGCGAGTCGCCGTCCTACGTTCGCGCGGTGATCTTACGTCGACGAGCGGGCGACGCCGGCCGCGGAGAAAGCGCTGGTGAAGATGGTGGACGCAAGCTCTCGCGCGGCCTCATCACCGAGGTCGTCGAGGTTCGCCGCGCGCCGGTGCGCTTCGACAGCACCGATCACGCCGTCAACGTCAGCGCGGGCGATGCGTACGCTGGCCGGTGACGCCGGCACATGCACCACGATCCGAACTGCGGCGCACGAAGTGGTTCTCGCCGTTCACGCGGCTCGATGACGGATGATGGGGATCACCGACGCGCAGAGCTACAGCGGCACGGCGCTCGACAGCCGCTGGAGCGATCCGCACAAGCTGTTCCGCCTTCGTGGGCACGTTCACGCTGTCGCCCCAGGCGTCAGTAACGAACTGAACGTGCCGGTTCGCGCTGCGCTGGTCTGCGGCCTGCCGCTCCTGGGGGCTGCCTCATCCAGCGGCAGGCGCTTTCAGCCACGCCGATCGACCCCTCTTCCTCAGAGCTGGCAGGCCATCGCGGCCCTGCTGGCCCCGCGAGTCACCGTGAGCGCGTCGCCGCGCCGCTCGAACTCTGGTGGGTGAAGGCGGTTTCCCCGAGAAGGCCCCAGCGTCCGGCAAGCCTCGTGGGCTGACGTCGCGGACGGTACGCTCGTCGGTGTGATCCGTGTCGGCGCTCGCGGGAGCGACATCCGCGGCTACGGGATGAAGCCCGGCGTCTACACGCTGCGCTTCGCGCTGCAGCCGCAGAACGGCGATCACCTCGGCGTCTCGCCGAATCGCGAGTTCGCTGGTGTGCCCGTCGGGCTGGTCACTACGCCCGATCCGCTCGGCTACAAGGGCACGGTGTGGACCTGGCGAAGCAGACGATTCGGCGATCGCATCCGTTCGGCGCTGAGCCTGGATCCTCCAGCCGCAACTGCCGCGCCGCTCTCACCAGTCGGTAGCAACGACCTGGGCCTGTCGGGCCCGTGTTCTCGGTGCCGGCGGCCGCATCCGGTCAGGCAGGCTAGCCCTCACGTTCGGCCTCATCCTCGCGGGCCTGATCCAGAACTGATCCCGGTCGATGGAGATCACCGGCTGCGGCGTTGTCATCACGGGCGGAAAGTGATTGGCGCCGACGTCGCGCTGGCGCTGCGTGCCGCGCGGCGCTGACGTCGCCCTGGTCTTCAATCGATCGCGCGCAGAGGCCGATGCGGCCGCCGCTGCCATGCCGCGCTCGGCCGGCGCGCGTTCGTCCTGCAGGCGGACCTTGTTGATCCTGGCTCCCGCCGCGCGGATCGACGACGCCGCGTCGTCGCTCGGACGGCTGACGTGCTCGTGAACATGGCGTCGGTCTACGAGTCGAGGCCGCTCGGATGATCTGAAGGTCGAGGACTGGAACCGGGCGCTTCCGGAGATCGATCTTCCGGCGCGACGCACCTGTGCACGCACGCGGCCATCCCGCACATGCGACACCAGCGCGGCGGGCGGGTCGATCAACTTCACCGGACTGGGTCGCCGGTGCGAGCGGCCGTCCGCGCTACACGGGCTACGTCCCGTATTACGTCGCCGAAGGCGGGCGTGGTGGGCTGACCGAGGCCCTCGCCCTGAGCTCGCGGAGGATCAGATCCTGGTGAACGCCGTAGCGCCGGGCCCATTCTCGCGCCGCCTGGCACGAGCGACGAGGAACGGCTCGCGGTCGAACGCGCCCACGCCACTCGGCCGGTGGGGCGGGCCCGCCGAGATCTCGAAGGCTGTCGCCTTCCTGATCGAGACGGATTTCGTCACCGGAGAAACGATTCGAGTGGACGGCGGCGGCACCTCAAGTGAGCGGTGCTGCAGTGCTGATGCTGGCAGTGCTGCTGAAGTGCTGAGTTGGTGCGTGAAGTCTGATGCGCTGAGTGCCCGTGCCGCGAGGTGCGCGGAGTGCGCGTCAGCACTCCGACGCACGTTGGCAGCGGGACTTCAGCGCCCAGCACCGTGCGCCCTCACTGGCACCTACGTTGCCTGGCCGCCCTGATGACAGCTCTCTGGATCCTTCTGCGCTCCCATGCCGCGTTGATCGCATCCTCCGACATACCAGCCACCCGTCCGAGGATGAAGAACGGCATGTAAGCGTGGCCGGGCTCTTCCAGCGGGCCATCTCGATCAGTGACTCGAGCGCCCGGGTGCGCAGGTCGTTTGAGCAGCGCCGCGTCACGGCCTCGGTCAGCGCCAGCAGGGCCGCCGCTGACCTGTTCCGGATCGCTCCAGTCGATCGAGTTCAGCAGATCGACGAACGGGCATCGAGGCACGGACACGTTCGACTCCGGATGCTCGCGCGCGTATTGCGCAAAGAGCGCCAGCGCGCGCATCGCGTTGTTCCGCACCTCTGACGCCGGGTCGCGCATCGCCGCGGCCAGATCGTCGACGACCGCTCGCTTGTCGGCCGCGTACGCGATCACCTGCGCTGCCAGCGCGCCCGATGGTCGTCGTCGTCCGACTCGCGCAGCACCGTCCGCAGAAGCGACAGATCCCGTTGGGCGAAGGCCGGAAGGACGTCCTGGATTGCGCGCGTGGCCGGATCCTTCATCAGCGAATAGCCGCGCGATCGATCCTCCTCGGCCTCGCCCCGCATGACGGCGGCCATGAAGGACTGCTCGAAATCCGCGCCCGCCTTGACGATGTCTCCGGGCAGACCGCGCCGGTGCCAGCGGCGCGGGCCGGAACGTCATGCCCGTCGTGCCGGTCTCGCGGATCCCACGAAGAGCACCATCCGGCCGTCGTTGCAGCAGACGCCGTTCCAGCCGTGCCTCGGCGATGCCGGGCACGCGCTCGATCCTTGCAACGATCTCCGTTGGTGCTCTCGGGAAATGCATCGCCGGCCTGGAGACCGACCGCCTGCCGGACCGGAGCCTCAGCGACGTGACGGAGCCCGCAGATCTCGACCAGGCCGATCGGCGGCGGCGCGTCCTGAAGCGCGAGCACGGCCGCCAGGCAGAGCGCGGCGCGCATGACTAGCCCTCACGGCGTCGAGGATGGCCGTCAGCGTCGACTCCGCTCGGCCGAGCGGCAGGTTGCTCACGTAGAAGTGGCGCACGCCGACGTTCATCATCGCGCGGATCGTCCGCGCGGCGACGTCAACCGGCGTGGCGCCGGAGGCGAACTCCTTTGCCAGAGCTTCCGCAGGCACAGGCAGGAACCGGCTGAGCGTCGCGAGTGTCGCCGGATTCGCGCTGCGGTAGAAGAACACGCCAAACAGGCCATGGGGAGACTCAGCCCCTTCCGTGCGCCGATCTCCATGAACTGCGCCACCGGCTCGATCTCGTGGTGCGACACGATCTGCGTCAGGTAGAACTCGCCCGTGAACTCCTCTCCGCCGTGCAGGAACTCGACCTGGCGTTCGACGTCGCGATTGGGATTCGCCCACCCGCCCAGCGTCAGCCGCGGCTCGTGCCGCCGGATCGCCTGGCGCAGTTGCCAGGCATGTTCCACGGATCGCGGCGGCCCAACGCTTTGTCGCCGCCGAGCACCACCAGCGACTGGAAATCGTGCTGCCATGCCCGGCCGGCGATGACAGGCAGTACTCGAGGCGGTGCTTCGAGGTGAGGAACGGCACCACGCGCTCGCGAGGCACGTCGCCGCCGAGATTCGCGACGAGATGCCGCAGGTTGTCCTCCTCCTGCAGACCGACCGCCGAATCGGTGAGGAACACGATGCACGCCGCTGCGCGTCAGGCCGTGACCGCGTGGTAGGATGTCGATCCACGCGTCCATACCTTCCCGCGACGCGAGCTCGGCACGAGGCGGACGGAGTTCGGCCGCGATGACGGGCGAGGACGAGCGCCAGGTGCGTCCGGGCTATGGACATGAGGCCGGGGTGCGAGGGTGCGACGAGGTGCGACGAGGTGCGACAGGTGCGCACGGGGTGCGCGGGGTGCGGCCAGGGTGCGGCGCGGTGCGAGTGCGCCAGGTGCGTGGAGGCGCCTCAGCGATGCAGCAGATATCGTCGTCAGCTCGACTGGTTGCGCAGTGGTCGTTCGCTTTCGCGAGCAGCGTGGCACTTGTTGTCGTTCCTCCTGCGAGATGCTAGCTCGAGGCTCAGCGCCTCGTCCAGATGGTGCTCACTTTCGCCGATGGACGAGAGTGGCGATCTCGAGATACCTGGCGAACTCGCGAGTGCGGCGCCTCGAAGCCTTCCGCGATATTGGCAGGCACCGAGCGAGCCGCAGCCCTTAAGTCATCGCGAAATCTGCGATCGTCTTTGAAGCCGGTAGCGTGCAGTTAGTGCAACGCAGGCAATTCCGCAGTTCGAGCTGCAAGCTGATAACACTCGAGTTCTTCGAACGGTCCGTGCTCCCATGCACGCACACGGCAAAAGCCGGCCAGGTCCGCACCTGGCCGCACCCAGCGCCTAGCGCACCTCGACGCACCTGACTGCACCTGTCGCACCCGTACGCACCGCGCACCGGTACCTTTGGTGCCCAGCTGGCCGTCGTTCTCCGGCTCAAGTTCTCAGCGTGAACTCGAGCATCCGCTCGCGCATGTGCTTCACGAGCAGGTGGGTCGGTGACGCCGTGGCGTGATTTCGGATAGAGCATCAGCTCGAAGGGCTTGCCCGGCCTTCTGCAGCTCGCATAGCGAACTGGATCGTGTTCTGACATGTGCACGTTGTCGTCCATCGTGCCGTGAATGAGGAACAGCTGGCCGTGCAGGTTCTTCGCCGCGTTCTTCGGCGACGTCCGCTCGTAGCCCTCGGGGTTGTTCTGCGGCATGCAGCATGTAGCGCTCGGTGTAGACCGAGTCGTAGTTGCGCCAGTCGCTGACGGTGCCGCCGGACGATGCCCATCGACCAGCTCGTGCTGTGCGTCAGCGCGAAGCTGGTCATGAAGCCGCCATAGCTCCAGCCGTTCAGCCCGATCCGCGAGCTGTCGACCCACGGCTTCGCCTTCGGGTACCCAAGGCACTCCTCGAGATCGGCCAGCTCGGTCCCCCGAGCCGCTGGTAGGCGACCCACGCCGACTCGGCCCCCTTGCCGCTCGCAGATCGGTTGTCGCACACCCAGACGACGATGCCGCGCTGGGCGAGAAGCTGGTAGTAGAGATTGCCCGGCGTTCCAGGCGTTGTGGACCGAGGGGCGTGTGGCCCGGAGTAGGTGCTCTCGAACACGGGATACTTCCGTGACGGGTCGAAGTCCGGCGGCTTGATCAGCATCGCCTCCAGCGGAAACCCGTCCTTCGTCGTCACCGTGACGAACTCGGCGCTGCGAAGGCGCTAGTGCTTCAACGTCGGGACGTCGTTGCGGTCGATCGACGCGCAGCTCGGCGCCGTCGGCCTTGTAAGTCGTGCCTGCGTGGGCGTGTTGATGTCGCTCCACGTGCCGACGTACTCCGTGAACGACGGGTTGAACGAGGCGCTGTGCGTCCCCGGCGCCTGCGACAGGCGCGTGAGACGCGATCCGTCCAGCTTGATCCGTGTAGACGTCGCCTCCGATCGCGCTGCGCTCCGTGCCGCGCGAAAGTAGATGAGGCCAGCGGTCTCGTCGACGCCGTAGACCGTCGCGCACTTCCCACTGGCCGCTGGTGACCTGGCCCGCGAGCACTGCCAGTCGTGGCTGTAGTGGAAGATGTGCTGGCAGCCGGGGCGTCCGCTCAGCCAGAGGAAGCTGCCGTCCTTCAGCCAGACGGGCGACCCTGCGATGTTCACCCACGCCTTCGTGTGGTTTCGCGGAACAGCGTCCGCGTGGCGCCGCCGAGCCAGCGCCCGTGTTCAGGTCGAGCCACGTCTGCTCGCGGTTCTGCACCTGGTAGACGACCTCGCTTGCTGTCAGGCGACCAGGCGACGTCGACGATCAGGAAGTCCGCGCCGCCCGTAGTTCCGACAGGTCCACCCACCGGCGCCGAGCCCGCCGGCGCTGAGCGACACCGAGCTTGCAACGTCGGGTTGGGATCGCCCGCGCGCGGGTAGGTCAGTGCCTCTCGACCGCCTGCGCGAACGGCACGGTGATCGGACGATCTGCGTGAGACCGGGACAGGATGCCTCGTCGGTCCGCAGGAAGGCGACGCGCGACGAGTCGGGGCTCCACCAGACGCGCGATGCGTGCCGCGGCCGAAGATCTCCTCCTCGTAGACCCAATCGAGCTTGTCCGTTCAGATAGCAGCGGCGCGCCGTCGGTCGTCAGCGCGCGCTCGTGGCCGGCGAGGTCGGCGACATGAGAGGCTTGTTGCGCCGGCGGCCGCGATGAGGCGCCCGTCGGGGCTGAACTGCGCCTCCTGCTGCGGCGCCAGGGGGCGGAGGTGAGCCGGGCCGACCGTGTCGGCGCTCGGCGCTCCAGTAGTAGAGATCGTCGCCTACCGTGACGGCTTGAGCGCGCTGCAGTCGCTTCGGTGAAGACGGGGCGCCGGGCAGTGAGCTTCGTGGCGTCAGTCGCCGCTACGCCCGGAAGCTTCGCGATGAGCAGCTTCCCAGCTTCGCCGGATCGGGCTAAGCGGCGTCTCGGCGCCGGTATTGGCGATCTCACGCGCGTCAGCGCGGCTGCCGCGGGCGCGGGGCTGCCGCGCGCGGATCCGAAGCTTCACGTATTCCACCGTCGTTCAGCCAGCCGATGTAGGTGCCGGGGACGCTGCCGAAGTTCACTCGCTTCGCCGGGTCGCACAGATCGTCGAGCGTGAGGCGTTCTTCTGCTGCGCGCGCGCCGGGACTGCGAGAAGCGCAGCAGCAGCACGAGGGCCACGGGCAGACGCCGGGCCGGTCCGAACGGGATCATCGCCATCCTCCGGATGAAGATTTACGGGCGCGTGCAAGCTAAACAGCTGCATTCCCAGAGGACGGGCTGAGTAATACGTAACTGAACGAAGTACTAC
>ERZ1370068.936-contig-10856_pt1 | contig 27380 bp, 49 predicted proteins | sample MGYA00561227_ERZ1370068 | MGnify/ENA primary metagenome ERZ1370068 (study PRJEB38410, sample SAMEA6850437) | metagenome | study: Metagenomic assessment of the ecological functions of the soil: analysis of the soil microbiota associated with the...
GTTGTACTTCGTTCAGTTACGTATTGCCTAACGGCTTCAAGGTGTATCCGGGCATCACGGCAGAAAGAGGCGAAGGAGCTCAGGCAGCATGCGGAGCCGAAGCGATGACAACTCCCAAGTTCCAACTCCAACTCCCGAAGGAGATCGCTCGTCGCGGCGTTTGTGTTCGCTGACGTGCGCCGTCGTCCACGCTGCGGGCGCACCACTCGCTGGCCGCGGGATTCGACGTCAACAAGATGCTCACGCTTGCTGGCACGATCATGAGAGATGAAGTGGACCAATCCGGCATTCGTGGCTCAGCATCGACGTCAAGAACGAGAGCGGCGAGGTTGGAGAAGTGGGCGGTCGGAGTTCGGTAGCACTGAGCACCCTGCTGCGCAACGGCTGGCAGCGCGATGATCTGCCCGCACGGCGTAGACCGTCACTGGTGACCGGTTACGTCGGCGCGCGACGGATCGAAGCAAATCTCCGCGACGGGCGTGAAGCTGCCGGATGGCAGAACCTTGTTTGCCGGCCAGGCGCCGGCAAGCGGCAACTGACTCGTAGAGGCCGACTCGAGGCCGACCTTCAGGTCGGCCTATCAAAGGAGACATATGCGCAGCATGATGCTGTTCGTGGCGGGGTTGATGGTCGGACTTGGCGGTGCAGGTGGGCGTCGCACAGAGCGGGAACAAGGGCGTCGTGATGATGAATCACGTCGGCATCAACGTGCCGAACATCCCCGACGGCGATGACGTACTACACGCAGAAGATGGGCTACAAGGAAGCGTTCCGGGTCGAGCGACGACAAGGGACAGCCAACGCTCGTCTACATGCAGATCAGCAAGAACACGTTCCTCGAGCTGAACCAGGCGAACGCCAGCAGCGCGCCGGGCTTCACGCATTACGGGCTGCACGTGGAAAACGCGGCGTGCCGCCGTGAAGATGTTCAAGGATCGGGGCGTCACCGTGACCGATACGAATGTGAGCGCGCCGGGACGAAGGCGATTCTCGCCAACATCACCGATCCGTATATGGGCCGCATCGAGCTCGTCGAAATCACGCCGGAGTCGACCCATCAGAAGGCGATTCAGAGCTGGAAATGACCAGGGCCGCATAAACGATCGCAATGCAGAAGCGTCGCTGCGGGAGCTGACGTCGTCGTTCTGGCGCTGGCCGCGGCATCGGCCGGCGCGCAGACCGTCCCGCGCACGCGCGACGGTCACCCCGATCTCAACGGCATCTGGCAGGCACTGAACACGGCCGTCTGGAATCTCCAGGACCACGGGGCGACACTCGGCGTGCCGGCGGGCTAGGGCGTGGTCGTCGGAGGCGAGATCCCGTATCTACCCTCCCGCCCTGGCGAAGCGGCGAGGCAACCTACAACAACCGCCTCGACCTGACGATCCCGAGGCGAAGTGCGACATGGTCGGCGTGCCGCGCATCACCTGTATGCCATGCGCCGTTCGCAGATCGTGCAGACGCCACGCACTTCACGTTGATGTCGGACGTGCACACCGTCCGCAGCATCTACGTGGATAGCCCGCATCCGAAGGGACCGATCAACTGGTGGATGGGCGACTCGCGCGCGCACTGGGATCGCGACACGCTGGTCATCGACGTCGTTCACTTCACTGGATCAGACCCGCTTCGATCGAGCCGGCAATTATCACAGCGAAGCGCTGCACGTCGTCGAGCGCTACACCCTGACAACTCCGGATCTCATTCAGCGCGAAGCGACCATCGAGGACCCGAACGTGTTCTCGCGCCCATGGACGATCCAGATGCCGCTGTATCGGCGGAAGGAAGCGACCGCACGGCTGCTGGATTACGAGTGCTACGCGTTTAGCTCGGAAACGCGGCAAGGACGCTAGCCGCCAGCAGGAGGAAACGCGTGGCACTCGTGGTTCTTCTGAGAGGGGTCAACGTCGGCGGTCACAGGACCTTCCGACCTGACCACGCTCGCCGAACAACTGAAGCACCTCGATGCCGTCAACATCGGCGCGGCGGGCACCTTCGTGATCCGGCGGCCAGTCACCCGGGCGCAACTCCGCGCCGAATTGGCACGCAGGCTTCCCTTTGATGCCGAGATCGTGATCTGCCAGGGCCGCGAGATTGTCAGGCTGATGTCTCAGAATCATTTCGCGGACCAGCCCGTGCGACCCGACATCGTCCGCTTCGTGAGCGTCCTGTCCAAACGCCCCCGCTCGGCGCCGTCGACGCCCATGAGCTTTCCTTCCAGCGGCAAGTGGCTGCTGAAGATCCTCGCGAGGGACAACCGGTTCGTCTTCGGCGTGTACCGGCGCCACATGAAGGTCATCAGCTACCTCGGCACGTTCGACCGGCTCTTCGGGGTCCCGGTCACCACGCGCAACTGGAATACCATCACCGCGATCGCCAGGGTGCTGGGTAACGCAGGAACCTGATCAGTCCTCAGCTCACCGCTTTCTTCACGAGCGCGCCGATCCTTGCCTCTTCGGCGGCGGTCAACTCCTTCAGCGCGAAGGCGGTCGGCCACATGGCGCCTTCGTCGAGGTTCGCCTTGTCGCTGAAGCCGAACGTCGCGTACCTCGTTTTGAACTTCTGCGCGCTTTGGAAGAAGCAGACGACATTGCCGTCCTTGGCATACGCGGGCATCCCGTACCAGGTTCTCGGCGAGAGGGCTGGCGCGCTGGCTTTGATGATGGCATGGAGCCGCTCGGCCATGGCGCGATCCGGTTCCGGCATCTCGGCGATCTTCGCGAGCACGTCGCTTTCCCCGTCCGCCTTGTGCCGCGCGCGGGCCGCGGCGCGCGGCCGCCTTCAGCTCTTGGGCGCGCTCCTTCATCGCGGCTCGTTCCTCGTCCGTGAATCCCTTGGACCCCTTGCTTCTCTTCCTCCCCGGCTTCATTGCAGAAGCACCTCCGTGCGTTACATCTCCCGAATCCCATGCTCGACATGCCAGCGAGTCGTCTGAGAGCTGATGCGTATAATTCCACGACTGGGCCGTGCGGAACTCACCCGGGCTCGACGCAGGTCGTCGCAAGCCCGGAAGGATTTGAATGATCACTATCCTCGGAGCAGGCGGCGCCATTGGCAACGAACTCATCAAACTTCTCGCGGTGAAGAATCAGCCGTTCCGCCTTGTCGGCCGCAATCCGAAGCCGACTCCCGGCGCGACCGAAACACTCGCGGCCGATCTCACGGACAAAGATCAGACCATTCGCGCCGTCGCGGGCTCAAGCGTTGTGCATCTACTCGTTGGTCTCAGCATACGATCACAAACTCTGGCAGGAAGTGTGGCCGCGGGTCATGAGCAACACGATCGAAGCCTGCAAACGCGCCCGAGCAAAACTTCTCTTCTTTGACAACGTACATGTATGGGAAGGTCAGCGGTCCCATGACCGAGGAGACACCCTTCAATCCATGCAGCAAGAAAGGTGAAATCCGCGCGAAGATTGCCACCACACTCATCAATGAGTCGAAGTCAGGCGGTCTCGTCGCCATGATTGCACGTTCCGCTGATTTCTACGGCCCCGACACGCGGAACGGCGTCCCAAATCTTCTCGTCTTCGAGCCCTTCGCCAAGAAGCAGAAAGCGTCATGGCTGGTAAACGATTCAGTTCCGCACTCCTTTACCTACACGCCGGACGCGGCGCAAAGCCTGGTGCTAGCTTGCCGAACGGGCGACCGCCTGGAATCAGACCTGGCATGTTCCCGCCACACCCAATCCGCTTACCGGAAAAGAGTTCGTCGCCCTGGCCGCGAAGGAATTGGGTGTTGCGCCAAAATATCGTGTTCTGAGCAGGCCCATACTTCGGATTGCAGGATGGTTCGATCCTCTCGTCGCGGAATCCTACGAAATGCTTTATCAGAGCGATTCGCCGTACCTCTTTGACTCCAGTAAATTCGCCAGAGAGTTTGGCTTCGCCGGGCACTCGTACGCTGACGGCATCCGAACGACGGCCGCCTCCTTCAAGCGATCAGGTCTTCTGTAACACCGCAGGGCTAGGAACGTCCGCTTCCGCTCGCTGCGCTAGACTCTCCACACATCGAACACCTCATCCCGATTCTCCGAGACCTCACCGACGAAGGTCGCTGAGCGCACGGGATCTCTCGCCGCGGGAACATGCGCGATTTCGGGAGGCAGCGTCACGCGCCGCCGCAGTAGCGGCAATCACCGATCTTCTACCGACGATCCGCTTGGCGTGCGGCTTGTCATCGGGACTCCCAGAATCGATCGTGTGACGCCTGACACCGTCTGGAAGCTGACAGCGGGCCAACGACACCGAAGGGGCACTTGTGAAAGCAGTTCTGCACACGCACTACGGATCCCCGATCTGCTCGAGCTCAGGGAAGTGGACAAACCCACTCCCAAGGACAACGAAGTCCTCATCGCGATACACGCGACCACGGTGTCGACTGGTGACTGCAACGTCCGCAATTTCACCTTCGTCACCAAATCCATGCTGCCCGATCGCGAAACTCATGTTTGGTATCGGAAAGCCGTGGAAAGAACGCATCCTCGGGACCGAGTTGGCCGGAGAGGTGGAGGGAGCGGGTAAAGACGTCACGAGGTTCAAGACGGGTGATCGAGTCGTTGCCTCGACCGGCATGGCGGGCGGCGGACACGCCCAGTACGCATGCCTTCCTGAAACGGGCGCTGTGGCGATCAAGCCGGATTCGCTGAGTTGGGAGGAAGCCGTTGCCATTCCGTTCGGAGCGAACACCGCGTTGTACTTCCTTCGAGACCTGGGAAAGATCCGAGCCGGGCAGGAGCTCCTGATCATCGGAGCTTCGGGGGCCATCGGCTCGGCCGGCAGTGCAGCTGGCCAAACACTTTGGCGCGACGGTGACCGCGGTCTGCAGCGGCGCGAACGTGGAGTTGGTGAAGTCCCTGGGTGCCGACACAGGTGATCGACTACACCAGGGAAGATTTCACCAAGAATGGAAAAACCTACGACCTGATATTTGACGTCGTCGGCGCGACGACGTTTGACCGCTGCCAGCAACTCGCTGAAGCCCAACGGTGTCTTTCTTCAAAACATCATGGAGTTGACCGACATCGTTCGGGTCCTTTGGACCTCCATCGCCGGTAGCAAGAAAATCAAGGGCGGTGTGGCCATCGGACAACCTGAAGAGAATGAGTTTCATCGCAGAACTTGCCGCGGCTGGGACGCTCAGGCCGGTCATCGACAGAAGCGACCCGTTGGAGCAGCTCGCCGGGAGCTTTTCAAGCATGTGAAGCTGAGGGCACAAGAAGTGGGAAATGTCGTGATCGCGCGGTGTCGCATCTTCGCCAGTGAAGCGACCACGACCCGAGGTGCCGGCCTCTCGCAAATCCTCGAACTCATTGAGGGCGTCGTTTTTCTGACGGTAGCGCGGCGGCACCGTTAGGGGCGACCGACCTGCAGTCGCGAGCCAAGTTATCCTGGGCAGCGTCGCAGCTCCTAAAGAGACACCACACCATTCGTAGAAAGCCTCTGTCCAGCAGATTGCAGAGAGGCCGCCGCTCACGCGTTGCGCGCGACGAGCGACGTGCTCACGACCGGCCGACTGTGAGCGACGTGATCAGCGAAGTCGGTAAAACGAGTTCGAAGCGTGAGAGCCGCGCAGCTCACGGAGCTGCGCGGATAGAGAGACAGCCAGGCGGAGAACTCGTTTTTCCACGTCGTCGAACTTGTCGGCCGGGCGGGAACATGCGGCCGATCGCGGTGCGGAACAAGGCCGACCTGACGGTCGCGCCGTGCTACGGCCGCTATAATCCTACGAGGCGGAGGTACTCTTGCTAAAGCCGCAGGCGCGCTGGACTTGTTCATCAGGCCGGGAGCGGCGGCATGGGAAGACCGGGCGTCGCGAAGATCATTTCGGTGATCGCCTTGATGCTCCGGTTTCCATATCGGAACGGCACGATCAGCCGCAGAGGCGCGCCGTTGTTCGGCGGAATCGGCGCGTCGTTCATCAGCCACGCCAGCATGACCTGCGGATGCCTGAGCGTGGGGACGTCCTCGTCGATGTAGTTGCGATCCGAGGCGATGAGACGACAGTAGTGCGCGCCAGGGATGAGACCGAGCATGTCCGCGAAATCGCTGAAGCGGACGCCGGTCCATTTCACGACGCCGCGCGGATTCGGCGCGCCGCATTGCAGCAGAAACGTGTGAGACACCCGCGGCAGTTTCTCCAGGTCTGCGTAATGCATCGTGCCCGCGCGCCGCGCCAGGCCGCGCGTATCGACCTTGATCGCCATCTTCTGGTAGTCGAACTCGATCGCCGGTGCCTGCCGGTTCGCCGTCTTCCACATCAAGGGCGTGGTAATCGGCCCGGCCTCGCTGGCCGGATGCTCGGGCGCCGAGCCGTCCGCGTTGAGCGGCAGCGGCGCCGGAAAGCCGTCGCGCAGGGGCCGCTCGACGAGCGAGTCGGGCCACGGCGGCTGCGCCTGCGGCGGCCTGCGCCTGCAAGCTCTCGCCGCGTGAGCGCGCAATGCGATAACGCCGCCAGCGTCGGACCCTGAAATCGACATCGCCTCGCGTCATGTGATCGCCATCATCGTCGAACCTTCGCTCGAACACCAGGACGGTAGCCGGTAGACGCCGAAGTCGGTGGACGATTCGACTTCGCGGCTGGCTTCGCGAACTTCGCTGGCTCGAGGCGGACGTTCGCGTCCACCTTCGATCACCGTAAACACGTTGCGGCCGTCAAGCCAGCTCACCGTCCATTTGAACGGCATCTTGACGCCGGTGGTGCCAACGTCGCGGTAATCGCGTGTAGTCGACGCGGGTGACGATGCGCCCGACCGGTGACGGCCCGTAGCGGATCATCCGCAGGAGCAGGCCGGTTTGCGCGTCGAAGCAGAGCGTGGCCACGCCGTTCGTCCCCAGGTTGCCCTGGATGACGTTGACGCGGCGATCGCCGATCTCGGTGCCGAAACCGCTGCGCCAGTTGCGAAGCGCACCCTTGATCTGCGCCGGGGAAGAAGAGCTGCGCCTGCAGCCTGGTGCCATCGAGCTCCTGGCCGGTCATGCGCAATCAGCGGGAACGGTCTGTCGGTCGGCGGATAGGCCAGCCATCCGGCGCGGCCGTCGGACGCAATCGTAATCACGCCGGACGCAGGATGCGCGACGGTTGCGATCTGTCCCATCGCGGTCGCGGCGATCTCCATCGGCGAATCCTCTGAATCGTCGTAGCCCGTGATAGGTGCCCGTGCCCGTGAAGCTGGTGAACGCGGCCGCCTTCTGCGCGCCGCCCACCGCCGCGATGCACTTGTCGATGATCGACTCGGCGGTTGGCTGCCCCTGCGCCTGCGTGATCGGATCGCCAGCCTCTTCCGGCGGTGGCGAGGCGTACAGCGCATCGATGCTCGGCATGACGTTGGGATTCGGCACGCCACGATGACAGGTGTTGCACGTCACCATCTGGCGTCCGCCGAAGTTGGCCTCGTTGATCGACTGCATCATCGTGATCATGCGGCGCGCCGTGCGCTTGAGCGGCGTGTCGTCCGCATACTTCGTCCAGTCGCCGCCGCTGTCATCGCTGTGACAGTCGGTGCAATTGAGGCCGAGCGACGAGGAAAAGAATCCCATCGTCCCCATGAACTGGTCGACCGGGATTCCCTTCAGCACCTGGATGTTCTTGAAGACTTCTTCGGCGTTGGGCGGACGGTCCTGCGGCGCCTCGTCCCGCTACGACCACGACACTCAACATCCAGACTCCGGCCGTCGCGGCAACCGCCGCGATCACTGCCTGCTCGCTCTCGCCTTCCAGTGCCTGTGTCGAGTCGGCGTGATCCCTGACTCAGCTCGTGCAGCGCTGACGTGTCAGCGCATGACCACCTCGATAACGCTAGAAGTCGAACTGAGCCGCGAAGCGAAGCTGACGTCCGTTGAGAATCTGCGTCACGTCCTTCCATGACGTGCCGTAGGTCGTGTTCATCGCCAGCACCGTCGCCGCGTTGAACAGATTATAGATGTCGAGGCTCGGGCGCAGCCGGCCGCGTGCCGCCGAAGCGGATCGTGCGCGTGAAGCGCAGGTCGAGCTGCTGCGCTCGCGGCTCGAAGAGCGAGTTGTCCGGGATCAGCGCGATCGTCCGGTTGGCGTTGCAGGTCGCCGCGCCGATCGCGCAGTCCGACAGATTGCGGTGGAGCGATGGCGCGATCGCGGCATTGCTCACGACATAGCTGGCCGTAATCGGAATGCCGGCGGTGTTCTGGTACACCGCGCTCGTCTGGATGTCGTACGGCAGCGGATAGACCACCAGGAACTTCACGTCGGTCGCGGCGCCCCATGGGCGCGCGGTCCGGCAGAAGTCCGGCCGTGCATCCTGCGGCGTGTCGACGACGACGCAGTTATCGGTGACCGTGCGGCCGATGCTCACGCCGCCCGACAGCTGGCCGCCCTTGCCGAAGCGCGCGTTGGTCGTCAGGTCGACGCCGTTGCACTACGCGCGTCTTGCGGCGGCCGAAGTCCTCCGCCGACTTGATCACGTTGTCGCTCTGGCCGAACAGCGCAGGCTTGACGTCGAACAGGCCGCACTAGCTGCTGCCCGCTGTTCGGCAGGTCGGGATTGGTCGGCGCGGTGATGCAGAACTCGTCGAAATCCCTGGGCGTCACCTTCAGGTTGTCCGTCACCGTCAGCGTCGTTTCGGCGCCGGGGATGCCGCTGCCGCCGGCATCGCCGACGTACCACGTGCGGAAGTAGCCGGCGCTCACGCCAAAGCCCGGGCGCAGCTCGTGCTGCACCGACACCGAACCCTGCCAGTTCGCATACTGGCGGTTCCAGCCGCTCAGCACGCCGTCGGCATAGCGCGCGCCGACCAGCTGACCGAAGGTCAGGTCGGACCATGGCCCGCACTCGCCGTTGGGCAGCGAGGTTGCGCAGATCGCAATCGGGAACGAAGTTGCGCGTCCTGGGATCCCGGTGTCGAACTGGCTGTCGTTCCACGTGCGGGTGGTCGTGCGCGTCAGATTGTTCGCGGGATTACCGGACGCGGTTCTGATGATGTCGGGATAGTGGCCGAGCGACGCCTTCAGCGCCGTCTTGCCCGGTGCCGAACAGATCGTAGGCGACGCCGAGACGCGGGCTGAGGTTCTGATAGTTCGGGATGTTCTTGAGCGGCTCGAAGCGGCGCTCCGGCACGTACTTCCCGCGCCGAGCACCTGCAGCGGCGTCTCACCGGTCGCATGGTTGTACCGCGCGCCGAGATTCAACGTCAGGCGGCTGATCGTCCACTGGTCCTGCGCGAAGAGCGCGAGGTCCTTCGTGGTCTCCTCGGAAGTTCCACGGCGCGTCGAGCAGCGTGAGCTGGTTGGGCACGCCGTTGTTGAACCGGTAGTTCACCGCCGTGCCGTGCATGTCGGTGTCGAGCCCGAGCTTGTCGATGTTGCCGATGGTCGTGTGGCGATAGTTGACGCCCGTCTTGAACTGGTGCGTGCCGGTCACGTACGAGACCGCGAAGCGTCCCTGGTTCTGCCGGCGCGGCAACGTGCGCGTCGCGACGTTGCCGTAGGTGAGGTTCAACGCCTGGTCGGTGATGCGAAACAGGTTCGGATTGTTCCACCCCTGATGCGAGTGTCGTCCTGGTTGTTGTTCTGCGTCGCCTCGCCGCCTTCGAGCAGCAGCCGGTTCGTCATCGGGCGCGTCCACGACAGGCTGGCCGGTGTAGTTCGGATCGTAATGATGCTCGCCGGAGGCCTCCGGCGTGACACGCGTGCCGGTCGTCAGGATGTTGAACAGGCAGTTGCAATTCGGCTGATGCGAGGTCGCGAGGACGATCTTGTCCTTCTGCGAGACCTGCCACGTCAGGCGTCCCGTCAGGTCGCGCGTGTAGTCGTCGGTATTGATCGTCTTGCCGAAATCCGGCTGATACAGGTGCGAGGCGGGCTGTTGCAGCTTGTTCCACTGGACGCCGTTGACGAACAGCTGGTTGACGCCTTCGCGAGCCGACACGTAGAACCAGATCCGGCTTTGCTTGATTGGACCGCCAATGGCGACGCCGCTCTCTGTAGCTTCTTGAGCGATCCGACGCGGTTGGGGTCGAGATGCCGCGCGAGCAGGTCGTCGTTGATGTTGCCCGCCTCGAGTGCGGACCCCGAATAGGCAAACTGCGACAGGCCCGAATACTGATTGCCGCCGTCGCGCGGCACCATCTTCAGCATCGTGCCGCCGAAGTCGGCCTCGGCATCGCCGCCGCTGGTCGCGGTGACTTCCTGGATGTTCAGCTGACTGAAGACGAAGACGCCGATCGTGATGCCCGGAATCTGCTGGTTGATCCCGTCGACCGTACGGCTGCGCCTCGGGCGCGCCGTGGACGCTGAACCGCGTCTGCGTGCGGTCGTTGCCGCCCCGCGCTGCGCTCGGTCGATGCGGTCAGGCTTGCGCCGGGGATGAGCGTGTTCAGCAGCGCGAGGCGCCCGGTGCCGGGCAGCGCTTCGAGCGTGTCGCGCTGCACCTGCATCTGCGCGCCGGAGCTGCGAATGTCCACGATCGGCGCTTCGCCGGTGACCGTCACCGTTTCCTGCAGCGCGCCGACGCTCATCTCCGCGTTCACCGTCGCCGTGAATTCCGCCGGAAGCTGGATGCCTTCGCGCTTCAGCGTGTTGAAGCCCTGCAGCGAGAACGTGACCGTGCGGCCCGGGCCGCAGATCGACGACGCGAAAGAGGCCGCTGGCGTCGGTGACCGCCGACTTCGATCCTTCGATGAGCGCCGGACTGCTGGCCTCGACGGTCACGCCCGGCAGCACGCCGCCGGACGCGTCGCGGACGACGCCGGTGATGCTGCTCTGGGCAAAGAGGCGGCAGCAGGCAGGAGCACGAACCCGAACACGACGACGAGACGCGCGACACACTGTACCCCTGGCATTTGAGATTTCTGATCGCGACTTGTGATTTCACGATCACTGATCGCTGATCACTAATCACGATTCTACGATCACGATTCACTTCTTGCGTCGCCGCGGCTTCCGCTGCGTAAATGCTCTTCACCGACGCGGCTTCGCTCGCCGATGGAATCATCTCCATCAGGTCGGTGTCAGGCGGCATCAGCCGCAACTGGAGCTTGTCGCGTCCGAGCCACGGCTTCGTGTACGCCTTGGGGTCGTCGAGCAGCACCGTGAGCTCGAGCAGATCGCGGTTCACGCGGTGATAGCGCTCCTCGACCTTGCAGATCGTTGCTGTGCGGACTGCCGGCGTTGTCGAGCCACGTGCGGTCGTCGGTGCCGATCGAGTTCACGACGAACGTGGAGTCGTCCTCCCAGTGGCCGACCGGAGTAGCCGTACCAGCGCGGATCGGGATCGGTCGGCAGCTGGCGGCCGTCGGTCCAGATCACGCGCCATCGCTTCTCGAACATGTAGAGCATCAGGACCGAGTTCGGCGTCTGCACCACCTGGAACGGCCGCAGCTCGAACAGCAGCTGGCGCGGGAAGCCGGCCGGATCGCCCATCGTCGACAGCGGATCGTTGATCTGATCGGCGGGCACCATCCGCAACGCCGTCGCCGGCCGTGATGCGTCTTGCCGAGCGCATCGCCCCACGGCGTGAGCGGCGCGGTCGGCATGCCGCGGGCGCCGATGCCACCGCCGCCCGCATCCCAGATGCCCGTGAGGTCGCGCTTGGGCGCCGGCGGACCCGCCGGCGCAGGACCGCCCGCGCGGTCCCGGCGGCGCCTGCGGCAAGCCGGCGCTGTTCCATTTGTTGTTCTGCGCAGACGCGACTGTCGACAACAGCGCTGTCGCAATCGCCGAGCAACGAAGCAGCGTTTTCATATCGTGCTCCTGGCTCCGACCGTGTCAAAATCGAACTGCGGCTCCGAATCTCAGCAGCCGTCCACTGAGGATCTGGACCGCGTCCTTCCACGACGGGCCGTACGTCACGTTCATGTTGATCACGTTGCTCGCGTTGAGCAGGTTATAGACGTCAAGACTGGGACGAATCCGGCGCGTGCCGCCGAGCGTGAAGACGCGCGAGAAGCGGAGGTCGACCTGCTGCAGCCGCGGCTCGAACAGCGTGGACGGTGGAATCAGCTCGATCGTGCGGTTCGCATTGCAGGTGGCTGCGCCGACCGCGCAATCCGACAGATTGCGCTGGAGCGACGGCGCGATCGCCGCGTTCGCGACGACGTAGCTCGCGGTGATCGGGATGCCAGAGCTGTTCTGATAGATCGCGCTGGTCGAAATATCCCAGGGCAACGGATAGATCACCATCAACTTCACCTGCGAGCCCGCCGACCACGGCGGCGTGACCTTGCAGAAGCCCGGGCGCGCGTCCTGCGGCGAGTCGACGACGAGGCAGTTGTTCGTGACCGTGCGGCCCATGCTGAGCCCGCCGGAGAGCTGGCCGCGCGCGAGGAACCGCGCGTTCACGGTCGCGTCGAAGCCGTTGTAGACGCGCGTCAGCTTGCCGCCCAGGTCCGATGCCGGCCGCGCGAGGTTATCGCTCTGGCCGAAGAGCGACGGCTTCACGTCGAAGAGTCCGCACAACTGCTGGCCACTGTTCGGCAGCGCAGAGTTGGTCGGCGCCGTGATGCAATCTCGTTGAAGTCCGACGGCGTGACCTTCAGGTTGTCGGTCACCAGCAGGCAGGTCACCGTGTTGGTCAGGCCGCTGCCGCCGCAGCGTCCGCCGTACCACGTGCGGTAGTAGCCGACGTTGAGTCCGACGCCCGGATGCAACTCGTGCTGCAGCGACACCGACGCCTGCCAGTTCTGGGTACTGCTTGTTGAAGCCGGTCAAGCGCGTCTGGCGAGTACTTCGTTCCAGCGGTCTGCTTGCCGAAGTTGAGATCGGACCAGGGCCCGCACACGTCGCCGTTCGCGACCGTCTGGGCGGCAGGATTGAGCAGGTCGCAATCGGGAACGAAGTTCCGATTCGTATCGGTCCACGTCCGGTTCGTCGTGCGCGACAGGTTGTTCGCGGGGTTGCCGGTCGCGACCTTGATGATCTCCGGGGCACTGGCCGAGCGACGCCTTGATCGCGGTCTTCCCGTTGCCGAACAGGTCGTAGGCGAAGCCGAGACGCGGGTTGAGGTTCTGGTAGTGCGGGATGTGCTTCATCGCCGGCAGCGTGCGCTCGGGGACGAAGAAGCCGGCGGCGAGGACCTGTTCCGGCGTTGAGGCATCGATGTCGTTGTAGCGGACGCCGAGGTTGAGCGTCAGCCGCCGCATCACCGTCCACTGATCCTGCGCATAGAAGGCGCTGTCCCACAGCGTTTCCCGGAATGCCCACGGCGCGTCGAACAGCGTGAGCTGGTTGGGTGAGCCGTTGTTGACGCGCATGAGATGCCGGGCCCGTTGAGGAACTTGTTCTGCGCGTCGCCGGTCGCGCTCCCCTGGCTCGTGCGGCGGATATTCGTGCCCACTTTCACGCTGTGCGAGCCGGTGATGACGACAGCGCGAAGCGTTCCTGGTACTGCCGGCGTGGCACCGACCGCGTAGTCGTCGGCGCGCCATAGCTCAGATTCAGTCCCTGGTCGGTGATGCGAATGATCCGGTCGCTTCCCTGCTCGTTGCCGCTCAGACCACCGGCGCGCGTGTCGTTCTGATCGAGGTTCTGCGCCGATACGCCCGCTTCGATGAGGATCCGGTTGCTGAGCGTGTTGGTCCACGAGAACGCGGGGTTGTAGTTCGGATAGTAGTGATGCTCACCCGCCGCTTCCGGCGTCGTCCGGCCGCCCGTGAGCAGGTTGAACACGCAGTTGCAGTTCGACTGGAACGAGCCTCGAGAACGCCAGCTTGTTCTTCTGCGACGCCTGCCACGTCACGCGCGCGCTGTAATCCTTCGAATAGTCGTTGGTCGATGCAGGACGGCTCAAGTCCGGGTCGTAGAGATACGACTGCGGCTGCTGCGCCTTGTTCCAGTAGACGCCATCGGCGAATTGCTGCGTGACGCCTTCGCGCGGCGGCGACGAAGAACCAGAGCTTGTCGCGCTTGATTGGGCCGCCAAATCCTTCACCGGTGTCGCGGAATTTCTTCAGCGAGCCGACGCGGTTCGGATCCAGGTGACGGGCGAGCAGCTCCGGCGTGATGTTCTTCGCGGCCAGCTTCGGTCCGGAATACGCCACGGTCGCGATGCCCGAGAACTGGTTGCCGCCGTCTTTCGGGATCATGTTGATCTGCATCCCGCCGCTGTCGCGGTCGGCGCCGACGCCGCTCGTCTCGACGACGACTTCCTGGATCTGCAGCTGGTTGTAGACGAAAACGCCCTGCGTCGAGTTCGGGGAGCTGCTGGTTCATGCCATCGACGTACGGCTGCGCCTCCGGGCCGCCGTGGACGCTGTAGCGTGTCTGCGTGCGATCGCTGGTGCCGCCGACGCCGCGGTTGAACTCCTGCGTCAGCGTTGCGCCGGGGACGATGTCCGAGCAGCACCGTGAGCCGGCCGGCGCCCGGCAGTGCTCTCGATCGTCGACTTCTCGAACTGCGTCTGCGCGCGCGAGCTCTTCACATCGACGACAGGCGCCTCGCCTGACACGGTGACTGTCTCTTCGAGCGCACCGACCGCGAGATCCGCATTGACGGTCGCCGAGAATTCGGCCGGCAGGTTGAGACCGTCGCGCTTCAACGCTCGGAAGCCCGGAAGCGTGAACGTCACCGTGTAGGTGCCGGGCCGGAGGTCGACCACCTTATAGATCCCCTGCGCGTCGGTGACCGCGGAGCGCACGCCTTCGATGAGCACCGGGCTCGCGGCCTCAACCGTTACACCCGGCAGCACGCCGCCCGACGCGTCGCGCACGACACCGCTGATGCTGCTCTGCGCCCACGCGGCGCACGGCAGGAGCAAGAAGATCGACACCGCCAGAACACGCATCGAGTCCCAGAGCGCGCATGAAAACGACTCCTTCGAATCCCGAATCCCGAATCCCGAATCCCGAATCCCGGCTTTATTTGTTGTTCGTGCGGTCGCTGATGTTTTTCCTGAAGTCCATGACTTCGGTCGGCGAACAGATCATTTCCATCATGTCGAGGTTCGCCGGCGCGAGCGTCAGCGGCATCTTGTTGCGCGGCGTCCACGGCCTCGTGTAGGCCTTGGATCGTCGAGCGTCACGGTGAGCTCCATCAGGTCGTGATTGACCCGGTGGTAGCGCTCCTCCACTTTCAGGTCGCCGCTGTGCGGGTTCCCCGCGTTGTCGAGCCACGAGCGTTCGTCGGTGCCGATCGTGTTCACGACGAACGTGTTGTCGTCTTCCCAGTGGCCGACCGAGTAGCCATACCACCGCGGATCCGGATCCTTGGGGAGCGGACGGCCGTCAGTCCAGATCACGCGCCAGCGCCGCTCGAACATGTAGAGGATCAGGACCTGGTTGGGAGTCTGAACGATCTGAAACGGGCGCGTTTCGTAGAGCACCTGCCGCGGGAAGCCGGTCGGATCGCAGACGGTCGAGAGCGGATCGTTGATGTCGTTTTCGTAGACGGCGCGCGGCCCATTGCCCGGCTTTGAAGGTGGCGCGCCTTCTGCTTCGCCCAGTCGGTCCACGGCGGGCTTTCATGTCCCGGCCCGCCAATGCCGGCGCCGCCCGCATCCCAGATGCCGGCTGATATCGCGCTTCGGCGCGGGCGCGGCGTTCGTCTTCGGCGCTCTGATGGCGCCGTCCGGTAACCCCGCGCTGTTCCATCTGCGCCGCGCGCGCGCGGCCGGCTGCATGACCGCGGACGACGACGATCGCGAAGAAGGTGATGTGCCTCACAGCTTCGACTTCGACCTTCGACCTTCGACCTGCTACGCGGCGGCGCGGCAGCTGCCGGTGCGGGTCCATTCGCGCTCAGCGTGCTGCCGTCAGGCGAGCACGACGGTGCGCAAGCCGGCCGATCGGCGCGCCGTTCTTCACCGGCTGCAGGTTGACCGTGACCGTGTCGCCAACCTTGAACGACAGGCGTGCCCATCCGCGCTTGGTCATGTCGGTTGGATTGCTGACTTCGACCGCCCAGTTGCGAACCGTGCCGGTCTCGTCCATCGCGTCGAACTTCAGGAAGCAATGCGGGTTGGCCCAGATCCAGTCCGTGACGGTTCCCTTCAAGGTGAGATCCTTCGTCGTATCGAAGCTGGCTGTGCCGTGATGCGCGCGATACGTGGAGCTGAGATCACGAGGGCGCCGAACACGGCGAGCACTACGCCGAAAAGCTTGGCTTTCACAGCAGACCTCCAGGTGAGATGGCGATAAGGTAGAGAACGCCACTCGCCAGTGTCAAATTATTTCCAGCTGTCCATCGCTTTCCGCTGCAGCGAATCCGGCGTCAATTCCGCAAGCTCGATCCGGACGCCATTGAGGTCGGTCACGCCCGCCAGCCGCGCATGTGAAAACGCGCTCGGCGCGCCCGGGTCTGATGCGGTCGCCCCGCCGGCGCGGGAACATCTTCACGGCGTCCTCGATGCTGTCTACCGCCATGCCGAAGTGGCTCACGCCCGCCGGCCGCTGCGCGTTGGCTTCCTGCAGCTCGATGAACGTGTTCTTACTTACCTGGACGTAGGCGGACACGAGCTTCCCGTCCGGCGATGTCTGCCGGAAGGCTTCGCGGAATCCCATCTTCTGCGTGTAGAACGCGAGCGCATCGGGCACGCTCGGCACCGCCACGCCAACGTGGTTGATATAGACGTCGGTCCGCTTCGGGCCACCCCGGTTTGGACCGCGAGGCCGACCACGATTCCTGTAAGGAAAAGAACAATACCGCGCATGGCGAGTCCTTTCGATGAACGGTTACCGGAGTTGTTTGGCGTGGGGTTGCACGCTACTTCACGGACAACATGCCGTCAAGGTGCTGGTGCCATCGTTGCTTCACTGTCGGCAGCAATCCGCACAATACAAGCTCATACAGAAGGAGCAACCCCCATGGCTTCTCATCTGGATTTGCGCCGCAAGGCGCTCACAGTGGCGGTGACGATCGTCGCGATCCTCGTGTGGGGATCGGACGTCCGCGCCCAGGCCAAGAAACCGCGAGCAGCAACACGACGACCGGCAACGCGAGCTGGGATCAGGCCATCTCCAGTGCTGCAGGCGCAGATCGATCAGCAGGCTGCGGCGATTGCGCAGCTGCAGGCCGCCCTCGGCGGTGAAACAACGGCACGCCAGCAGGCTGACACGACGCTGCAGAACAACGTGAACAGCGAAGTGATCGCACGGCAAGCCGCGGACGGATCGATGCAGGGCGGCCTGGTTGGTGAGGTGGCGGCGCGCAAACAGGGCGACCTCGATACGCTCGCGGCGGCAAAGCAGTTCTACGACACGGCCGTAGCCAGCGAAACAGCCGCACGCCAGGCGGCGGATACAGCGCTGCAGACGAACCTGACCAACGAAGCAGCGGCGCGGCAGCAGGGCGACCTCGATACGCTGAGTGCGGCCAACCACTACACGGATACGGCGCTGGCCAGCGGAAACAACGGCGCGCCAGCAGAGCGACACGACCACGTTGACGGCAGCCAATCACTACACCGATACGGCGCTGGCCAGCGAAACAACGGCGCGCCAGCTGGGTGATACCGCTACGCTGACCGCGGCGAATCTGTATACCGACACCGCATTCAGCAATGAGGCCAGCGGCCCGGCAGTCCGGCGACACGACGCTGCAAGCACACATCGATGCGATTCAGCTGACGGGCGGCGGTGGCGGCACCGTTCCACAGCAACTGCTCGACCTCGCGCCATACTCTGAGCGTCGACCTCAATCCAATCAACGGTCTCGCCGGACCGAACGTGATCCTGACCGGCGTCAACCTGCACATCCGCAACGGACAACCGAAGCAGCATGATCCGTCCACGCCGACGTTCGATACGAAGTCGTATGCCGCCAACGGCTCGCGGCAATCTCATCGTCGGCTACAACGATGACTTCGGCTACAGCTTCATCAACAGCTTGCGCGGCGGCTCGCACAACATCATCGTCGGCGACCTCCACCGGTATCACGGCGAGCGGCGGCTTCCTCGCAGGCTTTGGCAACGATGTCGAAGCGAACGCGGCCGCGATCGGCGGCGGCTATTCAAATGCGGCGTGGGGCTTTGCGTCGACCGTCAGCGCCGGTTCGACCAACTTCGGGTCGGGCAGTTCTCGAGCGTGAGCGGCGGTCAGGACAACGTGGCCGATGGCGACACCGCAAGCGTCGCGGGCGGAGTGAGCAACGAGGCCGGCGGCAGCTATTCCGCGGTCAGCGGCGGCGCCGGCAACGCGGCCACGGGCTTTGCGTCCAGCGTGTCGGGCGGGTTGAGCCAGACGGCCAGCGGCGACTACTCAACCGCGCCGTAAACTCGTTCGATCGTTCGGATCGTTCGGACCGTTCGAATCGTTCGTAGTCGTTCAGATCGTTCGGGTCGTTCAAGCGTTGAGCGACTCGAACGATTCTTCTCTTACCGCCTCGATGACAGACGGCAGGCGGAAACACATCACCATCGATTGAACTTGGGACGCTGCGCGACCTGGCGCGCGGGGTTCCAGATCTGACCGCACGTCGTGCATCGCCAGTATGTGGACGCGGAAATGATCTTGCTCGTCGTGCTCACCGACGGCGAGCTGCAGAATGGGCAGACGGTCGGCGGCGGAACAGGGGCCGTGTCGAGATCGGTGGGTAATGTCATATCAATCGGTCGCGCGTGAGTCGTGAGCCGCGAGGAACTTGCGCAGCTCCTCGTTCTCGGAAAATCGCGCGCGAGCATGCGCGCGGTCTCGATCGGCGGCGGGAATGTTGGCTTCACGCTGTTGCATGTCCCAGAGCGCGAAGCCCGCTTCGGCGCGGATGAACGGATCCGAGTCGATGGCCGCGGCTTCGCGCACCGTCGCCAGCCCGCGCTTCTTGTTGCCGCCGCCCAGCACCCATCGCGTGCCCCTCGGCATCTGCGTGTCGACGATGTAGTCGATCCAGGCGCGGGCGACCTGCGCGCGGATGTTCCGCGGATTCTGCTTCAGCACGGCATCGAGCGACTTGCGCGCTTCCCAGCACTCGGCCCACCCTGTCTTGTGGCCGAGGACCCCGAGCTGCAACCAGACGTAGTTGAGATCGATCTTGCCGAGCAGGAAACGCGTGTTGTCGTCGGATGGAACCGCCTTCAGCCTGCGCGCGGGCGATGCCCTGTGCCGACAGCGTCAGCGCCTTGAACGCCGACAGCCAATCCGGCGCAGCGCTCGCACGCCTTGAACGCTTTCGCCACGTCGCCCCGCCCCGAGACGGCGCGCTTGATCTCGAACAGCAGCGGTCGACGATCGCACCTCGCAGCCGGCGAGCCCTCGAGATCAGCGGTGCAGAGCTTGAGCGTCAGCGCATCAGCCGCGTCGTAGCGGCCGTTGTAAAAGAGACGCTGGGCCTCGTCGAGCGACGCGTCGGACGCGACGGCCTCGTCGGACGCCTCTTCGCCGCTGGCAACGGCCGGCGGCACAGACTGGGGCTCGAAGGGGACAAAAGCCGTAAGCGCGACCAGAAAGGCTGCTGTGATCATGTCGGCGCGCCACCGCGCTCGCGAGGAACCGCCGGACGGGACGGATGGCTCAGGGAGGGCAAAGCCAGTATACACTCCACCTTCAGCGTTCGAAGTGTGAAGTTTGACGTGCGAAGTCTGAAGTGAGAACTGGAAGGGAGGACGTTATGCGACGTGTCATGTTCATCAGATCGACCCTCGGATTGACGTGTGCTCTGGCGATCGTCTGCGGCGCATTCGTCTTCGCGCAGCAGCCGGCGCCAGGCGCAAGGTGCCGGAAGACAAGGTGGACGCGGTGGCGGCGCGGCGGCCGGCGCGCGGCGGCGGCGGCAACGGCGCGGCGCGTGCCTCGGTGGCGCCCGCATTCCTCAAAGTGGAATGGGTGCAGCCACAGGGACAGACGGGCCAGGTCCCGATCGTCCAGGCCAACGTGGCGGATCCGAACGTCGAGGTGAAGTGCATGGCGACGCCGCGAAGCACCTGCTCACATCAGGCACGGTCGGCAGCGACACGACGCCGTTCAGCGTCTGGTCCGGCGAGTGCGATGGACCGTTCGCGATCACGTTCAAGCAGAAGAACAACATGGTGGACCTGTCGGGCCTCGGCAAGATCCGCTGGATCGTGAAGACGTCCGGCTTCCATGCCGTGCGTCCCGTCGTGAAGCTCGCTGACGGCACGATGCTCGTCGGCGATCACACGGACGAAGCCGTGCCGATGCTGATGACGAAAGAGTTCGCGTTGTCCGATGTCCGCTGGATCAAGCTCGATCCGATGCGCGTCGTGACCGTGAACGCCGGACGTGGCGGCGGGTCCCGCGAACCCGAACAACGAGATCTGGGTCACCAATCCCGATCTCACCAAGGTCGATGAAGTCGGATTCGCCAGACCTGATGCCCGGCAGCGGCCACGGCACCGGCGGGGCATATCTCACCTCAGCACGATCGAGGTGTTCGGCAAGCCCGTCTCACGCGGCCGCAACGACCGCGAGCAACGCGAAATAAGGTCGCCGGGTCCGCGTCCGTCGGATCCTGGCGGACGCGGGACCCGGGCCTACGTACGTAGGGCGGGTTCCGCAGAGCGCGGCGCGAGTCGCGGATCGTAGAGGCCGACTTCGTCGGCTCTTTGTTTTGGCAAACCGAAGAGGGGCCGGACTAATAAATCTTCCGCGTCTGGATAAACGTCTCTGGTGTTCCGTCGGCCGGGTTCACGAAATGAATGTCCTTCGGATCGCGCCGCGGCGTATCGACGGCCAGGAATACCAGGGGCGCTTCGTCGAGCAGCGTGATCGCATGGACAGTGCTCTTCTTGAAGAAGATCAACTGCCCCGCCTGTGCTTCGAACCAGTCCATCTCGCCGATCTTGAACATGCCGCGGCCGGAGACGATGAACAGATATTCGTCACAGGTCGCGTGGTAATGCGCGGGCACGTCGACGTAGATGCGGAAGACACGACAGCTCGCCTCAGGCTCATCGGTCAGCCGCGTGTCGATCAGCATCGTCTCGGCGCTGCGCGGGAAACTTCCTGGCGATCGCGTTGATGTCAAAGACTCCGCTCATAAAATCAACAACTCCCAGACAGAGTAACGCGGCGGCGACTCCGCTCACGATCATTCCCGTTCGCAGCGGAACGTGATTCCATCGCGAAGTCGACGCGGTGTATGCCGGCCGGCACCACGACGCCCTGCAGCGTGACGTCAGCGCGATAGATAGGAACCTCGGCGCCGTCTACGCGCGCGCCAGTCCGGGATAGGCATTCTCGCTCAGCACGAGAAAGCCGCCGCCATCGCTCGCCACGCGGATGCCGAGATCTCCGTCGCCGACGCGCGTCACCCTGACGTCCGAGGCGCCGGGAGAAAACCGGGAGGTCGCCGGCGAGCTCGACGGGTCGAGCAAGGCGATGCGGCGCGGATCGAAGGGACCGCCACCAGGAAGCCGGGACGACTTCACGGTGCCGATCGCGTTCGCTTCCGCCATCGTCATCACCGAGTCGACGAGCCATGCACGCGGCAGCGCGCGGCGATTCTCGAAGACGGTGACATCCGTCTCCCCTTCGACGTCTTCGTCCGCGCCGCGATCGGTTTGCCGCGAGGTCTTGAAATGCATCGCCTCACGCCACCGATCGCTCCCGCGCAGCCATCGCTGGCGCTCGGGATCGGTCAGCTGGTTCGCATTGACGATGACGTAGCTTGACGGCCAGCAGATCCAGCGTCGCATCCTCGTCGGCAAGGACGCGCTGGCCGCACTTCTCCATTGGTGCCCATGGTGGCGAGGCGCGATAGCCGGTCCATCAACATCGCGCCGTAACCGCCGGCAATCGGAATGCGCCACACGCGCGCGAACGTGGCCGGCAGCACTTCATCGACCTGCGTCCCGCCGATGGCGAGCGCGCGTCCCTGCGTCGGCTCGAGCGCGCGTGCAATCGCCAGCGCGTGCACGCTCGGCTGCGTCTCCCTTCGCGCTGATCGCATAGAACTCGATGCCGTCAGGCTTGATGTCGCATGGCAGCGCGCTGAGCAGGTCGACGATCAGGATCGCCATCAGCAGCGCGCGGGCGCGACCTGTGACGGCCTCTTCACCATCCACGCCATGACGGCGATCACCGCAGCCAGGATCGCGAACTGGATCCAGACGCCGATGGTGAACATCGACAACGGTCCCGGGCCCGGCTCGCCATGCGGTCCCTCGAGCGGAAACGATGCAGGAAACGCGCGGATAAGAACGGCCCCGATCACCATCGCGATGGCGATCATGCCCGCAGCCGGCCGAAGCCCGCGCAGCGATACCTGGCGCCGCTCGAATGCGGCGAGGCCGAATCCCGCGAGCACGCTCACGCCGAAGGCGAAGAGAAACATGTGGCGCGAGAGATTTCGAAACCACGAATACAGCGGCACGTAGTAGGCCAACCGTGACCAGCGGCGTGGTCGTGCCGAGCGCCATCCCCAGTCCGAGAAGGCTCATCACGAGCCAGAACCCGACGCGCCAGTTGGAACGAAGACGCGTGGCGCCAATCAGCGCGAGCAGCAGCGTTGCGAGCCCGACGTACGTGGGCAGCTCCGGTCGTCGGCTCGTGCAGGATGGTGGGAAACAGGAACGAGAACATCTGCGGCCCCGGTCAGCGACGGCCCGACGAATCGCTCGAACGTCAATCCTTCGCTGCGCACGACAAGAGTACGAGCTTCGATCAGTGGAAACGCCTTGACGGCCGAGAGAATGATTCCCAGCGCGAACATCGCCGGCAGTTGCTGCACAGGACTGCCGCCGATTGATCCGGGACTCGTCGGGCTCGCGACTCGAGTCAACGATCAGGCCGACCAGCGCATACAGTCCTGCGCAATACATCACGTAGAGCGCCGGCTGCGGATGGCCGGCAAGGATGCAGCTGCCGACGGCAAACGCGCCAGATCGCAATCCAGCGCCGGCGGTGATCGCCACCCGCCTTCGCGCTTCGCGCTACGGCGGGCAAGCGCACGCGATCGAGCGCAAGCACGATGAGCGGCAGCCATGCGATCGCATGCACGTGATTGATGATGCCGCAGGCGCTCGAGCATGTCCTCGGAGAGGCCGAACGCCAGCGCCGAAAACACGGCGGCCATCTTCGAACGCGTCGTGCTGAAGACATACGCGTAGGTAAAGCACGCCGCCAGCAGCGGACCCGACATGACGACCGCCGTCCACGAATGCAGCAGCTCGCCGAACAGCACGTTCGGCGCGTAGAAGTTGAAGTTGGCCGGATCGGCCAGGACCGGCAGCCCGCTGAACTCGAAGCTTGACCACTTCCAGATCGGCGACAGAAAAATCGGCAGCCCGTTCTCGTAGAGATCGCTTTCGGCCAGATACAGCGGCCGCAGGAAGAATCGCGAGAAGAGCCAGGAAAGAGCGCGCCGAGCGCGAGCAGGATCAGGAGAGTGCGCGTGCGGACGCTCGCCCTCGACTGCGCTCGGGGCACGCCGCTCGGGAGCAGGCGTCTGCACGAAGCGTTGAGTACGCATTGCCGAGGTGGCCGAGCGCTCCGTTCCTCCTCGATCGTCGTGCCTGCGCATACACGAAGAAGCCGTCATCGGCCGCTTCATCGAGAGCGTACACGCCGGACGTCGATCGGCCTGGCGCTCACGTGGGAAGCGATCATCGTCGACGACGGCAGCGCGGATCAGACCGCGCGCGTCGTGCGCGGCGGCGAGACGGACGATCGGATTCGCCTGATCGAAGCGCCGCATCGCGGCAAGGGCGCGGCCGTCGCGTCAGGGTTTTCGCCGCGCGCGGTCAGTGGATCGCTTATGGCCGACGCGGACCTCTCGATGCCATGGGACAACCTCTCGCGGTTTCTCGACGCCGTCGGCGCAGCGCGATCCGCCCGAGATCGTCATCGGATCGCGCGAAGCGCCGGGCGCGGAGCGGACCGGCGAAGCGTGGAGCCGGCGCGTCAGCGGACGGGTGTTCAACGCGCTGGTGCGCCCTTCGCGCTGCCCGGCATTGCCGACTCGCAGTGCGGCTACAAGATGCTGAGCGCGCGATGCCGTCGCGGCGCTCGCGCCGCACCTGACGCTCGATGGCTTTGCGTTCGACGTGGAGCTGCTCTACCTCGCGCGGCTCGCGGGCTTCCGGATCCGCGAGGTCGGCATCACCTGCCATTGCCGGCAGTGACAGCCTGCGTGCGCGTGCGCGCAGGGATTGCGTCTGTGCTGGATGTGCTGCGCGTGAGGATGAAGGCGCGTCGTGATTGGCGGGCCTGACAAGGCCCGCCCTCTATTTCGTCACAGCGGGCGGCGAGACCGCCCTGCTTCGGCGTCTTCTCCCGATAGACGTCGTGGCAGTTCATACACGCCGTAGTCACGGTGTCGGCCGCTTCGACGACCGTATCCATGTTCTTCGACTGCCCCGCCTTGTAGGCAGCCATCCCGGCATCTCGTAGTCCCTTCACGAACTGCTGCCAGTCGGCGTTCTGCGACGGAACCGGCTTTGCCGTTCAGAGCAGACGCGCCCTGGAATCGTCAGCAGGTTCGCAGCCTCGGCGAGCGCCAGGCCGCTGTTCTCGATCGCCTGCCACCCGCCGTACATCCCGGCGAGCGGGTTGACCGAGGCGGTCGCGTCGGCGTCTTTGCTTCACGCCCGCGGGGTCCTGCGTCTGCGCGGCGAAGATCACGTTCGAGTTGGGAAACAGGATCCCGCGCATCACCTGCAGCAGGTTGGCGTGCACCTGTTGCGGCGCGGGCCGTGCGGGTCCGCGAGCCGTCCGGCGCCTGCCGCGCCGCGTCCTTGCGGCGCGGACCCTGCGGGTCCGCGTGCCGGCGCCTGCGCGGACACGATCTCGACGCAGAGCACGGCGAAACCCATGATGACGAGCGCGACAAATGTCGGTGCGCGAATTCTCATGCGTTCCTCGTTAAGATGATGTGCGACATTCTATACAAGGAACATCATGAGGAAAACGATCGCGATTGCGCTGGGCCTGACGTACGCCGCGGCATTCGCGTTTGCCGTCAACGCCCAGCAGCGCGCGGGCGACGGGCCGCACCAACGGCGCGAACATGCTCGTTCGGCCGGCGGACTACCGCGAGTGGATGTCTTTCAGCAGCGGCCTCGGGATGACCTACGCCGCGGGCGGCGCCTCGGCGAACGCGCCGCAGCTGTTCGGAAACGTCTACGTGAATCCTCGTCGCACCGCCGCTTCATGCAAACCGGGACATGGCCCGACCGGACGATCTTCGTCCTCGAACAGCGCGGGTCCGCAACGGAGCGGCTCAATCGTCAAGGGTGGACGATTTCAAACCGGCGCTGGCGGGGATCGAAGCTGAAGTGAAGGATGCGCGCGTGCCGGGCGGCTGGGCGTTCTTTATCTTCGGAGGACCACCGCAGATGCAGAACGCGGTGGCGCCGCTCGCGGGCGACGCCGTTGCAGCGTGTGTGGAATGCCACACCAACAACACGGCGGTCGAACGCACGTTCGTGCAGTTCCTATCCGACGCTTCTCGAGGTGGCGCGCGCGAAAGGCACGGTGAAGCCGGGCTTCTAGAGCAGCGGCTTCATCTGCCATTCCGAATCGTTGACGAGCGCGCTGTAGGTTTCCACCGGCAGCGATCGCTTCGCGCATGTACAGGCGACAACGAAGAGTCCTTTTTCTTCGTGCCAGTCCGACCGCGTCACGGTGCATCTCGAAGGTCGTCCTGCCTCCGTCGGTCGACAACGAAAGCAGCTCTCCGGCCTTCGGTAACGTGGGTACTGCGATGCGTTTGGTGAACCGGACCGCGGAGTTGTCGATCCGCTTGTCCGGTTCATTCGGCGCGCGTCACCGTCAGCGTCGGTACGCGCATGTTCACTTCGATTTCGGTCGGCATCAATCAGGCGGGCTTGACGTTCTCCGCCCGCGGTCCCTTCGGACCCTGGCCGACGTCAAACGTGACGCGCTGGCCTTCACGCAGGTCATCGAACCGCGTGCCCTGGCATGCGGACTGATGGAAGAAATACTCGACGCCGTCCGAGCGGCGATGAACCCGAATCCCTTATCGGTGAGGCGTTTGATCGTCCCTGTCGTTGAGGCCATGAGCGCGTCCTTCTCGGTTGCGCACGTCTGCGAGCTGCAGCGGCGATGTTACAGCTACGCAGTATCGCACTTCGCCGCCGCGAACCGGAAGGACCGATAATTGGCCATGGGCCCCTGACGCCGGCTCACAGCATGCGGCGCTCCTCACCGGAATCGTGGCCACAATCGGCGTGGTCCGCTGGTCGGATCCTCCGTCTGATCAAGCGGCTTCCTGCGCCGTCGGCCGTGCCGGAACCGTTGGGAATGAGGGAGTTTCCCCGATTACGTGCGAATCAAACCGGCACCGCAGGCGAATAAATCATCATCCGAGTGCATCCGAAACCCGGCCGGCTCGCCGACCGCCCGACCGCCGATGGGCCGCAATGCTTCCGGTGCCCGGCACTTCAGAACTCGCCGATTTGCCCGTATCACCGCGCGACGAACACGCATCAGCATCGGGCAGTGCCCCGGCATCCGGCCAGACGATCGCTCCGTCCGGGAACTGATGATCTGTCACCCTGACGCGCGGGGCCCTTCGCCGCCGCCGACATCATCCAGGAGTGCATCAATCGAGCGCCCGCGTTCTCCAGCATCGAGATTCCGCCGGGCAGGTATCCTGCTCACTCATCAGGTCGTGGTGTCGACGCCGCTCACGATCCGCACCGCGGGAAGCGGCGGCACGTCGCTTCGTCGTGCGCGGGCGGCTCCGATCAATGCGCCGTGCTCGTCGCGGCGCCTGACTTGCTGGCGACGCGGGGCCTGGCTGTTCGTCTGGTCAACGAACAACGTCGACGCTCGAACATCGTCGTGATCGACGGCAACCGCGCCGCGCGGACCGTCTTCACGCCGCGTCGCGAGTTCTGCCTCACGGCGGCAAAACGTGTTCGGCTACAACGCGTCGTTCCTCGACTGCGTCAACTGCGGCCTCGAGGACGTGGTGTCGCGCAACGCGCTGTGCGGGACCGGCATGGTCTGGAGCGGCGCGCAGGGGACGATTCAGCGCAGCGCGTTCCGCGCCAACGGCAGCGCGGCGTCCGGCCTGTGGTCCGACGGCCTGACCGCTGATCTATGCGCCGCGCTCCGTGATCCGCGCGAACCAGTTCGTGGACAACTCCGACATCGGCGCTCATCATCGGGCTACGGCGTCCAGACACGCATCGAAGAGCAACGTGGTCCGGCAGCGGGCGCAAGCCGCGTTCGCCGGGCTGATGCTCGACAACTTCAACTCGGACGACCTGAGCACCTCGGGGCGACTACCGCGGCGCGGTGGTGGCCAACAACGTCATCGACTGCGGGCCGCAGCTCTGCGTCTTCGGCATCCAGGTCGGGACCGCATCCCGTGGTATCCGCTCGAACAACATCGTCGGCGGCGAGCTGCGCGACAACGCAGGTGCTCGGCGCGAAGATTGGCATCAACGTCGACGGCGCGGGTGCGTGAGGGCGCCGACGGCGATCTTCGCCAACAGCGTGTCGCCGGCGCCGTCAGGCTCGCATTTTCGGAATGCGCGCAGGCCGATCGACT
>ERZ1370068.604-contig-10551_pt1 | contig 27374 bp, 27 predicted proteins | sample MGYA00561227_ERZ1370068 | MGnify/ENA primary metagenome ERZ1370068 (study PRJEB38410, sample SAMEA6850437) | metagenome | study: Metagenomic assessment of the ecological functions of the soil: analysis of the soil microbiota associated with the...
ATTGTACTTCGTTCAGTTACGTATTGCTCGATCGACGCGAAGCGCCAGAGGCTCGTCCGCTCGCGGCAAAGTACGCCGTCGCCGAGCGCGCCGCCGCGATGCGCCGGCACGCCGCGCGTCCACGGCGGCCCGGTTCACCTCGGCTGGGTCCTCGATGTCCGGCGTCAACTGCGGGCGACGACGAGGCCGAGGCGATCGCGCGCGCATTTGCCGGCGGGTCCGGTGCGCGTCCACCTGATCGACGTCAACGATCCGTCGGGACGCTACCGTCCTCCGGATGACGCGCGAGCGCGGGCGATTCCTCGACGCGCTGAGGGTGCGCGGCATCGCCTTCGTGCGCCGCTACTCCGGCGGCCCCGACATCCACGCCGCCTGCGGGATGCTGGCCTCGACCGCGCGCGGCGGGACGGCCCGCGTGACCTGGGGTACCCCGAAGCGACCGACCCTCCTGATGATGACGGTGCCGCTCGTCATCTCGTTCTGGATGCGGTCGCTGTTCACGTTCGTCGACACGTACTACGCGATCGTTCCTCTCGGACGCCGCCGTCGCCGCGATCGGACTTTCGTTCCCCTTCGAGTTCATGATGATCGCGGTGTGGGTCGGGCTGTCGACCGGCCTGACGTCGAACTTCTCGCGCGCGATGGGGGCGCGGCGAGGAGACGAAGCTCAGCAGTACCTGAAGGCGACCTGGACGCTCGTGCTCCTGTGCGTCCCGGTCGTTCCTGCTGCTCGGCGCGTGTGCTGGGTGTTCGCCGAGCGGCTCTCGCCCGACCGCGAGGTCGCGCGCCAGTTCGCGATCTACGGATCGGTGCTCGTCGGCGGCTCGGCGCTCACGCGTCTTCTGGTCGGTCATCCCGGATTCGATCGTGAAGGCGCACGGCGACACGAAGGCCACGATGTGGGCGGGGATCTGGTCGAACGTCATCAACGTCGTTCTCAACACGATCTTCACGTTCGTCTTCCACTGGGGATCTTCGGGATCGCGCTCTCGACGGTGATCGGGCGGTTCGGGGGTCTGGTCTACGCGCTGCGCAAGGCGGCCGCGTCACGAGGCGGCGCGCAAGGCGCCGGCAGGCTGCCGGAGGTCGGAGGCGCGATCGGCACCCCTACCGCGCCCTGTTCGCGCTCGCGATCCCCTCGGCGCTGTCGTACGTGCTGATGGCCTCGGAGACCGGGGTCGTCAACTGGCTGCTCAAGGGGATCGAGCACGGCAAGGAGGCCCTGGCCGCGTACGCGATCTACTACCGCGTCTTCCAGTTCGTCGTCATGCCCGCGATCGCGGCTTCGGTGGCGATGCTCCCGTTCGCCGCGCGTCGGTTCGGCGAGCGCGACCTGCGCCGGGGTCCGCCGCGGATTGAAGGAAGCCCACCTGGCCGTCGCGCGTCTACGCCGCCGTCGGCGGCGCCCGTTCTGTTCGTCGTGGCGCCGCCGCTGGCGCGGCACCTGTCCAGCTCGCCGGTCACGCTCGCCTATCTGATCCCCGCGCTGCGGATCGTCCCGCTCGCCGCGCTCCTCGGCCACGCCGTTTTCCTCTGCCGCCCGGTCTTCGAAGGGATGGGGCGCGGGCGGCCCGGACTCACGATGTCGGTGCTGCGTTACGTCGTGCTGGCGGCGCCCGCGGCGCGTCGGAGCTCTGGCTGGCGCCCGCAGCGCTCCACGTCTCGCAGGTCCTCGGGCTGATCTGCGGCCTGATGGCGGCGACCGCGATCAGCTCTCCTGGCGTTCCTCGTTTGGACCGGAAGAGCCCTGGTCGACGCCGCATAGGCGTGCAGAACCGTCCGCCGCCGCATAATACGCGGCCGGAGGGGCATGCCCGCGATTCCGAAGCTCGTCTCGATCCTGGCCGTCACGCTCGCGCTCGCTGGCGCCGTTCGCCGTGCTCGCGGGGCGCCGCGGCGGGCGCTACCGGGCGTTGCCGGGGTGGATCGCGGCGTGGGCGCAGTTCGCGGTCCTGATCGTCGTCCTCGCGCACCTGACCCCGACGATCTCGTTTCCGCTCCTGGGCCTCGTGATGTTCGCCGCGCTCAGGCAGTACTTCACCCTGACGCCTGTTGAGGCCGCAAGACCGGTGGGCGATCGTCGTCGCGTACGTCTCGATCCCGCTGGCGCTCTGGCCCGACGTGGGCCGGCTCGTTCGGCCTGCTGAGCGCGGCGACCGTCATCGGACTGTTCCTGCTGATCCCCGTGCTTGCTCTCGATCGCTCCGCGGCAGCCCGGCCTGCTGGACGCCTTGGGACGCGTGCTGCTCGGCGTGCTCGTGTTCGTCTTCTGCGCCGCTCACTTCGGCCTGATGACGCGCCTTCCGGAGGGAGCCTCGAGCTGTTCGGGATCACGGCGCTGCTCGCCGACCTTCCGCAGCGGCTGACCGGGCGCATCCGCCCCGGCGGCGAGCGCGTCCGTCCGTTCGTCGGCGTCGTGGCGAGCGTGGCCGTCGCGGCCGCGGTCGGCGCGGCGCTCGCGCCGCTCGCCGCGACCGCGTCGCTTCCACGGCGGCGTCGCCGGCGCGCTCGTCGCCCTCGCGATGGCCGGCGGCTCGCTCGTGTCGGACGCGGTGGCGCAGGACCTGCTGCGGACGCAATCCGACGCGCGTGCTCGGACGCGCGGCCTTCCTCGACCGCACGCTGCCGGCGATCTACGCGGCGCCGATCTTCTACCACTACCTGCGGGCCGTCGCCTCGTGAACACGCTGCGGCGCTGGCTCCGCCTCGCGTTCTTCTACGCCTTCCAGCTCGGCTTCGTCCGGCCGATGTTGAGGTGGTACTGGGGCGCGCACTACCGCCGTCAGGGCGTCCGTTCCGAAGGGCCCGTGCATCGTCGTCGCGAACCACAACTCGCACCTCGACGCGCCGCTCCTGATGACGATGTTCCCGATCCGGCGCATCGCGCACATCCACCCCGTCGCCGCCGCGGACTACTTCGGAAAGACCGCCTGGCGCCGCACGATCGTGATGATCGGGATGAACGCGATGGGGATCGAGCGGACCGCGGCGCCGGGACGCGACGTCCTGCAGCCGACGATCGAGGCGCTCGAGGCGGGAAGACGCTGATCTTCTTCCCGGAAGGGAGCCGCGGCACGCCCGGCGTCATCGGCGCCTTCAAGCCGGGGATCGGCAAGATCGTCAAGAGCGTTCCCGGCGTTCTCGTCGTTCCGGTCTTCCTCGTCGGGGCGCGAGCGCAGCCTGCCGCGCGGCATCGGTCGCCCCTCCGCTCGGGCATCGACGTGATCATCGGGAAGCCCCGGACGTACTCGCCGCTGCTCGACGCTCGCGAGATCGCGGAGATGGTGCGCGCCGACGTCCTCGCGCTGGCCCCGCCGCCTCCGCCCGTTCCCGGCCCGCGCCCGACGCCGCCGGTGCGCGTCGCGTGCTGCGGCATCGACCGCGAGGCGAACCACGCGCTCTTCCTCGCGCTCACCGAGCAGGCTGGGAGCGGCCGGACGCACGATCGGCATCTCGGACGCGATCCTCGAGTCCGACGGCGCGGGCTTGCGCGCCTCGGACGGGTTCCCGCTCGCGCGCAGCCGCACTGGTGCCGAAGGCGCTCGCGCTGGGCGTTCCGCACCGGCGGCATGTATCGCGGCAACAGGTTCGCCGAGATGATCGAGCGCGCGCGCGTGGACGAGGCGCTGCAGGACGGACGCACGGCGCGGTTCGTCGTGGGCGACGGGAGCCCGCTCGTCGATCTGCTCGCCTGGGGGAGGCGGATTTCTACAGCGGCTCGTTCGACGAGAAGGGGCTGCAGCAGCTCCTCCTGTACGTCTCGGGCGAGAGGCGCATCCCGCTGTCGGTCAGTGGGCGCGGTTCATCCGCAAGGCTCCCGAGGTCTGGCTGCTCAACGTCTTCGACCTCGCGCACCCGCCCGCGCCGGACGTGCTCGTGCTGATCGACGCGCGATCCGGCGCTCGGTGATGGAGCGCATCCGCTCGCAGGGCCGCGTTCTCGAAGCCTGGGAGAACGAGGCGTTGCTCGGGCGGCTGCAGGACGGGTACAAGCAGGTGGCCGCCGTGCTGCGGAAGCGGCGGATCGAGGTCGTCGAGCTGGACGCCGCTCGATCTCGACGTCGACCGGGCGGCGGAGGAGATCGAAGCCGCCTGCCGGCGCCTGGCGTTGAAGAGGGGTCGAGGCGCCCCGAGGTCGACTTGACGAAAGCCCCGGCTGCGGCAAACTTGAGGTGCCGCGGACGACACGCGACGCGCGGACAGGAGGTGACGGATGAGCGGTTCCCAGATCTTCTCCAAGCTGAGCGAGCAAGCTCGATCGAGGAACACGGCCTCATCCACTTCCACCTCGACCAGCTCGAGCGCGCCCTCTCCGATCTCGATCCGGCGCAGCGCGCAGCCCGGAGATGCTCCGCACCGTCGCCGTGCGCATCGACAGCTTCAAGGAGCGTCTCGACGAGCACTTCGGCACGGAGGAGGACGGCGGACTCCTGCAGGGGATCCTCGACGCCCTGCCGCAGACCGAAAGCGACGTCCGCCGCATCCGCACGCAGCACGCCCGACTCGGGCGAGGCGCTCGAGAAAGCGCGCGCGATCGCCCGCCGCGGCGATCCCGGCCGAGGCGTCGGCGCTGAAGGACGAGCTGGACCGTTTCCTCGCCATGATGCGCGAGCACGAGCGCGAGGAAGACGCAGCTGGTGAAGCGGGCCCTGCGGCAAGGCTAGTGCTGAACGGCTTCTTCGTCGCCCTCGTCCTCGTCTCCGTCCTCGTCGCCGCCTTCACGGGCAGCATGGAGGCGGTGTCGGCTTCGGCGCTCGACGCGGCGAAGAAGTCGGTCGAGCTGGCCCTGGGTCTCGTCGGCGCGATGTCGCTCTTCATGGGCCTGATGAAGGTCGCGCAGGACGGCGGCCTGCTCCGCCTGATCGCGTCCGCGGCCGCCCGGTCATGCGGCGCCTCTTCCCCGACGTCCCCGCGGATCATCCCGCGATGAGCGCGATGATCCTCAACATCGCGTCGAACGTGCTGGGTCTGGGCAACGCGGCGACGCCGTTCGGGATCCGCGCGATGCAGGAGCTGGATCGGCTGAACCCGGTCAAGGGAACCGCGACCAATGCGATGGTGCTCTTCCTCGCGATCAACACGGCGGGGCTGGCGATCATCCCGACCAGCGTCGTCGCGCTGCGCGCCGCGTCGGGCTCGAAGGACCCGGCGGGGATCGTCTTCACCACGTGGTTCGCTTCGGCTGCGGCCACGCATCGTCGCGATCCTGGCGGCGAAGCTCCTCGCGCAGGCTTCCGCGCTACCGGGCGACGAATCCTCACGGCGCCATGACGGGGCGAGCTCCGGCCGAGCCGGCGCCGTCCATTCCCGACGAGCCCGAGCGGACCCCGCCGCGGTTGGGCGTGTGGATCGCCGCCGCGTACGTCGCCGCCGTCGGCGCTGGCGCTCGGCATCCACGTCGGCCACGCGCGTCGGGGTGAAGCCGTGGGGCGAGGTCGCGCGCGGCGTCCTCTCGTTCTGGATGATTCCCGTGCCTGATCGCCGGACTGGTCCTGTTCGGCTGGGCGCGCGGCGCGCGTGTCTACGAGTCGTTCGTCGACGGGGCGAAGGAAGGCTTCCAGGTGGCCCTTCGCATCATTCCTTACCTGGTCGCGATCCTCGTCGCGGTCGCGATGTTCCGCGCGTCCGGATGCCTCGGCCTGTTCGTCGCCGCGGTGTCGCCGCTCACGGCGCCTTGGGGCTTCCCGCCGAAGCGGTCCCGATGGCGATCTTCAGGCCGCTCTCGGGCTCCGGCGCGTTCGGGGTCATGAGCGAGATCCTCAGCACGCACGGTCCCGATTCGTATCTCGGCTATCTCGTCAGCACGATGCGGGGTCGACCGACACGACCTTCTACGTCCTTGCGGTCTACTTCGGGGCCGTCGGCATCAAGAAGACGCGCCACGCCGTCCCGGCCGGACTCCTGGCGGATGCCGCGGGAATCATCGCCGCCGTCTTCATCTGCCATCTGATTTGGGGGTCCGTGAGCGCAGGAACTGGTTCATCTCGAACCTCACCTTCGCCAGTCCGTAGCCCAACAGCGAGAGGGCGAGTATGTAACGAAGATAGGTGCGCACCCTTGGGGCTTGGACGCATCTCGCGCACCCTCACGGTGTCGTCTCCCGGCGCGAGCGAGGTCCTCGTAGTCTCGAAGTCGGAATAGTGCCGACTTCGATCCGGGTGCCAAGTACCACGTCCCCGTCAGGGACACGCGCCTTGGGCCGCAGTCACGACGGTTTCCATGCCCGATGTTGCCGACCCGTACGAACTGGAACGGCCGTCGTTGTACTCGACGAGGTAGAAGAGCGCCTGACCGGACGGGCTGGACGATTGTGGTTCCGTCACGCTGGTTTGCGAGCTATGCGCCGCGAGACAGTTCACGGCGCCGAGGTCGATGATGTTGTTTCCGTAGCGGAGGTTCCTCACATCGCCGCTACGGCGTTGTAGTAGACCGCGCCGGAGACCGCCGTCCAGCTAACGACGGCGCGTCCGCCCTGTTTACGTACGGTGACGGACACCGGGTCGACGACTCCGCCTTGGTTGTGCGTCACGAACACGGGAACAGATCGTGAGGCGACGTTTCCGTGAGCGTCCGTCGATTGATATGTGACTGAGTACGAGCGCCCGCTGCCGGCAGTGTCCCTCTCCGCGCGAAGCTTGAACTGCAGATCCTCGGATCCCGTCGCCGCGCCCTGGACGTCGTTCGTGGTGCTCCCGTCCCCGCCGCCGGGGCATCGTCCGGCTCGCTGCTGGTGACTGAAGCCAGAACAACCGTCCGGCCGCCGCACGCGTCCTGCGAGGTGACGGAGGCGAGGATGTCGACCATGCGGTGGTTGGGTGGCCACAGCGTGGTGGGCGCGAGCTGAACGGTGATCGAGGGCGGGACGGTGTCGACGACGTCTCGTGAGACCGTCTCCGTATCGGAGATCCCCGTCCGGTCCGTGACCCGCAGCGTAATGGCGTGCGCGCCGATGGAAAGCGTGACGCCGATCGACATGCCCTGGCCGAGGAGGGCCTGCGACGGTTGTCCGAAGTCCTGGAACCACTCGTAGAGAACGATGTCGTCGTTGGTCCCGGGGGTCGAGTCGGCGTCCGTGGACGGCGAGCCGTCCAACGTGACCGAAGAACCAGCGGGTGAAGAGCACTCGCGCGGGATGGCGGAACCTGCGATCCCCGCCGTCGGCGGACCGCCGCAGCTCGCTCCGTTGATCGTCATCGTATTTTCACCGTGCCGCGTGAACGTGCGGCAATCGGTGTGCCTCGCGGCACCGGCGAGCATGAGACCTGTGACCGAATTGAGTCCGGTGTAGCCGACGAGAGGTCGAAGCCCCGGTGGTCTTGTCGATCCGGAACAACTGCCCCGCGCTGAAGCCGGTACCGCCACCGTAGAGCGCACCGTCCGGACCGAACTCCAAACTGCCCGCCTGGAAGCTCGTGAGACCGATGACGCTTGCGGCGCCCGTGGCTCGGTTGATGGACAGGAGGTGAGCCTGCCCGTTGCCACCGTCGATCCCGTAGAGAATTCCGCTCGCCGCATCGTACGCGAGCCCGGAGATCGGGCCCTCCCGGTCGAGCCCACAAAGGTCGACGCCCCGGTGAACGGTTGGAGGATGCGCAGCTCGGAGCCGCTGCCCGGCCCGTAAATGACGGTCCCGTACAATTGCGGGCCAACCCATTCCAGGCCGGTGTACGAGCCGTTGTCATTGATCAGTGACCCGATCCCGGCACCCGTGGCGACGTCGAACTCGGTTCCGAGGAAAGCGCCATCCGGAAGCTGCGAGAAAGCGCGCCTCGAGACGCTGTCGTATTCGATCTCGTTCGACCCGTAGGGGATGGAGCCCACGAGCGTGCCCAGTCCGGTCGCGAGGTCGAGCGTGACGTAAACGCCCTCGCGACTCGATGCGTAGAGCACTCCGGCCTGGTCGGGCACAGCATCGACGCAGACGGCGTACTGGCGGTTCTCGAGAGACGAGAGATCGATCCGATCCGGGAGCGCCGACTGTGTGAACGGGACCTCGATCACCGGAACGAGCCCTATGAGGCGATCCTGAACGGGCGTGGTCGTATTGACCGGGTCGAAGGTGAAGGACGCAGCACATAGATCCGGCTCGGTGCAGTCGCCGCCGTCGATGTCCAACAAGCAGTCCGTCTCGTGCGCGGCATGCTTGTTCACCACGACACGGACCCACGCAAACGTCGCACCGCTCCCGATCTTCCTGAATCCGAAGCTGTTGGTGCCGCCGACGTTCCAATGCGCCGCAATCAAGGTTGAGTTCGTCACGGCAAACGTCTGAATCTGAGGTGCGCAGGTGCACGCGTTGCTCGGATCCGCCGCCAGATTCCTGAGGAGATAGCCGTTCAGGAGGAACACGAAGTAATCACCCGGCGCGCACGAGCTGTCGAGCAGCTCGAACCGTAGCGAGCCCGGAGCAATCGTCAGATCGTCGGCGATCGAGACCGTCCCATCCACGCTCTCCCCGACCAGATCGATGCGGGTCTCGAGACACCTTCCACCGTCCTCGGCAAGTTGGAAGCAGGCCGCCTGCTCGCTCTGCTGCGGATTCGAGATGTCGACACAGATGTCGCAGGCATCGCCCACGCCATCGCCATCCCCGTCGGTTTGGCCCGGGTTGGCCACGTCGGGACAGTTGTCGACGTTCCGGCAACGGCCGTCACCATCGACATCGTTGCCTGGATCGAGCGGGCACGGGTCGCACAGGTCGCCGTACGCGTCGCCATCGGTGTTCGTTTGGTCGGTGTTGGCGACGATGGGACAGTTGTCACAGCTACTGCCGCGGCCGTCGCCGTCGGGGTCCGCTTGATCGGGATTGACGACGGTCGCGCAATTGTCGCAAGCGTTGCCGGGGCCATCACCGTCGTCGTCTGCCTGGCTGGGATTGTGTGCATACGGGCAGTTATCGCAGACATCGCCAAGCCCGTCGTGATCGGAGTCCGTTTGGTCCGAATTCGGCGTGTTTGGACAGTTATCCTGACCACCGCAAACGCCGTCCTGGTCCGTGTCATTGTTCGGGTCGTAAGGACACGGGTCGCACGCGTCACCCAGTCCATCGCCTGACTGGAACTCGAAACGTGAGTTCGCAAGGATGCTGAAAGGGCTGTAGAAGCGGCCTATCGGCTCGAGGGCGCCAAACGTGATCGAGGCGCCGACCGGCAGGCCGGCGAAATCAAACCCCGTGTCGACAAACCCAAAGGGGCCAATGCCAACAGACCCGTAGGGCGCGTTGAGCCCGTCGTAATTCATCTCCACTGCGCCCGAATCGAAGTGGAGCGTGAGTTGGAACGTGACAAGGGTATTGCTAGAGAAGTACGGGATGTTCTTCCACGTCACCACGAGGCGATCGGACAGCAAGTTGGCGCGAAATCCGGAAGGGTTGGCCGGGGGATAGAGATCGGCCGCGAGGACGCCCACTATCCCGCCGGACGGGAACTCGACGTACCCGTTCGAGGACACATAGACCGAGTTGTGGATCAAGCCATAGAAGGGGAAGAGTTGACCTTCGAGGCTGAGAGCCGTGAAACAATCGTCGCACGTGATCAGCGATCGGGCGCCCCCGAGCACGTCGGGATCCACGATCGGAAGTGTCCGCCACGCGCCTCACGGTGTAGGCCGTGCCGCCGCCAGTCCGAGTCCGACTGGTCGGGGTTGAACACCCGGGGCAATTGTCCACATCGCCGCAGATACCGTCACCGTCGGCGTCATTACCCGGGTCGTGAGGACAGGCGTCGGCGTCTCCACAGAGCCCATCTCCGTCCGCGTCGTCGGTCGGGTCGTTGGGGCACGGGTCGACATCGCCACAGAGCCCATCATGATCGGCGTCGTTCGCCGCGTCGTGGGGACACACGTCGCACACGTCACCCGCGCCGTCAGCGTCGTCATCCAATTGGTCGGGGTTAGCGGTCGATGGACAGTTGTCAGAGATCGTTGGGGATGCCATCGCTATCGCAATCATTGCCGCCGTGGGCGCAGGCGACGAAATTCAAGGCGTTGGCCATCAGAAGATCGCCATCCGTGCTCGCTTGCCACAAGTCGGAGCGGACGTCACTGGAGACGGGGTAAAAATTGAGGCCGGCAACCCCCGGCAAAGCTGGACGTGTTGGCCGCGATGAGCGGCCTACCGTTGCTCCAGTCCGCTATCGCCGTCGCGTTGGGATGCAGACTTCCGACGACATTCTGATAACTTGAGGATCCTCCGTTGAAGCTGGGTTACGCCCGTGAGGATCGGATGATTCCGGAACGTAAACTGTTCCGGAGGGTCAGACCTCCTGGTGCCCCTTCGTACCCCCGCTGCCAAACGTCGTAGTTCTGGGCGGTCCAGCGGCCTCCGAGGCCGTTGCCACTCGTAAAGACGAATGTGGCTTGTACGACGCCTCCACCGCCATCGACATAGTCGGCAAATGTGTTACCGAGGGGCGTCCGAGTTGGCAAGCGGAGCATCCGAGAAGATCAACACCGCATCGTAGGCTTGCAGCGTCGCGAGTGTGGGCGTACTGGTCTGACGTTGAGCGTGTCCACGTTTCCGGCGATGAGGTGCCGGTCCCAACGATCTTCGATCGCACGTCGTCGAGCCAGGCGGGGTCACTGACGGCGCCGGCGACCAAGACTACGTCTGCCTTCAGCTCGGTCCAGCCGCCAGCGAGCGCGGTCAGCCCGGAACAATCCCATGAGCACGAGCGTTGGGGTGCCTAGAAGCCTCGACATGCGGACTCCAGACTGAGGTGCTGATTTTCCAACGCTGATCGCTGTTCTCATGAGACGGTCCTCCCCTAGCCCGACGCGATTGCGTCCAACGCGGTCCGGGCATCGACGTGATTCGTGAATCGTTTTGCCCCGATCGTCGTGTCGCAGAACCCAGCGCGGTCGAAACCCCCTACGTGCTGACCGCGTAGTACACCAGTTCCCGTGGGGAATCAACCACCGTTACCTGAGCGCAGGCGCCGTTGACGACTACGGGGGGCCGTGATATTGTCGTTCGTTGCCGTGAAGAGACTCAAAAGGACGAACACGCGTAGGCTCGCCCGACCGGGCCTGCCTCGAAAGAACGGGGCGGGTCCAGAGGCGAACGATCGCGGCAAGGGCGCTCGGTTCACGAGCGCCCTTCGTGTTTTAGGGCCGGATCAAGGGAGGGAACGCATGTCGGACGCGAGAACCCAGCTTCTGAAGCTCGTGAAGATGCAGGAACTCGCCCTCGAGATCCAGGCCGCCCACATGGTCGTCGACGGCGCGCCGGCGAAGATCGACGGAAGCCGAAGGCCGATTCCGGGAGCGCAACGCGGAGTACGTCGCCATCAAGGAGCGGTACGAAGCGATCGAGGCCGACCGGAACGAGCCGCTCAATTGGAGCTCGGCACCCTCGAGGAGACACGCAAGCACTACCAGGACAGCCTGATGCAGGTGAAGAACCAGCGCGAGTACGCCGCCGTGTTGAAGGAGATCGACGCGGCGAAGGCGAGCATCGGCGAGCACGAGGAGGCGATTCTCAGCCAGCATGGACGAGGTCGAGACGCTGAAGGCCGATCTCGAAGCCCGCGCGGCGCACATCGAATCCGAGCGCGCTGATCGTCGAGCAAGGAGCGCGCCGAGGTCGAAGCCGCCGTCCTCGAGGCGCAGGCGCGGATCGCGCGTGCCGCCGCCGAGCGGGCCGAGATCGAAAGCACGCTTCCCGCCGCGCTCGTCGCCAACGTCAAGCGCGTCGAGGAGCGCCGCAAGGGGATCTTCCTCGTGCAGGTCGAGCGCGAGAGCTGCTCCGCGTGCCACGTGCGCCTGCGACCCCAGGTCTACCAAGAGATCCGGCAGGCCTCGAAGATCCACATGTGCGGCAGCTGCCGCCGCTACCTCTACGCCGAGGCCGCGTTCACGGCCGCCCCGGTCGTCGACGTCCGCTTCGCTCTCCGGGAACGCCACGGAGGTCGAGGCGGTGAATGGCGGAGCGGTTTAGGGCCGGCTTCGACGGCGGATCGCGCGGGAATCCCGGTCCCGCCGCGTGGGGCGTCGTGGTGCTCGACGCCGCCGGGCGCGCGGTCGAAGGGTTCGCCGGTGCGATCGGGCGGGCCACCAACAACGTCGCCGAGTATCACGGGCTGCTCGAGGCGCTTGGCGATCGCCCGGGCGCGCGACGCCGACGACGTCGAGCTGCTCGCCGATTCCGAGCTGGTGGTCAAGCAGGTGCGCGGCGAGTACAAGGTCCGGCATCCCGACTTGATCCCGCTCCACGCGGAGGCGGTGCGCCTCATCGCGAGCTTGCGCAAGTTCAAGATCGGCCACGTCCCGCGCGAGAAGAACAAGGATGCGGACAAGCTGGTCAACCGCGCGCTGAACCTGGTCGAGAGCGGCGGCGACGGCGTCGCGCTCACGGTCCACGAGACCTTCGAGTGACCGAGGTGCACCGGCGGCTGCAGGAGGTTCGCGGCCGGATCGCCGACGCGTGCGCCAAGGCGCGCCGCGAACCCGAGTCGGTGCGCCTCGTCGCGGTGTCGAAGACGGTGCCCGCGGCGGTCGTCGCGGAGGCCATGTCGGCCGGGCAGATCGTCTTCGGCGAGAAACCGCGTCCAGGAGGCGCTCCAGAAGATGGACGCCAGCCGGACCCGGCGCGGCATGGCACCTCGATCGGACACCTCCAGAAGAACAAGGCGAGGCTGGCCGCCGGGGTGTTCGAGCTGATCCACGGCATCGACGATCCCGAGCTCGCCGGCGAGCTCGATCGCCGCGCCGCGTCACGGCGGCGACCCAGCCGGTGCTCGTGCAGGCGAACCTCGCGGGCGAGCCGACCAAGAGCGGCGCGGGCGAGGAAGGGCTGATGCCGCTCCTCGACCGTCGTCGCCGGGCTCCGCCACCTCGACCTGCGCGGCCTGATGATCATCCCGCCTCCCGTCGACGACCCCGAGCTTTCGCGCCCGTGGTTCCGACGGCTTCGGGAGCTGCGCGATCTCGCGGCCTCGCGTCTGGCGCGGCCGCTACCCGAGCTGTCGATGGGAATGACCGACGACTTCGAGGTCGCGATCGAGGAAGGGGCGACGCTGGTGCGCGTCGGGCGCGCGATTTTCGGCGAGCGGGCCTAAACGCTCGTTCTTGCATGGCCACAAGCAGGAGGCTATGTTTGGCCGCCGCCTCGGAGGATCTCATGAGCACGCGCCTGACGGCGATGGACATCGAGAAGCAGGCGTTCACGCGCAAGATGCGCGGGTTCGACGCCGACGAGGTTCAGCTGTTCCTCCGCGCCGTCGCCGAGGAGATCGAGCGGGTCAACCTCGAGAACGCGACGCTGCGCGAAGAGAGCGGCGCGCTCCGCGCAGCGCCTCGACGATTTCAAGGATCGCGAGCGCACGCTCCAGGAGACGCTCGTGACCGCGCAGCTGATGTCGGCGGACCTCAAGGACCGGTCGAGGGCCGAGGCCGACCTCCTGATCAAGGAGGCGCGGTTCAAGGCCGAGCGGCTGCTCGAGCAGGCGCAGGATCAGCTGCAGGCGCTCGAGAACGAGATCGGCCGCCTGCGCCTCGAGAAGGACGCCTTCGAGAACCGGCTGCGCGCGGCGATCGAGGAGCACCTCTCGCTGCTGGACCTGCGCAAGCAGGAGAAGGCCGACATCGACAACCTGCGCTTCCTGCGCCGCCGCTCCACGACCGACGTCGGATGATCGAAGCGGACCTCGCCGTCGTCGGCATCTCCGAACTCGCCACACCCGAAGGACGATCCGCCGCGCGCGGCGCCGACCTGGGGCGCCTCCGCACGATCGGCGACGCCGCCGATCGCCTGCCGCGACGGACGCTTCGTCTTCGTCGGCACCGAGCGCGACTTCCGGCGAGGCGTCGCGATGGCGCGCGGGCGGCCGCACGCTCGACGCCCGCGGCGCGCACCGTGCTGCCGGGGTTCGTGGACGCGCACACGCACCTCCCGTTCGCGGGCTGGCGGGAGTCGGAATTCAACGAGCGCCTCGCAGGGCGCGACGTACTCGCAGATCGCGGCGCGCGGCGGGGGATCCTCACGACCGTCGCGGCGACGCGCGCGGCGTCGCGGACGACCTGGCGCGCTCACGCGGGCGCGCCTCGACGCGATGCTGCTGCTCGGGAACGACGCTGGCCGAGGCCAAGAGCGGCTACGGACTGTCGACCGAGGCCGAGATCAAGCAGCTCCGAGGCGGTCAGGCTGGGCGCCGCTCGGCCACCCGGTCGAGGTCGTGCCGACGTTCCTCGGCGCGCACACGATTCCCAAGGAGCGACGCGAGCGACCGCGAGCGCTACGTCGACGAGATCGTCGAGCGAGATGCTTCCGGAGATCGCCGGGCGCAAGCTCGCGGTCTACGCCGACGCCTTCGTGGACGCGCACGCGTTCACGCGCGGCCGAGGCGCGGCGCGTGCTCGAGGCGGCGCAGCCGCCGGGCTGGGCGTGCGCCTTCACGCCGACCAGCTCGCCGACGACGGCGCGGCGCTCGCTGGCGGCGGAGCTCCGCGCGGCGTCGGCCGACCATCTCGAGCACGTGTCCGACGCCGGGATCGAGGCCTTGGCGAAGGCGGGCACCGCCGCGGTGCTCCTCCCGGCCGCGACGTTCTTCCTGATGTCGAGAAGTCATAGCCGCCGGCGCGCCGTCTGATCGACGCCGGCGTTCCGGTCGCGATCGCGACCGACTTCAACCCCGGACGCTGCCCGACCGAGGCGATGGGCGCGGTCCTCGAGTTCGCCTGTCTGTCGCTCGGGCTGTCCGATCGACGAGGCGATCGCGGCGGCGACGCTCAACGCGGCCTACGCGCTGGGGCGCGCGGAAGAGACCGGCTCGATCGAGGTCGGTAAGCGCGCGGATCTCGTCGATCCACGCGGTCCCGAACCGCTACCACCTGGTCTATCGCTTCGGCGTGCGGCGGGTGTCGAACGGTCGATCGCGCGACGGGAAGGTCGTCGTCGAGGACGGGCAGCTCGCGTCCCGCGCGGCCTAGAACAGCGGCGCGCGCTCCTCGTGGTCGAACTTGTAGACGTACTTCGTGAACTTCAGGTCGATCGTCTGCTCGTACTTCGCGCTGATGATCATCTCGTGCGTCGTGCGCTCCATGTGGATGTTCTTCTTGTCGAGCGGGAGCCTGAGATCCTGCGCCTTGTCGAAGATGCGCTTGTAGATCTCCTCGTCGTTGTTGCGGGTCGCGGCGAACCGGCACTCTTCCTGGATGAAGTCGCGGAACTCGTAGGCGTTCACCCGCACCGGGATGATCTTCACGCCGACGAAGATGCCGGCTCCCAAGAAGCGCAAGCGAGATCAAGAACCCGATCCGGCCGTCGCCTCGTTCTCGGTCTCTGCATCCGTCTCATGCGTTCGCTCCCCGGCCCTCCGGGCCGCCGGGAATATAGGTTCCGCCCCAGGGGAGACAAGAACCCCGTCACGGCGCGGGCCTGCCGCAGCCGAATCGCGCTGCAGGACCAGCCCTTCGTCGAGCGTGAGCCCGGTGTCGAGGGCCGTGCTGCGATGATCGGATAGATGCGCTTGGCGCACGCGTCGACGTCCTCCGTGTGGTACCAGGGGCCGTCGAGCGACCAGTCTCGACGGGCGGAACGCGCGATCGGCGACCCCTGGCCGAGCGCCGTCGGGATCGCCTCGCCGAACAGCCGGAACGTCCGCGCGCCGTCGTCTCCAGGCCGGCGCGCGACCTCGGCCAGCCGCCGCCTGACGGTCCTCGGGAACGAGGCTCCAGAGGAAGTGGGAGTTCTCGTGAACGACGACGCTCGCCTCGTCCGCGAGCCTGTCGCCGCTGCGGATCTCCGAGCAGGAGGACGCTGCCGATCGCCTCGGCGTGAGTTCCGCAGCCGTCGGGGACCGGGACCAGCGCGAGACGCGGCGGGGCGACCGCCAGCGGATCGACGTCGTAGAAGCGGACGATCGTCGCGAGCGAGCGCCTCGAGCCGCGCGCGGCCCGGATCGCGTCGCGCGCGCTCGAGGAACGCCTCGGGCACCGCGCCGTCGTTCCAGACGACCTCGTAGCGGGGCGGAAGTGGGCGAGCGCCTTCGGCGAGGCCGTCCCACGAGTCTCGGCGGTCAGCTCGGGCTTCAGCGCCGGCGAGCGCATCCTCGACGGTCGCCGAGCCGCAGAAGACGCCGAGCATCGCCGACGCGCGGGGAGTCGCCCGTCGCGCGCGGCGCGCGCCGCCTCGCGTCGGCGTGCTCGGCGCGCGCCGCGACGAACGCGCGCAAGCTGCGCCTTGTCCGTCGTCGGTCGGCGCGCCGAACAGGCGGAGGTACTCGTCGCGGTGCGCCGGCACGGTCTTCCCGACGCTCGTCCCGGCGAGCGAGTCGATCCAGTGGAACAGCCCGCCTGGAAACGACGGCGCCGCCTCGATCGGGTACGGGCGTGCGAGGAAGAAGCCGGTCGCTGGCGGCGGGCGCCGCGAGCCGCCGGAGCGGCGTCGCACAGCAGCGAGCGCCGAGCGCGCGGCAGCGCCCAGCGCTCAGCGCTTGAAGAGGCTGTCGAACTGCGATTTCGGATCGTTCGAGGAGCCCGGACGGCCCGGTCCGCTTCCCGGTCGTGTCGAGCACGAGCCGGGCCGCAGAACGACGGGCAGGTGTTCGCGCTTCGACTTGTCGGTCGACGGGGGCCGTGATCGGCGGCGCGGCACTCCCAGCGCGCGCTCGAATCGAAGTGCTGGCAGGCGCGGCAGGCGTGCAGGGACGACGCCGCAGTGAGGGCAGCGCGTCTCCGACGAGACCGCCCCCGAGGCGGCGACGTTGCGGCCGCAGTTCGGGCAGCGCAGCACCTCGTTGGCCTCCCGCTGCACCGCGTGCCGCAGCGATCGCTGCTGCGCGCGCTCCTCGGGTGTCAGCGGCGTTGACGGCGGGCGTGCGTTGCGATCGCGATCGCGGTCGTCGCGCGAAGAATCCTGGTAGCCCTTGTGTCCGTACTTCCGGTCCATGGGGTTGGCCTCTCACGAAATCCGGCGGGAGCGATGTCCGCGGCTTCGACTCAGACGGCACCTCATCGTACGGCGCGAGGCGCTTCGCGGCAACTACCAGACGTAATCCTTGGCGATTTCGCGCTTGGCGTGGCCGGACAGGACGTGCATGACGCGGATCTTCCGGAGGGTCGCGGGGAGAGCGTTCCGATCGGCAGGTGCAGGATCTTCCGGTCGAGGCGCGCGGCGATCTGGTGGAAGACCGCGCGGGGCGGCTTGGGCGCGGCGTGGACCACGATCCGCTCCCGGGAGTAGTCGAGCGCGGCGAGCAGCAGCACCTCGGGCTTGCTCTCCGCGAACCGGTAGTCGGCGTCGCTCCAGACGTCGCCGAGCCGCCCGGGTGGGTACGAGAGGAGGAACCCGCCGTAGGTGACGCGGCAGATGCCGGGTCCCACGATCGCGCGCTCGGGCGCGGTCGCGTAGAACGCCATGTCCGATTCCTGCCCGTGCTCGCCGAGCCAGGTCAGCTGGTACGGGTAGCGCTCGCCGCGCCGTCCTCGGTCGTCGTCGAAGATCACGACGACGACGCCGATCTCTCCCGGCGCGCGCCCCGACTCGCGCACGTAGATCTTCTGTCTCGGTCCAGTGCCGGATCGTCTCCCGCACGTCGATGCCGTCCAAGACCGAGGTCGTGAACGGAACGACGCGCGAGGCCTCCTCGGCGAGCACCGCCTTCCCCTTCTTGCGGAGGAAGCCGCCGAACGCCTCGACGATCGACGTCCTCGGGGGTAGGAGCAGATCGCGCTCGGCGTCGAACGCCGCCGAGCCATTCGCCGGGGAACCGCTCGTCGCGGCCGCTTCCGCCGCAGGATCGATTCGGGACGCCGCGACTTCGGCCGCGTCAGGCGCCGCGTCAGGCGCACGCGCCGCACGCCGTCCCACAGCTCCTCCGCGCGGATGCGCGCGGTCGGCAGGTCGGCCGCGGCTCCTGCCTGCCACGGGTAGGACGTCGCGAGCCGGTGCAGCTCGCAGGCGAAGTTGTCGGACACGCACGCGCGGCCTGCGACGACGAGATCGTACAGGTCCGGCGACGAGCATTCCGGAATGGCGCGCCAGCCGGCCGCCGAACCGCGCGAGGTTCCGCCGCTGCCACGGCTCGACGCGTCTCGTCGGGCGCGGCCGCCGCCAGAGCGCGTCTCGACGCTTCGGCGACGAGCGCCCATTGGAGGCGCAGCCGGTCGAGCGGATCTCCCGCGCGCTGCGCGGCGCGCGCCGCCGCGTCGACGCAGCGCGCGGGATCGTCGCCGCGCCCGCCGGTGACGACGCGAAACGCTCCCGTAGTCGCGGCCGGCGGCCGCCGGCTCGGCGCGGATCGGCCGGCAGGCGCTAGATCCCGCGACGCCGCGCCTCGTAGGCGGCGACGTAGAACGGCGGCTCGCCGCAGGACCTCGCCCAAGCGATTCGGGGTGGAGGTGCACGAGGCGCACGTTCTTCGCGAACGGGGGCGTGAGCGGCGCCGCCTGCTCGCCGCGACAGCGCGGCCGTGAAGCCGTCGACGTGGCGCAGGCCGACGACGACGAGGATCGCGCGTGCGCTCCGGCGTCGGCGAGCGCGCGGACGTGAAGGCCATCGCGGCTTCGCGCCGCGCGTCCTGCGCGTCCGGCGGGTGCGCGCGCGCCGCGACCGCGCCGCGAGTAGGCGCGCGAGGCCGATGCGCGTCATCGCGTACGGATCGGGGAGCGGATCGCGATGGTCGGCGTAGCCGTCGACGTCGAGGTCGGCGCAGGCGACGAGGCAGTCCGCGCTCCCGGGCCCAGCGCGCGGCCTCGACGGCGGGATCCGCGGGGTGGACCGGGAGGTAGATCGTGTCGCCGGCGCTCGGTCTCGTAGAGCAGCACCGAGATCGACGGGAGGCGGTCGATCGCGCGCGTCGAACACGCGCGTCAGCGACGACGGAACCTCGACGGCCACGGCGTCGGGCGACACGCGGCGAGCGCGCGCCGCACCGACGACGGCCGACTCGAGGCGCTCGTGGAGGACCGGGACGACGAAGATGCCCGCCGCCCGAGATCGAGGCGACGTCGTCCGATCCGTCGTTCATGGACGCCATCGTACCAGCGGGTCGGGTCTACAATGCGCGCCTCACGAACGAGGTGTCCCGTGTTCCAGGTTCGAAGGACTGGTCAAGAGCTACGGCTCGCTTCGCGCCGTCGACGGCGTGTCGTTCACGGTCGCGAAGGGAGAGCTGTACGGCCTCCTCGGCCCCAACGGCGCCGGCAAGACCACCATCATGTCGATGCTGTCGGGCCTGCTGGCGCCCGACGAAGGACGGATCCTCTTCGACGGCGATCGATCTCGCCGCGCGAGCCGCTGAAGGTGAAGGCGCAGCTCGGCGTCGTCCCGCAGGAGCCGGCGCTCTACGAGAACCTCTCGGCGCGCGAGAACCTCAGTTCTGGGGCGGGCTGTACGGGCTGTCCGGCGCGCCGCTGACGCAGGCGGTCGACCGCGTGCTCGAGCTGGTCGGGCTGCACGGATCGCGCCAAGGATCCGGTGAAGCAGTACTCGGGCGGATGAAGCGCCGCATCAACCTGGCGCTGGGCTCGTGCACGGACCGCGCGCGGTGCTGATGGACGAGCCGACGGTCGGCATCGACCCGCAGGCGCGGCTCAACATCTCGAGGCGGTCAAGCAGGTTGCGGCCGCCGGCAACGACGGTGATCTACACGACCCACTATCTCGAAGAGGCCGAGCAGCTCTGCGACCGCATCGCGATCATGGATCACGGCAAGATCCTCGCCGAGGGGACGCTCGACGAGCTGAAGCGCCGCGTGGGCGGCCGCGACGTCGTGACGGTGCGCGGATCGTTCGACGCCGAGCCGCCTGGTGCCGCGCTTCGAGACGCTCCGGCCGGCGTGCAGGTGACGTCGGCCGAGCCCGGCCGGCTGGTGCTGTCGGTGGAAGGCTCCGGGCGAGGCGCGGTCGATCTGCTCTCGCGCGTGCTCGCCGACGGGCTTGCGGTCGACGGCATCTCGATCCAGCCGCCCAGCCTCAACACGCTCTTCCTGAACCTGACCGGCCGCGAGCTGCGCGACTGATGCGACTCCTCGCGCACCTCGTCGCGAAGGACCTGAAGCGGAAGCTGCGCTCGCCGCTCGGCCTGATCGCCGCGCTTGTGCTTTCCGCTGCTCTTCGCGGGGATGATCGCCCTCGCGTTCGGCAAGCGAGGACAGCATCCCCAAGGTGCGGATGCTCGTCGCCAACGAGGACGACGGCCTGCTCGCGAACGGCGTGGCCTCGGTCGTTCACGTCGCAACAGGCGTCGAAGTACTTTCGACGGAAGAACCGTCACGGCCGCCGAGGGCCGCGCCCTGATGGACAAGGGAAGGCGTCCGCGCTCCTGACGATTCCCGAAGGGGTTCACGAACGGACGTCCTGGACGGGAAGCCGCGTGACGCTCGGCTGCTCCGGAACCCGTCCGAGGGGATCCTCCCGGAGATCGCCGAGCAGACCGACCGGGGCGCTCGACTGACGTCCTGGACGGCGGGCGCCGGGTCTTCGACAAACCGACTCGCCGAGCTAGCCGGCCGTTCCTCGAGGACGACGGCAAGGCGCCCGGCCGACGCGGACGTCGTCGCGACCTCGCTGGCGGTCAAGCGGGCGATCGACGGGATGTCGGACCTCGTGATACTCCGCTTCCGGCGATCGCACCTCGAAAGCGACGATGTTCGGCAACGCCGACGGCCGAAGCCCAGCGACAGCAACGAGAAGCGGCGGACGCCCCGTCGGGCGATCTTCCTCTCGCTCCGTGCCCGCGGGGTCGCTGTGTACGGGCTGTTCCTCGTCGCCGATCAGGGGATGCGCGACGTCAGTGACCGAGCGCACGCTCGGGAACGTTGAGACGCCAGCTCGCGGGGCCGGTGAGACCGGAGACGGTCGATCTCCGCGGAAGGCGGTGTTCACCGGCGGTGCTTGCGGCGGTGGCGGTCGTCGTCATCGGCGTCGCGTCGGCGCGGCGGCGTCTTGAGCACGCCGGTCAGCCTTCCCGGCTTCTCCTGCTCGTCTCTGCGCGCTCGTGTCTCGCCGTGCACCGGAACCGACGGCGGCCGGATCTACGGCCGTCGCGCGCACCGAGCGCCAGGCCGCTGACGCTCGGCAACATGATCTTCCTGCGCGATGGGGTTTCATGGGGGCGGGTTCATCCGCGTCGAGGGGCTTCCGCCGGCCGTATGGCGATCGCGCCCGTTCACGCCGCTCTACTGGGGCACCCAGGGGTATCGCGCGCTGCTCGAACAGAGGGCCGGCGTCTCGGGCGTGCGGGCGACGCACGCCGGCGTTCTCGCGCCTCGATGGGTGCTGTGACTCCTCGCGATCGGCGCGCTTGCGCCTGCGACGGGTCCGCCCGTCGAGGGCGTCGCGCATGAGACGGCTGCTTGCTGCGTCTCGCCGCGAACGACGTCCGGCTGACGGTCCGCGATCGCGCTGCGGCGTTCTGGTCTCGTCCTCCTCGCCCGTCTTCCTGCATGCTGGTTGTTCGGGAGCCTCGGGGGCGGGGCGGCGAACCGCCGAAGGTCGCGCTCGACGGTCGTCGACCGGGACGGGGGATGGCTGGCAGCAGTCGTTCGCCAGCGAGCTCGACGGGCCCAACGTGGTCGTTGCTGATCCTGCCGGGCGCCGAGTTCGACGGCGAGCGCCGCGAAGAACGCGGCGACGTGTTGGATCGAGCTCCCCGCGGGATCGCACCGGACGACGTGGTCGCCGGGAAGCAGCAGCAGGCTGACGGTCGAGACCGCGGAAGGCGCTCCGTCCGGACTACTCGCGCGCCGCGGAGGTCGTCGTGATCCGCGCCATCGTGCGGACGCTCGCGCGCGTTGCCGAGGCTGAAGCAACCGCGCGGCGCCGTAGCGCCGGCGCCTACGAGGCGCTGCGGCGCGGCCGCCGCTCGTCACGCTGCGAGACGGCGAACGCGGGGCACGGGCACGGCGGTACAGTACTGGCGTCGCGCAGAGCGTGCCCGGGCATCATGACGTTCACCGTCCTGATGATGACGCTGATCTACGGCGCGGTGTTCCTCACGATCGAGAAGCGGGAAGGGATGTTGAAGCGCCAGCTGACCGCTGCCGATATCGCGCACGACGACTCGTCGCCGGCAAAGGTCTCGGGCCGGGTCTTCGATCGCGATGCTCCAGATCGCGATCCTCGTCGGCGGCGGGCCGGTTCCTGTTCCATCTCGATTTCGGGCATTCGCCGCTGGCGCTGCTCGCGCTGCTGTCGAGCTACGCGTTCGCGGTCGCCGGGATCGCGACGTTCCTGGGCGCGGTCCTCGCGAACCCGGAGCAGGCGTCGATCGTCGGGTGGCTCGCCAGCATGGTGATGGCGCGCGATGGGCGGCTGCTGGTGGCCGTCCGAGGTGATGCCGGAGTGGCTCCGCACGGCCGCGCACGTCTTTCCGACGACCTGGGCGATGGACGGCTTCCACGCGCTGATCAGGCTTCGGCCGCGGCTTCGAAGCGGTGGTCGTGCACCCTGCGGCGCTCGTCGCGCTCGGCGCGGCGTTCGCGTGGATCGGCGCGCGGAAGCTCCAGACGTCGACCTGAGTTAGGGAGAAGGGGCTCGTCCCAGCTCACGGATAGCGAAGCGCGTCGGGGCCCAGGACGCGCTCGGACCGCGTCGCGGAGGGCGGCGTCGGTCTCTGAGCGGGCGCCGGCCTTCAGCCGCTTGAGTGCGTAGCGCGCGATGTTGATTCCGTCGCGCGCCGTGTAGCGCTCGTCCGCTTCGTGCGCGGCCTGCAGGAAATCAGTCACGTACTCGGAGGATCGCGTCGTCCGCGAAGGGGAGGTTCTCCGCGAGGATGGCTTTCTCCTCGTCGTGGTCGGGGAAGTCGAGTACGGATCTGCGGCTGCAGCCGCGAGTGGATGTAGTCCGGCAGCTCGTAAGGTCGACGCGTCGTCGTTCATCGTCGCGCACGAAGCGGAAATCGGGGTGCGCCCGCACTCTTGACGCCCGCGACGATCGACTCGACGTAGCGCCGGTTGTCGAGGAGCGGCGCCAGAGACGCCCACGACTTCTCCGACATGCGGTTCCCCTCGTCCACGATCGCGACGCCGCCGCTGGATCATCGCGCGTGACGAGCGACGACGGCCACGTACCGGATGCCTCCCTCGCGATCGATCACCGGCGTGATGAGCAGGTCTTCGGGCCGGGTGTCCATCGTCGCCTGGAAGATGTAGACGTCCTGGACGCGCGCGCCTTGCCCGGCGGCGTAGGCGAGGGTCGTCTTGCCGACGCCCGGCTTCCCGAGCAGGCGCGGGTTCATGGGCGAGGTCGCGCTCGTCGACGACGCTCCACGCGCGCCAGGAGCCGCTTCAGGGTCTCCGCCTGGCCGACCCAGCTGGATCGGAAGCTCGTCCGGATGCGCGAGGTGGAGAGCGACGCCTTCGATCGCGATCGGTCGCGGTCGCCCGCTTCTCGGCCATCGCGTCAGGCGAGCTCGCGGAAGACCGCTTCGATCCGCGTCGAACGCCCAGTCCAGCTCGTCCCTGGTGACGCCGAGCGGCGGCGCGAAGCGGATCGTGTGGACGTGGGTCTCCTTGCACAGCAGCTGCTTGAACGCGGAGCGCTTCGCAGAACCGGCGCGCGCCGCCGGCCGCTTCGGTCAGCTCGAGGCCGATCCACAGGCCCCTTGCCGCGGACCTCCTTGATCCACGTGCTCTTCGAGGCCGCGCAGCTTGCCGAGGAAGTAGTCGCCCAGCGTCGCCGAGTTCTCGATCAAGTTCTCGTCGATCAGCACCTCGAGCGCCTCGCGGGCGATCGCGGCGCGCCAGCGGGTTGCCGCCGAACGTCGAGCCGTGATCGCCCGGCTTGAAGACGAGCATGCACCGGCGTCGTCGGCGAGGATCGCCGGAGATCGGGTAGAAGCCGCCGGAGAGCGCCTTGCCGACGATGACGACGTCGGGGCGGCACGCCCTCGTGCTGGAAGCAGAAGAGCTTCCCCGTGCGGCCGAGGCCCGACTGGATCTCGTCGCAGACGAACAGCACGTTGTGCTTGCTGGCAGAGCGCCTCGATGCCGCCGCAGATAGCCCGCCGGCGGGACGATGGATGCCGCTCTCGCCCTGGATCGGCTCGACGAGGATCGCCGCCGACGTTCGGGTTCGATCGCCTGCTCGATCGCGGCGAGATCGCCGTAGGGAAGCATCGTGAAGCCGGGCGTGAACGGCCCGAAGCCGTCCTGGTACTGCGGCTCTTCCGAGAAGCTGACGATCGTCGTCGTCGCGTCCGTGGAAGTTGCCGGTGAAGACGAGGATCTCGGCCTTGTCCTTCGGGATGCCCTTGACCGTGTAGCCCCACTTGCGCGACAGCTTGATCGCGGTCTCGACGGCCTCGGCGCCGGAGTTCATCGGCAGCATCTTCCGATAGCCCGACGAGCTCGGACATTTCCTTGTAGAGCGGACCCGAGCTGGTCGCTGCGGAACGCGCGCGAGGTGAGCGTGACGCGCTCGGCCTGCTCGATCATCGCCTTGCGGATGCGCGGATGCGCGTGCCCCTGGTTCACCGCCGAGTAGGCGGCGAGGAAGTCGAGGTACTTGGTCCCGTCGACGTCCCAGACCCAGCAGCCCGGCGCCTCGGTGAACGACCACGTCGAGCGGGTGGTAGTTGTGGGCTCCGTAGTCGTCTTCGAGCTTGATGAGATCGGCCGCCGAGAGCTTCAGACGCGTCCATGCGCAACCTCCGCGATATGATGACGGCACGATATCACGCGGCTGTTGACGCCTCGTCGGGGCGGAATAATCCGGGCCGCATGAGCAACCACTCGCCCGGCGAGACTCCCGTCGGGCGCAAGCAGCGCATCCTCCTACGCATCGAGCGATTCAGCCGCGAGCGTTGGCAAGCTCGTCTTCTGGGGCTCGCTGATCCTGTTCGCGGCCTCGACGTGGATCGGCTCGCGCATCAAGATCGAATCCGACGTCTTGAATCTCATCCCGCGCGGGAACCGCCAGGTCGACACGTTCCGCGAGGCGCTCCACGAGTTCGGCTCGATCGACTACCTCATCGTCCTGCTCGAGGCCGGCAAGGACGAAGGCCCGGACGAGATCGAGGACTTCGCCGATCTGTTCGCCGAGAAGCTGCGCGCGCGTGACGGGCTCGTCGAGAGCGTCGAGTACCGCTTCCAGCCCGACGCGCGGTTCATGCAGCTGTTCTCGGAGAACGCGCTCCTGTTCCTTCCGCCCGAGCAGCTCCCCAAGATCGCCGAGAAGCTCGACGGACGACGCGATCCGCCGCCAGATCCGCGAGAACAAGGTCGCGCTCTCGTCGCCGACCGCGGCGATCGCCGAAGGGCTGCTCGCTGCGCGACCCGCTCGGCCTGATGCCGCTGTTCGTCGACCGGCTGCTCGCGCACCGCGGCGCGCTCAAGGTCGACCTGTCCGACGGCTACTACCTCGCGAAGGACAACCGCACGCTGATCATGCTGGTCAAGCCGACGCACCCGTCGCAGGACCTCGCGTTCTCGCGCAAGCTGCTCGACGCAGCGCGCGAGACGCGCGATGCGGTGCGCGCGGCGCTCGCCGCCGACGGCGCCGGGGGCGGCGACCGGTCTGCGCTTCGGCGGCAATCCGGCGGCGCTGACCGAGGAGTCGGCGCTGCTCAAGCGCACGGTCGTCATCAACGGCGTCGTCGTCGTTCGTCGCGGTCGTCGCTGCTCTACTGGATCTGCTACCGGCGCTTCGCGGCGCTGCTCTACTCCTCGCGTGCCGCTGCTCGTCGGGCAGGCGATGACGTTCGCGGTCGCGGCGATCGTGCTCGGGAGCCTGAACTCCGCCTCGGCGTCGCTCCCGGCCCTGCTGATGGGGCTGGGGACCGACTTCACGATCCTGATGTACGCGCGCTACGTCGGAGGAGCGTCAGGCCGGCGCGTCCGTCGCGTCGGCGACCGAGCGGATGGTGGGCGAGACGGGGCTCGGCGTGTTCACGGGCGCGATCACCTCCGCGGGAACGTTCTACGCGATGTGCGTCGGCAGCTTCCGCGGCCTGCGCGATCTGGGCTTCCTCGTCGGAACCGGCATCCTCATCTGCGCGCGTCGCGATCCTCTTCCTGCTTCCGGCGATGATCGCCGTGGAACGACGGCGCCCGGAAGCACCGGGAAGGCAAGGTCAAGAAGCTCCACCTCCAGTCGCTGGGCTTGGAGCGCCTCATCACGCTCTCGGTCGCGGCACCGCCGCGTCGCGATCGCGCGGCATCGCCGCTCTGACGATCGCGGCGCGGCGTGCTGGCGCTTGAAGCTCGAGTTCGACGCCGGCGTCGATCTCGCTGCGGAGCAACGACGCCCCGTCGTTCGCGGTCCAGAAGGAGATCGCGGAGAAGTTCGGGGCCTCGCTGTCCTACATGATGGCGATCGCCGAAGGCTCGACCGTCGACGAGGCCGTCCGGCGCACGCACGTCGATCGAGGAGCGGCTCAAGCCGCTTCTCGCCGACGGCACGGTCGGGTCGTACGAGTCGATCCTCACGTACCTTCCGCTCGCCGAGCGGCAGCGGCAGGTCATCATGGCCGGTGCGCGGGCAGACGCGACGGCGGCGTTCGACGCCGAGGCGCATCACGGCGACGCTCCGCGCCGCGCTCGGCCGAGAACGGTTTCCGCGAGGACGCGTTCGCCGGCTACCTCGACCAGCATGCGAGCGCTTCCTCGCGCCCGCGCGGCCGATCACCTTGAGGACCTCGGAGCACAGCGGGCTCGGGCCGCATCGTCGAGCGCTTCGTGCACCGCGAGGCGAGCCGCGTGCAGATCGTGACCTATCTCTACACGACCGATCCGAAGTGGCGGCGCGCGATCCGCCGCCGGGCCTGGTCGAGGCGCTTGCAGGCGACGACCCGGGCATCGTCGTCACCGGCACGAACGTCGTCGGGCGCGAGCTGCGCGGATCTTCCTCCACGACTCGCGCGTCGTCGGTCGCGCTCGGGCTTGCGTCTGGTCGCCCTGCTGCTCTGGTTCGACTTCAGGAGCTTCGGTTGACGGCGATCGCGCTGGCGCAGCTCGTCGTCGGGCGTCGCTCATGATGCTCGGCTGCATGAAGCTGCTCGGCATGCAGATCAACTACGCGAACGCCGTTCGTCGCCACGATGATCATGGGCGTCGGCATCGACTACGCGATCCACCTCGTCCATCGCCTCGCACGCCAACGGCGGCGTGCTCGACGAAGGCGTCATCGAGACGGGCAAGGGCGTCGCGCTGGCCGCGGCCACGAACGTCGCCGGATTCGGGACGCTGGCGTTCGGCAACTACCCCGCGATGCGCAGCGTCGGCATCGTCGCGCTGATCGGCTCCTTGACCTGCTCTGCTCGCGGCCCTCACGCTCGTCGCCCGCGTTGATGGCCGCATCCCCTCCGCATCATCCCAGGAGACCCCGTGATCCTCCCGCTCCCGCTGATCGCCATCCTCCTCGGCCTCGTCGAGGGGGTCACGGAATTCCTGCCGATTTCCTCGACCGGCCAGCAATACGTAACTGAACGAAGTACAT
>ERZ1370068.1364-contig-11254_pt1 | contig 27371 bp, 37 predicted proteins | sample MGYA00561227_ERZ1370068 | MGnify/ENA primary metagenome ERZ1370068 (study PRJEB38410, sample SAMEA6850437) | metagenome | study: Metagenomic assessment of the ecological functions of the soil: analysis of the soil microbiota associated with the...
TGCTTCGAGACGACTTCGCGATGATGCTCAGCGACCATCCTGCAATCGGCACAAAACTTTTGAGTAACCTGGCGCGAGAGTTGTCGCGGCGCCTTCGTTTGACTTCGGAGGATCTTCGAAATCGAAGTTGAGTCGACCCGGCCAGTTTCCGCTTTCGACCGCAAACCGGACGCTTTACGTTGCAAAATCAGATCACGTGATGATTGGGCCGACTGGTGCCAGCCAGGTGCGTTTTCATCTAATCCGCTGGCCGCGCTGGAAGTGAAGGCGCAAGGGCCGCGAGCAGAACCCGAAGGTTCCTGCTCCGATGGTGATTAAATAAACTTAATCAGCGCAGGTTCGTCTGGCTTCGCTACGTTACAGTGCGTTGGAGGCAGGAAGACATTCGCGCTTTCGCCCTGACCTCGAGAGGCGAAAGATGTTACTGACTGGCCGTTCATCACCAGAGAACCAATGGTCGTCCGCTTTGCCCGCAGTGCAGAGCGCCAGTGTGGGAGCGTTCGGTCCCAACCCGAGAAGGCCACCGACCACAAGAGGATTTTCAGTATCCGCGTTGTGAGGTGGCCGTGCTGGAAAACCGCCGTAGAACGCCGGTGGTTCCTCATCCCAAATCAAGTTGGGGAACCAACCAACCTAACGCTGCGTCAGGTAGCCGACAGACGAAAATCTGCTTCGCGGTGTATCCTTAAGGGATCGTCGATCGCAGGTGAGTTAAGCGTCGGTGATACACGCCGCCGCACTCCCGCCTGCAAATGGCAGCGGGGATGCCCATGCGCCAGGTCCAACTCAGTTCGCCAATTACAGGCCATCGTACACCCAGCGTTGCCCAAATTTGCGGCGCGTCGATGTGGCTAACTTCCTGAATTGAGCGGTCGGACGGATCTGGTTGGGAACAGCGCACCTTTGAGTGCCAAGCCTGCCAAAACGGAAACGATTGATGTCGTACGGGGAGACCGCCCGTGACCATGCAAAATGACGCGCAGAAGGGGACCTTCGATTTAGCACCACAGTGGGGCAACTATTGCTCTTGGGTGCAGCGGTAATCGTTTTAAATGTCGCCTGGCGCTACGTCTTCTAAAGCAGCAATGCGACCGACACGCCTTTTGCAAAAAGCGTACGCGCAGAAAACGAGCGCCTGGATATCGGGCAAAAAGCAACGGCCGCCCTCAAGCGTGCCCGTGAACAGTTCTTCGGGTCCCAAGGTGCCGCTTCGCCGGTCAGAAAATTGATCCGAAGACTGGTGAAGTGATTGCAACAGCCAAAACCGGATGTAGCTGGCGTCTTTTGACCTATGCCTCTATTCAGATGACCCTCAGCGGTCGCGCGTTGCTGGCTAAACTGGCTATCCTGCGCTCGCCAGGCAGCCTCGATGTCGCTTACGGCGGTCGTGTGTGGACGCACAGATGAGCCAACGCACGTTTGAGGTACTCTAAGTGCGATCACGCAGCATCGTGACAAAGCGATCATCCTGAACTGTTAACCCCTACGAGGCGCGCGGTAAGTGTACGAGTGTCATCGATAAGCAATCATACGTCATTTGCTATCGGGTTGCCGACATGCCGATGCCAAGAGTGCCGTCGGTTCGGTATCCATGCGCTGATTGCAGCGTGCCGATCAGTAGCGAACAAAGTGGCCTTCTGCACCGCCTAAAATTTGTATTCGCTGCATTGGTGATCTCGACGGTTCGACAAACTTCTAGCCGCAACACCCGCGTGACCGACGCCACAAAGACATTATGGCAAACGGCGACAGCGCCTCATGTCCGCTTTTGGCACTTAGCAGACATCGGCTTGTGCGCTGTCGCGAATGTCCGCTCGGGGCAGCGTGGACATCTAATTAGCTGACGCGATGCCTACTTATGACCCGGTCAGCTCCACTATGTGCCGCAACTTCGCGCCCACGTCCGTTTTTGCGCGGCCGGCTGCTGATGACAGGGCCGGCGTTGCGATCGGCCACGTGCAGCTCTCCGAAGTGACGCGTGATCGAAGCCGGGATGAAACGGGTCCTTTGCGCGTAGACGTGTCTGTCCCCGTTCCCCCGCTGTGCGTGGATGTAAAAGCGTTGCGGCACCAGAAGATGGAGCTGATCTTCGCGCGCGTCATGGCGACATAAAGGAGCCGGCGTTCTTCTTCGATCTCCTCGCTGGTTCCGACGCCCAAGTCCGGAAGGTATGCAGCCGTCGACGGTGTTCAGCACGAATACGGATTTCCATTCCTGGCCCTTCGCCGAATGGATTGTCGAGAGGATGAGGTAGTCCTCGTCGAGAAGCGGCGCTCCCGCGTCGTCGCTGGTCGCGCCGGGTGGGTCGAGCGTCAGCTCGGTCAGGAAGCGCTCGCGGTTCGGGTATCCCGACGGCGATCACTGAGAGCTGGACGAGATCGGCCTGACGAACCGCCGCGTCTTCGTAGAGGCTCTCTAGGTGCGGCGCGTACCACCGGCATGCCAGATCGAGCTCTGCAGGCCAACCAACCGACGGCGGCGCAGGTTCCCGAACGTGGACACGAACTTGGCCAGCACTCGGCGGCTGCGCCCCGGCGGGCTAAATCCTTCCACCGCTTCTGATGCGTCCGAGCTTTCGGCGATCCGGTCCAACATGACGCGCCGGCTGCCGCCGGTCCGATCCCCGGCATCAGCTGTGCCACGCGAAATCCCGACACGCGGTCCCGCGGGTTCTCGGCCCAGCGCATGATCGCGAGCACGTCCTTGATGTGCGCCGCTTCCAGAAACTTAAGGCCGCCGAACTTCACGAACGGGATGTTGCGGCGGGTCAGCTCGATTTCGAGCGAGGCCGCTATGATGCGACGCGCGGAAGAGCACCGCCTGCGCCTTGAGCGCGATGCCTGCTTCGCGATTCTCCAGAATCTGTTCGGCACGACATAGCCAGATTGCGCAACGTCGTCGCGACGCGTATCAGCAGCGGCCGCTCTGCCGACCTCCGATCCGACCAGAGGTTCTTCGTGAACCGCTCGGCGGCGAGCTCGATGACGGCGTTGCGCGGCGTCGAGGATCGGCACGGTCGAGCGGTAGTTCTGGTCCAGCGTGACGATGCTGGCCTTCGGACTGAATTGGTGCGGGAAGTCGAGAATGTTGCGCACCGTCGCGGCCCGAAACGAATAGATGGACTGGGCATCGTCGCCGACAACCGTCAGCCCGCGGCCCGTCGGCTTCGAGCCCAGAGGATCGAAGCCTGCAGACGGTTGGTGTCCTGGTACTCGTCGACCAGCACATGGTCGAAGCGAGCGGCGACTTGCTCGGCCACCGAGCCTCCTCCGCCATCATATGCGCCCAGTAGAGAAGCAGGTCGTCGTAGTCGAGCACGTTCTGGACCTGCTTTGCCTCGACGTAAGCCGCGAACAGTCGGCGCAGTTCCGCTTCCCATTCGGCGCACCAGGAGAAGCGGCGGTCGAGGATCTCCTCGAGGTTGGCTTGGGCGTTGACGGTGCGCGAATAGATCGACAGGCAGGTGCCCTTCATTGGGAAGCGGCGGTCGCTGTTCGATAGCCCGAGGTCGTGCCGAACGAGATTCATCAGGATCGGCAGAATCCTCGCGGTCGTGGATCGTGAACTCCTGTTGAGTCCGATTTCGGGCGCATATTCCCGGAGCAGCCTGGCGCCGCATCGCGTGGAACGTGCCGGACCAGTTCATGCGCGGGCGCCGAGCGCTCGCGCGTTTGGTGCCGAGGACCTCGGATGTGATGCGTTCGACCCGCCTCTGCATCTCGGCGGCCGCGCGTCGGGAGAAAGTCAGCAGCATGATACGTCGTGGGTCGATCCCGCCGACGATCAGATGCGCGACGCGGTGCGCGAGCGTGTTTTGTCTTTCCCGAGCCCGCGCCTCGCGATGATGGCGAGCAGTGCCGTCGCATCGAGAAGCGACGGTCCTCCATGCTCTACGGCGCGGCGCTGCTCAGGATTTAGTTTGCCCGGATAGGCTGGGTTCATGCCTTGGCCTCCCTGAATCGCTCGCCCCCTCCAGCCAGCACAGCCCCGGCGGCCTCGCAATGGCAATCTCTCGTACTGGACCAGCCTCGGGGGTGGTCTCATAACTACTTATTAACTGGTGGTCGCTCGGTACGGCTTAATCGGGTGACATTGGCGGCGGCGGCGGGCCCATCGCGCTCAGTACTCAGCTTTGATCAATCCGGCGGCCCTCAATGCGTTGTTGATGATCGCGCCGATGTCAGGAAGGGGCGGCGTCGGTTCCTGCTGCCGTATTGGCTCGTCATCCTTGTCGAGGATTTCGCCCTCCAGCACCGGCTCCGCCCCTTTGATTTGATGGGGCGCCGGAGAAAGCTTCACTGTGTTTCTCTCAACGGAAGCGCGAGTAACCGCAATCCCGAAAAACTTTGCAATGTGATAGGATGAAGAAATTCCCACTGGCAGCAGAAACGGTCCGGGAGCACCGCACGCACCCTCGGCTTCGCCGATCGCCAACGGCGTGCCGTGCGCCATGTTGGTGATGGTGTACGCCTCGATCAGCTCATCACCAGCTTCGTTGATCCAAACCTCACGCGGAAAGCCGTCGATCCGAGTTTTCACCGAGGGGGACAGCGGAAGACCATGCACCTCGGTCCACTGCTTGAGGATTTCTAGCGCGTTCGACGGGATCACTGTTTTGTCGGCATTTCCATGCCAGACCGAGACGCGTGGCCACGGCCCTCGGTGAGACGAGGCTTTGCGTACAAGATCCCCCATTCACGTGCCGGGCGGGTGGGACTTTGATACATGCTTTTGAACGCTTGCTGCACGGTCGTAGCGGCACCATAGGGAAGTCCCGCAACGATCGCCCCACCGGCAAATACTTCGGGATAGCAGGCAAGCATGTTGGACGTCATCGCGCCGCCGGCCGACAGCCCGGTGATGAAGACCCGACGCCGATCGATACCGTGATCGACGATTGATTTTTCGATCATCTGCCGAATCGAAAGAGGTTCGCCTTGATCGCGCCGGCTGTGCTCGGGCTGAAACCAATTAAAACAGCCATTGGGATTGTTGGACCGCTGCTGCTCGGGCAAAAGCAAGGCAAAACCGTAGCGGTCCGCGAGGGTCGACCACCCTGCCCCGAGATCGTATCCTGCTGCGGATTGGGTGCACCCGTGCAAGACGACGACAAGTGCGGGATTGTCCGCAAGGGTCGGCGGTCGATAGCCGAACATTCGCAGATTGCCGGGGTTGGATCCGAAATCGAAGATCTCCCGCAAACGTGTGCTGCGCGTCGCCCGCACCTCTGGCACGCACGCGATCCAACGCTCGAAGGAACTTCTGCCACCCACCCCGACTGCTGCCGAGGCTGAGTGCCTGTCGCAGATTGATCATCGCGGTTCATTCCCTGTTGCCAGCAACAACTAATTGCTGCGGTGCACAATGCTAGAGCTGTGGACTAAAGTTTGCTGGGATAAATTTCTGATGCCGCCCGGAACCAAAGTCTCACTTAACGCGCGGTCTCCCGATACTCGTTGTGCGACGCCAATCCAACGGAGGAATGTCTGCGTTTGGCACCTCTTAACGGACATTTCCACTCGTAGCGTCCGCCAACGTCCGCTTTTGGAGGTAAAGCGGACATTGCCTGAAACTCGTAGGAATGTCCGCTAAGGCAATGACCCAAAAGCGGACTCTTCAAGTCATCGCGAGTCTCTGCCCCTTCAGTGACGGGAGTGCTCCGAAGAGCGCATGTCGTCATTCGGTTAGGAGATCGAGGGAGGCGATCACGCGTTAGTAGGTGCAGAGATTGCGTGTTTAGTAGTTCGTGAAGCACCCAACGCGCCTGATTGGTATCGAGACCGTCTCGTTCCAGCTCCTTGATGATAAGCCGCTGACGCTCCACCATTTTGCTTCCCGTTTCGACGCTGCGCTCGGCTTTCGCCGAGAGCGCCTTCACCATCTCTGGGTTGGGGCCATCACGCCCCTCAGCTTTCTCGGTGAGCTGTCTGCACTCTTTGCGCAGCGACTCGTTCTCCTGTCGCAGCCGAGAGTTCTCTTCTTCATTGTCCCCGCCATGAGATCAATCGGCTTCGAAATCTTTTATCGGCATGGGTAGCCCCTGAAATTAGCCTCCGCCTAAGAAACGTGGAGTTGCTTACTGCGTTCCTTATGCGACCGTTCGATCCCTTTAGTTGACTAAATGGTCGCCTCGTCTCTCGGGCGGCCTTTTTCTTTGTGTGGCAAGGCGGCGCTCGATTAACAGGATGCGGAACCCCGACTAGGTTTGCGCCGTTGTCAGTGACAACAACGGAGGCAATCATGGCTAGAGGTGCACTTCTCTGGTTACTCGGCGTTCCAATCCCGATCATCATTCTGCTCTTCCTGTTCTGGCATTAAGCCCGTGCCGCGCACTCAGATAGAACCGCATACGGGCGACAAAGCGGTACGTTCGCCGGAAGAAGGGCAAGTTCACCAAGTCACAGGATGACGTTGGGCGGTCACTTGCTGGCTGATCGCCGCAAACGCGCGGAAGACGAAGTTGTAAAGATGCGGCGAGGGTGACCGAGGCGATCCGGCAACGCTGCTGACGGCTGCCATTTCAAAATAGTCGCAGGTCACGTTTTAGGTTTAAAGCAGCGTCCGGCTCCGGGAATGGCGCAGCGGGGGCCGCGATCGCGAAAGTCGCGCTGGATTGAGAGCCGCACGATCGCCGCCGACTTCGACACAATTATAAGGCCCCAGTCCGAAAGGCTTTGCGCCATTCGTCTGGAGCCCGCCGCGCTTTCCTCCCTAGAGTAGGCGTGGCAACTGTAGTTACTTCTCGACGCAGACCGTCTTGATCTGCTTTTCGGCGTCGGCTTGGGTCTTGAAAGGCCGCCGGACCAATCTGGATCCAGGTCGTTTCGGTCGGGCGCGTTTCAACGACTTTGCACTTCTTCGTCGCCTTCTCCTGAACAATGTAATAGTCCGCGCTGGCCGTAGACATCAGAAGTCCCACTGCGGCAGTCGCAAAGCGAGTTTCTTTAGCATTCAGCTTTCCTCCTCTGGTGGACACTGGATAAACCGATGCGTCGGGTTACGTTCCAAAATGCATGCAGAATGTTTCGAGTCTTAGATAACAAAGAACCCGAAGAGCATCGCCTTTTGTTCGCCGAGCACATTGAACGTTAAATGAGCCGTTCGCCGGAATTTGAATGAGGCGACGGAAGCAACGAGCCGTCCCTGAACTTTTGTTCAGTTGCGCCGTTGTCGCTCCATGAGCGAAAGGCAAACAACGCGTATTTTTGGTTGGTCTTTGGGCTGTTTATTTTTGCTCTGCTGGCGCTCAATGCTGTCGCCCGCTAACGGTGGCGGTTGGACATGGCGGTGCCGAAGTGACACTTGCACTCTCAATAACGCCTCAGAAAATATGGAACTTCGTGTCTGCCCGTTCGTTCACTAACGGTGGGTAATCGCCGATGAGGAGGAACACGTGCGCACATTTCTTATCACCCTGACTGCTTTAGGCGCGGTCGCAGTTGCGCTGCCAGCCGTAACCGCAAACGCGCAGGATCGAACAGTTATTGTCACGAAAGACCGCGATCACGATCGCGGCCTTCATCGTGGGTGGACGCGCGGCCATCACTATGGCTGGCGCAATCACAATGCCAAGGTCGTGGTCATTAAGAAGAACCGTCATCACCACTACGATTAATTGCTTTTTGGTTAGTACACGAAACAAGGATCCGGCCAGGCGGCCGGATCCTCTGCTTTTGGCCGCGGAGGCCCTGCGATTAGGATCTTTTTGTGTGCAGCCGTGGCACCGACGAATTGATCGAATAAGGGCGCCGTCTCAGAGTCATCTCGCTTTCGTGGACACTGTGTGGACACCCAAATAAGGCAAACACGGCGTCTGACGCGCCATCAAACAACCTGGCGCTCGATGAGGGCTCTAATTTCAAGAACGTCGTCCATTGCCAACCCTTTGCCGCTTTCAGACAAACAGGAATAGTTACCTGATGTAGCCAAAAAATAGCTGCCGTTTGCCTGTCAGGGCAATCAGCATTCCACTCGCGCCGCGAATGTCCTCTTTCGGGAGTAAGGCGGACATCACTTGACATACCCAAATGTCCGACTTCACGTCAAAGGTGCGTACCATTGTTGTCGGATCAGAGTTCGGTCCCTTCACCCTCTCTCAACGAATGCCGATAAAGTGTACCCTCACGGGAGTGAATGACCAGTGATCGGGATATTATGTGCGACAAGACTTGCGATGGCGGTAGCCGGAGGATTGCTATTTTATTCGATTGCAGCGCCTGTAGGAGCTGTTGCGGACGCGCGCCGAAGTCAAAGTGCTAACTTCGGTGGCGCTGACGTCGGCACTAGACGAACTTGCTCCCCAATACGAGAGCGCGACCGGAAACAAGCTCAAAATCGGCTACAGCCTGATTCGCTGATATAAAAAGGCGCATTATCGCAGGCGAAACCGCCGACGTAGTTATTCCTATCGCGGCCAGTAATGGACGATCTTCAGAAGCAAGATAAGTTTGCGCCCGGCAGCATCGCAAATGTTGCGGGTACGCCGGTCGCACTGGCGGTACGTGCAGGTTCACCGAAACCGGACATCAGCTCGGTCGATGCGCTTAAGCGTTCGTTGCTGCGCTGCCAAATCTATTGTCTATGCGATCCGGCGAAGGCGGCGCGAGCGTGTGTCTATTTTTGCGGGCGTCGTAGACCGGCTTGAATCGCTGATCAATTGAAGTCTAAACCATTCTGGTGCCAGGCGCCCAGGCTGCCGAAGTCGTCGCCAAGGGGCGAAGCCGAGATCGGCGTCGCGCAGGCTTCGGAGATCGTGCCCGTGGCGGGCGCGCAATTGGTGGGCCCGCTGCCAGGGGGAGTTAGCGCATGACCGTTTTCACTGCCGGGATCGGAGCCAGCACCAATGCTCCCGAGGCCGCGAAGTCGCTCATCCAGTTCCTTAAAGGAACAACCGCTGCTCCCGTGTTCAAGTCGAAAGGCTTCCAACCGGAATAATAATGTGAATGGCCGCTGCTTACCGTTTGAAAGGCGACGTCTGCTTCTGGAGGTGAGACGTCTGCTTCAAGGTATATGAGGATTTGGCGCGGACGCGTTGCGATGTCCGCGCACTTAGCAGACATGCCGTTCGCCGCGCAGAATGTCTGCTTTCGGGGATAAAGCGGACATCATTCAGGAAAGCGGACATCAAGAAATGTCCGCTAGTGAGCCAAAGCGGACATCACATGGCTCTCTGCGCTCAGCCGGAATCCGCAACACGATCACTAGGCCAATCAACTGGAGCCCGCGCTCAAGGACTATCGTGCGGCTTACGGCGCTATCGCAAATGATGAGGACGCACTCTGCGGGCCATAAGAGGTACCTAGACGCGCTTTTGCAAGCCAAAACCAGATAGGCGACGGAGACGTCAGATTGCATTTCTGTTACACCAGGTTCCGCGCCACCATGGCGTGGATGCCCTTGTTGCCGTCGACCAATTGCGTTACGCGCAGGTCGCAGGCGAGGCTGCAAAACACGTAGGCCTCCTCTGAGCTCCAGCCCGTCATCTCGACCAGCCAGCGTATCATATCGCGCAGTGCCTGCTTGGCGGCGTCGTCTAGATCTGGATCGAGACCCATTGTTATGTAATGCGAGGGTGTGACGGCGCGCGGCATGCCGAGGCTCTTTTTGTGTAGTACGAGTTCGAACGTTCCGGCAAGACAGGTCTCCAGCGCAGTCAGGCACACCTCGCCGTCGCCTTGCACCGCATGACCATCGCCGCAGGAGAAATTTGCGCCCGGCACGAATACTGGCAGATAGAGAGAGGTGCCAACTAGGAACTCCTTGTTGTCCAGGTTGCCGCCGAATTCGCGCGGCTCGACCGAACTGCAAGAGCCCATAGTTTGGCGGCGGCGCCACCGCGAGAATTCCGAAGAACGGGCGCAGCGGAATGTTTGCGCCCCACGGTAGCTTGCAAGTCATCGCCGCGCGGTCGATCGGGATAATGCGACAGCGGAATTCCGGATAATCCTCGGGCAACGTCCCGCGCAGCGGACGGATCAGGTTCCAGCCCCAGTCCACCGTGAGCTGTATCGCCTTTATTCGGACCTCGAGCGTGTCACCCGGCCTCAGCGCCGCGTACGGCGATCGGTCCGGTCAATATGTGCGGACCCGGCGAGGGTTTGAGCTTTTCGCAGATCTCACGATGGTGCGGCAGCATGATCGAGGTGTCGCCGACATCGGCCAAGTCCGCCGGAAACGGTGTCGATCGTCACCGTGTCGCCGGAATCGACCGTAAGGCGCGGCGGAATTTTCGCATCGAGATATCCCCAGTGGACGGTGGCAGGCGTCGGTCCGAGCCTATGCGTTGCCATGGAAGTCATCCTCCTCAAGTTCGGGCGATTTTCGTGTCCGACACCCCAAGATGCTGATCGAGGACCTGCGTCTGCCTTCGCGAGGTCGGCCGGGGTGCCTTGAAACACAAACCGTCCCGACGACAGAACGTAGAGTCTCGTCGGCGACCGAGAGCGCCAGTTGGAGGTTCTGCTCGACCAGCAGGATGGCGTGGCCGCGGGTCCGCAGCCGCTGCATGATCTCCTGCGCCTGCTGCACGAGGCGCGGCGAGAGCCCCTCCGACGGCTCGTCCATCAGGATGAGCTCGGGATTGGCCATGAGCGCGCGGCCGATAGCCAGCATCTGCTGCTCGCCCCCGCTGAGCAAGCCGCCGTGATGATCAATTCGCTCGCCGAGCTGGGGAAACTCCTTCAACACCTCGTTGAAGTCCCAGCGCTGTCCCGTCTCCCTGCCATTCGATGCTCGCGCAGATCGCGCCAACGCGCTCGTGGGCATCAGCAGGTTCTCGCGCACGGTCAGCGAGCGGAAGATTCGCCGGCCCTGCGGCACGATGGCGATGCCGGCTTGCGCAATGGCGTAGGGCGGCCAGCCGCGCAGCGATCTGTCCCGATAGATGATGTCGCCGTTCCGCGGGGCGTAAGCCCGGCCACCGACCGGATGAGCGTCGTCTTGCCCATGCCATTGCGACCGAGAATGGCGGCAATCTGCCCCTTGCGTAGCGTAGAGGCTGACGCCCTGCAGGACGTAGCTGTCACCGTAGTAGGTGTGGATCTCGGAGACCGTGAGCAGGGGTCTGGACATGGTCGGGCTAGGCCTGGCCGAAATACACGTTGCGGACTTCAATATTGGATCTGAACCTCGGCGGGCGTTCCTTCCGCCATTACCCGCCCGCGGTTCATCACGGTGACGCGGTCGGCCAAGCCGAGCGCTACGTCCATGTCGTGTTCGATCATCACAGCTGTGATCTCGCGCGGGAGCGCGCGGATCATGTTGAATATCCTCTGCCGCTCGCTTGGTGAGAGCCCGGCACAAGGCTCATCGAGGAACAACACCTTCGGACGGGCGCTGAGCGCAAGCGCCAGCTCGAGCTGGCGGCGCTCGCCGTAGGAGAGAAGCTTCACGGGCTCGTCAAGGTGATGCTTCAGTCCGACCGCATCGAGTCCCGCGAGAGCCTGCGCGCGAATATCGGGAAACGAGCCGAGTGGCCGGTCCCAGATCCACTTTCGCCGGTCGGTGCCGACGATGGCGAGCGCGAGGTTCTCGATGAGCGACAGATCAGTGAACACGTTGGTGATCTGGAAACGTGCGACCTATGCCGAGCTTGGTGCGCTGGTACTCCGGCAGATAGGTGACGTCGTTGCCGAACAGCGTCACCGATCCGGAGGAGGCTTGAAGCGTGCCGGTGACACAGTGGAACAGTGTGGTTTTGCCGGCGCCGTTCGGCCCAATCAGCGCGCGCCGCTCGCCGGGCGCGACCTGCAACGAAACCCCATCCACGGCACGTAAGCCGCCGAACACCTTGGCAAGGTTGTTGATCGCGACGGCGGCGGTCATGGTTGGCCTTTCACCTTTCTGCCGCCGGTGCGCCAGCGCTCGATGAAGCCCACGATGCCGCCGGGCGCCCAGAGCACGGTCGCAATGAACACGATGCCCATCACCGCCGTGTGCATTTGGAAGAAGCTGCTGACCCAGTTGCGCACGCCTAGGAAGATTCCGGCGCCGATGAACGGGCCGACGATCGTGCCGGAACCGCCGACGATCGCCATGAGCGAGACCTCGACCGAAATTTGGAACGAGGCCGCGACCGGGTTGATGAAACGGTTGTAGTAGACGTAGAGCACGCCCGCGAGGCTCGCGATTGCGCCCGAAATGACGAACGCCACATAGAGATGCATGGTGGTGCGGTAGCCGAGGCTCTGCATCCGCGCTCTCGCTCCCTTTGATCCCGCGCAGTGACAGACCGAACGGGGATCGCGTGAGAATGCGATAACCGAGCGCGCAAAGGATCACGACGCCGAGGACGAAGTAATAGTACGCGGTCTGCGAGGCGATGCTCACGCCCAAAACGGTCGGCGGCGGCACATTGGTGATGCCATTGTCGCCGCCGGTGAACGACGCCCAGCGGTAGAATGCGCCCCAGATGATGTACCCGAGTGCGATGCGTGATGAGGATGAAATAGACGCCGCGCGTGCGCACTGCGCAACCGTAGAGGCCCGCGAGCAGCGTTCCGGCGACCAGATGCCGGCCGGCGCCGCCACGATCGTTGGATACCCGTAGCGAACCTGCAGGATGGCCGTGGTGTAGGCGGCCACGGCGAAGAACGACGCCTGGCAAAGCGAGTAGAGACCAGCGTGCCCGAGCAGAAGATCGACCGACAGCGCAAGCAAGCCGTAAGATGTAGACTCTGGGTAATCAGACGTCATCCAGTACTGGCCGGTGACGAGCGGCGCGATTAGCGCAGCGACGAGCGCGGTCAAGGCAAGTATGACCGGTACGAGCTCACGCTCAGCCTTCCCTGCCGAAGATGCCGCGCGGTCGGAACAGCAGCAGGATCGCCATCGGCGCGAACAGCACGAAGTAGGAGAACTCCGGCAGCAGCCAGCGGCCATAGGCGTCGAGCAGGCCGACGATCATGCGCGCCGATCATCGCGCCTTCCAGGCTGCCGAGCCCGCCGAAGATCACGACCACGAGCGCATAGCATCAAAATTTCCCATTCGGCGCCCGGATAGAGCGTGAGGAACGCCCCGCCGACCGACGCCCGGCCATGCCGGCGAGGAACGAGGCGAGGGCGGAGACCAGAACGAACAGCCAGTCGATGTTGATGCCGATCGCGCTGACGATCTCGCGGTCATCGACGCCGGCGCGCACCACCGCACCGATCTGCGTCTTGCGGTAGAGCAACCAGAAGCGACAGACCCACCACGATACCGAATAGGATGAGCACGAAGCGGTAGGTCGGATAGATGATCCCGCCCGGCAGCTCGATTGCGCCGCGCAGTTCGATCGGTGTCGGCACTTTGAGGTTGTCGCCGCCCCAGATGTGTAGCGCCACGTCGCCCAGCACGAACGCGATGCCCACCGTGAGCAGCACCTGCGCCAAATGGTTTGCTCCGGTTCGGCTAACGAGGAAGCGGTCGATCAGATAGCCGAGCGGGATGACAGCGAGCCCGCCGCTGAGCACGCCAAGCGCGAAGCTTCCGGTGTAGCGGGTAATCGTCAGTCCGATGTAGCCGCCGAGCAAGATAATAGGCGCCGTGCGCCATGTTCACGACGCGCATCAGCCCAAAGGTAAGCGTGAAACCGCTGGCGAGCAGGAACAGGAGCGCGGCGAAGGAAATGCCGTTGATCGCCTGAAGGATGCTGCTGTGCATAAGACGCTGGACATTGCTGTGGCGGCCGGCGGCCGCGCGCCGCAAGCACCGCCGGTGATCGACGCGGGGAATTACCGCTTATAAGGCCCGCGCTTTAGGAACTCCTCCGGTGTCCAGGTCCAAAACTGCGAGACGTTCTCATAGGTCTTGATCGGAACGTTGATCAGTACCGGTCCAATCACGGGATGATTGATCTTCTGAATGCGCGTCACGTACACGTTTTGTATTGGGTTGTCGTATTCGTCCATCTTGAGCGTGCCGCGCGGCGCCTTGACCGTTGCACTGCGCATCGCCTTGAGGAAAGCGTCCTTGTCCTCTACGTTGCCCTTGATCGCCTCAATCGCGGTACGCGACCAAAGGCTCGCGGTGTAGGCGGACTCAGCGAACCATGATGGCAGCCTCTTGTATTTCTTGGCGAACGCGTCGACGAACGTCTTGTTATCCGGCGTGTCGAGACCGGCCGCATAGTGCAGCGAGTTGCCGATCATGCCGATAGCGCGGTCGTCCATCTGCGGCAGAGCGTCTTGGTGCATCCAGTAACCGCCGTAGATCTTAAACCTCTTGTCCATGCCGAAGCCGAACCAGGCCTCGAACAGGCGGACGCGGTCGGCGCCCACGACGACCGCGACAACGGCGTCGGAATCCTGCGCGATCGCGGCGACGGTCGGGCCGTAGTCCTTGGTGCCGATTGGGTTCCAGATGATCTTCGCCACCTTGCCACCGAGTTCCTTGTAAGTTTGCACGATGCCAAGCGTTACTTCGTGGCCCCAGGTATAGTCCTGGCCGATGAATGTGACATTGCGCGCGCCGAGCTCTTTGAAGAGATAGTCGCCGAAGGGATGGCCGATCTGGCTGGCGGATACCGCAGTGCGAACCACTGTTGGCGTGCGATTCCATTTCGTCACGTCGTCGGCGCCGGCGGTATCCATCACCAGCGGAATGCCGGTCTCCTTGCTAACCTGCGCCACGGCCGGGCCTTCGTGCCCACAGAGCGGGCCGATCATGATTTGCACCTTCTCCTGGTGCACGAGGCGGCGCGCTTGGGTGATGGCTTGGTCCGGATTGCAAGTTGTATCCGCGATCACGTACTCAACCTTGCGTCCGCCTGCCATGTTGTTGACCTGCTCCCAGAACAGTTTGAAGCCGTCGACCATGTCGGCGCCTGGTGTCGCGAGCGGGCCGGTTAGTGGCACCAGCAGGCCGATCTTGATCGACGGCTTGCTGCGCAAACGCCGATGCCGCACCAAGCGCGGTGGCAAGTAGCGAAGCGCCAACCACACAAATGAAATTCCGAAGCAGAGTGGCGATGCTCATGAATCTCCCCCATGGTCTTCAATCTTTATTGGTTGCCCGCATGCGCTATCGGCGGTTGCGCTGCAAGATTAGTCGAATGCTAGCACGTGCCCCGAGAGGTTGCCAAATGAGCTGGTCCCATGCGGAATGGTGCCGGGCGGTATAGCTGGCGGCCAACGTTTGGCTGACACCACCTGAGCGGGATCGGGGCATCGATGAGTACGCAACAAAACGGAACGCAAAGGGACAAAAGCGCAGGGCTTCGTTTTGGCAGCGAACGGCACGCGCTTCGCAGCGAGGACGCACCCCTCGTCACCGGTCGCGGAAAATTCACTGACGACTTGGACATTGCAGGTCAAGTGCATGCCGCGTTCGCGCGCGCCACGGTTGCGCATGCGATTATTCGTAAAATCGACGTTGCGGACGCGACAAGGATGCCCGGCGTCGTCGCCGTGATCACGGGCCGCGACCTCGCGGCGGACAACATCGGCGGCATTCGCGCCGGTTGCCTCCTTCAACGGCCGCGACGGTAAGCCGATGTTTCATGCCACGATGCCCGTACTCGCCGCAGAGCGCGTACGCTACGTCGGGGAGGCGGTCGCGATTGTGATCGCCCAGACGGCTTATCAGAGCGCAAGACGCGGCCGAAGCGATCGATGTCCAGTTCGATCAACCTGCCGCGGCGCCGAATGTGGAACGTGCGATGGCGAAGGATGCGCTGGCGATCTGGCCGGACGCGCCGGGCAATATCGCGCTCGATTGGGAAGATGGGGACGGCGCGGCGGTTGACGCCGCGTTTGTCCGCGCCGCGCACATCGAGCGGGTGAGGCTGATCGACACGCGTCTGGCGCCGAGCGCGATGGAGCCGCGCGCCGCAATCGCGAGCTTCGATGTGCATGCTCAGCGCTATACACTGATCGCGCCGACGCAGGGCGTCGCCGTGGTAAGAAAGGTTCTTGCGGAAAGCGTGTTCAAAGTTCCTCTGAGCCAAATTCGCGTCGTTACGCACGACGTGGGTGGCGGATTTGGAATGAAGGTGCAGATCTATTCCGAATATGCCGCCTTGCTGTGCGCAGCACGCCGCGTCGGACGGCCGGTGAAGTGGCGCGCCAGCCGGCTGGAGAGCTTTCTCACCGATACCCATGGACGTGACGGGGTGCTGGAGGGTGAACTCGCGCTTGATGCCGCCGGAAAATTCCTCGGTTTGCGGGCGCGTACCTTTGTCGGCATTGGCGCCTATACGTCGACATACGCCGCGATCATTGCGACCAACAATACCAAGAACTGCCTATCGAGCGTCTATGTCATCCCGGCGATCCACATCGGCGTGAAGATGGTGCTGACCAATGCGGTGCCGCTGGGGCCCTATCGCGGAGCCGGCAGGCCGGAGGCGATCTACATGATTGAGCGCTTGATCGATAAGGCGGCGCAATCGATGAATATTGATCCGGCGGAGCTGCGTCTCCGAAGCCTCATTCCGCCTTCGTCGATGCCTTACAAAACGCCGAACGGGCCGGTCTACGACAGCGGCGAATTCGAGCAGGTGCTGAAAAAGGCACAGGCGCTCGCGGAGTGGAATAGCTTTGCGGCGCGCCGTAAGGTCTCGGAGCGGAACGGAAAATTACGCGGCATTGGTATCGGCTGCTTTCTCGAAGTCGCCGGCGGTATTCTCGACGAAACCGTCGACCTGCGGTTCGAGCCGGACGGCAAGGTAGCATTGCGTACCGGCGTTCAGGCAATGGGACAGGGACATCTTTCAACATTCGTGCCGTTGGTGGCACAGAAACTCGGCATCGATTATTGGGCCGTGCGACTCGTTCAGGGCGATAGCGACGAAGTACCGGCCGGTACGCCGAGTGTTGCATCGCGTTCGATCATGATGGCGGGCAGCGCCACCGCGATTGCTTGCGACCAAGCAATCGAAAAAGGCCGACGAGGCGCAGCGCAATTTTTCGAGACAGATGCTGACGATGTCGATTTCACCGATGGTACATTTCGGGTTGTAGGAACCGACCGCATGATTTCGATTCTCGATCTTGCGGCTCGCATGCGGGCGACCGCACTGCCGGGTGACTTGTCAGGCGTGCTCGATAGCGTCGCAAAATTTGTGTCCCCGCAGATGAGTTTTCCAAACGGATGCCACATCTGCGAAGTCGAGATCGATCCGGAAACCGGGGTCGTCGCCGTCGTGGCCTACACTGCGGTCGATGACGTCGGGAATCTTCTGCACAAGACAATCGTGGAGGGCAGATCCATGGCGGGGTGGCGCAGGGCATGGGGCAGGTTCTCGGCGAGCAGGTGATCTACGGCGACGATGGTCAGTTGCTCACCGCGTCGTTCATGGATTACTTCATGCCGCGCGCAGGACATATGCCGCACTTGTCCGTGCACCATCATATCGTTCCCTGCACGACGAACCCGATTGGTGCCAAGGGCGCGGGCGAGTCTGGCGTCGCAGGTTCGCTACCGTCGACCCTCAACGCCGTGCTTGATGCCTTAGCGTGCCGCGGCGTTTCTCATCTGGATCTACCGATGACGCCACAACGGGTGTGGTTGGCTCTCCAACGGGCACAATAGCTAGAGCGCCTTGTTCAACGGCCTTGATAGGCCGGCGTGTAAACAATCAGCCCATCGAGAGCGTCGGTCACCTTGATTTGGCATGACAGCCGGGAGGTCGGCCTCACCTCGAATGCGGTGTCGAGCATCTCTTCTTCTTCTGCGGAAGGTGGGCCGACGATCTCGAACCACTTCTCATCCACGTGCACCAGGCAGGTTGCGCAGGTGCAGGAGCCTCCGCATTCGGCAACAATACTGGAGACATCACTGCGCAGCGCCGTTTCCATCACCGTTGAGCCGAGCTCGGCCTCGACTGTGTGTTCCGTTCCATCGTGTTCTATATAGGTGATTTTCGGCATACCGGGTCGAATGACCGAGTGAATGAAAATAAAGACGAAACGTCAGGCAACGCCGAGTTTCTTCTGTAGGCTGGTGGATGATGTCGTGTACTGAAACACCAGCTTCTTCTCCGGATAGACGTAACGGTGCGCCTTCTGGGACATCAGCGCAGCCTCGTGGAAGCCGGAAAGGATCAGCTTGAGCTTGCCCGAATAGGTGTTGATGTCGCCGATGGCGAAGAGGCCCGGAATATTGGTCTCGAAGGCGGCCGTGTCGGTCGGAATGAGTTCGTCCTCCATCTTGATGCCCCAGTCCGCCACCGGCCCAAGCTTCATGGTGAGTCCGAAGAAGGGAAGCATGGCATCGACCTCGACGCGCGCGAGCGCTGCCGTCACTTCCTTTGATCGAAGCGGCGGCGAGCTTGCCGTCAGCACCTTCCAATGTCGTGACTTGGCCGATCTTCAGGTCCATGCCGCCTGCAGCCACTAGCGCACGCATCTTGTTGACGCTGTCGGGCGCGCCACGGAAGTCGTCGCGCCGGTGAACCAGCGTCAGTTTCTGCGCGATGGGCTGCAGATTGAGCGTCCAGTCGAGCGCGCTGTCGCCGCCGCCGACGATCAGCAGACGCTTGCCGCGGAAGGCCTCCATCTTGCGCACGGCGTAGAAGACGGATTTTCCTTCATAGGGTTCGATGCCGTTGATCGGCGGGCGCTTTGGCTGGAACGAGCCGCCGCCGGCCGCGATCACGACGCACTTCGCCTCGAAGGTCTTGCCGGCATCGGTGCGCAGACGGAACAGGGGATCGCCGATTTTTCCAGCGTCGTCACCATCTCCCCGAGATGAAACGTCGGATGAAATGGCTTGATCTGCTGCATCAAGGCGTCGGTCAGGCCGTGACCGGTGATGAACGGGATGCCGGGGATATCGTAGATGGGCTTTCTCGGGATAAAGCTCGGCGCATTGGCCGCCGACCTTGTCGAGAATATCGACGAGGTGCGCCTTGATATCGAGCAGACCGAGCTCGAACACGGCAAACAGGCCCACCGGCCCCGCTCCGATGATCAGAACGTCAGTTTTGATTTGCTCACTCACTCTTAACTCCGGCGGCCGCCGGCTCCATGTCTTTTGGCTTCAACTAAATCACGCCGAACGGCGGGCGGGTTGCGAACCAGGATTGCGTGAGAGAAGAAGCAGTTCGTCGAGATTTTGCTGTGGTGTCTTACCGCTGGTCATCAGAACCGCATCCGCCTTTGCGTAGAGTGGTTCGCGACTCTAAGAATTGAAACCAGATCCTCCATAGCACGCACACTTTTTGCCATCGGCCTCATGTCACCCTGCGCCATGACGCGCTTCATATACTCTTCAGGCTCCGCGCGCACCCAAATCGTAAAGCATGAGGTAAGGAGCAGTTCGAGCGTGCCCGGCTCGGTCACGATGCTACCACTGGTGGCGATCACAAAGTGCCCGTGCCGCCGCAACACGTCGTCGAGCGCTTCCCGTTCTGCACGGCGAAAGGTGTCCTGACCGAACATGTCAAAAATTTCACTTAACGGTGCGCCACTGCGATTTTCGATCTCGCGGTCAAGTTCGATGAATGGCACATTTTGTCGTTCTGCCAGCAGGCGTCCGAGGGTGGATTTACCACCGCCGCGCAAGCCGATTAGTGCGATGCGCCGGCGGCGCGCGTCATTTGATGATCTCGCTGAAATGCTGCAGCAGCAGGTCGCGGGCCTCGACGAGTGCGGCTGGCGACAGCCGTTCGAGGAACTGTGACAGCAGCACCAGATCGAGCGCGGGCTCAGAGCCCTCTTGCACGATTTGCGTTACCGGGACCCCGATCGCACGTGCGATGCGCCGCAACAACACGATCGAGCAATTGCCTTTCCCGAGTTCGAGCTGGGCGGAGATAGCGCTCTGAAATCCGCGCGTGCTGCACCAACGCTTTCGCTTCATGCCGCGTTGATTGCGCAGTGTTCGCACACGCTCGCCAACTTGGCGCAGATAAGCGTCAGTATCGCGGCGTTGAGAGGATTTTGTTTCGTTGGTCGTCATAAGTTCCAATCTGCAATATATTTCCGGAACCACCATGCAGGAGTCCATGGGAAAATGCAATCCTGCTAAAGGGCCTAATGGGCTGATATCAAAGAGCTAGCGGTCATTTTGGTGCTAATAACAGAGTTTTAGTTTAACCTAATTGGTCACAATGGTTGTAGATAGCTAGTCAGGGTGCTACGCTACTGCAAAATAATGCATAGCCGGAGGGTGGAGTCGGGGAATTTCCCGCGCCATGGAAGTCATGCAAGCAGTCGATTTTCAGACAGATCCTTCGCACTACCGCCACTGGCGTATCGAGCGCGACGGCGACATTGCCTATTTGATTATGGATGTCGATCCGGCGGGTGGCCTGTCGGATAGTTATGAACTCAAGCTCAATTCGTATGACTTGGCTGTCGACATTGAACTCAACGATGCAGTTCAGCGTCTGCGCTTTGAGCATCCCGAAGTGCATTGCGTCGTCATTAAGTCTGGGAAGGACAATGTGTTTTGCGCTGGTGCCAATATTCGCATGCTCGGCAAGGCAACGCACGGTCACAAAGTTAATTTTTGCAAATTCACCAACGAGACGCGGTTGGCGATTGAGGATGCCAGCGAAAATTCCAGCCAAGTGTATATGTGCGCAGTCAACGGCAGCTGTGCTGGCGGTGGCTACGAACTGGCGCTCGCCACTGATCACATCATGCTTGTAGATGACCGCCGCTCGACGGTTTCTCTACCGGAGACGCCATTGCTCGCAGTGCTGCCCGGCACCGGCGGGCTTACTCGCGTCACCGATAAGCGCAAGGTGCGGCGAGACCGCGCTGATTTCTTCTGTTCCACCGAGGAAGGCCTTCGTGGTGCTAAGGCGGTCGATTGGCGATTGGTTGACGAGGTCGTGCCGCCTTCAAAATGGAAAGATGCAGTGGCCGCACGTGCACATGAGTTGGCCAAGCGCTCAGACCGTCCCATTTCTGGTGGGATCAAGCTTACGCCTTTGCAGCGGAAGGTCGAAGACGCGCGCATTTCTTATTCGCATGTCGAGGTTGAAGTCGAACGTGCTCGCTCGGTGGCGATTGTTACCGTACGTGGGCCTATGCAGCCGGCACCCGTCTCTGTCGATGCTGCCCACGCGCTGGGTGACAAGTTTTGGCCACTCACAGTGGCGCGTGAACTGGAAGATGCCATCCTACATCTGCGCGTCAACGAGCCGTCCATAAATGTCGTATTGCTCCGTACCGATGGCAACGCGCAGGCGGTGCTAGAACACGATGACTTCCTTGCGAAGGCCAATGGCGACTGGCTGATGCGTGAGATCCGCCACTACCTCAAGCGGGTGTTCAAACGAATCGATGTTACTGCCAAGACATTTTTGCGCTTATCGAGCCGGGCTCCTGCTTTGCCGGAACGCTGGCCGAGCTTGCCTTCGCTGCCGATCGCTCTCTGATGCTGATAGGTACACTCGAGGGGCGACAATCGCGCACCTGCCTCGCTTACCTTGGGACACGCCAATTTCGGTTTCTATCCTATGGGTAATGGGCTCACGCGCTTGCAGAGTCGCTTTCTTGGCGAACCCGCAGCGCTTGAGAATGCCAAGAAAAAATTGGTGTGGCGCTCGACGGTGAGGAGGCGGCTGATTTTGGCCTCGTTACTTTCGCTTACGAAGATTTCGATTGGGATGACGAACTGCGGGTGATGATTGAAGAGCGCGCTAGCCACTCACCCGATCCGTTGACCGGCATGGAAGCCAATCTGCGGTTCGCTGGGCCGGAAACGATGGAAACGAAAATCTTTGGTCGACTGACGGCGTGGCAAAACTGGATCTTTCAGCGGCCTAATTCCGTCGGCGAGCGGGGTGCTCTTAAGCTCTATGGCAGCGGCGTGAAAGCAACGTTCGACAAAGAGAGGGTGTAGCCATGAATATCCAGCAAGTCGATTATGACGGGCTAATCCCGAACAACGTCGACCTCGGTAGCGATGTGCGCGTCAAGCGCGCGCTCGAGAAATGGCACCCCGGATACCTCAACTGGTGGAAGGATATGGGGCCGGAAGGTTTCAGGAGTCGCTGGTCTATCTACGCACGGCCATCAGCGTCGACTCCAAAGGTTGGGCCAAATTCGACTACTTGCGCATGCCGGAATATCGCTGGGGCATACTGTTAGCGCCGGCGGCCGAGGGCCGTACGATTCCATTTGGCGAACATAAAGGTGAGCCCGCCTGGCAAGAAGTGCCAGGCGAATACCGCGCAATGCTGCGCCGCCTAATCGTCATTCAGGGCGATACCGAACCTGCCTCGGTCGAGCAGCAACGTCATCTCGGCAAGACCGCACCGTCCCTCTATGACATGCGCAACTTGTTCCAAGTCAACGTGGAGGAGGGTCGTCATCTCTGGGCGATGGTCTATCTGCTGCAAAAATACTTTGGCACCGACGGCCGCGATGAAGCGGAAGCATTGCTACAGCGTCGCTCCGGCGATCCCGACACGCCACGTATGCTTGGCGCGTTTAACGAGAAGACACCAGATTGGTTGTCGTTCTTCATGTTCACGTTCTTCGTTGATCGTGATGGCAAGATGCAACTCGAAGCGCAAGCTCAGTCGGGCTTCGACCCTCTGTCGCGCACATGTCGTTTCATGTTGACCGAAGAAGCGCATCATATGTTTGTTGGGGAAACCGGAATTGGCCGAACGGTACAGCGTACTTGCGAGGCCATGGTACAGGCCGGCCTAGACGATCCATACGACGTTGCCAAAGTAAGAAAGCTCGGCGTAGTCGATCTGCCGACTATCCAGAAGAAACTCAACTTGCATTATTCGCTGGCGCTGGACCTGTTTGGCTCCGAGGTTTCGACCAACGCCGCCAACGCCTTTAACTCAGGCCTCAAGGGACGTTTCCAGGAGAACCGTCTACAGGACGACCATCAGCTCAAGAGCGACGTCTACCCGGTGCTTAAGTTGATCAACGGTGAGGTCAAGCGAGTCGACGAGCCGGCGTTGACCGCGCTCAATATGCGACTGCGCGATGACTATACCAACGACTGTAACAAGGGCGTCGCACGCTGGAATAAGATCATTGAGGTTACCGGCATCAAGTTCGGATTGAAGCTGCCGCACGTTGCGTTCCACCGTCATATAGGTGAGTTTCGCGACGTTTTGGCGACGCCAGCTGGCGATCTGATCGACAAGACCATGTGGGAAAAGAACAAGGATGCTTGGCTGCCTTCGAGTTCTGATGGGGATTTCATTGAAAGTCTTATGCAGCCCGTAGTCGAACGCGGGAAGTTTGCGAGTTGGATTGCCCCCTAAGGTCGGAATCGATAATAAGCCCGGCGACTTCGAATACGTAAAGATAGAGTAGCGTCAGAGTATGAAAGCCAAGGATGCGGCGCGGTCGTATCGTTGGAAAAGTGCCGCTCTTAAACGGCCTGTACAATTACGAAAATCGAGCGATCACCTCACTTGGAATAGCGAAGGCGGCAAGCTTGTCCGCGTCATCCTTGTTACGCATTGCCCAGACTCGGCTTTCACCACCGTCGACCGCCAGTTCCCCATCAATTGTAATGCGGTGTTCAACGTCGAAGCTCGAACGACGGAACTCTGCCACTCGCGACGAAATTTCAATCACATCACCGAGTTTCACCGGCTTCAGGAAATTGGCGCGAACGTCCACAAGTGGAAACCCGACGGTGCCAAAAGTTTTGGCAATATTCTGCCGCCTAACGCCGAGCGCGGCCTCGAAAAGCATCCAGGTATTGGCGTCAAAGCACTCAAAAAACGGCTATTGAACACGATGCCGGCCGGATCGCACTGTCCAGGTTCAATGGTCATCTGCCTACGGAGAATGAAAGAGGTCAAAACGTTGTCCTGCTTGTTAGCGGTGTGGAATATTCTAGTTGGCGCACCGGCCCATGTCTGCTTTTGGCACTTAGCGGACATGGGCTAGTGCACTGCACAGGTCTGCTTTTGACCCAAAGCGGACATAGCCGATCATGACCCAAGGGACATGGATGCCGTCACGGCGAGTGCTTCCAGGATTAGGTTCGTGATCGCATCGGGGTGTGAGACCAGTGCCAGGTGGCTTGCCTCGATCTCAGTCGTCTTCGCGCCCATGCGCCGCTCGACCCGCTGAGCATTGGAGCCGATATCCAGCGCTGTAAATCCGCGGGCGCTCACGGCGCGCACCCAACCGGAAAAGGAATTGGGTTCGATCCCTTCCGAGTAGTAGCGCCCACACATGGAGCGGAGTAAATATCTCCACCCCTCATAGTCCAATTGCGACGAGAGATTATCTTTAGGATGCGGCATGCGATCTCCTTTCAAGATCGCCGCTCCTTGCATTCCCTCACTGATTTTATGTCGATATTGATATTGCCTGGCGGTGCTGATGTCGGCGGTCAGCCGCGCACAGGCAAGTCACGGCTACGTGAATTTACGTTGTCTTTAGGGGCATTCAATTTGCGCATGCAAGCATTGCGCCGGGTACAGCCAAGCAACGGTATGCTCTTCCGGTTTCGAATTCCTCCGCGGGCTGCGCATTGCCATTCGGTAAGCACATGGCCATCCTTGTTCGCAATAGCGACGACGGACAACAAGTAGAGGAACAACCATGTCGATACATTTGCCAATACCCATTGAACAGTTCATGTCGTCCGAGAACGCCCGCGACCCCGACGCGCTGGCCGCATGCTTTGCGCCCGATGCCACCCTGAGAGATGAAGGCCGCACAAGGGAGGGATTAAAGAACATCGTCGCGTGGCAGCGCGAAACCACGGACAAGTACCAACACACGGTCGAGCCACTCGCCGTCATGGAGCGGGACGGAAAAATGATCGTCGCGACGAAAGTTAGTGGGAGTTTTCCCGGAAGCCCAATCACGCTCGACTTTGTCTTCCGACTTGAGGACGGCAAGATTGCATCGTTGGACATCCAGTCTTGAGCGGCTATCTCGAACACTTGGCGCTAATGGAGAATTCATGGAGACCATAAAATATAAGACAGCATTGATCGTTGGCGCTGGTGAGGGTTTGAGCGCGTCGTTGGCGAGGCTTTTCACCCGCGAAGGCATTCGCGTCGCCTTGGCAGCGCGGCAAACCGCCAAGCTCGCTGCGCTTTGCAAGGAAATCGGTGCCACAGCCTATGCATGTGACGCGACTAGTCTCGATGATGTAACCAGGTTATTCGCCGGGGTCGAGCTCGACGGCGGCGCGCCGGACGTTGTCGTTTATAATGCAAGCGGCCGCATGCGTGGTGTATTTGTAGATCTGATCCCTGCCGATGTTGCGCAGGCTATCGCCGTCAGCGCGTTTGGGGGTTTTCTGGTTGCCCAAGAGGCATCGCGCCGCATGCTCCCTAACGGGCATGGCGCGATTCTTTTCACCGGCGCATCGGCGAGTGTGAAAGGCTATCCGCTGTCTGCACCGTTCGCGATGGGCAAGTTTGCATTGCGCGGCCTCGCACAGAGTTTGGCTCGCGAATTGTCGCCGCAGGGCATCCACGTCGCGCATTTTGTGATCGACGGGGGCATTCGCAGCGCAAGGCGGGTTGAGCCAACAGATAGACCAGACTCCATGCTTGATCCCGATGCGATTGCCGCAAACTATTGGAACGTGCTTTGCCAGCCGCGCAGTGCTGGACCTGCGAAATGGAAATGCGACCTTGGGTTGAGAAATTCTAACGCTGCTGACCGTCCGCTTTTTGGGGGTAAAGCGGACATGCAGTGCCAGTTATTGCAATAACTCCGGCCACGGCACGATGGTCGATTTAACCGTTTTCATGGCCATCGCATCGGCGACCGCGCGTCCGATTCCCTCCTCGGTGAACGGATACAGCGTTTGCATGTCAAACCAGGGATACTTCTCGCGGGTGCGGTAGAGCATATCGACTCCGAGAGGCAGATCGTTGCCGGTGAATCCCCACGAGCCGAGAATATTAATGTCCTTGGTACAGATACGGTGCCATGACGTTGTGATCGAACCAGCGTCGGTGAACTGGCCCATTTCGATATAGGTACCGCCGTCACGCAGGAACTCGATTCCCTCGGGGCCCGCGCTTGGGTGCCCTGAACAATCCATCACGACGTCGGCGCCAAAGCCGCCGACAATGTCCCTGACCCTCTTGATCCGATCTGTCCGGCGTCCTGAACTCTTCGATGTTCACCGTTGCTTCCGCACCGAATTTACGCGCGAGGTGGAGACGCGGCGCCTCCGGCGCGCCCACGCAGATCACTCTGCCCGCTCCCATCTCCTGCGCGGCCGCTACCGCGAGAATCCCAATCGGGCCGGAGCCCTGGATCACGACGGTGTCGCCCCAGCCAAAACCTCGGGCGCGCGTTGCTCGATTGAAGGCACGGATGCATGAGGTCAGCGGTTCAGACAATGCACCGAGCCGCAGCGACATGTCGTCGGGCAGCTTGTAGATTTTGGTGCCTGGAAGCATGTCCAGATCAACATAGACATATTCGGCCCATCCGCCCCACAGGTGCGGCGCCTTGTCGAAACCGAGATAGCGGCCGTAATAGACCGGGGTCAGGCACTTGTTCGCATTTTCGGGATAGTGGATGCAGTAGTAGCAGCGGCCGCACGGCATAAGCGGCGGGATCATCACCTTCGATCCTACCTGCAGCGGTTTGCTCATGAAGTCCTCGTCGAACTCGGAACCCACCTCGACGAGAACGCCGCCAATTTCATGTCCGAGCGTGAAAGGCCAGGGAAGCTTCTTCGGCCAGTGACCTTTAAGGATATGCAAATCGGTGCCGCAAACGCCGCAAGCGCCGATTTTGATGAGAGCTGCCCGCTTTGGAATCTTTGGCCAGGGGACCGAGCGGATCACAGGCTGCGCGCCGGGGCCCGCGAAAGTCGCGACGCGGATCTGTTCCATTGCACGTCCCTCTCAATCCCACGTCCTTGATCTGATTATTTTAGAGACCGAAGGATAATCCAGAGGTTATTTCAGATGAGACCGATACGCCAATGTCCGCTTCTGGCACTTAGCAGATATCACGGTCCACGCCCGGCATGTCCGCTTTCGGGGCTAAAGCGGACACGCACTTATGTCGGATCAGCCAGCCAACGACAGGTTCGCGGTGATGTCACCATCCTTTGCACTCCGGTTGTCGATGCAGAGTGCCCCGCGCCCAAACGCTACGATCTGGAGCAGTCCACCAGCCATCATCACGTTCTTCAAGAAGTGAATCATCTGGTTCGGGTCAGCAAAATTGCTGTGGAAGGCGGCCGCAGCGGCCAGCGAAAAAGTGCGAGCGCAATGGCGGCCAAACGAGTCCGGAAACCCACGACGAGCAAAGGCCGCCACCAACCTCCATAGCGATACTTAAGAGCAAGGGCCAATGGCGGCAGTGGCAGACCCGCGGTACGGATCATTTCGGTGGTCGGCCCAATTGCGGCGAGTTTGCCGGGGCCACTCAAGGCGAAAGGCAAGCCGATCATCAATCGGCCAACGAAGGGAACATAACGGATGGCTTTCATGGCTTTTCTCCTGTCTTTGGACTCTCAG
>ERZ1370068.7956-contig-6842_pt1 | contig 27369 bp, 45 predicted proteins | sample MGYA00561227_ERZ1370068 | MGnify/ENA primary metagenome ERZ1370068 (study PRJEB38410, sample SAMEA6850437) | metagenome | study: Metagenomic assessment of the ecological functions of the soil: analysis of the soil microbiota associated with the...
GTGACATCCGGCCGACTGACGCTCGGCGAGCTCGTTGTTTTTGCGCAGTGTGCGGTTGGGACGTCACTGATCGCGTTCGGCGGGCTCAGTTGGGTACTCGACGGCGCAGCAGCTCCGGTCGTCGCGGTTCTGAAACTTGGAAACTCCATGGAGTCGCTCGGCGCGCTGTCGCGGGGAGCGCAATCTCGCGCGCGCGACGCCGGCGCGGGAGATTCGATTTCGCAACGTCACCTTTGCGTATGCGGATGGACCGCCAGTCCTCGATCGCTTCGACCTCACGATTCCCGCGGGATCGTCGCTGGCGATCGTCGGGCAGAACGGTGCGGGCAAGACGACGTTGGCCAAACTGCTGTGTCGTCTCTATGACCCGCAGTCAGGCGTGATCGAGGTCGACGGAGCCGACATACGCGGGTTTGACATCGAGTCGTGGCGCTCGCGTCTGGCAGCCGTATTTCAGGATTTCATCAAGTTCGAATTGTCCCTGCGCGACAACGTGGCACCAGCCGGGGCGCCGGACGACGACCATTCGCGCGGCGCTCGAGGCGGCCGGCGCGTCAGGCCCTCGCCGGCCTCGACACGATTCTGTCTCGCGCGCTACGAGGGCGGTACTGACCTGTCGGGCGGCCAGTGGCAACGCATCGCGCTCGCGCGGGCATTGTGTGCCGTTTCGCGCGCGGCGCCGGCGTGGTGTTGCTCGACGAGCCCACCGCGCAGCTCGACGTGCGTGGCGAGGCCGAGATCTTCGAGCGCGATTCTTGCCGCGACACATCGCTGTACGACAATTCTCATATCGCACCGGTTCTCCACGGTGCGGCAGGCCGATCGCATCTGTGTGCTCGAGCGCGGTCGTGTCGATCGAGCTCGGAACGCATGACGAGTTGATGGCGAAGGGCGAGGAGGACGCTATCGAACGATGTTCGAGCCTGCAGGCGCAGCGTTTCGGCGGCCAGGACGCAGAGGAGGGCGTGACGTATGACGTCCTCGCGTAAGCCGAAGAAGGACGAGGACCTGCCGCCGACGCTGTCGTCGATGTGGCGGCTGTGCAAGCTCGGGCTATCAGCACGAGCCGGGCCTCATGCTCACGTCGCTGGTGCTGGCACTGGTCTCGGCGCTCCCGGACGCGCTGCTCGCGCTGTGGTTCAAAATGATCGCCGATGGAGTCCAGCGGCACGACTCGCGACTCGTTCGCTTCGCCGCGATCGCGCTCGGCGTGTCGGCGACCGGGACGTGGATCTTGCGCACCGTGAGCACCGGTGTGCAGCGGCGCTTTCGCGACAAGATCACGATCGCGCTCGAGTCGCATGTCGCCGCGCTGCAGGCGACGATCACGACCATCGCGCACCAGGAGCGACCCGAGCATCTCGATCGACATGCGATGCTGCGCGATCAGGTCTTCGTGCTCGATCACATGTACATGTCGGTCTTCTCGACGGCCGGTGGATTCTGCGCCTCGGCGTCACGATCTGCGCTGCTGATGGCGATCCACCCCGCGCTCGCGCTGCTCGCGCTGTTTGCGTTGCCGGCCGTCGCGACGCGCGACATGGCGGCCCGGCGTCGAACGCGTCGCGCAGGAGTACGCAGCGCCGTTCAATCAGGCTTGCCCGTCATTTATTTGTGACCGCCACAACGGCGCCGCCGGGCAAAGAGGTGCGCGTCACCGGTATTGGAGATCGGCTCATTGCTGAACGGCGCTTCGCCTGGCAAGCGGGTCACACACCGGTCGCACGAGCGCGGTGGGGATCGGCGGCGTGGCATACGCTTGCGTGGGCGGTATTTGGCGCGGGCTACGTCGGGCGCCGTGGTGTTTGTCGCACTCGGCTCAAGTCGTCGGCCGGTAGTGCTCCTGGTGCTGCGCCGCCGGATCACGGTTGTCCGCGCTACATTGGCGCGACTGTCGGCGAAATCAGGATTTTGCGCGGCTTCTGGTCGTATGGCGCGCGCCGGCTCGCGTGGCTGGAAGACTACGCGCGCGTCGCTGGTTGTCGTCGGCCGAATGTTCCACGTGCCGTCGCGAATCACCACGGGCGTTCGTCTCGAGCACGTGTCGTTCGCGTACCCCGGCACCGATCAGTCTCGTGCTTGGACGACGTGAATCTTCGACTCTGCCCGCGGGCGCCGGTCGTCGCGATCGTCGAGCGAGAACGGCGCCGGGAAAATCCACGCTCGTCAAGCTGCTTCGGCCAAATGTACGAGCCGACGTCGCGGTGCGCATTCTGATCGACGGGGCCGAGTTGGCGCGCATGCACGCCGACGCGTGGCGCACCGCTCGCCGGCGCGTTCCAGGATTCTTTCGGTTTGAGTTTACTGCAGGGCACGGCGGTGGGGCTCGGCGACGTGCCGCGGCTCGACGATGTAGCGTTCTGTCGATGACGGCCGTCGCGCGCGCCGGGGCGGAGGACGTTGTTTCGCGCGTTGCCGGCCGGCCTCGACACGCAGCTCGGGCCAACGTGGCCTGGTGGCGCCGAGATCAGCTTCGGACAGTGGCAGAAGCTGCGCTGGCGCGCGGGTTCATGCGAGACGCGACATCGCTGCTGATGCTCGACGAGCCCACCGCCGCGCTCGACGCGGAGACGGAGCATGCGCTGTTCGAGCGCTACGCCGCCGCGGTGCGCACGGGGAGAGAGCGGACGCATCACGATTCTCGTATCGCACCGCTTCTCGACGGTCCGCATGGCGGATCTGATCGTGGTGCTCGATGGGGCGCGCGTCGTCGAAGTGGGGAGTCACGATGCGCTCATCGCGCGCGGGAAGCAGTATGCGGAACTCTGCGGCATCCAGGTCGCGGCGGCTCTTATCGATGGGGACGCGCGAATCACGTGTCATCCTGAGGAGCGAAGCGACGAAGGATCGCTGTCCCCTCCAGGCAGTTTCAACAACCTTGGCGCGAGAGCGATCCTTCGGTCGCCGTTCGCTACGCTCCGGCTCCCTCAGGATGACGCCCGCAACAACGGCCGTTCGCTACGCTCCGGCTCCACCTCGGATGGCCGCAGGGCCGACCTACTTCAGCTCCGAGGAAGCGGCGCAGCTTCGGCACATGCCCTCGCTTCCCCACGAGGATGCTCCTCCGAAACGTCATCACCACCGTGCCCATCCCTGCGCCCGAAACCCGCCGTCTTCACTTCTGACGATGCCCTGTGCGGACGCGGCTTCGGCTCGCGGGCGCTGAGGACTTCGCTCGTCGCGTAGATCGTGTCGCCCTCGAAGACCGGCGCGGGCATTCGCACCTCATCCCAGCCGAGGTTCACGGCATATCGCGAGATGTCGGCTACAGAGAGCATCGGTCACGAGCGCGAGAATGAACGGCGAGTTGACCAGCGGCTTGCCGAACTCCCGTCTGCGCGGCGTAGTGCGCGTCGAAGTGAGATGGATTCGTTGTTAACGGCCGTCAACGTCGTCCACGCGTTGTCGGTCGCCGTGACCGATGCGCCTATCGGATGCCGAATGATAGTTCGCCGCGAAGTCCTCGAAACCCCGGCCGCCGCTCTGGCCGGAGTCCATCGGTGCGATCGATCATTGGTTGGCCGCTTGTGTCGAAGGTGACTGGTTCGAGGGCGCGATGCGGTCGAGAACGGACGCGCGCGCATGCGAACGCTGGCCTGTCGATCATCTTTCCGTCGAGCGACAACGCGCCGCGCCTCCGGCCACACGCCGGCGTCGTGGAGCCTCGACCACGCGTTGCGCATGCGCAACCTCGGCGTCAGTTGGACGCGAAGACGGCGTTCGCCGTCCGCCAACTGCGTGGGATGAATGCACTGCTTGCCGTCGAACCCTAATGCCCGCGCGATGCGGCAGGCGCGCTCGAAGCCAACAAGGTCGCCGTACTCGGAATACGGTCCATCGACGCAACGCAAGCCGTTGGTCCTCGCGGCGGCGACGATGGCGTGCATCACCGCGTGCCACCGATGTCCTGATATGGAGCTCGTCGGTCGCGTCGTGCGTCGCCAATGCCGGACGCGGGCATTCGCATCGAGGCAGCGTAGTCGCCCGCGCCAAAGATCAGCGCCTCGAGTCGTGACGATGCACCGGCGATTTCCCGCAGCCAGGTGAAGCCGGCCGCACTCTCGATCTGCGCTTCGATTCCAATGCGTCGCGCAAACGCTTTGTTCGACTCGATCTGCGTCAATAGCGTCGCCACGAACGCACGTCGGCGGCGGATCCGGCTTTCGGCAGCATGACGAGATCGATGCGATCGCCCACGGCCGCCTCGACGACGTCCACGAGGTCACGATAGGCGAACGGCGTGTCGATGCCATTCATGCGGAACATCCGAGTCCGTCGCCGCGAAATCCAGCTCACGGTAAACGCCCGGATGACATTGGCGCGACTCGCTGCGCTTCTGATCGGCCGGAACCGAATCCTCGAGATCGATGCAGACCGAGTCCGCGTCGCCTGCCGCCTGCCTTGATCGATCATGGCCCAGCAGGTCGCGGCACGAACAACATGCTTCGCGCGGATCTGGCCGGGTGTGCGCGGACATCATGCGAAGCTCCATCGCGGCGAGAACGTCGCCGGTGTGCTGGCCGAGTGAGGGGACGCGTCCCATTCGCGACGGAGCGCTCACGAAGATTGTGCGGAGGCATGAGCGCCGGTATGTCGCCGCCGGGCGACTCGACCTGCGCCCAACGCTGTCGAGCCACCGCGAGCTGCGTGATTGCGCCGCGACGGCGGGGACGTCGTTCACGGCACCGGTTCGCAATGTCCGCCTCCTCGAGCAGAGCGATCACATCCGCCCGTGAATACGAACGAAAACGCGCTTCGATCATCGCCTCGAGGCCGACCGCGATTTGCGACGCGGCTCGCGTTAGTCGACGTACGCGCGGGTCGTCGGCGAGCGTTGGTGACTGCATGACGACTGAACAAAACCGGCGCCATTCGCGATCCGTTTGAATCGCGAACATGACGTCGCCGTCGGCACACGCGTACGCCCCGTACGGCACGATCATGTTGTGCCGAACGCCGGCGCGCTGAACGACGCGGCCCGCACCATGCCAGACGTACAGGGCAGGGGTCATCCACTCGGTGAGGCACTCGAGCATCGAGATGTCGATGCGTTCGCCGACGCCCGTGCGTCTCGCGCGTAGAGCGCGGTGCATGATCGACGAGTACGCGTACATCCCCGCCGCGATGTCGGCGATCGAAACGCCGACCTTTGCCGGTTCGCGTCGTCGCTGCCCGTGACGGATACGACGCCAGATTCCGCCTGCACGAGCATGTCGTACGCCTTCTTGTCGCGCATCGGACCGTCGGGTCCGTAGCCCGAGATCCCGCACCACACGATGCGTGGGTTGCGCGCGGACACCTCATCGTATCCGAACCCCAGCCGTTCCATGGCTCCCGGCGCGAGGTTGTTGACGACGACGTCCGCCGCGTCGATCAAGCGCGAGCACGCGTCACGCTCGGCGCCGACTTTCAGATCGAGCACCACGCTCTGCTTGCCGCGATTCAGCCAGGCGAAATAGGCGGATGTGCCGTTGAGCACATCATCATAGGCCCGCGCGGAGTCACCGCCGTCGGGCCGTTCGATCTTGATCACGTCCGCGCCGTGGTCGGCGAGCTGGCGCGAGCAGAACGGGCCGGCCACCGCTTGCTCGAGCGCGACGACGCGAAGCCCGTTGAGCGGCATCAGAAACTCCTCGGCAGTCCGAGCACATGTTCTCCGATGTACGAGAGAATCATGTTCGTCGAGATCGGCGCGACCTGATAGAGCCGCGTCTCGCGAAACTTGCGCTCGACGTCGTACTCCGCCGCGAACCCGAAGCCGCCGAACGTCTGAAGGCAGACGTTCGCCGCCTCCCACGACGCATCGGCGGCGAGCAGCTTCGCCATGTTCGCTTCGGCGCCGCACGGCGCTCCGGTCTCGAACAACGCGCGCGGCTTCGTATCGCATCAGATCGGCCGCGCGCGACGTTGGCGTACGCTCGCGCGATTGGAAACTGAACGCCTTGGTTCTGACCGACCGGACGCTCGAACACGACACGCTCGCTCGCGTACGTCCGTGCGCGGTCGATGAACCAGTAGCCGTCGCCGATGCATTCGGCGGCGATGAGAATGCGCTCGGCATTCATGCCATCGAGGATGTACCGAAAGCCGTTGCCTTCCTCGCCGATCAGGCTCGATGCCGGAATCTCGAAGTTCTCGAAGAACAGCTCGTTCGTCTCGTGGTTCACCATGTTCCGGATGGGACGGACGCGCATGCCGCGCTCTTCAGCGCCGCGGAGATCGACGAGGAAGACGGACAGGCCGTCCGACTTCTTCTTCACGTCGGTTGCGGGCGTGGTGCGCGCGAGCAGCAGCATCAGATCCGAATGCTGGATGCGCGAGATCCACACTTTCTGGCCGTTGACGACGTAGCGATCGCCATCCTTGCGCGCGAACGTCTTCAACTTGGTCGTGTCGGTTCCCGTCGTGGGCTCCGTCACGGCGAACGACTGGAGGCGCAGCTCGCCCGAGGCAATCTTCGGGAGATAGTGCGCCTTCTGGGCGGGCGACCCGTGCCGCAGCAACGTGCCCATGATGTACATCTGCGCGTGGCACGCGCCGGAGTTGGCCCCGGAGAAATTGATCTCCTCGAGAATCACCGACGCTTCGGTGAGCGACAATCCGCCGCCGCCATAGTCCGTGGGGATGAGCGCGGCGAGCCAACCGGCCTCGGTGAGCGCGGATACGAACTCTTCGGGATACGCCGCAACTTTGTCGACCAGCTGCCAGTAGTTGCTATCAAATCGCGCACACAACTGGCGGACAGCGTTTCGATATACCTGATGCTCGCGGGCGCGCGGGTTGACGTCGTTCACGGTGCGCGGCCCGCGTGCTCCAGCACGCGCTCACCGTCGAGCTGCGGGAACCAGGTCCCGGAACGCTTCAGCCATGTCGCGGCACGACTCGACGCCGGTGACGATCGCAATCGCGCGCTTCGCCGCGCGCTCGCCCTACCGCGGCGCCACGAGCGCCACGAACTTGTCCTCGAGCTGTGACGTGGTCACGGGGTTTTCCGGGTTGCCCACAGGATAGTCGCTCGCGCCGCGCAGCCGCGTTCCGTCGGCGAGGACGATGCTCACGCGCGCCGGCCATGCGTTCAGGTACTTCGATGTGAGGTCATTAGCGACGGTGACGTGGATGCGTGCGAGCAACGCGGAAAGATCCGGATCGACGACACCGCGCTCGGAGAAATGGTCGGCAGAGAACACGTCGAGCGGCGCCCCGCCGTACGTCAGCGCAGCGGCGGCGCAGTACGCGAGGCTGAACTTCGCGGCGTAGGGCGTCGTGGGATTTCGCTCATTCACGATCTCATATCCCGGGCCGTACGTCTCGATCTCGACGGACGTCACGTCGCGCGGCGTGAGACCGCCGAACCGTTCGCGTTGCGCGCGGAGATCGGCGATGACGTCGATCGCGCTGTGCGTGTGGCCGCAACACGCCCAGACCTTGTAGCAGTTCTCGCTGACCTTCCAGCGTTGGCCCAAGTCCTCCGTGAGCGCACCGACGTTGTCCGACGCGCTCATCGCGCGCATGAAGCCGCGTTCTCCCTCGAGAATCCGCCCCGCGCCGGTGAAGCCCGCCTTCGCCAGATCGGCGGCCAGCACGCCGTTGAATGCGGCCTTTCCCGGATGCAGGTGCTTGCTCATCGTGCCGTCGGCGTTGAACTCCCACAGCCCGGCGGCCTGCGTGCCCGCGGTGCCGAGCGCATTCTGCATCTCTCGGCGCCTGCGCCGAGTAGCGATGACGCGGCGACGGCGGCTCCGAACGTCGCGGCGGTGCCTGTTGGATGCCAGAAGCGATAGTGACTTGGATTCACCGCCTCACCGATCCTCAGCGCGGCGTCGTAGCCAAGCGTGACGGCCAACAGGAATGCCCGTCCGTCAGCGTGCTCGCGTTCGGCGACGGCCAGAGCCGCGGAGATCACGGGCGCTCCGGCATGCATGGTCGAGCCTTTGTGGACGTCGTCGAGCTCGAGAATGTGCGACGCGACGCCGTTCGCCAACGCCGCGCCGGCGGCGGACGATCGACCCGCCCCAAATACGATCGCCTCGTCGGACGACCCGAGGCCCGCGACGACCTGTTGCGTCATGCGCGCCGGACGTTCGAGTGCGCCCGCCATGGCGGAGCCGAGCCAATCGAGAACTGCGCGCCGGGCGTCGGCGACGACTGAGCGTGGCAGGGCGGAGAAGGCTGTCGACGAGTAGACGTCGGCGAGCGTTCGCGATGCTGATCTGGTGTCGTTCACGCGGACCCCATGACTCGATGAATGGCGGCGAAGAGGTCCGTGAATCCTGCTTCCTCCTCGCCGAGTTGCCGGCGGCCGACGCGTGTGATGGTGTAGTAGCGTGCGCGCTGCTTGTTGGGAGTCTGACCCCATTCGGCGGTGAGCCACCCGCGTTGACGCATGCGCTGGAGTGCGGGATACAGCGAGCCCTCGTCGACTTGCAGCACGTCATTCGACAGCCGCTTGATGTGCGCGGCAATGCCGTAGCCGTAGCATTGGGCCCGTGCTCAGCGTTTTGAGCACGAGCATGTCGAGTACCCCGGGGAGTAAATCGCGCTTCCGACCGACCGCTGGCATGAGAGAGTCACGAGGGGATAGGCAATCTATGCCATCCGGCTGGACGCACCAACCTGCAGCAACCAGCAACCAGCGTCGTGACTAGTACGGTTGCGTCGGGACGGTCAGCATCCAGTAGAGCACCCCCGACCCAGTGTGGCCGATGCCTGGAACGAGTCGGACCATCGCGTTGACGCGGAGCGGGAGATCGCCCATTCGCTTGACGACGAGTCGCCAATCCCGGATGCCGTCGCCGGCAGGCATCCGCGACAACTGTCGCCGAAACTCCTCGCGATATTCGCTCGCGAGCAGCGTCACGAGCGGCTTGCCGTCGAGGTGACGGGCTTCGCGCCGAAAGAGGTCGGCCGCGGCGAGATTGGCCTCCTGAATCGTCCCATAGAGGTCCGTGACGAAGGTCGGCGCCGGCGAGAACAGGAACAGCTGCTTGTAGTGTCGCACACGCTCGTCCACCGACGCACGCTGCGTCAGTAGTGCGGCGTTTTGAACGCGTAGCTCCTCTTCCGCGACCTTGAGCTCCTCGAGCGAGGTCAGCGAGAAGCGCCGACACGCCGGGCAATGCGTCGGCCCGTTCGACTACCGGGATTCCCGACGAATCTCCAAGGGATCTCGTCCGCACGTTTGAGAACGGTGTACCGGGCGCGTGCGATGGCATCAACCGCATCCGCAGGGAAAGCTTCGGACGGCGTGTCATTTCTGTTCTCCGTGGTACTGCGCGGAGTCGCGCGTTCGAGCAGGAACTCGAGACGAGCAAGCTCCGCCTTGCGGCAATTCGTCAGTGCAAGAAGCGGAGCACTACTAGCCAGCTCGAGCGATCCTGGGGTATGTCTACTTGTCAATCAGCACGCGTCTTGCCGCAATTGCAATCCCCGGCTACGAGCAAGCTCATGAGTCATCGAGACATCGTCGTGATCGGGGCGTCTGCCGGCGGAATCGAGGCGCTGCAACAGATCGCCCGCGCGCTGCCGGCTGCGCTGCCGGCAACGATCTTCGTCACGGTCCACTTTCCGATGCAAGCGAGCAGTGCGCTCCCGCGAATTCTCGCTCGCGCCGGGTCGCTTGCGGCGACACACGCCGTCGACGGTGAAATGATCGGCCGTTCGCGAATCTACGTCGCTCCGCCGGACTCACACCTTCTGCTTGTGGGAGAAGAGATTCATCTCGTACGCGGGCCGAGAGAGCATGGAAATCGACCGGCGATCGATCCAATGTTTCGAAGCGCGGCACTCGCGTTTGGTCGCCGAGTGATTGGAGTGGTGTTGACAGGGACTCCTCGATGATGGGACGTCGGGGCTCGCGGTGATCAAGCGATGCGGTGGACTCGCCGTCGTCCAGATCCTGCGGACGCCGAGTTTTCGTCGATGCCGCGGAGCGCGATCGATCACGTTGACGTCGACCGGATCGTTCCGATTCGCGTCCTCGGACAGACGCTCGTCGATCTGGTCGCCGAACCGCTGTCCGATGCGCGAGCGTCAATCGATCGAGATCTTCCGGAGTCGACGCGCCCAGATGCCGACGCGCCTCGAGCGCCACTGTGGTCTCCACCTAGCGCTCCGGTGGGTCATCGCGATATTTGAGAGGGTCGGCTGCCGCCATAACGTGTGACGGCAGGCCGCATTTCCTCCCTACCGGCCACGCTGTGCCGAACAATGCGACCGATCTCGAGGTACTGCTCGATTATCTAAAGGGCACGCGCGGATTCGATTTCACCGGATACAAGCGCGCCACCTTGGAACGCCGCATCACGAAGCGGCTGCAGAGCGTCGGCTGCAATGGCTTCAGCGACTACCTCGATTATCTCGGAGGTGCACCCCGACGAATTCGGGCAGCTGTTCAACACGGTGCTCATCAACGTCACGAGCTTTTTTCGCGATGGCTCGACGTGGGAGTATGTCGCGAAGTCGGTTGTCCCGCGCCTGATCGCAGCGCCGCGACGACGACGCTCCCATCCGCGTGTGGAGCGCGGGTGCGCGACTCGGCGAAGAGGCGTACACCCTCGCCATGGTGTTCGCGGAAGCCCTCGGCGTCGACGGGTGAGCGATTCCGTCAAGATCTACGCGACCGACGCCGACGACGAAGCGCTGACGAAGCCGCGCGCGGCCGTCTACTCGCAGCAAGAGGTGGTCGACGTGCCGGGCCCGTTGCTCGAGAAGTACTTCGACGCGGGCGACGGCCAATACGCGTTTCGGAAGGAGCTGCGCCGCCAGATCATTTTCGGACGTCACGATCTCATTCAGGACGCGCCGATATCGCGGGTCGATCTGCTCGTCTGCCGGAACACGCTGATGTACTTCAACGCCGAGACGCAGGCGAGAATCCTCCAGCGCTTCCAATTCGCGCTGAACGATCACGGGATTCTTCTTCGGCCGCGCGGAAACGCTGATGACACATACGAGCACGTTTGCGCCGATCGATTTGAAGCGCCGCATCTCGGAAAAGCTTCTGACGCCGGGCGCGAGCGCTCGCGATCGCCTCTTGTCGCTGGTGCAGCAGCAGGCGGTTTCCATCGCGGCCAATGATCACGCGAGCCGGTTGCGTGAAGTGGCGCTCGATGGCATCACGACGGCGCAGCTCCTCGTGGACACGGCGGGCGCGCTGGTCCTCGCCAACGACGCGCGCGCGGGCGCTCTTTGGTCTTTCCGCAACGATATCGCGCGCCCGCTGCAGGATTTAAAGATCTCATACCGGCCGGTCGAGCTGCGGTCGGCGATCGATCAGGTCTACGCCGAGCGAAGCCCGGTGATCATGCGCGCGGTCGAGTGGCCGTCGCTCGCCGGCGACGTACGCTGGCTGGACGTTCACGTCATTCCGCTGGTTGACGGATTCGGCGGTGAGCTGCTGGGCGCCAGCGTCTCGTTTACCGACGTGACGATCACGAAGCGGCTGCAAGCGGAACTGGAAACTACGAATCAGGCTTAGAAACAGCGTACGAAGAGCCTGCAATCGACCAACGAAGAGCTCGAGACGACGAACGAGGAGCTCCAGTCGAGCGTCGAAGAGCTCGAGACGACGAACGAAGAGTTGCAATCGACGAACGAAGAGCTCGAGACGATGAACGAAGAGCTTCAGTCGACGAACGAAGAGCTGCAGGCGATGAACGACGACATGCGCCAGCGGGGCGACGAGCTCAATCAGGTGAATTCATTCCTCGAGTGTATTCTGACAAGCTTGCGCGGCGGCGTCGTCGTGCCTGACACCGACCCTCAAGATCCTCATCTGGAATCGCGGAGCGGAAGAGTTGTGGGGGTGCGCGAGCAGGAAGGCGCGAAAACACTTCTCGGCCTCGACATTGATTGGCGACTGAGCGGCTCAAACAGCCGATCCGATCGTGTCTGACAGGCGCCAAGGATCGTGTCGAGCTTCAGATGGACGCGATCAACCGGCGCGGTCGCGCGATTCAAGTGCGTTTGTCCGCATGTCCGCTACGGTCGCGGTCTCAGTCGATCCACGGCGTCGTGTTGCTGATGGAAGCCACTGACGACTCGGCCACAGAATGGTGCGAAGCGCTCCGGACCGCGGACAGCGCTGACGAAAGTGAGTGATTGAGGATCTGGCGAGATGCAATGCGCGAGCTGTTTCGAGACGGCGTCAGATGGTGCGTGCACGAAGCGAGTGCGGCTCGAACACCTGGCGCCTCAGGCGTATCGCTGCCTGATCTTCGACAGCGAGGGGATCGTTCGACGGCTGTGGACGTTCCCGGAGCATTGGGATCAGCTGGCCGATACCGAGATCCTCCGGTTGCTCGACGCGCCGCCGACGCCGGCGCACGGCGTTCGCGCGGTTCTCCATTCGGGGTCTCATCCCACGGTCATCGCGTCGATCGCCGCGCACGTTCACGCCCAGGAGCTCGTCGCCGAGCTGATGGTTGTTCGCGACACAAGTCGAGCGCTGGTCGAGGAACGCCGCATCCTGCTCGAAAGCTGCCGGCAGGGCCGCGAGGAGCTGCGCGCCGCAGTGGAGCAATATGTCCGAACGCTCAAGCGCGGTGGTGTACCGCCCGAACGAACGCGTTGCGTTACTCAAGTCGGCGATCGAGGCTCGGCCTCGGTGACCCAGCTCGCGCGAGCTGCCGGGCAATGAGGACCTGATCGGCGCGGGCGTTCTTTGGGGATCGAAGCATATTACGCAGCCTAGCCGACATGCGGGTTGGGCACGCACGCTACGAACTGATGCGCACAATCAAAACCTGGAGGTGAGGCAATGGATATCCTCACGTGGCTGATCGTTGGTCTGGTGGCCGGCGTGCTCGCGTCGCTCATCATGGGCGGCACAGGGTACGGCATCATCGGCGACATCATCATTGGAATCGCCGGGGCGTTCGTCGGGAGCTGGGTGCTCGCCAAACTGGGAACGGGCGTGCCCATCAGCGGCCTGCCGGGAACGATTCTCGTCGCGTTCATCGGCGCCGTCCTGCTGTTGTTCCTGCTCCGCCTCCTTCGCGGGATGACCTCGCAGGCGCAGTGCGCGCTGGAACGCCATCGACGATGGCGTTCCACCGCGACGCAAACGTCCTCAGTCCTTGAGGACGTTTGTCTTTGATGTCCTGCGCCTTCGTGAGGTGCTGCTGAACTTCGCCCGTCGCCTTTTCGAGCGCGGCGCGAGGTCGGCGTTGGTGGTGTTCTTCGCCGCGTCCTGCAGCTTGTCCAGCACCTTCTGATGATCGTCGATCATCTTGTTGATGAAATCCTTATCCCAATCTCGCGCCCGCGGCCTTTCAGTCAGTTCCTTGACCTCGTCGCGGGCGTGATTCATGAGATCGCGAGCGGCGTCCGTAGCGGTGTCCGCGGTGATCGAGAGTTTCGGCCATCGATTTCCTTCGGCGAGCAGTCCGCGATGCTCGGCGACCAACTCCCGCGCGTACGCTTTGACTTTGGCGTTCGTTGCCTTTTTTCGCGCCGAGCTGTGCGAGTTGGATCTTCGCCGGTGTTCGCGGCGGCGGCGAAGCCGAGGATCGATGGCTCGGTCCAACCGCTGCGCGCAGTGGCATTGATTGAATCGGTGCGCTTCGCCGAATCCATGACCGCGGCCGAGTCGACGCGTCCGGCGGCGCTATCCATCGCGGCCGCTTCCTTGTTGTTCTTACAAGCGACGAGGCTGCTTGCCGTCACTGCGGCGATGGCGATGAGTGCGCTCAGTTCTGCTGTGCTTCATGGTCTCTTCCTCCGAGGAGCAGGTCGGTAATACCAGGGCGGGAATGCACATCACGCGCCGGTACTACCGATGGAGGTCGAGATCAGGCGATCACATCTTGGCCGGGCTAGGCTCGCGCTTTCGAGAGACGGCGAATATCGGAGTAGCCGACGAGGCGCTGGGTATCCTCATCCCACAACGCAAGTCGCATCGTCGGCGAAGCTCTGCCGTAGCGTCAACACCGTCACTTCGTGGAACAGCGGGTTCTCGGTGTGGCACCGCTCGAGCTTGTAGTTCGGAATGCGCGGACCAAGGTGATGCACGTGGTGCAGACCCGATGCTGCCGGTGAACCACTGCAGCACCGCCGGCAGCTTGAAGTAGGAGCTGCCGCGAATTGCCGACGTGGCGTAGTCCCATTCGCCGTGATCCTTCCAATACGCATCCTCGAATTGATGCTGCACATAGAAGAGCCAGATGCCGGCGGCGGCGGCGATGTACATCGCGGGAAGTAGGTGAGCAGCACCGCGCGCCACCCGATCCAGGCGATCGGCGGCCGCAGCAGCCGACGACAATCGCGAGATTCGTCCACCAAATGCTTCTGATCTCTTTGTCCTCGAGCGACAACGGCGTGGAATGCGGTTGTCGATCATGAAAAACAGCGGACCGATTCCGAACAGCACGAACGGATTGCGGAACAGTCGATACTTGAAGCGCGCCTGCGACTGAGCGCGAGGTACTCGCTCACGGTGATCGTGTCGACGTCGCCGTGTCCGCGACGATCGAGATCGCCGGAGGACGCATGATGCAACGCGTGCGAGTGACGCCTGGCGCTGAACGCGGTCAGCGTGAGCGCGCCCGTGATCAATCCGACGACCTCGTTCGGCGCGCCGCGACGGAAGAACGAGCCGTGGGCGCAGTCGTGCATGATGATGAACGTGCGGACGAGCAGTCCCGCCGTGGGGAATGCGAGCAGGAGCGTTATCCAGTAGGGCAGGGCGAGCGACAGATACATCAGCGTACAGCATATCGCGGCGAGCGGGCAGCAGCGTCGTGATCATCTGCACGATGGAGCGGCTGACGTCGGAACCCTGGTAGCGGGCAACGACGGCGCGCCACTCGGTCTTGGCGCGGCTTTCGGAAATGGGCTCGGTGGCAATGTGGGTCATTTCACCCGCCGGGGATTGAGCGAACGCGCCGCGAGTTGCAGTGAGCACCGACTCCACCGGTCCCACGCCGCCATCGTCTCGGGCGAGCTGCAGCACAATTGATACGATGCGCCCGTCTTCGTTTTTCTCGCGCCGCTCGAGCAGGGCGAACTTGGTGTGGAGGCGCGCCTCGACATCGATCAGATCGTCGTCGGTCAGCGTTCCAATCCAGTCCGTGTTGATGCGTTCGGGGACCAATCTCATTCACTTCTCCATGCGACGAGTAAGATGTGCGTCGCTGTTATACACTCATGAAACAACAATGCCCCGCCCGAGCTAGTCGAGCGGAGCACAGGTGTCAGCAGGTTTTTTCAGCCAAGTCGTGCTAGCGTCCGAGCTTGGTGACGTTCTCAGCGGCCGGGCCCTTCCTGGCCAGCCACGATGTCGAACTCGACGCGCTCGCCCTCAGCAAGGGACTTGAAGCCGCCCCCTGAATAGCGGAGTGATGGACGAAGCAGTCCTTTTCGCCGTTCTCAGGCGTGATGAAGCCAGAAACCCTTCGAATCGTTGAACCACTTTACTGTGCCGGTCGTACGCATTGCGAACTCCTTGAAATGTGGCTTGTCGGAGTCCGGATGTGCCGAGGCTGGCCGACGTACCTGATGTATTCGTGACCCTGACCCTCACGATGGGTGTTCTGCCGGGCAGACCCTTAAAGATAGCCTTTGGTTGGCGTTCGCACAAATAAGATTTTTTGGAGCGTGCTGATCTTAACGCGCGACCAGGCGAGGATTAGCTTTCGGTCAGGAAGCCCGGTGTGCCATTGTTCAGCGATGCTTTCCGGCCATCCAATGACGGTCCTGGCCGTCAGCTCGTCCCGCCCTCGTCCAGGTCCTCGAAGTGTCAACGATTCATCGCTTTCCGACGTATTGCAGCCAATGAAGCGCCATGTCATCGCGGTCGTTTTCGCCCTGCTTCGCCGCACCCCCATTTGCCGCGGCTCAGCGCGCCGACACGCTGCAGCTTTCTCTCCCGAACGCCATCTCGATTGCGCTCGATCTATCAGACGAAGTTCGTCTGAGCCGAGCTCAAGCGGAGATCGCCGAAGCGCAGGCGGGTACGGCTCGATCGAGCGCCCTGCCGCAGCTTCGGCTGAACTCCACGTATTCGCATGCCTGGGAGAATGCCCGCGCCACCGCGGTCGGGCAGCTGTTCAACCAGCCGAATACATATAACGCCAGCTTCATCTCTCGCAGACCTTCTTCCAGGGCGGGAGAATCCTTGCCGGGATGCGAGCCGCCAGCGATACCCGCCAAGCCACCGGCTTCGACGCCGACGAGGTCCGCGGCCGGATGACGGTCGACGTGCAGCGCGCGTACATGCAGGTGCTGTACACGACGCGAATCGTGGGAATCCAGCAGCGCAATCTCGAGCTGGCATCGGCGCGTGCGACGCAGGTCGAGCAATTCGAAAAGGCGGGACGCGCCGCGCGGTACGACGTGCTTCGGGCCAAAGTGGAACGGGCGAACATCGAGCCGCTGGTGATGCAGGCGATAGAATGACCGCGAGCTGGCGGTGCTCGACCTCAAGCGCTTGCTGAATATTCCGGTCGCCCAGGCGATCAACCTGACGACCGTCATCGACGGCAACGCGTCGATCGCGATGTTCACGTCGCTCTCGGATACCACCGCGCTGCCGGACCGCGCGGTGCTGCGTTCGTCGGAGCTCGCGGTTCTTGCTCGCCGCGAAGGCGTCACGATCGCTCGCGCCGACTTGTTGCCGACCGTTTCCCTGTCGTTCACGAACGGCTTTCAAGCCTTTCCCGCCTCTTGGCTCCGGGTTTCCGACGACGCGCGGCTTCGCCGCCAACCAGTTCTGCGCGACCGGTTCGTCGACCACGAGCAAGTGCCAGAATGGTGGATGGTTCACGGATCGGTCGATGACCGCCACCATCAGCTTGCCCATTTTCGACGGGATGCGGGCGCGGTCGAACATCGATCTTGCGCGGGCGCAACAGCGACTGGCGGAAACTCAGCTGCAGCTGTCGCGCGAGGCGGTCGCCGTCGAAGTCGCGCGCGCGCGCGCGCCGAGCTGAATCGAGCGCGCTCGGTGTTCGACGCGCGCCAGCAGAATTCAACGAACGCTAAAGAAGCATTTCAACTCGCGTCGCTCCGGTTCAGTCGTGGACTGAGCACGCAACTCGAGGTCTCCGACGCGCAGCTCGCGTTGTTGACCGCCGAGTCCACTGAGGCGCGCGCGACGTTCGACGTCTTTCTCGCCTCGGCCGAGTTGGCTCGTGCACTCGGTCGTCCGATCCCGCTGCCGCCGACGACGTCGTCCTCTCGCAGCTCGGATCCGGGTGCTCCTCGTGAACCATAGAAGATCTCTCACGGCAGTCATGGCAGGTACCTTCGCCGCTGCCTTCGCCGTCGCCTGCAAGGATGACTCGGCCGGGCAGGCGAGCGCGGCGCAAACGACCGCGCAAGCCGGTACAGCCGCGCGACACCGGCGACCGCAAAGTCGGGTCCCGGGTGGTCCAGGCGGTATGGGGCGTGGCGGTGGCCGAGCGGCGTCGGCGATCACGTTGGCCGCCACGGACGTTGCCGTCGTGAAGCGCGAGACGATCGAAGCCGGCATCCCGATCACCGGCGACCTGCACCCGATCGAAACGATCGGCGTGCGCGCCGCATCGAGGGCGATCTCGCTGGCGTCTTCGTGCGCGAAGGCGAGCGCGTTGCATCGGGACAGTTGCTCGCGCAGTTCGAGTCCAGCGAGCAGGAAACGACGCTGTCGAGCGCCCAAGCCGACGTGGCATCGGCGAAATCCGATTTGGCGACGGCGCAGTGGAACCTCGACCAGAGCAAGGATCTGTTCAAAGCCGGCGCGATCGCCGAACGCGATCTCAAGGTGGCGGAGCAGGCGGTGGAGTCGGCGAAAGCGCGTCTCGCCGCGACCGAGGCACGCCTCAAGTCGTCGAGCAACGGCACGCGCGACACACAAGCGTGCTGGCGCCGGCAGCAGGGATCATCGAGAAGCGACTCGTGCAGAATGGGGAACGAGTCACGCGGGGCCAGCAATTGTTCAGTCTCGTGCGCAACGACGCGCTGGAGCTCACCGCCGTCCGTTCCGGCGAAACAGGCGAACCGCAGTCAAGCCGGGCCAGGTCGTTCACTTCGTGGCCGACGCTCGCAACTTCGATGGCACGGTCGCCAGAGTGAGTCCCACCATCGATCCGACGACTCGGGCGATCACCGTCTACGTGACGGTTCCGAACCGCGACGGCGCGCTCAAAGGCGGAACGTTCGCGGCCGGTCGAGTTGTTCAGCGAACGCTCACGGACGCGATCGTCGTACCCACGCCGGCGCTTCGCCAATCGGCGGAGAACGGGCAGACCTTTGTGTACCGGGTCGCCAGTCGCGCCGTCGAGGCCGCGCAGATTCAGCTCGGCGTGATCGACGAGCGGGCCGGCAAGAGCGGAGGTCCTGTCGGGACTCAACGAACGGTGATCGGGTGATCGTCGGCAACGTCGGCATCCTCGGTCGCGGTATGCAGGTGACCGTGCTTGGCAGCCGACGACCAGGGCGGCTCGGGCGTCGGTCGCCGCGGCAGCGGCGGCGGTAGTGCGAGTGGTGGTAGTGGTCGGTCCGGTCGCGGCGGCGGCCGCGGTAAGAAGAACACGACTCCATAGTCTTTCGGTCTCTTCGACTCCCGATCCATGTTTCTCTCTGACGTCTCAATCAAGCGCCCCGTCTTCGCGACGATGATGATGCTGGCGCTGGTCGTGCTCGGCGTCGTGAGCTATCAGCGTCTCGCGATCGACGAGTATCCCGGACGTCACTTATCCGACGATCAACGTCTCCGTCAACGTATCCGGGCGCGTCGCCGGAAGTGATCATGCGCCAGGTCGCCAAGCCGCTCGAGGAGGCGCTGAACACCGTTCAGGGCATCAAGGAGATCAACTCCGAGCTCCAACGCAGGGCCGCTCGCAACGTCCGCGTGACGTTCAACCTTGGCGTCGACATCGGCGTCGCGCAGCAGGACGTGCAGGCGAAGGTGAGCCGCATCCGCCGCTCGCTGCCGCCCAACATCGACGAACCGGTCATTCAGCACTTCGATCCCAACGACTCGCCGATCATGTCGATCGCGATGCAGTCGAACGAGCGCGGCATCCGCGAGCTCACGGATCTCGCGGCCGAGGTGGTCGCCATTCGTCTCGAGGCGATCCAGGGCGTGGGCGGCGTGAACGTGAACGGCGGCAACCAGCGCCAGATCAAAGTGCAGCTCGATCCGAACGCGATGCGCGCCTACAACGTGAGTCCCGTCCAGGTCTCGCAGGCGTTGGCGCGCGAGAATCAGGAAGTGCCGGCGGGACGCGTGTCGCGCGGCGCGACCGAGCAGCTGGTCAGCATCAGCGGCCGCATCACAGATCCCAAAGCGTTCGGCGACATCGCCGTCTCGGTGCGCAACGGCGTGCCCGTCAAGCTCAGCGACGTGGCGACGATCATCGACGGCGCCGAGGAGCGGCGCAGCATGGCCGAGATCGCGGGGAAGGGCGAAGAGCCGTCACCGACCGTCTCGCTCGACGTGCTCAAGATCTCGGAGTCGAACACGGTCGCCGTGGCCGACAGCGTGCGCGGCGTGATGCGCGAGCTGCAAGACCACGTGTTGCCGCGCGACGTCAAGCTCACCGTGATCCGCGACCAGTCGTCGAAGATCCGCGCGGCGCTCGACGACGTGCAGTTGACGATCATCCTCGGCGCCGTCCTCACGATTCTCATCATCTATCTGTTTCTGAACTCGTGGCGGTCGACGGTCATCACCGGACTCACGCTGCCGGTATCGATCATCTCGGCGTTCTTCATCATGTGGGTGTTCAACTTCACGTTGAACACGATGACGCTGCTGGCGCTGTCGCTCGCGATCGGCCTGTTGATCGACGATGCGATCGTGGTGCGCGAGAACATCGTGCGCCATCTGGAAATGGGGAAAGATCACTACCAGCGCCGCGAAGGAAGGCACCGACGAGATCGGGCTTGCCGGTCGCGGCCACGTCGCTCGCCGTCGTCGCCGTGTTCTTTCCGGTGGCGTTCATGGGCGGCATGATCGGCCGCATTTTCATGCAGTTCGGCGTCACGGTGGCGTTCGCGGTGCTCGTCTCGTTGTTCGTGTCGTTCACGCTCGACCCGATGCTCTCGAGCATCTGGCCCGATCCTGAAGTCGAAGGCGGACAGTCGCACGGCCACGGCACGATCACGACGAGGAATCCGATCCGCGCGCTTTGCCTTTGCGTTCAACGGGTGGTTCGAGCGCGTGGCTGACCACTATCCCGAAGTGCGCTCAGATGGGCGATCAGCCATCGATGGGTCGTCGTGAGCGTCGCGACCGCCTCGATCGTCGGCGCGTTCGCGATCGTGCCAAAGCTCGGCTTCACGTGGATGCCGGACGCCGACACGGGTGAGATGACGGTCGGCTTCCGAACACCGCCCGGGCTCGTCGCTTCCATACACGTTCTCTAAAGGCCGAGAGATCGCCGACTTCCTGCGCAAGCAGCCGGAAGTCGTGTTCACGCATCTGTCGGTCGGCGGCGGCGGCATGGGCGGCGGTGGCGTGAACAACGGCAACGTGTATGTGCGCCTCCTTCCGAAGCGCCAGCGTCGCAGTCTCTTCGCCGATTCAGCAGGACCTGCGCGCGAAGCTGCGCTACGCTGCCCGAACGTCCGACCGACGATTCAGGGCCAGATGAGCATCTTCGGCGGCCGCGGGCAGCCGATTCAGAATCAACGTGCAGGGGCCGGAGGTATCACGCCTCAAGATTGCCGCGGCGAACGTCCTCGAGGCCGTGCGCAATGTACCCGGCGTGGCCGAGCCCAACTCGAGCGACGAGGGCCTGATTCCGCAGCTCGACGTGCGAGTGGACCGCCAGGAAGCGTGGCGCGCGGGACTGAACATTCAGTCGATCGGCGCGACGCTGTCACCGCTGTTTGCCGGACAGCGCGCCACACGTTGGGAAGATCCGCAGGGCTACGAGCACGACGTCATGGTGATGTACCCCGACTCGATGCGAACCTCGGCCGCCGACGTCGCGAACATCGTCATCCCGAGCACGAACTTCGCGCCCGGCTCGTCGGCGCCGATGATTCCGCTTTCACAGGTCGCCGAGATTCATGCGGGTGTTGGTCCGCAGCAGATCGATCGCCGCAACCTGGAGCAGCAGGTGTCGATCAACAGCGGCGTGTTGCCGGGCTGCCGATGGGTGACGTGGCGAACGACGTGAAGAAGGCGATCAACGCCGTGGGCCTTCCGCCGGGCTACCACTTCGTGTTCGGCGGCGACGTGCAGAATCTCGACGAGACCAAGGGCTACGTCCTCGAGGCGCTGCTGCTCGCCGTCGTGTTCATCTACCTGATCCTCGCGTCGCTGTTCGGTTCATTCCTCCAGCCGCTCGCGATCATGATCGCGCTGCCGCTGAGCTTCATCGGTGTGGCGCTGGCGCTGCTCGTCACGAAAGGCACGATCAGCGTGATGGCGATGATTGGAATCATCATGCTGATGGGACTCGTCACGAAGAACGGTATTCTGCTGATCGATTTCGCCAATCAACAGCGCGAAGCCGGCGCGTCGCGGACAGACGCATTGCTCACGGCGGCGCGCATTCGTCTCGCGCCCGATCATCATGACGACCGTCGCGATGATCTTCGGCATGATTCCGCTGGCGCTGGCGATCGGCGAAGGCGCCGAGCAGCGAGCCCGATGGCCCACGCGGTGATCGGTGGCTTGATCACGTCGACGATCCTCACGCTCTTCGTCGTGCCGGTCGTCTACACGCTGCTCGATGACCTGGCCGCGGTGAGTCATGCGCCGAATTCGCGCAGGAGCGGCCGCCGGTCATGGCGTTCCGCTGCCGGGGCCGGTAGCCGGCGACTGATCGCCGACGTACAGCTCGCGGACCAGATTTCGCTCTAGGAAACCAGGATTCCCTAGAGCGGACGACAATCATTTGCAAACGAAGTGGTTTGATCGGACGAAACGGTTTGTCGCGAACCGACTAAGCACCGAGACCTACATCGGCCTGCATTTGACGGTGACATTCATCGTCGCCGTCGCCGCAATTTGGCTGTGCAGCGCGCTGCTCGAGGCGGTGCTCGACAATGCGACGATCGTGCACTGGGACGTTGCCGCCGCTGAATGGATGCACGCCCATGTGAGGTCGACTGGCATCGCGGTGTCGCTCCGGATCTCGGAGATCGGATCGCCAACGACCATGGGCGTGATCGCCTGCATTGGCGGGAGTCGAGCCGCTGAGACGTCGTAGCAAGACGCTGCTCTTCGCGTGGATCGCGGCATTTGCCGGCGGCGGCATGCTCGAGAAAATTCTCAAGATACTCGTTCATCGCACGCGGCCCATATTCAACACATCGGCCCCCGCCGAGCAATCGCTCAGCTTTCCGTCCGGGCACTCGATGATGTGCCTCATCGGGGTGGGAATGCTCGTGTATGCGTTGACGATCCACGGCCACGTCGGTGGAATTCGACGTTCGATACTCATCGGGTTGGGGACGTCGTTCGTGCTGCTCGTGGGGATTAGTCGCGTGTACCTCGGCGCTCACTTTCCGAGTGATGTCGTGGGTGGATTCGCCGCCGGCGCCGGCTGGTTGGCGATCTGCGTTGGCGTGCGCGGCATCGTGAAGCACCGTCGTCATCGACGGTCGCCGGCGGAGTCACCAAGGGGCGGACCAAGCCACGCGATTCACGCGGGCGCCGAGTCATCCTGAGGAGCGGAGCATGGCGCATTCGGTCGCCGATCGCTTCGCTCCGGCTTCCCAGGATGACGCACAAGGGCCGCGTCGGGCCTTCCTGTCACCGGAATGACAGGTCGGCATCATAGCTTCCTCCGTTCAGCATTGACAATTTGGTCTCGGAGGATTGAATGAAATTCGCATTGTTCGCGGGAGTCGCGGCGATCGGCGTCGTTGGATCGGTCAGTCAGGCGCAGGGTTCGTACGAAGAAGGAATTGCCGGATTCGGCTGACGAAGGTCGCAAAGGTCATGGAGAGCGTCGCGGCCGTCGCCGCGCAGGCTCGCGTGCCGAAGGGAAAGATCGAGGGCGTCGAGCTGGAACGCGAAAACGGAAAGCTCATGTACTCTACGACATCAAGACGGCGGGAAAGAGTGGCATCGATGAAGTGCACGTCGACGCAATGACCGGCAAGGTCATCGGATTCGTGCACGAATCACCGTCCACCGAGAAGAAGGAAGCCGCCGAGGACGCGAAGGCGGCCAAGGCTGCGAAGAAGAAACCCTAACGCGACGACATGCGCGTATTACTCGTTGAGGATGATTCCGAGCTGGCTGGGGTGATCGAGCACGGGCTCACCGAGCACGCGATGGATGTCGTGCGCGAAGCGACGTTTTCCGCCGGGCAGTCTCGCGCGACGCTGGGTACGTTCGACATCATCATCCTCGACGTGATGCTGCCAGGCGGCAGCGGGTTTGATCTCTGTAGAGCGCTCAGGAAGCGGGGCGTTGGCGCGCCGGTGTTGATGCTGACGGCGCGCGATGCGGTCGATGATCGCGTGCAGGGGCTGGACGCCGGCGCCGACGATTATCTCAGCAAGCCGTTTGCGTTTCGCGAGCTCGTCGCGCGGCTGCATGCGCTGGCGCGACGACGTCCGACGCCGCTGCCAGAGGTCGCGACGGTCGCCGACCTCGAGGTGGATCTGCGCGCGCACCGCGTGCGACGCGCCGGGCGAGAGATCGAGCTGACCGGCGAAGGAGTTCGCGCTGTTGGAATTCTTCGTTCGGCATGCCGAGCAGGTCGTGGACCGCGCCGCGATCACCGCCCACGTGGGACGAGAATCACGATCCGTTCACGAACGTGCTCGAGGTCCTGGTCCGCCGGCTCCGGCGAAAAATCGACGACGGATTCGACGTCAAGCTGATTCACTACGCTGCGCGGCGCCGGCTATCGGCTCGGACCATGAGCCGCGCCGTCGCGCGACGCACGTCCCTATCGAGTCGCTCGGCCGGCTTCGACTGCGTCTCACGGCGTGGTACGTCGCAACGTTCTTCGCCATTCTCGCGCTGTTGAGCATCGGAATGTTCGCGACGATCACCCGGCGCTTCGATGCGGACCTCGATGAATCGTTGCGCGTGGCCACACGCGAGTTGACTCGCGTCGCGCGCCTGCGCGACACGACGCGCGCCGGCGCTGCATCACCCCTGTTCGATCCGCGCGTCGATGCCAGAATTCCCGAGCGCGACCTGTACATCGCCGACACGCTCGGCATGTCGAATGGCGTCGCACTCGATACCTGGTTGCGCGACCTGGCGCGCGATGCGTCGCGTCGTGCACTCGGCGAACGCGGTTCATCGCGGCGGCGGCGAACGACTCCTTCGCGCGCACGCCGACGGTTTCGCAGTCTCCCAGCGGGCGAACGCTCGTTGCCATCGCCGTCGCCGACGAAATCGAGTTGGAGGATCGCTACGCGTCGCTGATCGCGGCATTCAGCGCGGCGGCGCTTGCGGCGGTCGTCCTGGTCGCCGTCGGCGGCTGGCTGCTGGCTCGCAAGTCCACGCAGCCGGTGGAGGAAGCCGTGGCGCACATGCGGCGCTTCATGGCCGATCGCGGCGCACGAGCTTCGAACACCGCTCGGCCAGTCGTGCGAGCCCGCGCCGAGGTGGCGTTGCAACGCTCGCGCGAGCCGCAAGAGTATACCGGACGTGCGCCCGCGGAATCGAACGGAGACGACGCGCCTCGGCCGATCTGGTTGAGGACCTGTTGATTCTCGCGCGCGCCGACGCCGGCGAGCGTCCGATCGAGCGACAGCGCGTTTTTCTCGACGACGTCGCAGCTCGACGCCGCGGAAGCCGCGCGGGCGATCGCCGATCGAAGCTCGTGCGCCTGGAGGTCGCGGGACTTCGAGGAGGCGCCGGTGCACGCGGATCCGGCGCTGTTGCGTCAGCTCGTCATGACTCTTCCTCGACAATGCGATCAAGTTCACGCCGCCCTCGCGGCTCGTTCCGCGTGCAGGTGATCAGCGGACCGGCGCGCGTTGGTCTGACCGTGTCCGGATGAGGGAACCGGAATTCAGCCGGAGCAACTGCCGCACTGTCTTTCGAGCGGTTCTATCGCGGCGATCCGTCGCAACGAGGAGCGGCGCGTCAGCGCACGCGGCAGTCTCGATGGCGCCGGTCTTGGCCTGTCGATTGCTCAATGGATCGTGAACGAGCATGATGGAACGATCTCGATCGAGTCACAGCCTGGACAAGGCACCAAGGTTCCGGTTCAGTTCCCGACAATGGGAAGCGCTCCAACTGTCATCGTCCTGACAGGTTGGCATCGCTAGGCTGCAACCAGTTACACACCCATCCGGTCGAGGTTCATGCACGTCCGTCTCGTCCTGTTCGTCGGCAGGCGCGGTGCATGCCGCGCCCGTCACTGCACAAACCAACGCGGCTCATCTCGCAGTGATGCCGTGCAGGCGGCGATCGAGCGCGGCGCGTCTGGCATCGGTGCGCGCGCCGACACTGCGGTCGCGAACGCCGGATTGATCTCAGCGCGGGCGCGGCCGAACCCCAGCACTTGGCGGTCGGGCCGGCTAGCAAGTCGGTGCCGAACTTACCGCGACTCGCCGCCGACATTCCCGATCGATTCTCCGCTGGCTGCGGCAGAGATGCGCGTGCGCGCCGCGTGAGTTCGGGCTGCGTGCCGGCGCAACTGCGATGATCAGCTGGCGCGGGCGACTCGTCGCGTTGGACGCTGATGCCATCGACGTACATCGCGTGCCATCGCGGCCCGCGATCGCGGTCTGCGCTGTCGCGACGCAACGCGCCTCGACGCGGACTGCCTGCTACGTCATGGTGTTATTCGCCGCCGCGACGCCGGCGACGCTTGAAGCGGACCTAGATCGCCGAGCTCGCGCGTGTCAGCGTCGGCTCGCGAGGGGAACACGTTGCTGCCGGACAAAGATTCGCCTGACAGCGATCTCCGCGCTGCTCGACCTTCCAGGCGACGCTGGGCATGTCGGGCGGACGTTAGACTGGAGATCCAGGCGACGGATTCGCTCGTCACGCCCCGCCTGACGCCGGTACCCGGGCCGCACGCTCGGCGAGGCGGCGGCTGGGCTGCTGCGCTGAGTCGGCGACGCCTCAACGCCAAGACTCCCCAGCAACTGAGTCGTTCTGGTCGTCGCCAAGCGGTGGCATGGTGGACTCGACGAGGCGGATCCTGACTTCGACGGGGACCGCTTGCCGTCGTTCGGCATCGGCATCGGTCTCCCGCTGTCTCGATCGCAAATTTCGTGGCCCAGGATCGCGCAGGCTGAGGCCGAGCGGGATCGGCGGTGCAACGCCGAAGCTGACGCTGGCGCGGTGTGGAAGCGCGAAACCAGATCGCGCATGCGCTGCGCGCAGCGGGAGAAGCGCGCTCGCCCGGGTCGCGCGCGAGCCAGTCTGGTCAGTGACGAGCGCTACTCGAGCGTCGCGGGCGATGTCGCTCGCGGCGCACCGCGAGGGAGCTTCGTCCTGTCCCAACGTGCTCGAGGCGTGCAGCGCACTGCGCGTGACGTGCTGGCGCAGTACATCGACGATCTGGCGAACGCCTGGACTGCGACCGCTGAGCTCGCGCGTCCTCGCGATAGTTCCGTCGTCGAACCCCCAACCATGGGACGACGAGTCTTCATGACCACAGCGATCACACGCGCGACGTTCACCGGCCTTGGCTCTCTGCCTTCTTCGGGTGCAGTAAGGAGGAGGGAGCGGCCGAGGCGCCAGTGCACGCGACTGTCGCCGCGGCCACGGTGACCGGGTGAGGCCGCAGGCCTTCACAGAGACGCTCGGCGCGAGCAGAGCGCGTGGTTTCACGCGCCGGACACGCGGCTACGTTGGCGCGCCGGCGGCTAGTCGGGTCGCGAACATTCTCGTGACGAGTGGCCAATCCGTTCGGCGTCGGCCAGACGCTCGTTGAGTTGGACCAGGCGCCATTTCAGGCCGCGCTGCAAAGCGCCAACGCGGCGCTCGCCGTGGCCGAGCGCGCAAACGAGCGACAGCAGCGTCTCGCGCAGGAGGGTATCGTTCCGCGGAAAGATGCCGAGGCCGCTGCGGCCGAAGTCGCGCGTGCTCGCGCCGAGCGCGGTTGCGGCGAAGCGCATCGAGCAGCTGTCGATTCTCGGATCGCCAATCAACGGCGTCGTGACGCGGATGTCCGCCACGCTCGGCGCGTCGGTCGATCCGGCGCGGCTTCGATCGTCGAGATTTCCGGATCCCACGGCGCTCGATCTGTTGCTGAGCGTAGACACCGACGGACGCCGCACGCGTGCGCTCCGGGCGCGAAAGTCACGGTCAGCGCGGGTCAATCGGAGACCGGTGAGCCTCTTGGCATCGGTTCGCGTACTCGATGTCGCCGGGACGGTCGATACGATGACGCGCAGTGTCGCCGTCCGCGTGGAGGCCCGACGACGCGCCGCCGACCGACGAATCAGCAGGACTGTCTTCGGCGCGATCGCCGTCGGTGCGAGCAATACGCAAACTGGTCGGGC
>ERZ1370068.1327-contig-11217_pt1 | contig 27354 bp, 50 predicted proteins | sample MGYA00561227_ERZ1370068 | MGnify/ENA primary metagenome ERZ1370068 (study PRJEB38410, sample SAMEA6850437) | metagenome | study: Metagenomic assessment of the ecological functions of the soil: analysis of the soil microbiota associated with the...
ATTGTACTTCGTTCAGTTACGTATTGCTTTCCTGCCGTCCGCGGCGTCGGCAATCTGGAGCATCGCCTCCTTTGTCTCGCGATTACGTCGCACAAACGCGATCTTCGCGCCGTCAGGTGAGAAGCTAAAGCCGCCGTCGATATTTGTGGTTAGCTCAGTCGGGACCCCGCCTAACATCGGCATTCGTAATAATTTGGTTTGCTTCTGCCGGCGATCGCGGGCCGTAGCATAAATGTTCTGTCCGTCCGGAGAAAAAGCCAGCGTGTAATACGAAACATCGGGTTCGTCGCTAATCATCACGCTGCTGTTTGCGTCCACCTGTCCCAGCCACAGTGAGTCCTTGCCATTAATTCTTTGGCGATAGACGACCGATTTGCCGTCGGGTGAAATTGCCACGCGGAAAGGCACCCCACCCTGCGTTACGAAGCGATGCGACGACACCTTCGTCCAACGGAGTGGCGCCGCAGACGCTGCGGTGCAGCGCGCGCATCCACAAACTCACGCCGGCGATTGCCAGCACCAGTCCGCACATTCCCAGAAGCAACACCGGATGAGAAGTTATTCGGTGCAGCGCCTCAGCGATCTGAGTTACGGACGGGAAGACAGCCATTCGTGACTCAGTCTCTTCCTGTTCGACGGTGACCCGGGCGAAGGTCTCGCGCTCGATCATCAACGCTTCATCGGCGAATTGACGCACCTCACCGTTAAATCGATAGCCGCGTCCGGAAATTGTCGTGATGTAACGGGGGTTGCTGGCGCGCTCACCAAGCGCTCGCCGGATCGCCGACATGTTAACGGTGAGGTTCGATTCTTCGACAATTTGATCCGGCCAGACCAGCTGAAGACAGCTCGTCCTTGAGTAAGCAAACGACCACGATTGCGAATCAGAACCAGCAACATCTCGAACGCTTTGCCGTGCAGCGGCATGACCTGGCCCCGCCGCCAGAGCTTCCGCTGTTCAGGATCGAGTTGAAATTCGTCGAATTCGTAGATGAGCCGGCTGTGGACGGCCATGATCGTCCTGTGTCGAAAACCGCGCCTGCGTCAGCGGGCGCGCAAGCCGTTTGTGTCAGAACCGCGAGCGGTAGCGACCGGATCTGGATTCGAGTTTAGCGGCGATCCGGTCGCTAACCTCGGTTCTGAGACTTTTCGGAAAATTCCTCGCTGTACTTAAAGATTTTCCCGAACCTCTACGCAGATAATCCGCGCCATTCAAATGCTGATATTCAGAACTTTTCCGGGGATATTGAGGACGCGCGAATTTTAGCAGAACCAACAGCGGCAACCCAGAATCTTGAACGGCAGGCATGCGGCGCAAGAAAAAACAACAATCGTCACCTACGAAGTCCCGGGAACGAACGACCATCCGGCGCGCGGAGCCAAAGGTCGTTGCCTGGTGTGATCAGTGTCGTGCGGAGGTGCTGATGATTACTCCCAACGAAGCGGCACGTGGTCGCCGCACCGATGCGCGCGCAATTTTCAGAGGCGTTGGAAGCAGGCGAGATTCATTTTCTTGATGGTGAAGGAGCGTGCGCTGCTGGTGTGCAGCAAGTCCCTCAATCGTTGACTAGAGGAGGCAGGCTACAGAATGAGGCCGGGATGGACCTCAAGAACAATCGACAAATGCAAGGCAAAGGGAAATGTACGGTACGGAAAATACTTCGCGGTTAGCTCTGGTGCTGGCTCTTCTCTCTGGGTCGGCGCGCTGCTATGGCGTGCAATCTCTCCAACCGGACAATGAGCCACGACGGCATGTTCGATGGCGCTGCCATGACGCGGCCGGCGCGGCGCGCTCAAGCAAAGTTGGGCGGTCCGTTCAAGGTCCTGAACGTAGAGATCAAGCACGATTCAGTGAAGCTGCGCGTCCAGGACCCGAAAGCAGCCGGCGAACGTCGACGAGTATCAGTATTGGGCCACATCTCAGTCGCTTAGCGGCCCGCGCCCGGTGGAGCTGAGTTCCCTCGATAACAATCTGGACAACACGCTTTTTGATTTCGACTCAGTCAACTGGGACGCGACTGAGTCGCTGGCGCGACGGCTATCGAACGGACTCAGATCGATGGCGGCAAAATTGACAAGATTCGTTGTCGAGCGCAACCTCGCCATCGGCGACACGGTTACCAAATCGGGCCATGTGCAATGGACCATCGACGTCAGCAACTCCGCGCGAGCACGCCACTGCATACGCCGACCCGCAAGGAACGATTGTGCGTCTTGATTTGTCGCACACGTCGCGGGCCGCAAAATTCACTTTGTTTTCGGCCGAGGCGCTGCGTGAAGCCGTCTCTGCAAATCGACGCCTTCTGCGGCGGTCATGCGGAAGTGATGAACATTGAGATCGCTGACAAATGGTTAAGGTTCAAGGCGCCAGATCCAAAGACCGGCGAGAGATAAGTCGTTACACACTACGACATCAGTGGCATAAAGGAATGACGTGATTATCGGACTTGTCAGGTCCGGATATCGAACGTCAAGCGGCTCCTGCAAAACCACAAGATCGAGGAGATTCTCTTCGACCTCGACGCGCATCAAACTCGAACAAGCACCCGAGATTGGCCGGAGAGCCTGTGCAACGGCTTGGACTCGAGAGTTCTCTTCCCTCCTACATAAGAGTAAAGCGAGAGGAGTTGAGCGAAAGCACGAAGCTGACCACCTATTGGCAGGTCGACTGCCGGATGGGGCGAAAGTGGGGAACAGTCAACTACGACGTGGATGGAAAAGAATTAGGAGTGCAAATCGAGTAAGCCTGATTCTCCGTGTCGTTTTCCTCAGCAGTTAATCGCGGTGGTGGGATATGACGCACAGAAAAAAGCGTGGTCTTAAGAAGGCAAGGGGGTTGTTATGAATGCAGGAACTAAGCGCACACAAAACTTCATCGATGTTTTCTCGTTGTCGACTGTAATTCTGCCGCGGGCGATTCGGCCGCAATTGGAGCCAAATGCTTTGGCGGCGGCGAAGACATTCACCGTAAACGTCATTGGCGATGGTGTCGACGCGAACCCGGGCGACGGTCTCTGCTTGACGAGCGGGAACACCTGCACTTTGCGCGCGGCGATTCAGGAGGCGAACGCCAACGCCGGCAAAGACACGATCAACTTCAACATTCCCGGCACAGTGACACGATCAGCCCGGATACGCCACTGCCAACCATTAGCGAAGCAGCCACAATTGATGGCTACAGCCAGCCCGGTTCGAGCCCGAACACGCTTGCAAATGGGGACAATGCCGTTCTCTTTGATCGAGCTAAGCGGCGTCGACATCCCCTCCGGGACTTTTACTTCCGGCCTAAACGCATCAAGTAGCGGCGGCGTGACTACAGATCCAGGGACTGGTAATAAACCGATTCGTCCACGGCATTTCAACGGATCCCGGCTCTCGTCAAATTATTCAGGGAAACTTTATCGGTACGGATTCCACCGGTCATATCGCACTCCCGAATACAGAGGATGGAATTCAACTGGTGAGCCGATACCACCGTTGGAGGTACCACTCCGCAACTCGCAACCTCATCTCCAGGAAATGGACGCGACGGCATAGTAGATATAGGTGTTTCTAACCAGATTCAAGGCAATTTCATCGGTACAGATGTCACCGGTACTGTCACTTTGGGCAATGCGCGCGAGGGTGTGAACCAACTTACCCCTGCCGGGACAGAAGCATTGCTGGCGGGACAATTCCTGAAGCGCGCAATGTCATTTCCGGCAATCGCTGGAGACGGCATTTCGCTCACAGGTGCGAACAATGCAGTTCAGGGAATCTGATTTGGAACGGACGTGACCGGCTCGCTGGACCCTCGGCAATGGGGAAGCCGGCGTTGTGTTGCTGGCCGATGTCACAGTCCGCTAACACAATCAGCGGCAATTTGATCTCAGGCAATCCTGGCGGAGTAGAAATCTTCTTCGGAAGTGGTAACAAGATCCAGTCAAAACCTCATTGGTACGGATATAACCGGCCACAGAATCCCTGGGGAGACGGTTTGCGTATGCACATTGTTAAGACGGACAACAATCTAATTGGGAGAGGCCCACTCGGCTTCCGGCAATTACGATTGCCTTCAACGGCATTGGAATATTGATCGACAGCCAGCCTGCTGTCGGTAACGCGGTCCTGAGCAATTCGATCTTTTCGAACACGGGGATCGGCATCGATCCGCTCCCCTGGGACTGACGCCGAATGACATCGGCGACACGGACACTGGGGTCAATAACCTGCAAAACTTTCCGGTTATCAGCTCCGCGATCACTAACGGTTCGAGCACGACCGTCACCGGCGCGATGGATAGCACACCTAACACCGGGATCACGATTCAGTTCTTTGCGCAACCCCAGTTGCGATCCGTCAGGCAACGGCGAAGGCCAAACTTTCGTCGGCTCGATCAATCAGACCACCGGAGCCGATGGGCATTTCATGTTCTCAGCCACGATGATGAGCAATGTTGCCGCCGGACAGTTTATTACGGCGACCGCAACCGATTCCGGCAACAACACCTCGGAGTTCTCAGCGTGCGTGCAGGTTACGGGAGCGTCTCCCACGCACCAACGCCGACACCAACTCGCGACCCACTGCCGACTCCGACTCCGACTCCGACGCCTACTCCAACGCCACTGGTAAGCACGCTGCAGTTCAGCCAACCATTCTTCAGCACCTTTGAAGACTGCGCGGGTGTGACCATCATCGTGACGCGCTTTGGAGATACTTCAAATACAGCCACCGTCGATTACGCGACGCAATCGGGATCAGCGAGCGACCGCTCTGATTTCAATGCGGCGGCGGGAACGCTTCGCTTTGCCGCCGGCGAAACCGCGAAGTCATTCGACGTGCTGATTACCGAAGATTCATTTACGGAAGGGACCGAGTCATTCACCGTCGCTTTGTCGAATCCTGCGGGCGGAACGCTGGGCTTGCCGGCGAGCGTTTCGGTGCAAATCTTCGACGATGCTCCTGAGTCAACCACCAATCCGATTGATGCCGCGGATGATTTCGTCTGCCAGCATTATCACGACTTTCTCAACCGCGAAGAGGATTCATTCTCGGCGCCGCGTTCTGGACCAATGAAATTACCGGTTGCAGCAACAATGCCGGCCTGCCTTCAGCAGAAACGCGTCAACACCTCGGGCGCATTCTTTCTTTCAATCGAGTTTCAGGAAACTGGCGGCTTTGCTATCCGCGTGCAGCGTGCGGCCTTCGGCAGAAAGTCAGTCGATGCCGCCACGCGCGATCAGTTACGCGCAGTTCATCCGTGATGCGCGATTTGTCGGCTGAAGGTGTGGTCGTCGGCCAAACTGGTTGGGACGCCAAGCTTGAAACCAATAAGCAGGCCTATGTTAATCAACTGGTGCGCATCCGCGCCCTTCACCGACTGCGTACGGAGCCGGGCCTCACCGCCGATCAGTTTGTAGATGCGTTGTTCGCTAGGGCGGGCGTGACGGCGACTTCTCTCAGAACGGCAAGCAGCAATTGATGCATTTGCCGGTGGAGGACAAACCGAGTCGCGCCGCTGCTCTGCGATCGGTTTCTGATTCCACTTCCTGCGCGCAGCCGAGTTCAGGCCATCGTTTGTCCTGTTGCGAGTACTTCGGTTATTTGCGGCGCAACCCAACCGATGCGCCGGACAATAACGACAACGGCTACCAATTCTGGCTGACAAAACTCGAATGCCTTCAACGGTGATTTTGCCCAGGCCGAAATGGTCAGGGCGTTCATCACTTCGCTGGAATACCGCGGCCGGTTTGGGTCCGCCATAAACGGCGTCAGAAGCCCGAACCGTCAGGGCAAATGGCTCTGCCACTCCTGATGCGCGGCAAGTCTCCGACTTGCCGGCTGCTGGCCCTACGGCTGGCGGTCTATGACCGCCTCCAACATCTATCTAAGATTCTTGCTAAGGCGGGTCGGAGACCCGAAGAAAATAGTGAAGCAGCTTCACGGCAAGTCGGAGACTTGCCGCGCATCGGAGTGGCAAAGCCATCGCTCGAGATCCTGATTGCAGCTAAACGGGTTTCTCAAGTTGATTGAAGAGCGCCGGTGATATCGAAAGGCTTGCCACGCATCAGCGCGGCAGAGCCATAGCTCAGATCCCAATGGAAATCTAAAAGTCGGTGTATATTTCCCTCGAAATGATTCGACGCCGGAAATTTCATCGCGCGGTTTTTGTCAGCGGCGGGACTCTACAACATCGCGTTGGGGTCTCTACTCAGTCTACGATCCGCAATGGCTGTTTCGATTTTCCGGCTTGCCGCCGCTGAATCATCCTCGGCCATCTTCGCATGTCTCGCGATGGTCGTGGGACTGTACGGAATCATTTATTTCGAAGTAGCCCGGGTCCCTGAGCGAGGCTGGTTGCTCGCCGCTGTGGGATTGATCGGTAAATTGCTTGGCCCGATCGGCCTGGCGAGATTGATCTGGACTGGCGCGTGGCCAATATCAACAATCGTCCTGTGTCTCACGAACGATCTGATCTGGTGGATTCCGTTCGGGCTATATCTTTACGATGCGTGGCCGTTTCGGGCCAACGTGTCAGAAGCCCGACCGTGAGGGAGGGCCACGCCACTACTCAATCACTCTAGTTGACGATGGGCTTCTAACGCGTCGTTGCGCGGAGCGAGGACTTCCTTGTCAATCCCGTGGGGCGAGCTAACTCAACCGGCCCTCCCTCACGGTCGGGCTTCTGACACAAACCTCGTTAAGGCGCCTGGTAAATCAACACGTGCTTGCGCTTGGCCTGACCGAACAGGAAACCGCCGAGCGCGCCAAAGCCCGCGCCCATCGCTACGCCGACGACCGTGTAGACATAGCCGTCATCCGAGGCCGACCGATGCCTTCGCGACGCCGATGCCGGCTCCGCCGCAGCAGTACCAATCGCCTGCGCCGATTAATGCGTACTTCCCTTTCTCAGCCTTCCTCTCCAGACGCTCGATCTGCGCGATCGCGTCCTTCGCAAACGATTCACCTTTGCCTTTCTGGTGATCGTCAATTCATTGTCAGTGGCGCTCAGAAACTCGCCGCGAACTTTCTTGCCGGTTTTGAGCTTGAATGGAAATGTCCGCATCGGCCGGTAAAGACTGCACGGCCGTCCAATCTCCGCGCGCCTGCTGCGCAAAAGCCGTCGGGCCGACCGTCACCAACACGAGCGTGACCGCCAGCGCACACGATATCAACGATGTCATTCTTCGCATATGTTCCACGTCCTGAATCTGAAGGCGTTCGTATTACGTCCGAACCTGTCAGGGCAAATCAAAGGCCTCAAGGCTGATCTGGCTTAATTGGCTCGCAACGGCAGTCGACAGCCGCAACAAATTGCCGACACCTGGCGTACACTCGACAACGGCCGCGTAACTTTCGCTTGCGGCTCAGGCGCTCTCTCCGATTTATTGAATCCAGGTTCAGAGGAAACAACTCATCTTGAAAAATCCCCTGACTGCGACTCTTCAAGTCGATCTCAATTTCGATTCTTATCATTGTCGGCAGTTCCTTCGCCCAGGCGGCTTCGGCCCGCGAGCGAGATTGGCAGCCGCAGCGAACGTGGGTGTACGTGGTCGGCTTGCTCAAGTTCGAGAATCGCGACATGTTCGATTCGTTTCCCCAGACGAACCGGCGCGACGCGCAGCTGGTTGATTACTTTCGCCAGCAGGGTGTGCCGGAATGACCACATCGTTTTTCTGAAGGATGGGCAGGCGACGTCGCGGCCGCGTTCACAGCAGCTTTCCCGCGTTTCTTGGCCAAAGCGCAGCCCGGTGACCTGCTCTTCTTCTATTACACCGGGCACGGTTACAAATCAGACGATGAACGAACGACGTATTTTGCCACCTACGATGCCGGTGAAAAGGTCGAGGGCTGGGCCACGGATTCAATCGTGCGCGATGTGGAAAAGTATTTTCGCGGCTCGCAAGCGTTGTTGACGGCGGACACCTGTTATTCCGGTAGTCTGTCGGCCCAAACCCAGAGACTGGGACGACGAGTCTCGTATGCCAGCCTGACCTCGACTTCGGCCAGCCAGCTATCGACTGAGAATTGGACCTTCACTGAAATGCTGCTCGAAGGCCTGCGCGGAAAATCGTTCGCCGACATTAACGGCGACGGCCAGGTAACCTTGTCCGAACTCGCTGAAGACATCAAAGAAGACATGGCCTTTGCCGAGAATCAGCGATCGACCTTCGTGACGACCGGCAATTTCCCCGGCAACATGTTGCTGGCGCCGGGCGCGCGAAAACTCGATCCCATGATTAGTCAGTCGAGTTGAAGTGCACTCTGACGGCTCCTGGTACAAAGCGCGCGTGATTGATGTTCGCGGCCAGACCTATGAAGTCCATTTCTATGGCTACGAAGATTCAGATAACGAATTCGTGAAGCTTAATCAGATCCGCTATTCGAGGGGATCTGATCTCGCGACGAACCGTCGTGATGAGAATGAATGGGAGACGACTCGGAATCCGCCAGGAGTTTCCCGGGTCGATCAGAGCCGGCGCACCGAAGGTGTCTGGAGCGAATCGGGTGGCCCGCAAAGAATTCGCCGGCCCTTCGGTGAGCAGCGATTCTTCATGGGAGAGCGCGCCGTCACAGAATACCCAGCCGCCTCGCAACGGCCGGCGCCCACAGAACAGCCAGCCCTCATGGAATAATTAACCCGGACTGGAGCGCAAGCGTCCTCGCTTGCAAGTGGCACGGCGTCTCGCTCGTGAATCACGCGCAAGATGCGCGTGCCACAGTCTTCTGAGACAATGTCGCGAACTTTATGCGACCGCGTCTCTTCGCTCAAATCTATCTGCCGGCACTCTTTATTCTGGCCGCACTGCTGGCGTATTCAAGCAACCTCAACAGCTATTTTCTCTCGGACGACTTTGTCCAAATCGGCAAGGTCCTGCACAGAGATTTCTCCGTCGCCTGGGGCCAGGGAGCACGGAGGATTCTTTCGACCGCTCTTTATTCTTAGCTACATCGTTGACAGTCGCATCTGGCATGACCGTCCATTTGGATTTCACCTGACCAACGTCCTGCTCCATGCCCTGAATTCGTTGCTGGTATTTAAGCTCGGCCTGCGGCTCTTTCAAGATTTGAAGCTGCCGGCAAAGTCGCTCAAGGCCGCGACCGGAGCAGCAGCCGTGCTCTTCCTGCGTGCACCCTTCGCATACGGAAGCAGTGACCTGGATTTCCGGGCGAGCCGATCTCCTGGCGACGCTCTTTTGTCTGGCAGCGTTGTGGTCTTACTGCGCTTTCGTAAAGCGCAGCGGCGCATCGCGCTACTGGTCCTGCGCTCCTGGCTTGGAGCCATGGCGCTACTGGCAAAAGAGTCGGCCATCTGTCTGCCATTCCTGATTTTGATCGTTGGGACTCTACTTTTCGCGCGGAAGAAAAGTGCTCGTGGAGTCTTGGCGCGTTTGTGGTGATGCTGATCGCTTTCATTCTGGTGCGAGCCACTTTTCTCGGTTCGATCGTTGGGGGCTACGGGACCGGCCAACATCTGAATTTCGCGCCCGGTTGGATTCGCGACCGCCTGCTCGAGGCCGTGGGCCGTTCACTTCTTCCGCCCGTGCCGGCGACGTGGTCCTGGTTTCTATTTAAGCCGCTTCAGTCTCCGCTTTTCATCCTGATTGCGTTGACGATTCTCGGTGCGCTCGCGGGCGCTATCGCGTTTCGGCGACGGCGCTACGAAGCAGCCGAACGAGAAAGACAGAACCGTTTGCTGCTGGTGCTGGCGGGTCTGTTTCTGTCGGCGCTCCTGCCGGTGATCAATTTGCGTTTGTAGTTTGTACCAGACGCTGGGCGAAAGATTTCTCTATCTGCCGACGGTCTTTTCGCTGTCTGTTGATTGGCTATCTCCTCAATCATTCTGATTCGCAATCACACGGTCTGGCTGGTCTTATTGGATTTGCGCACTGGGCTTTTATAGTTGGCGACTTTATGTCGCGAATCGACTATGGCGCGACGCTGCCCAACTCACCCGCTCGATCAAGGACGGACCTTACTGCCTCGTCGTCACAAACACATTTGACCATTCTTAACGCCCCCGACAACTTGCGCGGCGTGCCCGTTTTTCATAACGGATTGCCTGAAGCCCTGCAATTCTTTCAAACGCAAAAGCCGATCGAGTCAGTCGAGATAAATGCTTTCCAAACACTTCAACTGGCGTCGGATGAGAATTCACTTTCATCCCGCAGATGATACGTTCACCCTTCAGCCCGTTAATCGCCTGGACACCTTCAATCGCGCGTCATCGTCAGAATGCCTTGAATTGCTGAGTCAATCAGCGGACGGCCTGACGTTAAAACGCAAACCATGCCTGACCACGACCGAGGTCTACTTTTTCAGCGGTGGAAAAATGCGGCCGGCATTTCGAGTCACTAATCATCGATTAGCGAACGTCATTGCTACGTAGCTTTTCGATTAGGTGATTGACCGAGTGCAGCAGAGTACGCGCATTTCGTTCCATCCGATCGACGGCATCCCGGTGCAGGGGCGAAAGCGGTGTTTTCCGATCTCGCTCCAGAAATTGACACATGCCAATGATCACATTCAGCGGAGTGCGCAATTCATGGCTTATGCCTTAAGGAATTCGGGTACGGATTGGTCGTGCGTTAAAGCATCGCGGCGGAATCTGCGCCGGCGTTGGTGAGAACTTCAGTTGTGGGTTTCACTATGTCATTCTCAAAGCGCTATTGAACCCATTCAGGGGCCAGGGCTCTTCGAGACCTCCTTGGAAACCTCACAGTTAGTCAATTCATGTGCCCAGCAGAGATACGCTCAAATTTTCTGAGGGACTAGTCCGAAGCTCCCGTCGCGCCAGCCCCTCGCGGCCATTTTTCTGCCGCATAATCGACCGCACGTCGAGCGATTCCAGTACAGGCGAACTCAGAAGCTAGCTGCTTTGAGCTCAAAAGACTTCCAGCGTTTGGTGGGAACGGACTCGTCCGCCAGATAGCGTCTCAGCACCGAGTTCAAAATATCGAAGTCGATTGGCTTCGTAACATATTCGTTGCAGCCGGCGGCCAGCGCCTCGGCTCGAGTTTGGGGCGAATCGTGGGCTGATACCGCGACAATCGGCACCTTGCTCAGGACTCGCTTCTTGCGAATCTCTCGGGTTGCCGACAAACCATCAAGTTTCGGCAGACTCAGGTCCATCAGGATCAGCGCGGGTCGCTTTTCCAGAGCAATCTTCACGGCCTGCTTCGCCGTCGCTGGCCTCCAGGACCAGGTACCCGGCCATCTCGAGCAAGCGCCTCATCATGAAAGCGGCTGTCCTCAAAGTCTTCGACCACCAGAAAAACTTTCTTTTCGCTCTTCATAATTTGGGTCCAACCAGTATAGGCGAAGGACGCATCACTAGCATACGCCACAAGTCTTTTGTTATTATGCCGCATCGAAACGCGACACAGAAAGGTGAAATAATCGGGTCAATTTCGTACAGCTCTTCCTCTAGATTTGCAAACTGTCGAGATGCAATCCGCAACAGCAAGAGATCATGGGCGCAACCGCCGCAGAAGAAGTAGGACACGCTACGCTGCAAATCGTCCACGATCTCAAGAACCAGCTAAACGGACTCAAATTGTACGCCACGTTTCTGCGAAAACGGCTTGAACAGAAAGATAAATCGTCCGAGGAACAGGAAATAGTGGCGAAGCTGATTGCGGGCTTGGACAACGCCGCGCGGGAAATGACGAGCGCTGGTTCGGTTCGCGCGGACCCCTGGAATTGCGGCAACGACCGCAGACGTGGACCTGCGGAAAATCATCATGAGCGTGGCTGAAGTGCCCAACGCGAGATAGCGGCGGACTGGAACTGCCGTCAATCGCGTATGCATATCGAGGACGCTGCGATGCTCGGAGACTTCGACGACGTCCTCTTTTGGTCGAGGCCTTCAATGCGATCACCGCCGAGGTGCGTAACAGCGTTTCGACCAAAGCCGGAAACACCATCTCGCTGCATGTGCATCGCGAAGCGCGATCAGGCTGTCTGCGAATGGCGTGGGTGAAAGCTCAAATCACGCTCATCAAGCGATAAATAATGCCAATGGCTGTGGAACGATTCACACTGCCCTGGCCGCAAAAATAATTGAGGCCCACGGCGGGCGCGTTAATGCGAACCGAGAACGAAATTCGCGCGTGGCTGCCCTTAACAAATCCAATCTAGTATATCGAATCATGACAAAATCCAAGTCTCACGACGAAAGAATCCTGGTAGTTGACGACGAGCCCATGATGAGCGACTCGTTGCGACGACACTTGATGGATGAAGGTTACGCAGTTGATACCGCCGCGAGCGGCGCCGAAGCGATCGATCTGTTTGATGGCGGCGCCCACCATCTGGTGATTTGCGATCTGCAACTGCCGGACATGGACGGCCTGACTCTGCTGCGTCACATGAAAGATGCCAAACCGAACACTGAAGTAATCGTGGTCACCGGTTACGGCTCAGTGCAGACAGCGGTCGAAGCGACCAAGGCCGGCGCGTTCTATTTCGTCGAAAAGCCTTTTGACTTCGAAGAGTTGTTGCCGCTGGCCGAAAAGGCGCTCGAGCGCCGCGAGCTGATGGCCGAAACCGAGAGCATGCGACGACAGCTGTCCACTCGCGCCGAATACTTCAACATCATCGGCTCGTCAAAACCGATGCAGACGATCTATGAGACGATCGAATCGGTAGCGAAATCCGACGCCAACGTTTTGATCGTCGGCGAGTCAGGCACCGGCAAAGAGCTGATCGCCAATGCGATTCACTATAATTCGCTGCGCGCCAAGAAGCCCTTCATCAAGGTAAACTGCGCGGCGCTGCCCAAAGAGCTGATCGAGTCGGAATTGTTCGGTCACGCCAAAGGCGCCTTCACCGGCGCGCACGCGGACAAGGAAGGTCTGGTGCAACATGCTGCCGGCGGTTCGCTCATGCTGGACGAAATCGCCGAGATGCCGATTGAGCTGCAGCCGAAACTGCTGCGCGGTTTTGCAGGACCGGACTTGCCGCAAAATCGGATCCGAGAAAAGCTATCCGGTTGATTTTCGCCTGATCACTTCGACCAATCGCATGCCCGCCGATGCTATTCGCGACGGCTTGCTGCGCGACGATCTCTTTCTATCGCATCTCGACAATTACGATTCATGTGCCGCCCTTGCGCGAGCGCATGGAGGATATTCAGTTACTCACCGACCACTTCCTCAAGTTGTACGCCGACAAATACGACCGTTCCATCGCCGGAGTCTCACAGTCGGCCTATCAGCGCTTGTTTTCGCATCCCTGGCCGGGCAACGTCCGCGAGCTGCAAAACGTGATCGAGCGGGCGATCTTGCTCGCCAAAAGCGAACAGATCGAACCGGTTGATTTGCCTTTCGACAACGGCAGCGCCGGCGCTGCGGCTCCGGCTTTGGCCTGGGACGTGCCGCCCAACATGACGCTGGAAGATATCGAGAAATTCGTCATTGAGCGCACTCTGCAACGCACCGGCGGCAACAAACAGAAGGCCGCGAACCTGCTGGGGATTTACCGGCCGCGCCTGTACAGCAAAATCAAGAAGTACAAGATCGGTCCCGAATCGGTCAGCGCGAACTTAGCGCGAACTAGAAGCAAGATTCCAGGTTGCAAATTCCAGACTAGCGAGGAACCCGACTGTGCCGCCTATTCCCAGAAGATCGTCGCCAATCCCCGAGGCTGAACGCCAACCTCCAGGTACGACTGGAATTCAGCGTGCTGTTGCGCGAAGCCGGCGTGGATCAAAGCACGGGGTGCAGCACTTGCGCGCCTGCGCCGGCCATACAGTGAATATCAGCCAGCACGGACTGGCCGTGATGCTGCACGCGCAGAATATCGACGAGCAGTATCTTCTCGGAGGCGAAGGCTCGATGGCGATCGAACTGGATTTGCCCAACGGCCTGTCGATCGAGATCCATGCCACGCCGGTGCGTTATGAAAAGCTGGATGAAGGTTATCTGATCGGCGCGCGCATCAGCGAAATGAGCGGCACGCAATCGGGAAATGTTTGAAGAATATCTGAGAGAGATCGCCGGTGAGTGATCCGCAGATTTCACAGATTTAAGAAAAGTAAGTCACAAACAGGCACAAAGAACACAAAGGAATTCAGCATTCCACTTTGTGCTTTTTGTGCCTTTTGTTGCTGCTATTTCATCTGTGAAATCTGCGTAATCTGCGGATTCTTATCTAGTCTACCTGATAGGTAGCCACGCTCGTCGGCGTCTCGAAACATCTCACCTTATAAATCTGCACCCGCTCGTCATTGATCTTGGCGGCCAGCCGCTGCAGCACAAATCTCGCGACGTTCTCAGCCGAAGGATTCTGCTCTTCAACGAACGGCTCCAACTCATTCAGGTTCTTGTGATCCAGATAAGTTACCAACTCGTCCGCCGCCTCTTTCAATTCCACGAAATCGACCAGCAATCCGATGTTATTAAGCTCGCTGCCGCGCGCATAGATTTCGACTTTGTAATTGTGGCCGTGCAGGTTCTCGCACTTTCCCTGATAGCCGCGCAGTTGATGCGCGCTGGAAAAGTTGCGCTCGATCATGACTTCAAATTGTCCGGGCATAGTTAAGTCCAAAGTCTAAAGTCCAACGTCCAAAGTCGCAACCAAAGCTTACGCGATCGTGACTTTGGACTTTGGACTTCGACTTGGACGCTCCTTCGAACACGCTACGCAATTCTTCAATCTCAGAGGTCACCCGGCACGGCGGCAAACTCTTCAAAAACTGCTGGCCATACATCTTTGTCTTCAGCCGCGGATCCAGAACTGCCAGCACGCCGCGATCGGTCGTGCTGCGAATCAAACGGCCAAGTCCCTGCTTTAAGCTAATGACCGCTTGCGGCACGCTGTATTCGTAAAAGCTCGAGCCGCCCTGGTCTTCAATAGAACGCTGGCGCGCGGCGATGATCGGATCGCTCGGCACGGCAAACGGCAGCTTGTCGATAATCACGCAAGACAGTTGCTCGCCGCGCACGTCCACTCCTTGCCAGAAACTCGAGGTCGCAAACAGCACGGCATTCGGAGTCGCACGAAATTTGCTCAGCAGAGCGCTCTTGGACGCACTACCCTGCAGGAAGCACGGATAAGTCGATTTGTGAAGCGACGCGTTCATACAAGTTCGTTCATGCCGGCAAAGCTGGTCGACAGAACAAAGGCCCGGCCTTCGGTCGCGTTGACGATCTTGATGACTTCCGCAGCCGCGGCCGCGCCCCATTGCGGCGAACGCGGATCCGGCATCTGCGCGCGGCAGGTAGAGCACGGCTTGATTCTCGAAATCGAAGATCGACTCGGCAATCATCTCTTCGCCTTCGTCCAATCCCAGGCGCTCGCGAATGAAACGAAAGTTGCCGGCGCTGGAAAGCGTTGCCGACGTCAAGCACCACGGTCGGAATCTTTTCGAACAGCTTGTCCTGCAGCAGACCCGAAACATCGATTGGCGAAGCGCGCAGGAAAACGCCGCGACCTCTGCGCTCCAGCCAATAAACAAATTGTTTGTCGTCCGCCTTCACGATGAAGTTCAGGTCGAAGCGCATCTGGCGCGTGCGCCGCAGCAGGCTCTCAGCATCACGCGGCGGCTCCGTGCAGAATGTCCAGGGTCGTTTCCAGTCGATGCAGAACGTTGTCGAGTGCGCGATACGCGTCGCTCGGAGGCCCGCATCCTGGGCGGTACGCAGGCGTCCCCGCCTGCAGTTCGTCCGACACACTCTGAGCTTGTCGAACTCTTCCTCGCCTCGTCAACGCAAACCTTCCATCCAACCCGCGGCCTTCCGGAAACGAGATCCAGAACAAATCGGCAAAGCGTTGAAATGCGGGCGCTCACGCGACTTAATTCTTTCGCCGCTTCGACGATCATCGATCTTCAAGTAGCTCGACATCTCGCAAGAGATCGTCGATCTGATAATTCGAAATCTGCGCGCCAAAGTATTCCGAGGCGACGTCTTCAATCTGGTGCGCTTCATCCAGAATCACCGCCGCATAATCCGGCAGAACCGCGCCGTAAGCGCCGTTGCGCAAAGCCAAATCAGCAAAGAACAAATGATGGTTCACGACGATTACGTCGGCGTCGATGGCTCGCTGGCGCATGCGCGTGATGAAACATGGATCGTAGTCCGGACATTTCTGGCCCAGGCAGGTGTCTGATCGCGCGTCGATGTGGCGCCAGAACGGAAGGTTCTCAGGCAGATTTGAAAGCTCAGCGCGATCGCCGGTATCCGTTTGGCTCACCCAGCGAAACGACTTCGTCGAATTGATCGATTTGCTCCAGCCCTTCGAGGAACTGGCGTAGTCTCGGCGCGCTTGATCCGATGCAGACAAGCGTAGTTGTTGCGGCCCTTCATCAAAGCGGCGCGAAACTTTGCCGGCAGGATGTCCTGCAGGAAAGGGATGTCCTTGTCCATCAACTGCTCCTGCAGGTTCTTCGTCCCGGTTGAGATGACCACGCGCGCGCCGCTGCCGCAGGCGGCCGCAATCGCCGGCACCAGATAAGCGAGGGTCTTGCCGGTTCCGGTCCCGGCTTCAACGATCAGGTGTCGCTTCTGCTCAAACGCGCGCAGCACCGCCTCAGCCATGTCGATCTGGCCGGGCCGGTGCTCGTATTCAGGATGAGCTTTGGCGATTAAGCCGTCGGGACCGAAGATTGATTGCACGAGGGGAAGTATATCCGCAGATTACGCAGATTACACCGATGGAAGATGCAAAGGCGGATTTAGATCATTCCGCAGGGGCCTTCACGACGAAAATCTCTTTCGCGGATTGCCGCTCAGGTACCCGGAGATCGAATCCATGAACACCTTGCCAAAATCCGCGAGCTTGCGTTCACCAACTCCATTGATGCGCGCAAACTCAGCATCGGTTGTTGGATAGTACCGGGCCATTTGGCGCAGCGAAACGTCCGAGAAAATGATGTAGGCGGGGAGGCTCCGTTCATCTGCAATTTTCTTGCGCAGTCTGCGCAAGCGGTCGAACAACTTTTCATCGCAATCGATCGCCCCGATGCCTTGATTACGGGCGCGAGACTTCTTCTCAGTGGGAAGCTTGCCCGGTTTCGGTGGGGTAATCGGTTTGGCCATCACGATTGGCTCGCGTTGTTTGAGCGCGCGCCGGCCTTCATCGGTGACTTGCAGCACATTGAATTTCTCGGCCAACTGCCGGACATAGCCCAGCCGCACCAACTCGCGGCCAATCAGCATCCATTCACCGCGACTGTGCTCGGCACCGATGCCGTAGGTCGAGACCGTGTGGTGATCCCACTTCAAAACTTTTTCAGATTGCGCGCCGGTAAGCACCTCGGCAACCTGATGAACGCCGAAATCGAACCCACTCTTTTCCCGCAGACGATAAACGCACGAGAGAAACTTTTGCGCCTCGATGGTGCCGTCGTAAGTCTCGCGCGGCGTCAGGCAATTGTCGCAGGCTCGGCAATTCGCCTCGCTAAACTGCTCGCCGAAAGTAACCCAGCAGCGCGGTCCGCCGGCATTCCGCGCTCTCAGCCAGCTCAACCATGTGCCGCAACTGCTGCCGGGCGATCTTTCGCTCGCTTTCGTTTGAGACTTCATCGATGAACCTCGAATACTTGGCGGCGTCACCGGGGCTGAAAAGCAAAAGACATTCGCTGGGCAAGCCGTCGCGACCGGCGCGTCCCGTCTCCTGGTAAAAGCCTTCGACGTTCTTCGGCAAATCATAGTGAACGACAAAGCGCACATTCGGCTTGTTGATGCCCATGCCAAAAGCAATGGTCGCGCAAATCACCCGCACCTCGTCGCGCAGAAACAGTTCCTGGTTAGTCGCGCGCGTCTTCGCAGTCGAGACCGGCATGATAGGGCTCGGCCTTGATTCCATCCGCTTGCAGAGCGCGCGGCGACGTTCTCAGTGCTGTTCCGGCTCTGGCAGTAAACAATCCCACTGTCGTCCGGCCGCGCGCTCACAAATCTCAGCAGTTGTTTATAGGCACTGTTCTTTGCCAGCACGCGATAAGTGAGATTGGGACGATTAAAGCTGGCGACGTAACAGCTCGGTTCGCGCAAACGAAGCTGTTTGAGGATGTCGCCGCGAACACGCGTGGTGGCAGTCGCGGTGAGGGCCATCACCGGAGTTTGCGGAAAGCAGCTCGCGCAATCGCGCCAGCTGGCGATATTCAGGACGAAAGTCGTGTCCCCATTCGCTGATGCAATGCGCTTCGTCGATCGCAATTTGATTGATGTTCCAGGTTTGCAAATTAGCCAGAAAGCCGGAAAGCATCAAACGCTCAGGCGCGACATAGAGCAGCTTGTATTCTGCCATCCCGCAAGCCCTGCATGCGTTTCGCCGCTTCACTCGAAGCCAGAGTTGAATTAAGAAACGTGGCGGCGATGCCGCTCGCTTGCAGCGCATCTACCTGATCCTTCATCAACGAAATTAGCGGCGACACCACGACGGTCAATCCTTCGCGCGCCAGCGCCGGCAACTGGAAACAGAGCGACTTGCCGCCACCCGTCGGCAACAACGCGAAGACATCGCGGTCCGCCAAAGCATCGCGGATGATCTCTTCCTGCAAAGGCCGAAACGAATCGAAGCCGAAAGATTGTTTGAGTAACGGGAGGAGTGGGATTGACTGAGCGTTCATCGACGTATATCCGCAGATTACGCAGATTACACCGATTTAAGAGGTAGCCAAAAGGAGGCGCGAGAAGCACCAAGGGAAATTGCGTCAAGGGAAATGGGACACAAAGCATTCAGTCGACGTCTTCATTGTCCCTTTCGCTTCAGCTTGATCGTAATGTCGACCCAGGCGTCTTCTTCGTTCGAACGAAAGTCGGCGTCTTTGTCCTTGTCGACAAATTCGAAGAGACCCGAGTTGTTCAGGTTATCGATACTCTTTTCATACAACGACGCGTTGTAGACATCGCCTTCGTGAATCAACATCATTGATTCGAGGTTGTCAGGCAGTTGCTCGCCGGCAAATTTGATTTTGCCCACCTTGAAACACCGGCCCTCGTCAATTTCGATCTCAAGATCTACGACACCTTCAGACTTGTTGGGTCCTGACTTGAATTCAGGCGTGACCTCAGCCGTGTATTGGATGTAGCCATGCTCGCCGTAGCGCTGCTTCAGTTTGTCGTACAGCCATTCAGATAGTTTTTCCCCATCGGCTATCTCGCCTTTACGAAGAGGACTCATCGCTCTCAGCTCTTCAGGCGAGAACAAAGAGGATCCTTCAATCTTGATCTCACCGAATCGATAAAGCACGCCTTCATTCGACTGGAATAGTTAACCACTACAGACGGCAGAGCTTTCCTCCAGGCTGGGCTCTCCGAATTCAGCCTTGAGATATCCTCGACTTTACAACAAAATTGTCTGAGCCGAAGTCTGCAATAATCCAGGACCTCCGCGTCGTAGTAGTCCTTCCGGTACCTGGTCATACACTCCCGGAGGTTTTGCCCAAGCTCCGCCGTCGAGAAAACGTTATTTCCCTGCAAACGATATTCGGCGATGGAAATTCGCAATCCTTCATGGACTACGAATGTAGCCGCCCTCGGATTCTCCGCCGGTCTTGATCCAGACGACCGCTTACCGTCGCGTGACGAAAACCACGCGACAGCAGAAACTCCTTAATGAGTTGCGAAGTGATATCGAAGTAGGTGTTTCGAGCCCACTGACGGGTGCGATTGGCCCGTTGATCTTTTTATGTACTTCCGGAGTTCGGCCTCGTCAGTACCGATCAGCCCTTCGAAGTTCAACGTGACTGGCTGATCGGCCGCGACACTTCTCGGGATTCTCAGGCTTACACTTCTCAATTTTAGCGCTGGTGTCTGTTGCGTTTTCTGCGGCGGTTTCCTGGGTGGTTTCCCGCGGCGTTTAAGCGTCGGCCTTCCCGGAGTCGTTTCCCTCGCACGGAATGACGACCCGGCTAACGGCAACCGCCTGTGCTGATACGGAACAAACTGAAGCCAGGAGAAAGTGAGCGTGAAAGTAACTGCCACCAGAACGACGACGCGCTGAGTCATGATCAAAACCTCCTGCGTCTTATCAGGTCTTACCTGATTGATGCTGTCTCGCCCTCGATCCTTAAAGTAGCTCGCGTCTCAATGTAATGATTTTACGCTTCGGCAGCTCCCGTTGCTGTCCGAGATTTCAACCTCTTTGCATACAACGGAAACTTCGCGGTCAACTCTTCCACGCCGCGTTTCACCTGGTTGCGCACTTCATCTGATTCCGGCTCGCGCACAATAGATGCTATCAAGCGGCCAATTTCCTGCATCTCTGGTTCTTTCATGCCGCGCGTGGTTACTGCCGGGGTGCCGATGCGCGAGACCCGACGCCACGAAGGGTTTGTTTTGATCGAAAGGAATCGTGTTCTTGTTGACGGTGATGTGGGCCGCTTCGAGAGCCTTCTCAGCGTCCTTGCCCGTAATTCCCTTCCCGTCCATCCAGACATCGACCAGCATCAGGTGATTGTCCGTCCCGCCGGAAACGATGCGCAGCCCCTGCGCCTGCAATTCACTGCTAAGCGCTTTCGCATTCGCCAGCACCTGTCGCTGATATTCTTTGAAGTCGTCGCGCAGCGCTTCACCAAACGCCACGGCTTTGGCGGCGATGATGTGGACCAGCGGACCGCCCTGAACGCCCGGAAACAGGCGTCGATCGATCTCTTTTGCGTGTTCGGTCTTTGCAGAGAATCAAACCGCCGCGCGGTCCGCGCAGGGTCTTGTGCGTTGTCGTGGTCACGTAGTCCGCTACCGGCACCGGCGAAGGATGCAGACCGGCGACGACCGGGCCGGCGATGTGCGCAATGTCGGCGAACATGCGCGCACCGACGCTTTGGGCAATTTCGCTGATACGTTTGAAATCGATGATCCGCGGATATGCTGAAGCACCGCAGACAAGCAGTTTTGGTTGGTGTTCTTCGGCGATGCGCTGCAGTTCATCGTAATCAATCGTTTCCGTTTCGCGTGAAACGCCGTAGTCAAACACCTTGTAACTCAACCCGGAAAAATTCAACGGATGCCCGTGCGTCAGGTGCCCGCCATGCGAAAGGTTCATTCCCAGAATCGTGATCCCCGTATTGAATCGCCGCGAGATACACAGACATGTTCGCCTGGGCGCCGCTGTGCGGCTGGACGTTGGCATGATCCGCGCCGAACAGCTCTTTCGCGCGATCGATCGCGGCTTGCTCGACGACGTCACGTCCACTCACAGCCGCCGTAATAGCGTTTGCCTGGATAACCTTCGGCGTACTTGTTGGTGAACACAGAGCCGGCCGCTTCCAACACGGCTTCGCTGACAAAGTTCTCGCTGGCAATTAATTCAAGGCCGTTCGCCTGGCGCGCAACTTCATTGTTGATGGCGTTGGCGATTAAAGGATCCGTCTCGGCCAGAGGAAGGTTAAAAGATTTGTTCATGGTGTCCTATTTGTTCGTTGTATGAATGTATCGATCACACTTTGCTTAGTTCGTCTCTTTCGATCTTGCGAATTTTTTCCACGCGCCGCTCATGACGGCCCACGTCAAACTTTGCGCCAAACCAGGCCCGCACTATTCCCGGTAGTTGGTCGGTCAGGGTGGTGCGCGCACCCAGAGCCAAAACGTTCGCGTCGTTGTGTTCACGCGCCAGGCGGGCGATCTCTTCGCTCCAGGCGACGGCCGCGCGCACGCCGGGAACTTTGTTGGCGGCGATTGCCATGCCGGTGCCTGAGCCGCAGACCAGCAGGCCCTGTTCAACTTTGCCCTGGGCCACTTCCTCGGCAACTTTGCGGGCGTAATCAGGATAATCAACAGACTCAGTTGAGACTGTGCCCAGATCTTCGAATTCAATTCCCAACTCGTTGAGCAAAGGCTTGAGACGTTCCTTTTCCTCGAATCCCGCGTGATCGCTGGCAATCGCTATCTTCATTTACACCACCAATTTTGTGATTTGAGAGCGATGGTACATCACGCGGTTTGGCGGCGGCAAACTGATATCGCGGCTTTGCCGCTCGATGTGCGGTAAGGCTCTGCCTTACCGCTCGGTCAAGATAATCGGGAGGCTGCGCCTCGCGACCAGTCTGAGGCGTAGCCTCAAGTTCAATTAACAACATTCACCGGAAAGGCAGAGCCTTTCCGCACATCGAGCGGCAGAGCCGCGCCTCCAGACCTATGCGCACTGGTTTGCCTTAGTGGAGTTGGCTAAGCGAGAATGCTTCTCTATGCGCTGGTCACAATATTTTGTCCCTACACTTCGCGAAGACCCGGCTGACGCCGAGGTCATCTCGCACAAACTCTTGCTGCGCGCCGGTGTTGTCCGGCAACTGTCTGCCGGAATTTATTCCTATCTGCCTCTGGGTCAACGAATCGCGCTCAAGGTCATGCAGATCCTGCGTGAAGAAATGAACCGCATCGGCGGCCAGGAGTTCTATCTGCCGGCGCTGCACCCGGCGGAAGTTTGGCAGGAATCAGGCCGCTGGAGCGCGATCGGCGACGATCATGTTCCGCCTGAAAGATCGCAAAGGCGCGGACATGTGCCTGGGCATGACGCACGAAGAGGTCTTTACCACGATCGCGCGCAAGTGAACTTCGTTCTTACAAGCAGCTGCCGCAGGTCTGGTATCAGATTCAGATCAAGTTTCGCGACGAGCCGCGGCCAAAGTCGGGCCTGATGCGCCTGCGCACCTTCATCATGAAGGATGCCTACACCTTTGACATCGATCGAGCCGGACTCGACAAGGCTTTTCTGGATCAGCGTGACGCTTATCAAAGGATCTTTGCGACGATGCGGCATCGAGTTCTCAATCGTCGAGGCCTCGTCCGGATGCAATGGGCGGATCGGAATCGAATGAATTCGTGGCCCGGACCGATGCCGGCGAAGATCTGATCGCCAGCTGTCCAAATTGTGGTTACGCCGCGAACCTCGAGAAAGCGACTTCGCGCCTGCCCGCGATCGAAGACGAAGCGGGACCTGATGCGCCGGAAGAATTTCCGACGCCCGGTGTGCGGACCATCGAAGATCTGACGACCTTTCCTGGCGGCGCGGCCGCGGATCGCCAGATCAAGTCGCTGGTTTATTTCGCAACCATCGACGGCGAACCGCGTCCGGTGCTCGCATTGCTTCGTGGCGATCATCAATTGCATGAAGTGAAGTTCGCCGATGCGCTCGGAGCTACCGCAGTTCGATCCGCGCATCCTGAAGAGATTCAGAGATTTGCTGGGCGCTTCTGCGGGCAGTCTTGGCGGGCTGAACGCAAAGACGACGGCGCGCAAATCAAATCAGGATTTGCTGATCATGGCCGACACCGGGCTTAAGGGTCGTCGCAACATGACCACCGGCGCCAACAAAGACGACCATCACGTTCGCGGCGTCAATATCGAACGCGACATTGAAGTCGATCGCTGGGCTGATCTGCGCGCGGTCAACGCAGGTGAAGCGTGCCCGCGCTGCGACCATGGCGTGCTGGAAGTTTTCAAAGCCATGGAGATTGGTCACATCTTCAAACTCGGCACAAAGTACTCCGCAGTCGATGGGAGCAAAGGTCCTGACAGCCGATGGCAAGGAAGTTCCCATCGTCATGGGCAGCTACGGGATCGGCGTGGAACGCATCATTACGGCCGCCATCGAACAGAACCATGACGCCGACGGCATCATCTGGCCCAAATCAATTGCGCCGTTCGATGTCGTAGTCACGGTCACCAATGTCAAAGACGAGAAGGTCCGCGACGCCGGCGAGAAGCTCTATGCGCGACTTGCGCCACGCCGGCCTGGATGTGCTGCTGGACGATCGGGACGAGCGCGCCGGGGTGAAGTTCAAAGACGCTGATTTGATCGGCATCCCGTACCGAGTCACCATTGGCAAGAAGATCTCGGACGGTGATGGTTGAGCTTTTCGATCGACGAGCGAAACAGAGCCAGGATGTAAAGCTGGAAGAAATTGTTGCGCGGGTCCAAAAGCTGGCGCTGTCAGAGCTGTAGATAATCGTGGGCGCCTCTAAGTCGCACCAGGCTTAAGCCTGGTGACGTCTGCCCTGGGTCAACCAACTCTAGTTGATCGAGCCTCGAAGGGGTGATAGAAAGTTCGAAACCAGAATCCCGCCGATTACTAATCATCGCTATCGCCCCTTCGGGGCTCAATAATTTTAGAGGCGTTGACCCAAGGCTCGCAAAGCCTCGCCATGGGCTTAATCGCCTGCTGCTCCGCAGCTTGGTTTAAGGTTCACGTCTAGTATCGAATGGCTGCGAACGGATCGGCGACGGTGCCCGGTACCCGTTGCGCTATCCTCGCCGCTCAACATCGGGCAAAACCGTCGAACGAGTTATACTAAGCGCGCGATGCAAAGAACCGGCGTACGCTTCAAGAAAGATCTCGTGCCTGTTTGTCTTGCTGCGCTCTTGTGTCTGCTGGCGACCTGCCCGGTTATTGCCCAGGATCTACTTCCCGATCTCGTTCGACGCATAAAGCCTTCCGCAGTCGCCATTGAAACCTTTGACGCGCGCGGCGAGAAACTCATGCGCGGCAGCGGCTTCTTCATCGACAAGGATCGCGTCGTCACCAATCGTCACGTCATCGACGGCGCCTTTCGCGCCGAGGTCCACCTGAGTTCCGGCAACAGTTTTCCGGTGAAGAGCGTCCTCGCGCGTCGATGCTGAAGGCGACGTGGCCTTGCTGAAAGTCGAGGCTCCGGCGAATCAGGTGCGCCCGCTCTCGCTTGATCGAACTTCGCCGCAGGAAGGTGAGAGCGTCGTCATCATCGGCAATCCGTTCGGTCTGGAAGGCAGCGTCACCAACGGCATCGTTTCGGCGGTGCGTGACATTCCCGGCTTTGGCCGCATCATTCAAATCACGGCGCCCATTTCTCCCGGCTCCAGCGGCAGTCCGGTCGTCAACATGCAGGGCCAGGTAATCGGCGTCGCGACGCTGCAGATCACCGGCGGGCAGAGCGTGAACTTCGCGATTCCCGTCCGAGCGAATTGCGCAACTCGATCGCACCGTCCAGACCGACGCTCAACCCATGTCGCTGGGCGAGCTGGTGGCTACCACCGGGCGCAACAAGCGCGCAAAAGCAGTCGAATACTTTCGCGCCGGCCTCAGCTTTCTGTCCAAGGACGATTGCCAGAATGCTTTGCCTTATTTTCAAAAGCCTACGAATCGGACAGCGGTTACGGCGAGGCCTGGGCGCAGGCCGGCTTCTGCAACGAAAAGCTGGGACGTCACGCCGACGCGGTCGAGGCTTCGAAGAAGGCGGTCAACATTCGGCCGTCAGCCGAATCGTATTTCAATATTGGCCTCGCAAGTTATTTCCTGAAGCAATATCGCGAATCCGAACAGGCTTATCGCCAGGCGATTAAGATCGATCCCTACAACGCGGCCGATGCCTATTATGCGCTGGGCCTGACCTATCGAGATTCAGGCCAGTTCGATGAAGAGATTCAATCCTACAAGAAGGCGCTGCGCTTGAAACCGGATTACGCGAACGCCTATGACCGGATGGGTCAGCGTTATCTTCAGCTGAAGAAATACAGTGAGGCAATTGAGGCTTTCAAGCAGCTTTCGGCACTGCGACCCGGGGACGCCAACTCACAGAACAATCTGGGCGAAGCTTACGAAGCCATGAACAAGCATGACGAATCGGTCGAGGCGTTTCGCCAGGCGATTCGTTTGAAAGCCGGATTTTGGCAAGGCCTATTACAATCTGGGCAAGACTCTTTTGGCGCAGGGAAACCGCGACGGGGCGTTGGAGCAGTACGTGATCCTGCAAAATCTCGATCAGGACTGGGCTGAGAAACTCTACAACCTGATAAATCCGTAAACTGTCCGACAGACGTCAGGAAGCTCTGATTAAGTAGATGCCCCTCCCTCTGGGAGGGTTAGGGAGAGGGCGCAGCTACGAGTCGATACCCAAAAAAGATCCCGCGCGGGCTGAAAGCCCGCGCACACAGGTAATTTGCTTTTCTCTTTGCCGTAGCTGCGCCTCTTCCCGGCCCCTCCCAAAGGGAGGGGAGCAAATGCTATTTTCAATCTGACCTTGATCAGAGCTTCCTTCAGTTTGGCGAGCCACCGCTCAGGCGACAAACTAAAGTTTGCCGGACATCAAAATATGAATCGAGGCCGGATCGCGCTCTCCCCTTCGCAATCCGGCCTCAACTTTCGGTCGCCTCGCGACAACCAAACTGAACTACTTGTCGGAACTTAATCGAGGCCGGATCGCGCTCTCCCCTTCACAACCCGGTCTCAACCCACGGTCGTCTGCTGACAACCGAACTTAAACTTTCAAACGAAACTTATGACTGCGAGAATTCTTTCCATTAAGATCGATTGGGTCTTCGTTTTGAGCTATCTGCTCCCAACCTCCGCGCAGGGAAATGGCAATGACCGTGCCACGAGTGTGCTCGGCCACCGGTAATTTTTCGAATATGTGATTTTTTTGGGAGTCGCGAAGAAATCTGACGCGATCCGGCCTCCCATGAGCGCTCAGGCACGGAACGGTGTACGATATCGTCGCCCTGAAGTCGGAAATGGAGTGAACCAACCCCGCATGAACTCGCTAAGGTCAGCATTTAAACTAACCCTCGGCCTTATTCTCCTGCTGGCGTGGTCGACCTCCGGCACCGCCCAGGCCGCCAAACCGCCCGTCGAAGTCCCTTTCGAATTCGAACACAACCAGATAATCCTGCAGGTGAAGATGGCGGGAAAAGGGCCATTTAACATGCTGCTCGATACGGACACAGATCCGTCCGCCAATCGACGCGGCGACGGCGCGCGAGCTGGGTCTGACCGTCGGTCTCAAAGGCGCGACCGCCACCGGTGGCGGCACGGAAAAGAACACGGTTTACCCGGCCCGTCTGCCGAGCGTCGAGATCGGTACCGTTGTGGCCAGAGACATCGCTGCCGCGACTGTTGATTTGAGCAAGCTGAGTGAGCGGATCGGCAAGCCAATCCACGGCGTGCTCGGTTACAGCTTTCTGAAAGACCGCATCGTGCAGATCGATTATCCAAATTCCAAGCTGCGGTTTTTCAGCGAATCGCCCTATCCGCGAATTCAGCTCGGACCGAACACGGTCAACATTGTCGCCTTTCCTTTCGTTATGAAGACGGCGACATGATCATCGATTCAGTCTTCATCAATAACGAAAAGATGAAGACGACCCTCGACACCGGATCGAGCGGTACCTTTTCGCTCACACCTGACGCCGTGGCGCTGCTGGGCCTCGAAGAGCAGGGGCGCGACAGCGATGAGGAATCGGTCGGTTACAACGGGGCTTTCAAGAGCAAGGAAGGGACGCTCAAGTCGGTCCGCATGGGAAAACTTTCAGTAGACTCCGCGCAGGCGACGTTCTGGCTTCCGGGAACGGGCCACGATCATAAGAAATTTCAGGTAAATATCGGCAACGGCTTTTTCAAAGATTTTATGATGACCTTCGACTTCAAGAACAAAATGGTCGTGTTTGAGAGAGTGGACT
>ERZ1370068.9515-contig-8289_pt1 | contig 27348 bp, 54 predicted proteins | sample MGYA00561227_ERZ1370068 | MGnify/ENA primary metagenome ERZ1370068 (study PRJEB38410, sample SAMEA6850437) | metagenome | study: Metagenomic assessment of the ecological functions of the soil: analysis of the soil microbiota associated with the...
GCTTACGTATTGCTGATAGCGATCAGCGTGTATCCGAAACACGGCAAGCCAGGCCACGGCACATGCACGAACATGATCTTGACGGTCTCGCCTTGCTGGTAATCGGGGCGCCACGAAGAAGGAGAGGTAGAGGCCAATGCCGAGAAGCAGGAACGTGACCCCGGCGAGCCAGGGAATGAGGCGGCGGTCGGCGAGCTCGAGAAATCGGGTCGGATTGGCAAGGCTCCACATGCGGCTGGTCTAGTTCGTTTGGGAGAGAGCTTACCAGGCCATATGCCGAAGCAAGAGCGCCTTCCGCGAGCGGTGGCGCTATTCCATCCCTCCCGCGAGGGGAGGGCAGTGGCGTTCTCGATTCGCGCAACGCGAAGTCGGCCGGCGCAGGGCACGCACCCATCCGGCTTCCCGCGAATGCGGAGCCACCCTCCCCTGAAGGGGAGTGGATGGAGAATGCTTCACCGCCGAACAATCAAATCCGGCTCCTGTCACAAGGCCATGCCCAACCGCCTCGCTGCCCGACAGCACGAGGTGAGGACAGGCGGAGCGCCGAAGGGTGCGTCCGTCTTAAGAAAGAGGACCTTCCGGCGCTCCTGCCCAAGATCCTGCCGGGTGCCGAGAGCAGATCGCTTATCGTGTGGTCACGGAAGGTCGGTGCTTCGTTAGTACCATCGGCGGGGAGCCGATTGCGGTCAAAGCAGGCGAAGTCATCGTCTTCACGAGAGGCGACCCGCATGTCACGTCGAGCAGCCCGGGCATGCGCGCCGATCCGTCTCGCCCCGGGCGTGATTGACGCAGCCACTCGCGGCCAATTGCCATTCTGCATCAACTTTGGAGGCGACGAGGCCGACCTCTGCCAAGCTTGTCTGCGGCTTCCGGCCTGCGATGCTCAACCGTTCAATCCGCTTCTCGAAAACCTGCCGCCGGTGATCAAGGCTGGAGATCGAAAGGACTGCAACGCAGGGTCGGGTTGGCCAATTGGTCCGTCAGGCGATGATGGAGTCAGGCCGACAAGCGCGCCGGCGGTGAAAGCGTTCTCGCGAGACTGAGCGAGCTTATGTTCATAGAGGTGGTTCGACGGCATCTCGAGGCCCTGCCGCCGGAACAGACCGGTGGCTCCGCGGGTCTGCGCGACCCCTTCATCGGCAAGGCTTTGTCTTTGCCGCACGGGTGGCCGGTGCAAAACTGGACCATAGAGGAATTGGCGAAGCAGGTCGGCGTATCGCGCTCTCTCCTTGCCGAACGCTTCACCGACCTAGTCGGCATTCCGCCGATGCAGTACCCCGCCAGATGGCGGATGCAGATCGCATCAGAGCTTCTCACTGGTGGCAGCGCCAAGGTAGCGACCGTCGCCGTTGAAATCGGCTACGCATCCGAGGCGGCCTTTTAGCCGCGCCTTCAAGAAGACGGTGGGGATGTCACCCTCGGCCTGGCGTCGCCGCCGTGATTAGGCGCTCACACCCGATGTTGCGAACCCTCGGATCGCCCCCTCCGCGAACCCTGGAGTGGAGATCATTGAACCGCAACCTCACACACCTCCCACCGTTGCTGATCGACGGCTCCTCTTCCGCAAGCGAGCCCGCAGAGTTGATTGTGTCTCCAGTGAATTGAGCTTGGAGTGGTTGAATGTCCGTTTTGGGTCATTAGCGGTCGTCGCCACAACTCCCCGAGTTGGTTATTGGCTTCGTGCCAAAACGAGACATGGTGTGCACGGTTTCACCAGTCCGTTACTCGACTTGGCCGTGCCATAGTCACTGAGCCAAGGGCGATGGGATAAAGCACAGGTTGTTACGTGCGAGAGGGCGGCTGCTATGGAATGGGTGTGCGTGTATCTAACACTGGTCAAAAACTTACCGGTGCTCGGCGTCGGGGAGGAGGACTACAAAACGGAAGAGGCGTGCATAAACGCCAATGCGGGTACGAAAGACACGTTCTGGTGCGTCACGCGTAACTGGTTAGATAAAGGTCAGCGAAAACCCGTGCGTGCTTTCGTGACCGACTGAACATTGTCAAATGGGATGTCGCTTCGGCCGACTGTTAGTGCGAGGCGCGACGTCGGAGGAGCCCTGATAAGCTGTACGACGCTGCGAGAGCATTCAGGCACGACGGCGCGCGATCGATGTTTGTGCTCTCTAGCCAATCCCGGCCTCTCGCGAGCCATTAAGTCAAGAATTGCAGCCGGTCAGAAGCGGAACAGGCCCCCGAAGGGAGTAAATGGGCGCTTCTGCTGCGGCGGTTGGCTCGGCGTATAGTAACCGGGAGGATCATCCCCTCTCACGATGACGGTGGTTTTTCCCATGCCTTCCGCCGTCACGAGATCGTAAAGCGTGGTGGCGTTCGTCAGCGAGAGGCGGACGCAGCCGTGGGAGACGGGCGTGCCGAGGCCTGGATGGTCTGAGCCATGGATGCTGTGGCCCCGCGTGGTGAAGAAGATCGCATGAGAGCCCATTAGCGCTGCGCCATGTCCGAAATGGGTCATGAGCGGATTTGCGGTCGCGGGCCTTGTGCGCGAGGCTCGGTGATAAGATTCGACTCGCCCCACCACCGCGAAACGCACATTCGGAAATCGCGTTATGGGTTCGCGCCGCCCATGCGCTCGCTTTAAAGGTGTCGCTTTCGCATCCATGGGGGCGCACATAAAAGAAATTGCTGGCGATGCCGCCATCGGCGCCGGCCGAGGCGCGCGGCCGCTGCCGGTGATGACCTCACCGCATCGCATTGCGGGTGCCGCGGCGGAGGAGATGGGCGCAACACGAGGCTTGCGAGGCTCAGCGCGCAGAGGATCAGGAATGGAGGCCAGGGCGAGGCAGGGCCAACGCTCGCCGCTGACACGCACGCCACGCCGAAAATCAGCACCGGCACATAAAGCGGCAGCACGAGCAGGGCGAGCAGAAGGCCAGACCGGCGCAAGCCCAAAGTGAGCTCGCGCCGATGCCTGGCAACGAAGCTCACCGCGCCGGCGTGCCGGCGAGCATGGAGAGCACGAGCAGAGGAAAGGACCGATCGGCAAATTGAGGAGAAGCCCGAGGACTGGCGCAAGTAGCGCGAGCGGAATGCCGGTGGTGACCCAATGGGCGAGGCTCTTCACCGCGGCAACAAGCTCGAGCGGCAACGGCCCCGTGGCGAGAACATCGAGCGCGCCGTCCTCACTAGTCGTTGTGGAAGATGCGGTCGGCGGAAAGCAGGCTCCGCAAGCAGGAGCGCCACCCACAAGACGCCGGGCGCGATGCGAGAAGAAGATTAGGTCGGGCCCAAGGCCCAAAGGGGTGATGGCGACCACGACGAGGTAGAAGCCGAGCGCCGTGCCGATGGTGCCGCCCTCGCGCCAGGCCAGCATCACGTCGCGGCGGAAAAGCGCGAAAGCCTTCTTCACGTGAGGCTCCAGCTTGAGCGCGAGCTCATGCGCGAACTTCACCTTGAGCGGTGTGTGGCTCGCCACCACGGCGATACCGCCTCGCGCAAGATGCTCGGCGATCGCCTTGTCGAGCACTTTGACCGATGCAGCATCGAGAGAGACCGACGGCTCGTCGAGCAGCCAGATGGGGCGGGGAGCGGCGAAGAGGCGAAGCAGCGCAAGCTTCCGCTTCTGCCCAGCGGAGAGCAGGCCTGCCGGCAGATCTTTCAGCTCGGCAAGGCCAAACATCTGGTAGGCGCACTCCATCCCCGAACCGTCACCGCCGAGAAAATCGACCCAGAAGCTCACATTCTCGCCGAGCGTGAGCGCAGGACGTTGATGCCGTTCAGGTGCCCCACATAGTGACAAAGCTCTGGCAGAGGCACCGGCTCCTCTCCGCCTTCGATGCTGCCGGGCTGCAGCGGCAGGAGTCCTGCGATCAGCCGCAACAGGCTCGTCTTGCCGGCGCCGTTCGGCCCGGTGACGAGCAGGCTCTCGCCGGGCTGAAGCGCGAAGCTCAAGCCCTCGAACAAGACCCTGCCGCCGCGCTGGCAGCTGATCGCATTGGCGGCTAACGGCTGGTCTTTTCGGCATTTGCCCGGAATTTGCGCAAGTTGGACCGAAGCGAGGCAGGCGAAGCGGCGATGCAGTTGCGTTCTCGCGCATTGTCTCGCCGCCGCAAGCGCCCTATCATAGGCGGGAGCGCGCCTCCAATAGTCCGGGATGCTTCCCTCAACCCGGGTGGCTTGGGCGGCGCCTCGCGCATGCGATTGGCCAAGCGCTCTTGCCACTGTTTGCGTGTCGCCTGCCTGTCGCCAAGTTGGCGCTAAACTTGGCGCTATGCCTGAGGAGATCCTCAGTTGACATCGGTGGCCGAAACCTCGCCTCGATAGCTTCAAATGCCGGCGAACGCTGAAAGTCGGTAAGCGCAGCTATGACTATTTCGACCTGAAGGAGGCCGAGGCGAACGGGCTTGTCGGCATCGGCCGGTTGCCGTTTTCGCTGAAAGTTCTGCTCGAGAATCTGCTGCGCCACGAGGACGGCCGCACCGTCACCGCCGACGACATTCGCGGCGTGGCGCTGTGGCTGCAAACGCGCAAGAGCTCGACCGGCGAGATCGCCTTCCGCCCGGCGCGCGTGCTGATGCAGGACTTCACCGGCGTGCCGGCCGTGGTCGACCTCGCCGCCATGCGCGATGCCATGAAGGCGCTCGGCGGCGATCCGCAGCAAGATCAATCCGCTGGTCCCCGTCGATCTCGTCATCGACCATTCGGTGATGGTCGACGACTTCGGCAACGCCGCGCGCCTTCAACGACAATGTCGAGATCGAATACGAGCGGAACGGCGAGCGCTACGCGTTCCTGCGCTGGGGCCAGCGGCGCCTTCGACAATTTCCGCGTGGTGCCGCCGGGCACCGGCATCTGCCACCAGGTCAACCTCGAATATCTGGCGCAGACCGTGTGGACCAAGACACGGCAGGACGGCGACGTCGGTCGCCTATCCCGACACGCTGCGTCGGCACCGACAGCCACACCACCATGGTCAACGGGCTCGGCGTGCTCGGCTGGGGCGTCGGCGGCATCGAGGCCGAGGCGGCGATGCTCGGCCAGCCGATCTCCATGCTGATCCCTGAGGTGATCGGCTTCCGCCTCGACCGGCAAGCTCAGCGAGGGCGTCACCGCCACCGACCTCGTGCTCACCGTCACCGCAGATGCTGCGCAAGACGGGCGTGGTCGGAAAGTTCGTCGAGTTCTTCGGCGACGGGCCTCGACCACCTGCCGCTCGCGGACCGCGCCACCATCGCCAACATGGCGCCGGAATACGGCGCGACCTGCGGCTTCTTCCCGATCGACGACGAGACGCTCGCGCTATCTCAAGGCCACCGGCCGCGAGCGACCGAGCGCATCGCGCTGGTCGAGGCCTACGCCAAGGCGCAGGGCATGTTCCGCGACGGCGACACGCCCGACCCGGTGTTCACCGACACGCTCGCAGCTCGACCTGCGCGACGGTCGAGCCGTCGCTCGCCGGCCCGAAGCGGCCGCAGGACCGGGTGCCGCTCGCCAGCGCGGTCAGGCGCGCTTTCGCCGAGGCGCTCGACAAGGAATATCGGCAAGGCGTCACGAGGCTGGAAAGCGCGTGCCGGTGCAGGCACCAATTTCGATCTCGGCCATGGCGACGTCGTGATCGCCGCCATCACCTCCTGCACCAACACGTCAAACCCTTCCGTGCATGGTGGCTGCCGGCCTGCGTCGCCCGCAACGCGCGTGAAGCGCGGCTGCAAGGCCAAGCCCTGGGTCAAGACCCGTCTGGCGCCGGGCATCGCAGGTGGTCACCGACTATCTGGCAAAAGGCCGAGCCTGCAGGCACGATCTCGACGCGCTCGGCTTCAACCTCGTCGGCTATCGGCTGCACCACCTGCATCGGCAATTCCGGGCCGTTGCCCGAGGACGATCTCCAAGACCATCCACGGCAACGGGCTGCGCGGTCGCTGCGGTGCTGCTCCGGCAACCGCAACTTCGAGGGCCGGGTCAATCACGATGTGCGCGCCAACTATCCCGCCTCGCCGCCGCTGGTGGTGGCTTACGCGCTCGCCGGCTCGGTCATGGTCGATCTTGCCACCGACCCGCTCGGCACCGATGCCGACGGCGATCCCGGTCTACCTCAAGCGACATCTGGCCCTCGTCAAAGGCGGTGGCCAAGACCGTGCGCAAAGCGGTGAAGAAGTCGATGTTCCGCAAGCGCTACGGCAATGTGTTCGAAGGCGACAAGGAGTGGCAGGACATCAAGGTCACCGGCGGCCTCACCTATGGATGGGACGAGACTTCCACCTATGTGCAGGAGCCGCCCTATTTCACCGATCTCACCCACACGCCAAAGCCGGTGACCGATATCGTCAACGCCCGCATCCTCGGCCTGTTCCTCGATTCTGATCACCACCGACCACATCTCGCCGGCCGGCTCGATCAGAGAGGACAGCCCGGCCGGCGCAATATCTCACCGCGCGCACGGCGTCGCCCGTCACGACTTCAACTCCTACGGCTCGCGCCGCGGCAATCACGAGGTGATGATGCGCGGCACCTTCGCCAACATCCGCATCAAGAACCAGATGGTCGCCGGGCGTCGAAGGCGGCGTCACCATGCCATCATCCTGTCGGCGAGCAGCTGCCGATCTACGACGCGGCGATGCGCTATCAAGGCGAGGGCGTGCCGCTCGTGGTCTTCGCCGGCAAGGAATACGGCACCGGCTCGTCGCGCGACTGGGCGGCGAAGGGACCGCGTCTCCTCGGCGTGCGCGCGGTCGATCGCCGAAAGCTTCGAGCGCATCCACCGCTCGAACCTGATCGGCATGGGCATCCTGCCGCTCGTGTTCGCGGAAGGCATGTCCTGGCAGACGCTTGGGCTGACCGGTGTCGAGACGGTGAGCCTGCAAGGCTTGAGCGAGATCAAGCCCGGCCGGCGGATCGAGGCCGACATCACCTATGGCGATGGAACGAAGCGCGCCGTCCCGCTGCTGGCGCGCATCGACACCTTCGACGAGCTCGACTATTTCCGCAACGGCGGCATCCTGCACTTCGTGTTGCGCAGCCTCGCCAAAGGCGCAGCCTGATCCAGCTCAAAGCCCGCGCGGCGTACCGCGATTATCTCCCGGAAATTGAGCCGCAGTCACTGAGCTGTGACCCGGTTTGAGGCAATTTTTCCGGAAATTTCGGTCCTGCATCCGGCATTGTAGACGCCATGAGGCGCTTTCTTCCGATCTGCGCCGGCGCCGTTGCGGCGATCGCGGCGCTGGCTCTTGCGGCGTCAGGCAGGAGCTGGCGTTGATCGAGCCACCGGCCGGTGGAAGCAAGGCCGTGGTCGAGCTGTTCACGAGCCAAGGCTGCTCGTCCTGCCCGCCGGCCGATGCGCTGCTCGGAGAGCTCGCTGAGAAGCCGGGCATCGTCGCGCGCTCTCTTATTCCGTGGACTATTGGGATTATCTCGGCTGGCGCGACACCTCGGCAGTCCCTGCAAATAGCGAGCGCCAGCGCAACTATGCGCGGGCACGCGGCGCATTCGGCCGGGTCTACACGCCGCAAGTCGTGGTCGACGGCATCCTCCATGCGAACGGCGCCAACGAGGCGGAGATCGAGATGGCGATGCGGAACGCGGCCAAGCGGCTGCAAGACGACAAGGTGCCGGTCAGCATGCATGCCGATGGCGATACGCTTATCGTCGATGTCGGTGCCGCGCCGGAAGCCTCCGACAAGCGCGCCGCCACGGTTTGGCTCGCCATCGCCAAGGAGATGGAGAAGGTCGAGGTGGCGCGCGGCGAAAATCGCGGCCGCGCGCTCTCTATCACCATCCGGTGCGCGAGCTCGCCGATCGGCATGTGGCATGGCGAGCCGCTAGCGCTGCGGCTGCCGCTCAAGGACCTCAAGGCCATGGGCGGGGATTGTCTGTTTGCGCTTCTCCAGGTGGAGGATTCAGGGCCCATTCTCGGCGCCGCAGAGTTCGAGTACGCGGAGAAGTGACGCTCGCAGCTCATGCCGAATGCGCCGACTGTCTCCAACCGCTGCAAACAAAAACGGGCCGGAAGACCGGCCCGTTAGTTCCTTGGGAGGAACGCACTAACAAATGAGCCAATGAAATGGCCCGGTCCGAGAAAGACCCCGGGGGCTGGGGCTGAGAATCCGAAGCCTCTATCTGGACCGGGCCGAGAGGCAACAAAGGTCTATCATACCGGTCTTTGGGGCGTGCCAAGGGCTGAACTTAGGGGCATTACTGTGATTAGTGTTTCAATTTATTACACATGCGTGCAATTTCTGGCATTTGCTTGAATTTCCGCCGATGCTCGCGTCATCATGAAGCTTCCGTTACAGGAGGCGCGATTGAGCGAAACCGAGCCCATACAGTTGCCGCTGGCCCGCGTGGCCGGCGGCGAAGCACGGCATTATGACGGGGTCCACCGGCGCGGCGGAATAGCCTTTAACCGCGAAGAGCTCTCCCAAATCCTCAATGTCTACGGCCGCAAAGTGGCGAGCGGCGAATGGCGCGACTACGCCATCGATATCTTGCGCGAGAAGGCCGTGTTCTCCGTGTTCAGGCGCACGACCGAAGTCCCGCTTTACCGCATCGAGAAGGCGCCGAAACTTTCCCGCCGCCAGGGTACCTATAGCGTGATCGCCGCGACGGGCTGATCCTCAAGCGCGGTCATGACCTCGCCCGCGTGCTTCGCGCGCTCGACAAAGGCTTGCGCCTCGTCGAGTGCTGAGCGCGCCATAGCCCTCGCCCTCGCTGCAGGAGACAGATAGACCCGCGCCGCCGGATGGGGAGCGTGGAATGACGATCGGCGCCGCCTGGACCCGGGCCCGTACGCGGCTCAGCCGCTTACCGCGCCCAGTTGCGCTTCTGTCTGCGTATGACAGCGGCCGCCTTGCTCGCATTTGCGCTGGCGCAGATTTGGAACATTCCGCTGAACGGGTTGTGGGCGGTGCTGACCGCCGTGGTGGTCACGCAGATGAGCGTCGGCGGGTCCCTGCACGCCACCACCGAATACGTGCTTGGCACGATCGGCGGTGCCATCTACGCCGCCGCCATCGGGGTGCTCATCCCCCATCCGACGACGCTCGCGCTGGCCGGCGTGCTCGCTCTCACCATCGCGCCTCTCGCTTTTGCCGCGGCCGTTAATCCGAGCTTCGCTCCGCTCCCTTCACCGGCGCGATCGTGCTCCTGATTGCAGGCCAGGTCGGCGAAGGCCCAATCGAATCGGCGCTCTACCGGTTGCTCGAGGTGGCACTTGGCGGCGGGGTTGCCGTGGTCGTCTCGCTCCTGGTTTTGCCCCAGCGTGCGCATGGATCTCGGGCTCGGACGCTGCCGCGCGCCTGCTCGATCTTCTTGCGCAGCTCCTGCTCAAGCTGCTGGCAGGATTCACGCAGAGGCTCGATGTCGCGGAGACGACACGCATGCAACAAGAGGCCGGCGCGCCCTTGCTGCCTTCCAGGCGATTGCGGCCGAGGCCAAGGGCGAGCGGACGATCAATCTTGTGGCGGAGCCGGATCCCGCTTCCGCTCGCGCGGACCTTGCTCCGGCTGCGCCATGACCTCGTCATCATCGGGCGGGCGGCCACGGCGCCGCTCCCGGAAGAATTCGCCGAGCGTCTCGGTCCGTCGCTCGCGCGCGTGGCCGAATGCACGAGCAAATATTTGCATGAAAGCGCAAGCGCGCTTCGTTCTCGCCGACCCCCGCCGCCGCTCAAGCCGATGGAGGAGGCGCTTGCCGCCTACAACTTGGAGATCGCGGCCCTCCGCAGCGAGGGGCTGACGCGCAGGCTCTCGATCGCCGGGGCCGAGCAACTCTTTACCCTCGGCTTCGCGCTCGAGCAGATGCTCCAGGATTGTGCCGATCTTGAACGCTGCGTGCAGGAATTGGCGCGGCCTTCGCCGCTAGACAGAGCAGGCGAAGGGTAAGCGGCGCCAAGTGATTCAGCTATCCAGGTTTGACAGCACCTGATCAATGCTCTGCTTGGCCTCAACCAGCGCATCATCCTTTAGCGTCGTCAAAACGTGCAAGGTTGGTTGCGGCAAGATCGGCAATTCTGGGCGTGTGCGATAGACGCTGACGCACCAATTCGACCACTCACGCCGAGCTTCAATCTGATAACCGCGATATTGGTAGATTTCCATTACGTCGGGCCTCCCATTTGCCTCATTGAAAGCAACTCCGGCCGGGAAGCATCGTTCGGGCCTCGGATGATAAAGAAGCCCCGGGAAGCGGGGGACTTCCGAGGGCTTCTATTACCCTAAGCAATCTTGGTCCCGGTGGCATGACGGGGAGACAGCTACCGAAACCAGGAAGCGCAACTAACGCGCGTAAGGTTCAAAAGGTTCCCCATGACATCGGCCAAGTGAGCCAGGGTTTTCGTTAGATGCAACACCTGGGTTTGTGAAGCATCACAACAGCCAAAAGAAAGGCCCCGGCCGAAGCCGGGGCCCCTGACTTGTGCCCATTAGCTCCGAGGCTATCGGCGGTCGCCGAACAGCTGCAGCAGCATCAGGAACAGGTTGATGAAGTCGAGATAGAGCGCTGAGCGCGCCCATCACCGCCTTGCGGCCGGCGACCGTGCCGTCGTCGCCGACGTAGTACATCTCCTTGATCTGCTGCGTGTCGTAGGCGGTGAGCCCGGCGAACACCGAGCACGCCGATCACCGAGATGGCGAACTGCAGCGGCCGAGTCGAGGCCAGGAACAGGTTCACCAGCGATCGCGATGATGATGCCGATCAGGCCCATGAACAGGAACGAGCCCCAGGCCGACAGGTCACGCTTGCGTGGTGTAGCCGTAGAGGCCTCAGCGCTCCGAACGATGGCGGCGGTGATGAAGAACACGCGCGCGATGCTCGCATGAGCGTAGACGAGGAAAATCGAGCGCGATGGAGTAGCTCCCATCAAGCGCGGCGAACACCCAGAAGGCGATCTGGGCGCCACTTAGGCTCATCTGGAATTGATGCGCGCGCGAGAGGAAGAATACCATAGCCGAGCGGCGCGAAAATCACCACCCATTTGAAGGCGCTCGCGAAGCATGAAGCTGCCGAAGCTCGTGAGCTCGCAGGCCTGCCCCGGTGTCAACCACGGCAAACATGGATAGGTCAGATAGGCGACCACGCCGGTGATCCGCGACGCCGGAGCCATGTAGTTGTAGACGCGCAGCATGTAGGCGCGGAGCCCCTGGTCGATCGACGCCGGGCTCGGCGCGGCCGACGGTCGTGCCTTGCGCGTATCGTCTGTCTAGATTCCGCCATTGCTGAGGGTCCTTTCGCCCGTGTTGCTCGAGGTCGTACTAAATCCAGACAGCTCTTAGGCGACAATATGGGTGGTTGGCTTATCGCCGCGCAAGCGATGCGCGAAGTCCTGTTGCACGCAACATTCACGAAAGCCTTATTCGCCGCGCAAATAGGGCGCGGCCTTGGCCGACAGGCACCCTCCAGGTGGGCGATGGCGCCCACGCCCAGCACCAGCGCGAGCGCAAGCAGGACGGTTTCGGCTGCGGCGCGGCCGGAAAGATGAACGGCACCTCGAAGCGCCCATTTGCACAGCGCCCAGGCGGTGAGCGTGCCGAGCGGCACCGGCAACAGGCGCGCGACCGCGAGCGCCGAGCAGGCCGAACTCGAGCAGCTCGGCGCGCACGATGCGCCGCGCGCGTGGCGCCGAGCGTCTTGTACAGCACCGCCTGATATTTGCGCCGCTCCTGGCCCGCGGCCACGGCGCCGGTGAGCACCGGCGGCGCCGATCAGCAAGCGTCACGCCCGCCGTCATGCGCGATCGCGGTCATCACCTTCTGCAACAGATCCTTGGCCGCCTCGACGATGTCGCCGACTTTGATGGCGGTGACGAGCGGGAAGCGGTCGGCGACAGAGCCTGCGCGACGCTTCGCCTCTCGCGCCGAGTCGGTGCCCTTCGGATATTCGAGCGTAACCAGCACGCGGTGCGGCGCGCCTGGCGAGCGTGTTGGGCGAGAACACCATGACGAAATTGATGGCGAGCGATCTCCCAGTCGATCTTGCGGCAAGTGGCGATGCGTCGCCTCGACATTGCGGCCGAGCACATTGACCGTGATGGTGTCGCCGATCTTCAGCCCGAGCCCTTGGCCGAAGCTCGGCGTCGAAGGAGACGAGCGGCGGACCCGTGTAGCCGGGCTCCCACCAGCTCGCCCTTGCGTGATGGTCGAGCCTTGCGGAAGCGTGTCGGCGTAAGTCGAGGCCGCGGTCGCCGCGAGAGCACCCAGCGGCTGTCCGGAGCGGCCTCGACCTTCTCGACCGGCACGCCGTTGATGGCACGATGCGGCCGCGCAGCATGGGCGCGTCGGCGAGCTTGGCGTCGGGCTCGACGGCTTTCGCCGTGTCGCTGGAAGGCGTGCAAGATCTTGCGCGTCGACGTCGAGGAAGTAATAGGCAGGGGCCTCGATCTCGATGTTGCTCGGCGAACTCGAGCCATGAGCGAGCGGTCGATCAGCGCGATGGCGACGAGCAAGCCCGAGCCCGAGCCCGAGCGACGACGGCGACTTGAGCGGGCGAGCGAGCCAGGTCCGGCGATGCTCGGCGAGCGCAAGCGCCGAGAGACGGGGCTTGGTGCGGCGGAATCGTGCCGCGAGCGTCTGCAACAGCCAGCCGAAGCCGAGCAGCAAGGACGAACCGCGAGCGACGATGCCGGCGGAGATCGAGGCGGTGATGGCGCGCTCCTCCGAGGCCGCGATGGCGAGCGCGAACAGCGCAAGGCCGCTGCCGCCGCCGTGACGATGAAGGCCAGCGGCGGCCGTTCGCTGCTCGTCGGTGAGATGCGGAGCGCATCAGCACTGCGCGGCGTCACGACGCTTCGGCGCGGCCCAAGCGGCCAGAGCACGAAGCAGCAGCATGGTGAGGAGGCCGGCGACGGCCGCGGTCAGCAGCGACAGCTGGATGCGGCTCGACGGCGAGCGCGATGGGCAGGGCGTCGCCATAAAGTCGCCGACAGCGAAGCCGGGGTGAGCGCGCCGAGCACGAGCCCGATGGACGATGCCGACGCCGCGAGCATCAGCGCCTGGATGAGAGTAGACGGCGAGCACGAGCCGGCTCGTAGCGCCCAGACGTCTTGAAGGTGGCGATGACCTGCCGCTTCTTCGCCATGTAGCTGCCGGATGGCGTTGCCGACGCCGATGCCGCCGAGCAGCAGCGCAGTCAAGCCCGACCAGGCTGATGAACTGGGTGAAGCGCGTCGACCTCGCGGCGGAGCGACGGGCGCAGGATCGGTCCAATCGGTGATGGCAAAGCCGCTTTGCGGGAACTTGGCCTCGATGGTGAGCCGCGCGGTGTTGAGCGCCATCCTGTCGGCTGCCACGCTCGCTCGGGAGCTTCAAGCGATAGGTCCAGCGGATCAGGCTGCCGGGCTGCACCAGCCCGGTACGAGTCGAGCGTCTCGAGCGACATCAGCACCCGCGGGCCATAGGCGAGGCGGTCGGCAAGCCGGTCGGGCTGGGTGCCGAGGATGCCGCCGATGGTCACGGTGGCATCGCCGATGGAGAACAGTGCTGCCGACCTCGACGCCGAGGCGCTCGAGCAGCGACGCGCTCAGCCACGATGACGCCGGGTTTGCGCCAGATCGGGCCTGCGTCCTTCGGCTCGGTGACGACGACCTCGCCGTAGAGCGGATAGGCGCCGTCGACGGCCTTCACCTCGACCAGCGCGCTCTTGCCTCCGGGGATGCCGCGCCATGGCGCGCAAGCTCGCCGATCCTGCTGACCTGGCCCGAGCACGTCGAGCGCCGCGCGCTCCTCGGCGCTTGGCCCGCCGGTGCACGCGCTCGAAGGAGAGATCGCCGCCGACGAGCAGGCGCCCCTGGCGCGCGAGGGCCGCATCGAACGGAGGCGCCGAGCGAGCCGATGGCGGCAACGGCGGCGACGCCAAGCGCGATGCACAGCACGAAGACGGTGAGGCCGCCGGCGCCGGCGCGGAGCTCGCGCAGGGCGATAGCGAACGCAAGCGGCAGGCGCTAACCGCTTGCCGGCGCGGGTGTGACGAGGTCGGCGGCGGTCACGACGCGCGCGGCCTGGCGCTTGGCGCCCGGCGCTCGTCACCCGGCCGTCGGCGAGGCTCACGATGCGGTCGCAGCGCTTGGCGAGCGTCCGGTCATGGGTGATGAGCATGCAGGCGTGGCGCCGGTGCGCTCCTTCAGCGCTGAACAGCAGGTCCATGACTTCGCGCGCCGGTGGTCTCGTCGAGATTGCCGGTCGGCTCGTCGGCGAGGATGAGGGAGGGCTTGGGCGCGAGCGCTCGGGCGCATGGCGACGCGCTGCTGCTCGCCGCCGGAGAGCTGCGCCGGGAAATGCGTCTCGCGATGCGAGAGGCCGACCTCGGCGAGCGAGGCGCGCGCGGCGTCGAACGCGTCGTCGCGGTCGAGGAACTCGAGCGGCAGCGCAACGTTCTCGATGCGCCGTCATGGTCGGCACGAGGTGGAAGGATTGGAACACGATGCCGATATTGGCGGCGCGAAGGCGAGCGAGATCGTCCTCGTTGAGCGCGCTGAAATCGGCGCCGAGCACGGTGACGCGGCCTTCGAGTGGCCCGCTCCAGGCCGGCAATCACCATGAGGAGGGTGGATTTGCCCGAGCCGGAGCGGCCAACCACGGCAAACGGATTCGCCGGCCGCCACGTTCATGTCCAATCCTGCGCAATATGGCAACGGGTCCGGCGCGGGAGGGAAGCGTGACATGCACGTCTTCAGAGCCTGATGGCGGCGGCAGAGGGTTGTTTCAGAGTTTGATCCATGGAACCGGGTCGCGCTCACTCACATGGCACGGCAGGCTGTAATAAAGAAGAGCAAAGAGGTCAAAAGATGAAGCGAGGCGCACGTTGCTACCGCCGTTGTTGCCGCAGGAATGCTGCTTGCCGCGTCAGGGCTGCCTGCAAGTCAGGCGGCCGGCAGCCTGGTGATCGTCGCACTTCGGCGACAGCCTGACCGCGCGGGCTCGGCCTGCCGGAGAAGGATTCCTTCCCCGCCCAGCTCGAGCGGGCGTTGAAGGCACGCGGCCAGGAGGTGAAGGTGATCAATGCCGGCGTGTCCGGGCGACACGGCGGCGGCGGGGCTCGCGAGGCTCGATTGGGCCATGCCCGACGATGCGAGCGCCGTGATCATCGAGCTCGGCGCCAACGACGCGCTTCAGGGGCTCGATCCGGCAGCGACCAAGGCGACGCTCGAGAAGATCATCACCGAGCTGAAAGCCCGCGGGCTGCCTATCCTGCTCGCCGGCATGGAAGCGCCGCCCAATCTCGGCAAAGAGTATGTCGAACAGTTCAGGGCGCTCTATGCCGACCTCGCCCAGCGCTACGACCTCATCCTCTATCCTTTCTTCCTCGACGGCGTGGCGCTCGACGACAAATACACGCTCGGCGACGGTATGCATCCCAACGCCGAAGGCGTGGCGCGCATCGTCGACGGCATCCTGCCCAAGGTCGAGGAGCTGTTGGCGCAAGACAAAGCCCCGACCTTGATTTAGGACGCGCGGCGGTCACGAATTCGTCGCAAGACTTTGACAATGGAGAGCCGCATGACCAATAGCATCTGGCGCAAGCCCCGAGTCCCTCCGCAGAGGGTCATGTCGCAATTCCTGTTCGGCAAGCAACTGACGGCGTCGCTGTCGGCGCTGGCGCGGCTTGGCGTCGCCGATCACATGGGCGATGAGCCGGTTGCGCGCGGACGGTGCTGGCAGCGAAGGTCGGCGCGCACGCGCCGTCGCTCTACCGGGTGATGCGCATGCTGGCGGGCTTCGGCGTGTTCAGCCAGGAGCCAGGGGCAAGTTCGCGCTGACACCGCTCGGCGCGCTGCTCAGGACCGACGCGCCGGGCTCCATGCGCTACATGGCGATGATGCTCGGCGACGAGCCGTCGATGCGCGCCTACGTCCATATGGCCGACTGCATCCGCACCGGCCAGGACGGCATCACGCATGGCCTACGGCAAGCCGATCTTCGATCTGTTCGCCGAGCGCCCAGAGCAGGCCGAGACCTTCCAGCGGGCAATGAGCGGCGGCTCGGCCATTGCGGCGCAATCGATACTCGCGTCTTACGATTTTCGGGCATCGAGCGCCTTGCCGATCTTGGCGGAGGGCACGGACTCCTGCTTGCCTCGGTCCTGCAAAAATTTCCTGCGATACAGGGCGTGCTGTTCGATCTTCCCGAGGTGGTCGCGGGCGTGCCGGAGGATCGTCTCCGCCTCCTGCGGCGGCCGCTTGCGCGTCGAGGCTGGAAGCTTCTTCGAGCGCGTGCCGCAAGGATGCGACGCCTATATGATGAAGCACATCATCCATGATTGGAGCGATGAGCATTGCCGCACTATCCTGCGGCTCATCCGCGCGGAGTTGCTCCCACATGGCCGCCTGCTTGTCTGCGAGCAGGTCATGCCGGAGGAGCCTGGCCCGGCGCCGGCGAAGATGCTCGATATCGAGATGCTGGTGATGACCATCGGCGGCAAGGAGCGCACGCCGCGCGAGTTCGGCGAGCTGTTCGCCTCCGGCAGGGCTCAAGCTCGGCCGCGTGGTGACGACGCCGACGCCGACCTGCGTGATCGAGGCGCTTCCGGCCTAGCTCCACTGCCTGTGCTGATGCGCCACAGATGAAGCATGAACGCATCGCGGCAAGCGACGCTACGGTGCGCACATGGTTCCAGGCCGTCCACACGTGAGAGGTAGTGCGTCCACAAAGTCTTGCCCTCGGCGCTCTCAGGCTTGACGGCGGCGAGCCTATCGTTGAGCGGCACGTTGCAGATCATGGTCACGAGAATGGAGCCCACGAGGTAGAGCAGGCTGCCTACGAGCAAATCGAAGGCGCCGGGCTCCGCCCAGTTCATGAGGCTCGCGACGGCGAGCACGAGAGAGGCGCGGCCGTTCCGAAGAAGGTTCCCAGAAACACCGGATTCAGCACCACGACATTGACCGATTGCATGGCGGAGATGCCAGATGCCGGCGGAATGCGCCCAAGCGCCGCCATGACGCTTGCCGAGAAGGCGAGAAAGAAGCCGGCGATGAGGCCAGAGCCGAGCGCTGCGAGAAACGTGAAGGCTAACAACAAGGATCCCATCGCCGCCTTCCTCGCTCCAGGCGCAACACGCGGCTCTGACCGGTGACCCGGATCAGCTCACCTCGACGTCTTCCAGAAGCCGAAGCGGTCGGCCACGTGCCGCATCGGAGGACGCGGCGCCTCGTAGATCCAGGCGGCGCGGGGATGTCGCTCCCCGTCGATCACCACGTCGTAGAACTGAACGCCATGCGGGCAGGCGTGGTCCGACTCAGTCTTCGGCGCTTTCTCCAACAACTCCATGCGCACCACCGAGCGAGCGGGAAGTAGTGATAGCCGCCCTCAGCCACGATGTCGTCGCTCTCGGCAATGACGCGATCCTTCAGCCTTGCCTTCATGGACGCAAACCTCCTACTGGCCCCAGGACACGTTGGTGCAGCGGACGCCCCTGGTCTTGGTCGATGAGATCTTGCCGGTGTCGAGGGCAATCTCCCAGGCGCGCCGCACCTCCGTCCACCATTCCTTGCTCTCAGGCCCCTTGGCCTCGCCGATGAAGCTGAAGCGTCTCGTCCGTGCCTTGCACGCAGGAGATGGTGAACTCGACGCCAGTCTGCGGCGGCGGCACGATCAGCGCGTCGACCACCTCGTAATTTGCCGGCGTGTCTTTCGACTCCTTGGCGAGCTGGCGGCTGGTGATCACGAGATAGGTCCCGTCCTCGCGCTGATATTGGTGGATGAAGATCGGCGCCGGCGATCGAGCGCCGCCGCCAAGATCGTCCCAGCCTTCGATGTCGAGATCGCCGTCATAGTTCTTGCCGATGTAGCTCGCGGCGAAGGCGGCGTCGGCGTTTTCCTCCTCGCTCGGAGCCTTCGGCTCGGCGCGCGCGAAGAGCGGCACAAGCGCCGATAGCCGCGCCAAGCAGGGCGACCTGAGCGAGGCAGGAAAGACTGGTTTGCATGGCGGAGCGTCCATTGAAAGCGCCAGGATTTAGGGTCGCGGCAATCTCAAGTCTATTCACAATCATGGCAAAAGCGGAACAGGGCGTGAGCCATGCCCTTCGCGTGGGCCGCCGCGGGTGTTAGATTTCCTCACCCAAGCGGCTTGCCGAGGGCTCAGCTTGCGGGAACGGAAAGGGCGATACAAGCCATGTTTCGTATCGTTGCCGCAGCTCTCCTCCTCCTCGTCTCGGCGTGGTCGCCGGCTATCGGCCGACGCCAAGCGCGTCGCCCTCGTCATCGGCATGAGCGACTACCAGCATCTGTCCAAGCTGCCCAATCCCGTGCCGGACGCCAAGGCCATCGCCGCGGAGTTCAAGAGCCACGGCTTCGAGGTGTCGGAATATTACAACCTCGACCGCGCCGGCCTGCTCGACGCCCTGGAGAAATTCGAACGTGACGCGACCGGAGCCGAGGTCGCGCTGGTCTACTACGCAGGCCACGGCATGTCGGTCCAACGGCAAGAACCTGCTCGCGCCGACCGATATGGAGATCACATGCGAAGACAAGACTACGATCCGCTCGGTCGACCTGCAGCAGTTGTATAAGGCGGCCGGGCCGGCGCCGCAGCAGATCGTGATGCTCGACGCCTGCCGCAACGATCCGTTTCCCGCAATGCCCGACGCGCGGCACAGGTCAAGGCAGCGGCTTTCGCGGCCTCTCTGCTCGGCGAGGCCGACCGCACGGTGGTCACCGCCAATGCCACCGGGTCGGGCCAGCTCGCGGCGGACGGCGATCCAGGCGCGCACTCGCCCTTCGCGACCGCGCTCCTCAGAAATTTCACCGAGAATCCGCGCCTCTATTTCGGCGATTTGCTGAACAAGACCTGCGACCGAGGTGAAGCTCGCAACGCGCACGCAAACCCCTGAGGTCAGCTTCCAGGGCGGCTCGCCGAAAGTCTGCCTCGATGTAGAGGGTGTGGCCTGCCGGCCCGAGTCTGCCTGCCGATACGGTGCTCACCGATCCGGCCACGGTCGCCGAGGCGCGCTCGGCGTTGCAGCAGCTCGGCTTCATCGCCAGCACGAACCGAGGAGGAGACGACGAGATCCTCGCAGGACGCCATCAAGCGCTTTCAGACCAAGGCCGGGCTGACCCCCGAGCGGGCAGCTCACCCGCGAGCCTGCTTGCCGTGATGCGCGTCACCAAGAACCAACTCGCGGCGCTGCCGGTGCCGGGAAAACTCGCAGTGCCCGGCATCGGCTTGCGGGCCCCCTAGAGCATGAGGTCGGCTCGATCTTCAAGGATTGCGAGAACTGCCCTGAGATGGTGGTGGTCGCCGGCGGGGCGCTTCCTCATGGGCGCGGCCAAAGGCGAGAAGGGCGCCAGGCCGCCGAGGAGCCGCAGCATGAGGTGACCGTGGCGGCGCCGTTTGCCTCTCCGAATTCGAGATCACCTTCGACGAATGGGAGGCCTGCGCGCTCGAGGGCGGCTGCGCCAATGTATCGGCCGCAAGACGGCGGCTGGGGGCGTGGGCGGCGCCCGGTGATCTATGTCTCCTATGACGACGCCAAGGCGTATATCGACTGGCTGCGCCAGAAGTCCGGCAAGGCCTACCGGCTGCCGTCAGAGGCCGAGTGGGAGTTCGCCGCGCGCGCCGGCACGAGCACGCCACTTTGCCGCCGGCGAGACGCTTGCGCCGACGCAAGCCAATTTCGATGCGAGCAACCTGCCCGGGACCCGCAAGCAAGGCACCTATCAAGGCACCACCGTCGAGGTGGGAACCTTCCCCGCCAACCCTTATGGGCTGCACGACATGGAGGGGAACGTGTTCGAATGGGTTGAGGATTGCGCGAACAAGAATCACGCGGGCGCGCCGGCCGACGCCTCTCCGCGCGGCGGTGACTGCTCCCGCCGCGTGGCCAAAGGCGGCGCCTGGTATTACGAGGCAGAGTTCGCGAGGCCGTCGGCGCGCATGAGCTTTCCCGCGCGGCAGCCGCCTCAACGTGATCCGGCTTCCGCGTCGCCCGGCCGCTGGGTAGGGGTTTTCCTAACGACGCCGATGGCCGGGACAAGCCCCGCCATCGCGCAATCCTAAACTCTACCGTCCTCAGTTCGCGGTGAGGTTGCCGACCACGAGGTTGTCGATCTTGCTCAATAGCGGCTTCTGCTCGAGCCCGAACGACTTCCGCGCCGCCGTGCGTACCGCATCGGCGGTGTAGACGTAAGCTCGACGGTATCGATCCGCTTGTCGTCGTTGCCGAGCGGGCTCGCGTCGGCCCTGCCGGCCAGGCCCTCGATCATGTAGCGGGTGAAGAGCCCGATGCCGTATTCAGGGTCCTTGATGGTCTTCTGGTCGCGGTCCGACGCCTTGAACACGGCGAGGCCGGGCACCGGATCGACCGGCATGGCTTCAACTTCGAGCTCGGGCAGGTTCGGCGGGTTGATCAGCTCATCGAGGTTCTTGGCGAAGTTCGCCTCGAGCATGAGCATGATGGTGCGCGCCCCGATCTTGCCGAGAGTGGTCGTAGAGCTCCTGCATCGGATAGGCGGTCTTGTCGAGATCGTCGAGCTTGGCATCGACCGGAAGCAGATAAGCCTCTTTGGCGTCGGCCTCCTTCACCATGCCGTGGCTCGCCACGTAGATGAACGACGTCGCCCGGATCCTTCTTGTCGATGCGCTTGGCAAGCTCTCCTTCCGGATTGCTCTCAGAGCCGAACACGCGCTCGAAATCGGAAAGCGTCGCGTCGCGGACATCGATGATGTTCTCCTGCTTGTAGCCGAGCTGATCGACGAGCAGCGCCATCACCGCATCGGCATCGGCCTTGCCGTCGGGATTTCGGGCAGGTCGCCGAGATAGTCCTGGTTGCCGACCACGACGGCGATATTGCCTTCGTTCTTCACCCCGGCCGGCAGGTCCTTGAACACGTGCGGATCTCGACCACGCGCTCTCCGGCATTGCCGCCGCCGATCGCGGCTGGAAGCCGGCACATATCCGGATTGACGCAGATGGTGAGGTTGGCGGCTTTTTCGAGCTGGAGCACCGAGGCGAGCGGCGTGCAGCCGCCGACCTGCACGCAGTTTTCGCACCAATTGATGCCGCTCTTGGCCGCGGCCGCGTCAAGCTCGGCCGGCGTGAAGGAGGCTGGCTTCGGCAGGCACGCCGAGGGACAACGGTTGAGCGCCGGAGGCTTGCCGTAAGTCTGCTCCAACAGGTCGTAAGGTCATCCGGCAGGCAGCGGCTTGCGGCCGGCTCGATTTTCGCCAGCGACTGGATGGGTGCTGGGTTCTTCGGCGGGGCCGGCGAGGCCTCGTCGCGGCGGCGGAGGTGGCGCGGGCGGAGTTGCGGCCGGAACCATTTGCGGCGGTCCTTCCGGGCCAGGCCCGACCGGCACTACAACAGGAGGCGGTACGACGACGACCGTCGGCGGCCGGCAATCGTGGCCGTGCTGGATCAAACCAGGCGGACAGGCGCAGCCGTTGCCGACCTTGATGAAAGGCCGATCGCACGAGGCCGTCTCCGGTCCGTGATCGGGCGGCACGCAGCCTTTGCCTTTGCGGTAGACCTCGCCGTGCTCGCACTCTGGCGACCTCAGGCTCCTTGGGCGGCACGCATCGGCCCTTGCGCATCTGCATGGGCGCTTCGCATTTGGCGACTTCCGGGCCCTTCGGCGGCACGCAGCCTTTGCCCTTGCGCCACTGCATGGGCGGGTCGCATTTCGTGACTTCAGGCCCTTTGTTCTTGCCGGGCTTCCACGCAGCCCTTGCGCGAGGGCACGAGCCCTGGCGGGCATCCCTGCGGCTCGGCCGCTTGATGGCGCTCCTGCGAGCGGCGAATGGCCTCGTTCAGGAGTATGCTGCCAACGCCGATGCCGACGCCAACGCCGCCACCACCACTCCAGCCTCCGCCACCGCCACGATGCCATGTCCACCGCCCATCTCGCCGGCGAGCGCCGGTGCTCGGACTGGTAGGGCCGACGATTAGGAGCAGCCCCAAGGCCGCTCCGACTGAGACAATGGTTTTCAGGAAAGAAATCGAGGTTGCATTGCCCTCTCCCACAGGCTCGGCACGCGGTCACCATAGCACGCTTGAGTTGTTGTCGTCCGTCAATTTCTCGACACTTAAAGGGGCGACCGAGACGGGAGGGGCGGCGTTAAGGAAGCGCCAAAGATGCTGGACCCATGAAGCGATCCTTGATTCTGCTTTGTTTCTGGCTGCCGGCAGCTTGAGAGTCTCGTGCTCGGCGCCCCACTTTCCGGCGCCGCCGAGCCTGATGGCCTCGCCGCGTTGACGCGATACGGCGTTGGCCGACGATCTCCTCGACCGGATGATCGGCCAGACCATCATGGTGGGCTTTTCCGGGTCGGACGAGCGCGATCGGGGGTCAAGGCCGTGCGCGACGAGCTCGCCAAAGGCTTGATCGGCGGCGTGGTGCTCTACCCCGGAGAATATCCGCTCGGCCCGCCAGCTCCGCCTCCTCACCGCCTATCTCTCGAACGCCAATTCCGAGCTCGTGCCGTTTATCGCCGTGGATCAGGAAGGCGGCCGCGTGCAGCGGCTGACCAAGTGGACCGGGCTACGAGCACTACCCGTCGGCGCAGACGATGGGGCGCGATGCGACGCTGACGCCTGAGGCTGCGCGGCAGCATCTACAGCGAGATGGCGAAGGAGCTCGCCGGTGCCGGGATCAACGTCAATTTCGGTCCCGTGGTCGATCTCAGCGTCAATCCCTGGAACACGGTCATCGCGCGGCGGAAGCGAAGCTACGGCGCCGATCCCGACACCGTGACGTCGCTCGCCCGCTCCTTCATCGCCGCGCATCGCGAGGCGAACGTGGTGACGGTGGCGAAGCATTTCCCGGGTCACGGCTCGAGCTGGAGCGACAGCCACAAGACCCTTCCGATATTTCGCGGAGCTGGCGGAAAGCGAGCTTCAGCCCTACGTCGCCCTCTCGCATGACGGGCTGCTCGACATGGTCATGGTCGGGCATCTCTATCATCCGCGCTTCAGCGACGGGGAGAAGCTGCCGTCGTCGTTGTCGGCCAATGCCATACAGGCGCTCCGGGCTGACGGCTATATCGGCTTTCACGGCGTGGTGGTGAGCGACGACATGGAGATGGGCGCGGTGCGCGAGCGCTATGGACTGGAGGACACGCGTGATCAGGGCGCTCAACGCCGGCGTCGATCTTCTCGTCTTCTCCAACGTCAAGTCGCGCGACACGGAGCTTGGCGCCAAGGTCCACGCTATCATCGCGCAAGCGGTGCGCGACGGCCGCATCCCGCGCGCGAAGATCGAAGCCGCCTATGAGACGGATCGCCGCGCTCAAGCACCGCCTGATGGCGCACGATCTTGCGGGCGAGGCTGATTCCCTATCTTTCTGGGAAAGGAGGAATCGCCATGTTGAATTTTCTCGGTTGCAGCGCACAAGGAATAGCAGTCGCCAGTGGCGTGACGACGCTCGCACTTCTGGAGCGCATGGTTGAGCGGAAGATTCTGACGCGCTGCGGACGCGCGAGCCATTCTCAGCAACGGCATCGCCTGCCTGGAGCCGCGCGTGAACGTTCCGGCCGTGGCGGAGGCTGTCCACCTGATGCGAGACCGGATGCTGCCCCTGTTCGCCGAACGGGCTGAGGCTCAGTGATAGCCCTCGTGCTCGGTCGCGTCCCAGAACACGTAATAGGAATAGGCGGTGTAGCCCAAGATGATGGGCAGGATCGGGATCGCGCCATAAAGCATAAAGAGCTGCGACTCAGGCGCCGCCGCCGCCTGCCACAGCGTGATCGACGGCGGGATGATGTAGGGAAGAGGCTCACCGCGAGCCCCGTGTAGCAAAGCAGGAAGATCACCGCGGCGAGCAGGAAGGGTGCATAGCGCATGCGCCGCTCGAGCGACAGCCACAGCGCGCCGATGGCCGCCGCGGTGGCGAGAGGCACCGGGCTCAGCATCACCATGTTGGCCGGGGTGAACCAGCGCCTGGCGATCTCGGGATGGATGAGAGGCGTCCAGATGCTGAAAATGAGGATGAAGACCGCGACCGCGATCAGCGCATAGCGGGCAACGCCATAAGCCCAGTCGCGCAACGCCTCGTCGCCTTTCATGATCAGCCATCCCGCCGAGAGCAGCACGTAGCCGGCAAGCACGGCGAGCGCGGTGACGAGGCGAAGGGGGTGAGCCAGTCGAAGGCGCCGCCGGCATGTTTGTTGTTCACGACGTGGAAGCCTTGCACGAAGGCGCCGATGATCAGCCCCTGCATCAGCGCGGCGAGGATCGAGCCTGCGGCGAAGGCGAGGTCCCAGGTCCAGCGATAGCTCGGTCGGACTTGAAGCGGAACTCGAAGGCGACGCCGCGCAGGATCAGCCCGATCAGCATGAGGATGATGGGGAGGTAGAGCGCGGGCAGCATCACCGAATAAGCGAGCGGGAAGGCTGCGAGAAGGCCGCCGCCGCCCATCACCAGCCAGGTCTCGTTGCCGTCCAGAAGGGCGCCACCGAGCCCATCATGGCATCGCGGTCCTGGTGGCGTTGGCGCGAGCGGGAACAGAACGCCGAGCCCAAGGTCGTAGCCGCCGAGCAGAACGTAGAGGAACACGGCAAGCGCAAGGATGCGCGCCCCAGACCAGTGGCAAGATGATGGGAGGACGTCTGGGGTCATGGGCTTCCTGCCGCTGCCATGGGCCGATGCGAAGATCGGCTTCCTCTTCCTCAGGGACCGGAGGCGTCTCGTCGGGCCCGCGGCTCACGAGCTTGGCCATGTAGTAGAGCCCTGCGCCGAACACGACGCCGTAGACCAGCACGAAAAGAATGATCGAGGCTAGCACGCTGCCGCCGGGCACCGGCGACACCGCGTCCGCCGTGCGCAACAGGCCGTAGACCACCCAAGGCTGGCGGCCGACCTCGGCGGTGAACCAGCCGGCGAGCACGGCGAGAAAGCCGAGCGGCGAGACCCAGACCAGAGTGCGCAGGAACCAGCGGCTGGTGTAGAGCCGTCCGGTCAGCCACAGCACCGCGCCAGCGACGCCACCACGGCGATCATGATCAGGCCGATGCCGACCATGATGCGGAAGGCGAAAAACGGGATGATCGGGTTCGGGCCGGTCCTCAGGCGGGAAGGATTTCAGGCCCGCGACCTCGCCGTCCCATTCATGGGTGAGGATCAGGCTGCCGAGCCTCGGCAGGGCGAGCTCGTAATGGTTGGTCTCGGCTTTAGGTCAGGCAAGCGCGAACAGGATGAGCGGCACCTCGCGCCCGGTCTCCCAATGCGCTTCGAGCGCCGCAACCTTGGCCGGCTGGTAGTGCGAACTGTTCAGCCCATGCAGATCGCCGATGACGACCTGCAGCGGCGCGAGCCACACGAGCAGGCTCAAGCCCATGCCGAGCATGATCCGCCCATGGGGCACGCTCCGCCCGCGCAAGATGTACCAGGCGCCGATGCCGGAGACGATGAAGGCGGTGGTGAGATAGGCGGCGGCCACCATATGGGCGAAGCGGTAGGGGAAGGACGGGTTGAAGATGACCTGCCACCAATCGGCGACGTGGAGCACGCCGTCGGGACCGGCGGTGTAGCCGGCGGGCGTCTGCATCCAGCTATTGGCCGACAGGATCCAGAACGCGGAGATCAGCGTGCCGAGCGCCACCATGGCAGGTGGCGAAGAAGATGCACGGCCTTCGGCACGCGGTTGCGGCCGAACAGCATGATGCCGAGAAAGCCCGCCTCGAGGAAGAAGGCGGTCAGCACCTCGTAGGACATCAGCGGGCCGATGACGTTGCCGCCGCGCCGCGACAGCTCGCTCCAATTGGTGCCGAACTCGTAGGACAGCACGACGCCGGAGACCACGCCCATGCCGAAGGACACGGCGAAGATCTTGGTCCAGTGCGGCGCGATGTCGCGCGTAGATGGCTTGCCGGTCTTGCAGCCACAGGCACCTCGAGCACCGCGCAGCCAGGCCGGCAAGCCCGATGGTGAAGGACGGAAACAGGATGTGGAACGAGATGGTGAAGGCGAACTGGATGCGCGACAGCAGTAACGGGATCGAGCTCTGGCATCTCTAGTTCCATCGCGCTTCTTGCGGCTTGCAGCGCCCTCAACCGCGACTCAAAACTGTCCAGTCCCAGAGCTTAGCCTGAGACGGCGCCCGAGCGAAGGCACATGGGGCCGCAGTAGGTGCGGCCGGACTATTTGCCCGCATCGAGCGCCGCAGCAGCGCAGTCTCGTGAAGAACTTGCGACTCGCTTGCCGGAAACAGCAGAACACGACGCGTCTGATTGGTGGTGCGTCGCGCAAACGTGTCGAGCACGGTGGCGACGGCGATGGCGGCGGCGCGGTCGGGCGGAAAGCCGTAGATGCCGGTCGAGATCGCAGGAAATGCGATGGAGGCAAGCCCTTGCGCCAGCGGCAAGGGCCAGAGCTGTTGCGGTAGCAGGCAGGCGAGCAGCCGGTCTTCGCCGCTCTGCCCGCCACCCCAAACAGGTCCAACGGCGTGGATCACGTAGCGTGCCGGCAGGCGGAAGCCGGGGGTGATCTTTCGCCTCTCCCGTCTCGCAACCGCCAAGCTGAGCGCAAGCCTCGGCGAGCTCAGGGCCTGCAGCGCGGTGGATGGCGCCGTCAGACGCCACCGCCGAGGCCAACGTCGTGTTGGCGGCATTGACGATGGCGTCGACGTCGAGCCTGGTGATGTCGCCTTCGACGATCTCAATGCGGTCGGGCATGGACCCATTGGAGACGCCGAATGGGGCCGAGATCAAGCCTGCTATTGAGCCGGCGGGGCGGTCTCCGCCGATGCCGATGCCGAAGACGGGTTCACCGAGCGGATCCAGGCAATGATCTTCCACAGATCGTCGTCGCTCTTCACCACCCCGCCCATGGCCGGCATCGGCCCAACGACGTTCTCGGAGCCCTTGCGGTTGTAGCCTTGCTTCTTCAGCCCGTCGCTGCCGAGCGCGACCAGCCTGAACAGCGTGTCGTCGTCCTTGCCGTAGATCCAGACCTGATTGGTCAGAGGCGGGCCCATGCCGCCGCCGCCACCACCGCCGTGACAGCCATTGCAGCCGGCGGCCATGAGTTTCTTGTGGCCTTCATCGGCGACCTTGGCGAAGTCGGAATAGGGGCTTTTCAGCTCGCCTTTGATGGCGCTTTCGGCCGTTGCCGCGGGCGATCCGGTCGCCGGCTTCACCGGCTGGCGCCGGCGCGCCTCTGCTGTCCAGCCGCCGGTGCTTGCTTCGCCCAGGAATCGTCGGCAAGTGCTGCGGAGCCGAGAAGGCCAAAGCCGAGGATGGCGGAGATGGCGAAGGATCGAAGCATTGGGGACCTCCTGAAAGTTTTGCTCTCAGTTGAGCCCATCACGGCCCCCTCGTTGCTCCTCTTAATGCGCCGCGAATGATTGTTCGCGCGATAGGCTCTGCCGAATAAACGACCGCGGCCCCAACGTTGTTCCCGTAGGGACACGCGTGGATAGGGTCTCGCCGCGACGGCGAGCCGGCAAACGATGCTGAATGTCAGTGAGGTGTGGCTA
>ERZ1370068.10832-contig-9496_pt1 | contig 27338 bp, 40 predicted proteins | sample MGYA00561227_ERZ1370068 | MGnify/ENA primary metagenome ERZ1370068 (study PRJEB38410, sample SAMEA6850437) | metagenome | study: Metagenomic assessment of the ecological functions of the soil: analysis of the soil microbiota associated with the...
TTGTGCTTCGTTCGGTGCGTGTTTGCTCTCGGCACCCCGATCATGCTACCGAGTTATGCGGACTTCCGATGAAGAAATTCGATGAACGCCTGGAGGTCGCGCGGGCGAAGGCCAATGCGCGACCGAGGGCGGATCTGTTATTGGTTGCATCGTCAACCACGTCGCCTGAATCAAACAAGCTTACGCTCGGCGCCTTGCGCGACGAATTAGCCGCCAAAAGCAACGTGCTCGAAAGGCGTCGGATTCCGTGATTGGAGCCATTCCGCTGAATCCGGAACTGACCGCCTGTCGCACGATCGACATCGCGCGGCACCCTTGATGCGAAAGTGCTGCACGAAGGCGAGATCCAGGCCCGTCGGGTCAAAAAAATTTCCATGCTCGCGCGCACGGTGCCCAACATGCCCACGACCTTTCGGGCGGATCGATCCTGGTGACCCCGATTGACCGCAGCGACGTCAGTGATGGCCGTCGCCCTCGGCCCCTGAAAACGCCCATGGCGGAGTTGGTCTCGGACCAGGTGATTTCAATCTGGATGAGCGGGTTTGAATCTTTGCAAGACCGGGTTTTGAAACGGGGCTGCCCGTTTTGGCGGTCAATCAAGGCCGGTTGGGAAACCACGCAATCCATCTCAATCGAATGGACCAGGGTCAGAAGACGATCTCGAGCCGCGCTCAACTTGGAATGGATCATGTCGCACGCTATATCGACGCGGACTGGATCGCTCGCCATTCCGCGATTCCCGTGGAAGCCCGCACATGTCCCCCGCGGCTTTCGTTACCGTCTCACCGAGCGCGCCGCGCGCCGAGAAACGGATCATCCTTCCCGAGGGAGATGGCCGCGCACCATCCGCGCGGCCGCCCTTTGCGCGCAAAGGAATATCGCCCGTTGCGTTCTGTTGGAAATCCGAAGGAGATTCAAAGAGTCGCGGCTGGCCCTGAAAATCGAGCTCCCAAAAACCTCGAAATCCTTGATCCGGCTCCTGCTTCGCGCCAATTACGTCAACCTGCTCGTCGAAAGTGCGTAAACCACACAGGGATTGACCTCGACGCCGCCGCAGACTTCTCAGCGACAATGTCTCGGACTCGGCACGAGTCGTGCTTGCGCTGGACGAGGTGGGACGGCCTGGTCTCCGGCGCGGTCCATTCCACCGCCAACACCATCCGCCCCGCCCTGCAAATCATCCAAACCACGAGGGCCAAGGTCGTGTCCTCGATTTTCTTCATGTGCCTTCGGACCAGGTCGTGGTCTACGGCGATTGCGTGGCAAATCCACGTCCGACAGCGGAAACCTCGCCGACATCGCGATCCAAAGTGCTTGTCTGCCGAGAGGTTCGGTATTCCGCCACGGTCGCCCATGATCAGCTATTCGACCGGCGAATCCGGTTCCGGCGCGGAGCGTCGACAAAGTGCGGGAAGCGACGCGGATCGCGAAAACCAGCGTTCCGACTTGCGCTCGACGGGCCTCTTCATACGACGCCGCGGCGATGGCTCGACGTCGCCGCGATCAAGGCGCCGGACAGCGAAGGTGGCGGGCAGGGCGACCGTCTTCGTGTTCCCGGATCTCAATACAGGGAACGACACAAAGGCAGCGCAGCGAAGCGCCAACGTCATCAGCATCGGTCCAATGCTCCAGGGCGCCGCGGCGCCCGGTCAGTGATCTCTCCCGCGGCAGCACTGGTGGAAGAACATTGTTTATCACCATGCCATCACGGCGATCCAAGCGGGACAAGCGCTTAATGGCACTCTCCGGAGCAAGTCTCCCGGCCGTTCTTAATTAGGCCCCGACTGGACCCTGACGGGATCCGGCCGGCTGTCTGCAATCGCCGAATTCCTAAGCCAAATCGCCGCGCTGGGAGCAATTTTCCGCGAAGTCAGCGAGGCAAAGAGGCTTCTCTGGGTTACGATCAAACCGCCCGAAGAGGCAATACCAAATCACTTAGATTACTGGCGCCCATTTTCTCTCTTGAGAAGGCCGCCCAAGCCAGGCTTCACGGCACAGCCACTTCGTGAAGCACCGCGGCCCCGGACGTTACGCGAGCGCACGCGCCATATCCGTTCCGGGCGGCCAGCGCCACGGTCTCGGCTCGTCGAACCTGTTTCTCCTGAAGTGCGATCGCTGCCGTTGTTCCAGCGCGGCTGCACGCGTTCCCAAAAATTCGTCGAAGGCGACCGAATCGAAAAAGGCGGTGACGTTGACGATTTTCCGTCCGCATCTCCATGAACCAAGCGTAGGTGTTACGATAGGGTTTGCCGTCGAGGGCCGTCGCTTCGCCGTCAAACAACGCGATGACCGTGTCGCGATCGCTGTGGGAAGGCTGCGGATGGTAGGAACGAGAGGTTTCGCGAGGCGGGCGTTGAAGGGCTTGATCACCGCGTTCAGGAACTCGTCGCGTGTCTTGTATTTTTCGCGGCGAGGAGTTTCCCGTGATGGTCCAGGTGGCATCCGGCGCGAGAAGGGAAAGAGGGTCCTCCTCGCGCCGGCACGCCAGGCGTCAAAGCGGCTTGTATGGCGACACTTGTTTCGCTCCGATCGGTTTCGGCGGCTGGGGCGCGGTGAAGAGTTACGCCAACGAGGAGCCCGCAGGATCCGGACTGTAAGCCGCTTTCATGGATGACAGGATCGGAAATCCGGGGGACTCAGTTCTTCCACGGCCATCAGTCATCGGTCTGTGCCGGTGATGACCTCGTGCCATTCGGAAGATTTCGCTGCTCAGAAGGCCTCGGCCTTCTCGCGGTGAATGCTTCAGCGGCCATCGTTGCCGAGGGGCAGATGCACGGGGGCTTCGGCGAAGCGGCCAAGCGGACGATGGCCGCAGCGAGGTTTACCAGCGGATCCCCCGGTTGCTGGTAGCTGGCCTGCGTGGCCAGGCTGCGCATGGCGCCGGAGGTTTCCGCGGTAGTCTTCGATGATAACCTTTCCCGCGCGATGCCAAGGAGGCGCCGTCAGGAAGTTTGTCCGGAGAATAGCCGGGTTCAGAGCCACGGTGGCGAAGATGCCGAGGAGTGGCGCGAGTTCCTTCGCCAAGGCCTCTGTGATGCCCTCCACGGCAAATTTGGTCAGAACAATAAATGCCCCAACCCGCCGACCGGGTAGGGACCGCCCACGGATGAAAAGTTGACCACATGGCCGGAGCGCTGGCGGCGCATGTGCCACGGCAGAACCACGCCGCAGGTCGCCTGAAGCAGATCGCGAAGGCGTTCGGTTCTCGTAAACGCGCCGGGCCTTTGCCCGCATCTTGCTGATTTCCTCCGGCCCCGCCCAACAAGCCGAAGCCGGCGTTGCTCGCCCAGCACGTCGATGGAGCTGAATTTCTCCACGGCTTCGGCGGCGACGTTGACGGCCTGGACCTCATCGTTGATGTCGAGAATGGCCTATGGAGGTTGGGGTGATCGAGTTTCGCAGCGAGTTCGCCTGGCTTGTTGCGCACGGTGGCGACGAGGTTGTCGCCACTCGTCGAGAGACAGCTTTGCTGATTTCGCGCGCCAGAAACCGCGGAGAAGCCTGGGTGACGATCCGCTGTTTTTTGGCTCTTTTTCGACTGCGCTGGTCGTTGGGATTAGTTTGGGTTTCGGATGGGTTCCGTCAACTTGCTGCCGAGGTCCTGCGGCCGACTCAGCTCGCCGCAGGGTCTTCCAGCGCCGCCGCCCGCCAAAGGGTGTCTGGCAGGTGGGGTCAGATCACAATTCTTGACCACATTGAGAGCCATTTCCGCAGGGGTGCCGCAAGCTTGGAGAAGCGGGTCGGAGCCTTGCACGATGTCCCTCTCGAAACGCCGCACCTGTTGACTCACGTTGGCCGCGCTGCACGCCGAGCGTCTCGGCGATCCATTTCTGGGACTGATTGGTTCTGCGATGCAAGGCCCAAGCGAGAGCAATGCGCTCTGGCGGGCAGCGTCTTGAAGTAAGCCGGCGATTTTGAAGTGTTGGCGACCTCCGGCCAGCCATTTCTCCGGCCTTCTGGCGATCACCCTTTCCGTGATTCCGATTTCCTTGCGGGTGTTTGACCCGCGCCAGCGAGGCGCTCCCGAAACTCCTGACTGCCCCAATACCAGCCTCGTCGCAAAGTGTTCTGCAACCCTCGGTCCGACAAGGCATCTCCTTCAAACTTCTCCAGGGCCCGTCGCTCCAGCCGCCTCACAAAATCTCGTCTCCCCTTTTGCCCGGTCGGCATACCCAAAGAGTTCAAGTCCTTCGCGCGCCGCCATCCATGTCTCCCGCTGGCCCGGCACCACAGCATAGCCGCGGGTCAGACTGCTTCCAGGGATAGTCGAGCAATCCCATGCCTTCTTCCAATCTGACCAAACCGGCCCGCACCGGGTTCAGATGCACGTAGTCAATTAAGGAACAAAGATAGTCGCCACCTCTCTCCTCCGAGGATTGCACCACAACCGCCTTGTAACGACCTCCAAAAACATGTCCCCATTTCCCGTGCCGAGTGTTCAGGCGGCGCGTGCAGGTGTTCTGAAACCATTTCATCCCCGCCACCAGATTAGCCTGCGGGTCGCGGCACCCAGTGATAACTGATTGGACATCAACACCCACCCATAAAGCCTCCACCCGCTTCGCGCGCAGCCTTCGTCGAACGTCTTCAGGGAACATCTGCCGGTCCCTGTCGTCCTCACAGATCGGTTCTTGGCGATCCCCACGGCACATCACGTGGTAATATGCCCCTTCATACTCAATCCTCGGCTGTCCTGCGCCATGCCATCTGCAGTCTGTCCGACGCGTTGTAGTTTTGTCAAGATTTGTTGCCTGACCCCACTGCTAGATCTTCAATCTGCTTGAAGCACTCCCCAGCTTGACTTCCATCCGTCACTCCGCCACCCTCAGATCCATGAACCTGCGCTTCGTAGCGATCGCTCTTATGGGCAACCCGAAGCGATTTCGTTCGCTCGGCGACCGGTAAAGTGACAGGAACGTGCGCGCCGAGACAATGCGATCTAACAAACATTGTTGCTACGACCATCGTCAAGAAAACTGAATTCGATGATTACCTCGGAAGACCTGATTCACAAAGACATCAATGGTGGCATTCGTCATCCCCATGTTAGGGATCGAGCGCATTTACTCTAAGGTCGATCAGCGAAGGTTCGTAGTTCAAAAATGCTTATTCATTTTCGAGTTCGATTCAGAACATCGTGGCGCAAACGCAGAGGTCATGAAGACTAAGGTCGTAGTCGTGGGAGGAGGTAAGCTTCCGGATGGATGACGGCCGCCTATCTGAAACGCGCGTTGCCTAGTTTGGAATCCGTCACGGTCTTGGAATCCGCGAGCATAAAGACCATTGGCGTCGGAGAAGCTACATTCAGCACTCTCAAGTTGTTTTTCGACTTCCTTGGGCTCCACGAAAGGACTGGATGCCGCCGTGCAACGCCACGTATAAGCTCGCCATTAAGTTCGTCAACTGGACTGCCAGCAAAGGCCACTTCTATCACCCATTCCAGCGCCCTCGACGTGGTGGACGGGCTCAACGCCGCAGAGTGGTGGTTGAAGCTGCGCCGGGATCAGCCTTTCGATCGAGTCTGCTTCACAATACCTGCGATGCGTCAGGCCCACCGAAGCCCGCGCGCTTCCTCGACGGCACCGTGTTTGACGACCGCGTTCGCGACTACTTTACTCCCGATACGGGCGTTCCAAACAAACTCATCGCCCATCACGTCGTTCAGTATCCATACGGTTATCATTTCGATGCGTCGCTCGTCGCGAGGTATTTGCAGGGACTACGCGATGCGCCACGGCGCACATCACCTCGTGGACGATTTGACGGCGGCGGAGAAAAGCCGAATCCGGTGACATCTCTCATTTGTTGACGAAACAACACGGACGTCTGGATGGCGATCTATTCATCGACTGCACGGGGTTCAGAGCATGCTGATCGGCGAGTCCCTGAACGAGCCGTTCATCAGCTTTAACGATTCACTTCCGAATGACCGGGGCGGTTGCCATTCAAGTGCCATGGGATGCCGAGACGCATGGAATGTCGCCTTACACTACCGCGACTGCCCTGAATGCGGGCTGGGCTTGGACTATTCTTTGTTTCATCGTAATGGCTGCAGCTGCGTCTATTGCAGCAATTACGCGTCCCCGAGACGAAGCCGAAGCGGAATTGAGAAGTTTCCTCGGTCCAGCATCAACCAAGTGCTCAGCCAATCACATCAAGATGAGAATCGGCCGACATCGGAATTCCTGATAGGAGCTGCGTGGCGATTGGTCTGTCGAGTGGGTTCGTCGAGCCACTTGAGTCAACGGGCATTTTCTTCGTCAGCATGGCATCGAAGAGCTAGTCAACCACTTTCCGATCGGCCATTCCGTGTCCGAAGAGCAACGTATGAGTTACAATCGGGTTATCGGCGAGTGCATTGATGGAGTCCGAGAGTTCCTGACCATCCATTACTGCGCAACCGATCGCGCCGATACGCCATACTGGAGAGACATGAAGACTCTGCGGTTGCCGCCGTCTCTTGCCGAGCGTATGAGCATGTAAGCTCTCGCGTTTGCCGGGAAAGCGCAACATCTATCAACCATTTCATGGATTCGAGGCCTACTCATGGTCGGTGGTGGTGCTAGGAATGAACTGCGTTCCGAAAACGCATCCACCGGCGCTCGACCATATTGATACGAGACAGGCAGAAGCGATGTTCCAGGACATTCAAATAAGGTCTAAGCTTCTCACCGAAAAATTGCCGAGTCACTACGACTACTTGAAGCTTCTACGGAGCGAAGAGGGGCTCGCCGATTCGCGCGATTGTTACCCTCAGGTAGCATAGCATAAGCGCCTCTCGCGAAGCGTTCTTCGAAATACAGAAGCTCGGGAACCTCGCGCCTCAGTTACCGAAAGCCGACTTAAATGGAACGCGCACGGAACGCTACAGAGAGTATCCGCCGCCTCGAGTTGAAAGATCGACGACTAGACTCGGACGAAAAGCCAAGATATGCCGCTGACAATGAAAAAACATCGCACGATCACAGCGAGTTTTGGAGATTATTGAACGCCGCAGGTCAATTTGAAATTTGACCATTTATCTGCTGAAAACCATCAAAAGCAGTCCACCCACTATCGCACTCCTGTAAGACGGATGGAATCACATTACGCGGTCCGAGATGGAACGGAATGGTCGGATCGTTCAGACTGGCTCCAGGAGATCAATTGCAGTAAGCGAGGATGAGGAACGCGGTGCGGGTGGAATTTGAAGGCGCGTTTTGTCAGGTGATGGAGCGCGTCGGTTGTGAGAGAACGAGGAGGCCCTTTAGGGCCGGCTTTCACACAGCTTCGACATCGGGTCGCTCTTCGCAACAAGTTGATATGGTGAAGCCGCCGCTAGAGGCGTGTATCGACGGGCGCTTTTAAGGTTTAAGGAAAGGGACGTCCCTGCAGAGGCATAGCCTGCCCTGACTATGAGCAACGCTGGGAAACCCTAAGCATTTTCATTCGCCGGCGTCGCCTCTGAAATGGAACCCGAACGCTCGCACCTGGATTCGGTTGTGCTCCCCTGTGTTGTGGCAGCGGTTTGGTCCGGTCGAACTTTGTTGGTCGGCTCCGGCCGAAACGGCGGAGGACCTGCGCAAAGAGCCTCGAATTGGCCCGTCGCTCCGATTTTCTGTGGCCTTGATTGGCGAATCGTGCGGGCAAAATGGCCGTGCCCGCCCGGCGAGCGATCGCAGTTTCCGCCGGAGGTGCTCGAACAATCGCAATTCGAAATCGAAATCCGCGCTGCCCGAGAAAGAACAGAACCGTCGTTTTATCTATTTTCGCGCGGAGGATTTTGAGCAGTCAGAAACATCGACACCCGACCATCCTCGTCACGACGAGCCGCGTTCACCTGACAAATTCGCGTCGCTGAAGAAGTGGATCCAGGACGTCTGGCCTGTGCGCCGTCCCTATAGGAGCCCGGACGAGCTGGCGGGTTTCATGCTCGAAGACCTCGGCGCGGCCATTTCCGACCGGCAATCCTCCCGGCGAGAGGCGGAGCAGATCGCAATACCGCCGCCGGCACCCTCGCCAGAAGAGCACGCGCCTTCCGAACCTTATCTCGACCAGAACGTGCAGTTCACGGTCTTCCGCCCGGATGCAATCGAGCCAAACAAATGGCATCCCCTCATCGCTTTTGCCCATCTCTCCGAGAAGCGTCCCGACGCCCCGGACGACGAGCCCGACCCCTCGAGGAGGTGAAGGCAAGCGCAGGCGGCGTTGGAAGGTCGCTTCGAGGACTATCAGGATTTGACGCAAGACAGCACCCAGGGAATACCGCGGGAGGGAGAGCTTACGTTCGTGCCGCTGATCAACGAGATCACGTTTCAATCCTGCGCAACGCAAATTCTTGTGGACGGAGCCCGTGCATCGCGAAGACTTCCGCATGCGGACTCAGGCGCTGCCGGGACAGACGTTGCGCGGCCTGCTCAGCGTGTTTCTCGGAAGAATCATTCTCGCCGAGAATTCGGCTGGCGATTCAGCGTCGCCGGTTCCAGTTCCGGCCCGAAACCGGCGGCCCGGCCCGCCAGCGTCACTCCTTATCGCAAGATTTTCGCGTCCTACTCGCACAAGGACCAGGATATCGCCGAAGAATTTGCCCGGATGACGCGCGCATTCGGAGACAATGCTACCTTCGCGATTTCACGCATTTGCGGGCCGGTGAAGTCTGGAACGAGCGCCTGCTCGGTTTAATTGATGAAGCGGACGTGTTTCAGCTGCTTTGGTCCTCGAACTCGATGCGCTCGCCGTGCCGTGCGCAAGGAATGGGAGCATGCGCTCAGCTTGCGGCGGCCGAATTTTATCCGACCTACCTACTGGGAGCAACCGATGCCCCGCGTCCCCGCAGAGAATTTACCTCCCATCGAGCTTGCACGACTGCAGTTCATTCCGCTCGTCGGCGATCCTCCTGCTCCGGCTACGCCTCTTGCCAGGGAAGCGACTCGACGAAACGTGGACCATGCCAGGCTCCGCTCCGGCGGAGCACGTTCCTCCACAGCCAGCGCGCGAGCCGCTTCCAACCGCTGCCCCGCCCGCTTCGCCTCCGGCGCCCGAGGCTTCGCCCGATCAAGCGTGCCGAAACCGCCACGGCTCAACCTGCCGGGAGCCCTGCCCCGGCCCGTCAGCGACGGCGTGGACTTTTTCGGCGTTTGGCCGTCGTCGCTGCTGTGTTGGTCTCCGGTGGCCTCTTCCTGACGTTGTCGCTTCCAAGCAACAACCCGGCGGTTCCGGACCGTTTGCGGCCGCCCTGGAGGAAAATGTCCGGACCTCGACGACGCCTTCAAAGGTGCTCCCCGAGTTGATCGGCCTCGTGAACGCGTCGGCCGGCACATCGTTCTCAACGGCTGACCAGGAACGTCTCGCTCGTGCCGCGATTACCCTCAGCAGGCGACTGGAGAAAGTGGCCATAGAAAGAAGAACGACGAGCGCGCCAACCAGGCCAGCGAGGCGGCATCAGCTGGCGGAGAAGGCGGCGAAACGATCCGGAAGCGCGAACTCGAACACGAGGTCCTGAGGCTGCAGGAGGATGTAAACCAGACGCGGGCAACCCTCCTCTACCGGCGCGACACACCCCGGCTACGACACCCTATAACCCCGCCAGGCGAAGGCCTCTGCGGATTGGAGCATTCTTCGTGGCGGGTATGCGTCACATGCCGGATCAGGGATGATTCGAAAGCAGAATCACCTCGGACGGCCGGACGTCGCGAATCTCGATGAGAAGCCGCGCCATCCCGAAATTTCACCGGGAGTTTTGAATCGAGCGCGTGCGTTCCGTCAAATGAGGCGTCAGCGGCTTAAGCGGAATTGGCGACCACCTGAAAGGAGGTTCCTGATCCATTCAACTTCGGCGTCGACCAGAACATCTCCGCCGCGGCGCTGTTGTCCATGCCCGTTGACGACGCAGACCACTTCCTCGTCGTCGAGAATCCGCGACCAGACGATCAACTCTCCAGCCGCCGGCAAGCAAACGGGAGCCGTGAAGTTGGAAATCGGCCGCTGGTATTGACGCCCGATCCGAAGCGCGGGAAAGGCTTTGCGGGCCGCGATCAAAGCGGAGATGCGAACATATGCGGGAGACCCGTGTCGAAAGCAGTGCTGGCCCGCCGTTCCGAACGGCCCGAACCCGGGCAAGATCTCGTCGAGCCCGGCCTCGCCAGCCAGAACTCCGTCCGCTTTCCTGGGCCGTTCCGGCTCAACACATCGCTTCATCGCGCAGAACTTGATCGCTGCCGGAGTTGAATTCCGGCAGGAATTGGTCCCGAAGCTACTTTGTCGGGTCCGGCAAACGACTGCTCGCCTCCGTAGTAGATGCAAGGGATTCCCAGCGAGAAGAGCTGCAAGGCGGTGCCCGCCACGACCTGGACATCGAAGCCGCATCCGTCGAAAAGCGTATCTTCGGACCCGACACATGATCGTGATCGTCGAGAGTTGAGACATGCGCGCTCGCCGCCATCGCGGTGCGAACCGAGCGAATCGTCCCAAGCCTTGGCAAGTTGCAAATAAGCTTCCGGGCGTCAGCCCTTTGGCGACTCCCCAAGGGTCGGCCGAATGCCGCCGATATCGAGCGTTGCGTTCAGGGTTTCGCCCGAGAACCTCCGGTATCGAGCCGCGTCGCTATCGGATCCAGCAACCTCGGCCACGAGGAAGAAATCGGCTTTGCCGAGATTTGCGGCGAATTTCCTTGATCGTGCCACAGAAGCTTCGACCCGTCTCCTGCGACGTGCTTGAGCGTATCGAGACGAAACCCGGTCGCGGTCGGCAAGTGCGATCCAGTATTTGTAGCAGCGTGCCAGGTCATCGAGGGCCATGGCGTCCCGTCGAAGTTGATGTCCCCTCAATTCGATAAAATCGGTGCGGCGGAATTCCGCGTTTGGGTCGTCGATATTTCCAGCTCCCAGATTGCCCGTTCCGGCCCGCGTGTAGTAGCAATCATCTTGTTGCAACCCCAACCGGCCACACCCCGGCGTCGGCGTCGCCTGGTCCAAGCGTGGCGATCGGGTTCTCGTCGGAATCGAACCACGGCCCCTTTTCGTAAAAGCCGGGAAAGGGCTTGTAGGCGGGAGCGCGCCGCCCGTTACCGTAGTTCCAGTTGCACCCCGAATGGTTGAAGATCACATCCAGGATGACTCGCAGGCCCTCCGCGTGCGCCTCTGAAACCAATTTCGACGAGATCCTGCCGCGTGCCGAATCGCGGATCAACATCGAGAAAATCCTGGATCGCATAGCCGTGGAAGGTATTGCCGAATATCCGCTGCTTCGAAGACAGGCCCCACCCAAACCGCGGTGACTCCCAGTCCTTTCAAGTAGCCTAGCTTCGAGCGTACACCCATCGATTGTTCCACCTTGATACCGTCCGCCTCCCGACTCCGCCCAACGATCAAATCGGAACTGCGGCCGGGCGGCGCCAGGGTTCGTCCGATCGAGCTGAGGCCGGCCGGCCTCGCGGCCGTCACTAAACCGGTCCGGGAGCAGAAGATGCAGAACCTCGTCGCGCGCCATGAGGCGAGGGTGATAGCTTTCCCGGCGCGGCAGCGAAATTTCGCGGACGCTGGCCGGTCTCGGCAGCGCCAGGGTTGAGTCGCTAAATGACATAGTGATTAACTCCGTTTTCAATGCCTTTGGCGCATCGTATTCGTAAGAGCGGCTTCCGAGGACACCTAAATTCTTTTCCGCCAATCGATCGAACGGTTGGAGACTTTCAGTGTTCGGCTTCGAGAACCGGGCCTCCGCGAGATCGATATCCCGCTGGACGACGCGCAACGTCTCGTCGTTGATCTGGTGTTTGTTTCTCAACTCGATCAGCGTCCGCCGCTCGACTTGAAGCGCCTCGTGAACCAGGTGGTTGAAATGCGTGGCCGGCAACCGCGCGGGATCGGGGTTCGGTCGTCAACTCGTTGCAGTATTCGAGCTGCGCGAGTCGATCGCGATATTTCGTCCCGAAGCCTCTCAATCCGGCCTCCGGTGATGCTCGCCCTTTTCAACCAGCGCTTCGACATAAGCCAGAGCCGCCCGGTTGGCGGTCTGGCGGGCGATTCGTTCTTCGTGATGCGACTCCCCATCGTCGGCAATTCCCAACGCGCGAACGAAGAAAGGAGTGTCAAACCCTGAAAGACCAGAGTGGCAAGGATTACGCAGAATGAGAGAAAAATGATCTCGTTGCGGCCGGGGAAGGGATCTCCCGAAGAGGTGGCGACCGGCAACGCCAACGCAGCCGCAAGCGATACGACCCCGCGCATTCCGGACCAAGCTGACAATGGCGGTATGCTGCCAAACCGGGTAGGGATCGCGGGCGCGAAGCTTCCGGCTGAGATAGCGCGGCACATAGGTCGCCAGAAAGACCCACAGAATTCCGTGGTGACCACCACGGTCGCGCTCACCGCGGCCCGCGTGGAACAGCAGAGAAGGCCAGGATTCTTCCGCAGCCCGCTAACAACCGCGGGGAAGTTGCAGGCCGATCAAGATGAAAATTATCCCATTGAGCAGAAAGACCACCATGCGCCAGAACGCAAAGGCTTCCAGGCGGGTTCGTGCCGTAGTCATCAGTGGCGATCGCCACCCGATGTAGAGACCCGCGGTAACCACCGCGAGGACGCCGGAAAGCCCGAAACGCTCGGCCGGAAGATAAGCCACGAAGGGGTCAGCAACGAAATCGTGATCTGAACGGGAGGGTCGTCGAGGCGGCGCTGGAGCCAATGCACCACCACGGCCACAATCCATCCCATCAGGATGCCACCGAGCCCCTACGATCGGAAGATGGATCAGCGCCGCGGAAAGACAAAGGAGGACGTGACGACCGCGGCAATCCCAAAGCGATAAACCACCAGAGCGATCGAATCGTTGACCAGACTCTCTCCCTCCAGCACCGCGACGATTCGCCGCGGGATCTTCATGTGCTGAAGCACAGCCGTGGCCGCGATCGCGTCGGGCGGCGAAACGACCGCACCCAGGATCAGCGCAGATGCCCACGGCAGGCCGGGAATCAGGCCGTGCGCCACCCACGCGACGGCAACGGTCGTCGTCAGCACCAAGCCGAAGGCCAAAAGTGCGATGGGGCGAAGATTCCTCGGAAATCGCGCCACGAAGTGAACAACGCGGCCGGGTAAAGAAGCGGCGGAAGAAACAGAAGCAGCGCGAATTCGGGATCAAAACCCACGTGAGGCAAGTTCGGAATCAGGCTTAAGACCAACCCGGTCAGAACTAGCAACACTGGATACGGCAGACCGATTCGGCGCGCCACAATGTCGAGCGCGGCAACGATCGTCAGCAAGACGCAGATCAGCTCAATCTCGGCCACCCCGCGACGAAAGAAGATTTCTCGTTTCTTGGCAAGGAATGTGCCACCGTCTGGCGCAAGGTTTCGCCGGCGGGAAGCCTGAAGCTAGCGCTTATCTAGCTCCTGCCACTCTTGCCGATCGAAATGGCTCGTCCATCCGCATTTGACGCATAGGGCGTGGCAGGACTCGGAATCTTCTCTCGCCAGAGTCCATCCGAACTGGCCGCACGCATGCCCCGCGCATTTGCGAGGCCCTTTCCGATACATGATTTTCTGCACAAAATACCGGAACAGTTCCCCGGAAAGAGAGCTAGAACGAGCCCCACACAGATCACCAGGGCTATAAAGTTGGGATGCATGGCCTTAAAGCTTCAACGCTTTCTCGACTGGCAAAGGTCGTCGCCGGTTCCGCAGCGCTACCCAGCGATCCGAAATGACAAGGTCGCGCGCGCACCGCACTCACCGACACACCAATTGCAAAAATAATTGGGCGAGAAAACCTCGCCAGCGCCGCCGGACTGGGGAAAACACCGACTCGCCCTGAAATTTGAGCTGCCCTGCGATGTTTTGCTTCATTCAAGCAATCTGGCAGGAGATCAGCGTTTCTTCCAATGGTATGAATTCATAACGGTGATAGCCACTCGTTATGGCCGAACGTCGATCGTCGTCAGCGCTTGGAAGGAATGACGAGCTTCTGCCCGATCCTGAGAGTCGCGTTCCTGTCAACGCCGTTGACCGTCGTCAGAGAATAAATGCCTACGCCGTAATGTTTGGCGATGGACGTCAGGGTCTCGCCCTTGAAACGACATGTGTCGTTTGTGCTGACGATTCCGAAGGCTTTTTGGTTTCGCCGGTTTTGCCCAGCGCGCCGCTGGCCTTCCACAAAGGGCTTGAGCGCAGGATCGATCTCAAGGATTCTCTTGTTAAGCTTTTCAGTGGCCCGGTCGAAGGCCTCGCGCACTTTCGGATCTTTCAGGGCGATTTTCCTGACCTGATCGTATTCCTGTGCCAGATCACCGGCTTGAACCGCGGCAACCGGCAAGCCAGCTTACCAAGGCTGCAGAAAAGAGCGCGGAAATTCGGAGAAGGTCCATCCGTGAAATCTGCCTTTTTATTCTGATTGCCGAAAGAAAATTTTGAGAAACATCGGCGTTCGGGTCATCGACGAACTCCTTCCGGAGATCTTGTCCTGGTTAATTGCAGGACTCGATCGGGCGAGAGGCAGGTCAATCCCAAGAAGCCCTTTTCTTTTCACCGGGCTGACCTGCCCGCCCAACACAGCCAGCGCTGGCGTATACGACCCTCGCTTTTATTTACGCGGGATTCTTAGCACTCTGCGTCCAAGCGTTTCGGATTGTCCGCAACCACCTGGGCCAAAATCTCTCGGCAAGCACCCCAAGGTTGCTCAGCGTGTCTCTAGGCGTTGCTAATTGAGGTCGACGAGGGAACGCTCTCTCCTGCGCAGGGCTCCGCGCAATTTTCTCAGGGCGAGATTTTGCACCTGGCGGATCCGCTCACGGGTGACGCGAAAGATGTCGCCGATCTCCTCGAGAGTTTCGGGCTCCTCACCGCCAAATCCAAAACGCAAATGGATGATCATGCGTTCCCGATCGTCCAGGACACCGAGCACTTCCTCGATCTCTTCGAGCGCATCCTTGTCGCGAAGAGCTTCAAATGGACTGTCCGATTCCTCATCGCCCACGATGTCTCCAAACTGGAACGACTCGCCGTCCTGGATCGGCTCGTCGAGCGAGGCCGGTCGCAGCGACGCGCTCTTGAGCGCCGCGACCTTGGCGGTGGAAAGCCCGATTTCATCCGCCAATTCGTCATCGGTTGGTTCGCGCCCGAGCTCTTCCATCATCCGGGAGGAAACGCGCCGAATCCTCCCGATTTTGTCAACCAGATGAATGGGAAGCCGGATCGTCTTGGTTTGGTTCGCCAAGGCCCGCTTGATGGACTGCTTGATCCACCAGGCTGCGTAAGTGCTCAACTTGCTTCCCTTCCTGGGGTCGAAGCGCTCGACCGCCTTCATGAGGCCGATATTGCCCTCAGAAACCAGGTCCAGCAAAGGCAGCCCGAGATTGGCGTAGTCGCGCGCGATCTTGACGACCAGCCGGAGATTCGCGCTGACCATCTCAATCCGGGCCTTCTGATTGCCGCGCCTGACCTGACGGGCAAGCTTGAGTTCCTGCTCAGGAGTCAGTAAAGGGATTTGAGCAATGTGCCGGAGATACAGCTGAAACCCTGAATCGTTCTCTCTGAGGACAACGCTACTCATCTCTATAGAGACGTTCAAACCGCTTGAACTTGCGCGGAGAGGCAAATTTCCTGCGCGATTCCACACTCCTCCATGAAGCCGCCCTTGCCTGGTTCGACAAAAGCGGGATTGAGGAGGAGGACCGCGCGTCTATTCTTCCTTTTTCATGAACGATGCATCGCGACTCCGTGAATTCGACGCTTTCCTTTATCAGCAGATCCCGATTACACGGACGATGGAAGTGCGGGTGGCCAAATACGACGGACTGGCAACTGCGCCTCGTTGCTCCGATCGCACCCAATCACAACCACCTCGGGACCGCCTTTGGAGGCAGCCTGGGAGCCATCGCCATGCTGGCGGGATACTCTTTCCTATGGCTCGAACTGCAGGATCTGACCTGCCATCTCGTCGTTCGGAGGAGTTCGATCTCGTTCCGCCGGCCGGTCCGAGAAGAGATCATCGCGATATGTCGCAGGCCGAATGAGAACGACTTGCTGACTTTCAAGTCCACGTTGACCCGGAACGGCAAGGCAAGAATCGCGCCTGGACGTAACCATCGAGGAAGGCGGGTCGGTCGCCGTCGAATTTCAGGGAGCTTCGTGGCCTTGAAAGAAGCGAACACGACTTCGAACGAGGCCTGACTCAAAATTGCCCGCTGTCTGGCCAGGTCCGTTTCTGCTTGGCGGCGAGGCGGACCATGATGTTGTCCTGGCTAGGCAGCGAATTGCATCCGCCGGACGAAACACGATTTGAATCTGCGCGGTGTCCGTTCAGGAGGACACGGACTCCCTTGAATCGCAGCGCTTTCAGTCGAAACATCCCGCTCTTCGTCGCGTTCCGCGTGCTTTTCAACGCTCGCTGGGCACTACCCGATTCTGGGCGTCTTGTTTGTCGACTTCGGGCTGAGCATCGAGCAATACGCGCTTCTCAACGTGGCATGGGCGGTCACGATTGTCGGTCTCGAGGTGCCGTCGGGTGCGTTAGCCGACCAACTCGGCCGACGGAAGATGGTCATCCTCGCGGCGCTGCTGTGATGGTGGTGGAGATGGCGGTTTTTTCGTTGGCGCCACGCGGCAACCGTCGCTCCCTTTCGCCCCTGTTTTCGCTAAACCGGATCCTGAGCGGAGCCGCTGAAGCAAGCGCCAGCGGGGCCGATGAAGACTCTGGCCTACGATTCGCTCGTCGCGGATGGCCGAGGCGACGAATGGCCGCGCGTTCTTGAACGTTTGATGCGGTGGCAAGCGGCAGCGTTCTTTCTCACGATGATGCTTCGAGCCGCCGTTTACGACCTCGAGGCCCGCGCAAGCCGTGCTCGACGCCTCGGGCCTGCCATGGAAAGCCTCGCGGGAAGTTACGATGCGCTTCCCGCTGTATCTCACGCTGGGAAAATGCAGTCTTGGCCTTGCTGGCGAAGCTTGAGCTTTCGCGAGCCGCCTCTCAAAAAGTCCGGCCGATGCCAAGCCCGGCCTCGCCACGGCCCGGGCGGCTTGGCGGGCGACACTCGCAGCCGGCGGTTGGATTCTGCGTTCTCCTCTCGCGCTCGGGGTCATCCTTGCGGGGATGTGTTTCGACAGCACCGTGCGACTCTTCCTGACGGTCGCCAGCAATTACTACCGGTTGATCGCCTCTGCCGGACGCGGTGTTCGGATTGATCGGTTCCGGTTTCGCGGTTATTGGTTTCTTTGTTCCTTCCATTGCGCGGCGGCTGGTCTCCCGGCACAAAATGGAGGCGAACTTTGCGCTGGTAGGAGGCTTGACGCTGGCTGGTCCTCATTGGTGTCTCGTGGATTTGGCGCATCTATGGCCTCATCTGGCTGGTGCCGCTGGGCATCGCAATGTCACTCACGCAATTCTTTGTGTCGCACTATCTTAACAAAGTCGTGGAAGACCCGCGGCAGCGCGCGACCAGTGCTGAGCTTTCAGGGCCTGGCGTTCAATTTAGCCTATGGCGGAGTTGGCCTGCTCTTCGCCGGCCTCAATGGTCTGCTCGGCAAATTCAATCCCCGGATTTGGTCTTCGTGAAGTCGCTGGAGCTGGCTGCCATGGTATTTCGCAGGAACCGCCGCGCTGCTCGCGGTCGTGTGGAGAAGGATGGCGCGAGCAGATTAGAAAGGGCCTGATCAGGCCTCTTTCATCACGCGTTAGCCGCAAGGCCTGCGTCTGGGCTTTCAGACAGAGCTCTGCCGCTCGGAAGGCATGTTCCTGGCTCATCGCATTCTCGGTCCCGATTGAGACAATCCAGAATCAACTGCCCGAAAATGGGTAGCCCACCTTCCCCGCGCAGGACAGGTGATGCTCACCCGAATCGTCGACGAGGTAGAGCTGATCGCCCTCGGGATTGGCCGCGGCCGGATCGACATACTTGCGGAGCTCGATCGTTCCCTTGGTTCCATAGAGGAACAATCGGCCGTCGCCCCAGCTGCGGAGGCCATCCGGGGTGAACCAATCCACTCGATAGTAACCTGAGGCCCGGTTGTCTCCGATCAGGCATGCTTCTCCAAAATCCTCCAACTCGGGGTGCTCGGGATGGTTAACGCTGGCCGCGGCGCTGTGATTTCACCTCGGCATTTTTGGCCCCCGAAAAGAAGAGGAATTGTTCGCTTTGATGGCTCCCAATGTCGCAAAGAATGCCACCGTATTTGGCCCTTTCGAAGAACCAGGCGGGGCGGGAGGCCGCGCTCAACCGATGAGGGCCGAAACCGACGGTCTGATAAATCCGCCCGATTGTCCCTTGCTCGACGAGTTGCCCGGCGAGGACGGCGCACTCCGAATGGAGACGCTCGCTGTAGTAGACCATGTATTTCCTTCCGGTGAGCGCCACCGTCTCCCTGGCTCGTTCGAGCTGATCCATGGCCGTAAATGGAGCCTTGTCGGTAAAATAGTCCTTTCCGGCCTCCATGACATAACATCCCAAACGGCCCTCGCTCGCTGGGAATAGGCGGCCGCCGCCACGAGATTGACCGAGTCGTCATCGAGGATCTCGCCAAGGCTGGAGGCCGGCCTGGCGCTTGGAAACCTGGCGCAAAAGGCTTCCAACCCGAGACCGATCGGGGTCGTAGACCCATTTTAGTTCGCCGCCAGCCTCCAAAAGGCCGTTGCATTGCCCATAAATGTGTCCGTGATCAAGGTGCGCCGCCGCAAGGGTGAAATCGCCCGGGCGGCAAACGGGCGAGAGCTTGCCTTGCGGGGCATAGTTCATTCCATCCATCCGGGACATCGACTACCTCCTGAACGACTTTCCGAAGTCGTCGGCTGAAGAAACGGGCACGGCGGGCTTCTTCGAATCTGGATTCCGCTATTTTCTTTTCCAAGAGTCGTCTATAGGCATCGGCGTCCATGGGGAGTTCGATCGGTCATATTCGTGAACGAGGAGAAAAGCATCGCGTTTGCGAGTTCGACCGAATGAATCCCGTCTTGCCCCGGCGCGATGGGAGGACGTCCTGCGGCGATGCTATCCACAAAGTCCTGAAGCATTTCCGCGTGCTGTCCCCGTGGTTACAAAGGAAATCTCCAGGTCATGGGTTCTGGCGTTGGCTAAATCTCTCGGGCGAGGTCTTGCCGAACTCCGACATCGGCACCTCGTTTTTCGTAAAGAGAAACCGACCATTCTCGATGACGACGCGACCATTCTCGGCCGCCACTTCCAACCTGTCCGTGCCCGGAGCTTCTCCGGTGGAGGTGACGAAGACGCCGGTCGTTCCGTTCTGTACTCAAAGTAGGCGGTGACGTCGTCCTCGACCTCAATGTCGTGGTAGCGTCCAATCTCGCAAAATGCCCGCACTTTGCGCGGCATTCCGAAAAGCCATTGCCAGAGGTCAAGTTGATGCGGGCTCTGGTTGAGCAGGACTCCCCTCCTCCCCCGGCCCAGAGTGGCACGCCAGCCTCCGGAAGCATAGTAGGCGGCGGTTCGAAACCAACCCGTGATGATCCAGTTGATTCGGCGGATCTCCCGAGTTCGCCACCGCGAATCAATTCGCGAAGCCTGATGTAGTAGGGATCCGTCCGCTGATTGAACATCACTGCAAAGACCTGCCCTGGGGAAAGGGGAACCGAGATCAGACGCTCGCAATCCGCCTTGTGAACGCACAGAGGCTTTTCCACGAGCACATGCAACCCGGCCTCAAGGGCTTGGATGCCGATCGGCGCGTGTGAATAGTGCGGGGTCGCGATGAGCACGGCATCCACTTCTCCGGACTTGATCAACTCGGAGCTTTGGAGAAACGGCCTCGCGCCCGAATAGCGTTTGAGCAACTCGCAGTCCGGGTCGCAGACCGCAGCCAGCCGGCATCTGGCGATCTTTCGCTCCCGTGACCGATTCGGCATGAACCTGGCCCATGTTTCCGAGACCAATGATACCCAGGCGAAGATCTTGCATGCGGCGACCCTGAACCGCACCTGTTAGAATAGCAGCAACCCTCTGTCAAACGCGGGCGACGCTCATCCAGCTTTTCGAGCGATGGCCATCTGCGCGCCAACTCGCTTCGATGAAACCGCACCCTTCGGAAGCCGACGGCCGCTACGGCAGAAAGCGCACCGTCAAGCGGTGGTCGTCGGAATAGGCCAGCAATTTCATGGCTATCGCGAACCGGCCCAGTCGCGCGGAAGGCGCTCCGTTCGGCATGGTCGATCATCGCGCAGAGCCTCTGGGTCTCCGAGGGCGTGAAGAGCGGCGCTTCAAAGAACTCTCGTGCCAAGCCCATGCCCGTCCCGCCGCTCACGCTGAAGGTAATGACCAGCTCATTATGCTCCTTGATCACTACGACGCGGTAGGGATGGTCCGACTCGACGGGCGTCTTGCCTTCGAACACAACCGCGCCGCCCTGCCCTCGAACCGGCTTACTTATCCAGGAGGACCGAAAGACAATTTGTGACGTCCGTCGCGGAAAATGGAGGAGAGAGACCGGCTGCGGGAGGGTTCCGGCTCGGCAATACGACTGACCGCCTTGCGCTCGAGAGCACCCCGGGCGCCGAGCAATACGCCGATGAGAAGCGTCGCGATGATCGGAACCCTCAGGCGGAGCCGAGCGACTTCGGATCGCGGGGAATTCATGCGCGAACCTCGGCGAAAGCATTCGGCATCCTGGTGAGTGTTTAGGCCGTTCGGGCGCCGATTTGCATCACGTGCTTGCGGGCGACTGCAACACGCATTACTTCCGTTCAATCGTCCATGACCAGGTTGGCCAGCAGCTTCCCGCCAGCATTCCCGGGGAACAAAATGTGATCACCAAATATCCTCTTCTCTTTCTTTTTCTCGCCACCGCTTGCGCGCTCGCCGGCAACGATATTCCCGGAGCAGTTTGGAAGTCGTCTCGAGGAAGTCAACTACCCTTTTCCGGTCAAATTCTTCCGCTTAAAGTCGCAAAACGAGGAAATGGAGATGAGCTTATATGGATATCCCACCCGGAAGCCCAACGGCCGCAGCGTGCTTCTTCTGCACGGCAAGAATTTCAACGGAGCTACTATTGGGAATCTACCATCCGGGTTCTTGCGGCGGCCGGTTACCGAAGTGATCGTTCCGGACCAGATTGGATTCGGGAAGGCGACCAAGCCGGAATCTTATCAATATAACTTTCGAGCAACTGGCCACCAATACCCTGGGCCTCCTCGACCAGCTGGGGGTGGCCAAGGTAAGCGTCGTCGGGCACTCGATGGGCGGCATGTTGGCGACCCGTTTCGCTCTCATGGTCCCTGATCGGGTCGAAATGCTCGCGCTGATCGACCCGATCGGGCTCGAGGATTGGAAACGCGTGGTGCCCTATCGGACTGTCGATCAATGGTTGCGAAAGCGAACTCAAGCTGACTGCGCCGATCAACAGAAGCGCTACCAATCGGAAAGCTACTATCACGGGGAATGGCGGCCGGAACACGATCGCTGGGTGCGGCTGGCGACTGGCTGGTTGTCCAGCCCCGACTATGCGCCGTCGCCTGGAATTCGGCACTCATTTACGACATGATCTTTACGCAGCCGGTATTCTACGAATTCGCCGACCTGCGCATGCCCGTGCTGCTGGTGGTTGGCTCCCTGGACCGCACCGCGCTAGGCAAACAATGGGCGCCGGAAGATGTCCGGGAGACGTTGGGCAACTATCCGGAACTTCGCCAAAAGTGCCGCCTCCAAGATCCCTGTCTGCCAGCTGGAAATTCTTGAAGGGATTGGCCACGTCCCGCAAATCGAGGCGCCTGAAGTCACTCTTCCCGATTCTTCTCAAATTTCTAGAGGGCTCGCAGCGGGGACCCTGCGAAGCAAGCCGCCTCCGCCAGGGTGATCGCTAATCCGCGGCCCTCTCGACGGCGACAAGACAGACGTCGTCGTCGAAATCCGATCGCGATGAGAAAGTCAGCACCCTCCTTCAAGACCGCCGCGAAAAGCTGGTCGGCGGAAGACTCGCGTGGCGCTGGAACGCGGCGGCCAGGGCCTCTTTGCCAAATTCCTTCCCCCTCCGGGAATAAACCTCAAAAGATCCCGTCCGTAAAGACCGCGACGCAGTCGCCGCCTTCGAAAAGGAGCCCGCGACGTGGGAAATGTCGCCGAATCGAAATTCCCAAGGCCGGGCCGCACTCTTCCGATCCGTGCTCAATGGCTCTACCGCGCCGGTCCGACGACAAACCCGGAACGGGCCCGGATGCCCAGCGTTGGCAAAAGCCACCTCTTTGGCGCTGGTGTCCGCGATCAAGTAGAAGGCGGTCGCCACAAAGGGTTCCTCGACGCGCTCCAGAACCGCGCGCAAGCGGAGATTGAGTGCCTCCAAAAAACGGCCGGCTTGATGCATCATCGGTCGAAGTTCTTCAAGCAAGGCGCGGATAATCGCGGTGATCAATGCCGCGCGCAATCCGTCTGCCCCATGACATCGCAGACAAGGAGACTTCCCGCCCGCGTCTTGGAGAGCGCGAAGATATCGAAAAGTCCCCGCCGACGGCGGCCGCCGGCAGATAGTAATGAGCGAAGGACAGGGCGTTCTTGCCCGGAAACGCCGAATCCTGTAAAGGTCGGATATTCGCGAGGAAGAAGAAGCTTCCCTGAATTTCGCGGGCCAATTGAAGGTCGGCCTGCAGGACGGCGTTCTTGGCTTCCCATCCGGCAGATCGTGGCGGCGAGCCGGTTTCGCTCTTCCGCCAGCGCGTCCTGGATTTCCTTCATCGCGGTGAAATCCTTGTTGATTCCACAAATTCCGGTGACCCTCCCCGCGGAATTCAGAAGAGCCATCTTCGTCGAATAGTCCCAGGTAGTTCTCCCGTCGGGGTGCACCAACCGCTCCCGACCTTGCCGACCATTGGCTCTCGCGTTTCCATGATTCGGCGCTCATCCATGGCGGTCTGCTGCGGCGCGTTTCAGAGCGACCAAAAATCGAAATCGCTCTTGCCGATGACCTATCCGGGTCCTGCACGCCAAGATATTTCGAGCGACCGCCCGGCTCGCCCGCAGAAACCGCCCCCTGGCGGTCCTTGAAGTAAACCCGGTCCGGCATAGTCTCGAGTAGGAAATCAGCGAAAAGCTCTTCGGGGCGCGAGCCGGGCTCTGGATCAGGGAAGCGGGCGATGACATAGGGCGGGCCAAATCTGGGATAGCTCCTGTCCGGAATTTCGCCTGGAAAGTTTGTTGGTCAGCGGCGGCGCTCGGCCGGCGCGGTTTCCGATTGCTCCCCGCGGGCGGGTCGTGGAGAATCAGCTCATGGCCATTGAGTATTCGTCGTTTGCCGGATGGGAAAAGAATCTACGGTTTTCCAACCGTTTGGCGGAGGCCATCATCACGCTGGAGGCGGGACCGCGAATCATTTCGTCTTCAAGCCGCTTGAGGGTCGGAGCGTCTTCAAGCTGGTTAGCGAGGAAGCGGGCCAAGTCGGAAGAAGGGGAGTGGAAAATTCGCGGCGGCCACCGGCCGCAATGGACCGCCCCGGAAGATTTCGGGCAGGCAAACTCCGCTCTGCTATGCGCTGGACATTAACTCAACGGTCGAGCATGAGATCGTGGATGAGTTTACCGCCAGGGTCTCCAGCGTGATTCAACGACCGTCGAGACTGCGTCGGGAAATGATCGTGAAATTGGGACGAACGACTCCGAGAATTACCGTGCAGCATCAGAATCGCTCACGAAGGGGGGCGGTCCTCCCTGAGGTTGCGCCGTGGGTCATCACCGTGATGGCGGCAGGCGGCTTCGCTGTCTCCCCTCAGCCGGCACTGGGAACGCACCCGGCGGACTACCTCGCCCAATCGCGCCATCGTCGCATGGCCGTTCACCGACCTCTCGGACGAAAGGTTTTATCCTGGGCCGAAGCACTGATCTCACATTGCGCCAGACGGACCGTTCCCCGTTCAAAATCGGCCTGCCGCCATGGAAGGGTGGGCCGGCTATGTTCTGGGGGACCATTTGTTTTTAAGAGAGCGTGCCGTTCATCGAGGGTGAGAATTACCCCTGATTTCCGGGTCCAACTTTGAGACCTTTGACATGAACGCCGCGTTCCTTGAACTCGAGACTCTCCGCGGCCCCACTGAAGCGGCTTCTGTCCGAAGGAGAGGCGCTCACGCACACCGAGTCGTGGGTCGTCTTTTCGAACGTCAGCCTTCCGGAGGTGAAGGGATGATCAGGCGTTCTACCGGCGCAGCCTGTGGAGCCGCACACGGCTCAATTGCTGCGGGACTGAAAATCGCCTAGCCGTGGGCTCTCGCAGTTTGAGGGAGATAGTCGCCACAAGTGATTGATCTTCAGGCCAGAGATTTTCGAGAAAGGGCCTGGTTTGCACTACATGATCTTGGGGACCTGATGGCGGTAAATGCGTGGAGGGGGTTGAGCAGGCAGGTGCCAGGCTAAGTGATGGAGCAGGAGGGCTTGTTCCTTTTCAGGTTCGGTAATCCGGGGCAGGCAAAGTTGGCCGCCATCGCGAAGATTGAACCAGACCTCGACCATCAGGATAGAGCGAAGGCTCTCCAAGGCGCGGGCCGGGGTAATGGATTGGGCCACCGTTTTCAGCATTTGCTTGAGACAGACCCACAAGCAATAGCCCAGAAAGGCTACTAAGATATGAGCCTCGACGCGGCGCTGGATGCGGTGCCAGATCGGACGGATGGCCAGTTCGCTCTTGAGAGCCCGGAAGGCGGCTTCTACTTCGGTGAGCTGCACGTATTGACGCCAGAGAGCGTCGGGGTTCGTTCAACCAGCGGATCGGAGTCCGCCTGCCGATTAAACCAGATCACCAACTGCTCGTCGTCCTGCCGAGCTGGATACCCGCGTCCTGCACAGGGGCAGTCGGATCAGTGCTGTTGTCAAGCAGGTCGCCGGTGCGAGGTTGCGCGCAATGGACAATCTTGGCGAAAGCGTCATCCCACGTTCAAAGCTTCCAGGATGTTTTCGTCAAACGAGAGGGGCGGCGCTGGCATGGGAAAGAGCAGGAGGCGAACAAGGTTCGCCCCCGCCTACGTTGAGCGGGGGAATGCGCGCAGCGTAGAGCCTGATAATTGGTTCAGGCGGGAGCAACGAACTGTAGGTGGTATTCGCGGCAAAGGTGGCGCAAAGCCATCCTCCTCGTCCGATAGAATGGTGCTCGAATGCCTATCGCGTCGATGTTCGACGGGTCGGTATGCGGGCCTGACATCTCCAGAGTCGAGGGTGAACCTCGCTTGGCGACTTCAGCGAGCATTTCTCGGCGAGCACGCGGTGCGTGTCACACCTGTCCAGCTGCACGGCCTGCGCAAGGGACTTCTGGATGCCGTCGTATTTCGCTCGATGGAACGGCAAGTCCCTTTGTGTTGAGACAACTTCGCCTCGCAACTTGAATGGTAATGCCGCCGCGCCCGTAACATGGAAACCCGTCGGCGTCGGGGACGCCGCTTCGTTATGGCGAGTCCTACCAGTTCCAGGTGCGCCTTGCCGACCTGAGCGGCGGCGGCCTGATTCCGGCCTGGCGATCTGAATTCACCCCGCTGACGCTCCCATCGCGACCTGCGCTTCCGCCGCTTCGTTCCACCAAGGAAATTTACGTGTAGAAAGGTCGGTGCTGTCGATCCAAAACGATCCGCAACTCGATTATGAGATCTCGGCGACCCCCGCTCGGCTATCCGGAGCCTTGTTCACGGATTTCCCAACGCCGAGCAGGTTCTGCTCGCCGAGCCCAGCAAGCTCTCAACAAAGGTCGCGAGTCATTCGCCTGACCTGGACGTTGTCGCACTCGAGATCGAAGTTGCAGTCGTCGATCCCGCGCTTGGTGAAGAAGTCGCTTACCGAACGCGTACGCCACCACTCGCGAATTTCCCGCCGGCGGAACGAGTCCCCAGTGTTCTGTAACAGAAGTTCATTTATAAAGTATTGGTAATTTTGGCAAAGATCAGGTCGGCAGTAGCCGTCCAGACAAAAGGCTTTGGATTGCGGTTATTGGTCTGGATGTAATCGAGGATGGCCGCTTCCAAGTGCTTGACGGCGGTAAAGGTTCCTCGGCGAATGCGCTGCTGGGTGATCTTGGCAAACCAGCGTTCGACTTGATTGAGCCAGGAGGCGCTTGTTGGGGTAAAATGCAGATGATAGCGGGGCCGCCGAGCAAACCACCGATGCACCTTTGGCACCTTATGAGTGCCGTAGTTATCCAGGACCAGATGGATCTCCAGATGAGAAGGGATCTCGCGGTCGATCTGAGCCAGAAAGCGCAGAAATTCCTGATGGCGGTGCTGGCGGTGGCATTTGCCGATGACTTTGCCGGTGGCGATATCCAGGGCGGCAAAGAGTGAGGTGGTGCCGTGGCGATAGTAGTCGTGGGTTCGGCGCTCGGGCTGTCCGGGTTTCATCGGCAGAACGGGCTGGCTGCGCTCCAAAGCTTGCACCTGACTTTTCTCATCCACGCAAAGCACAATGGCGCGGGCCTGTTCCGGAGGGTTGAGGTAAAGGCCCACGATGTCGCGCACCTTTTCCACAAAGAACGGATCGCTGGAGAGCTTGAAGGTCTTTTTCCCGGTGAGGCTGGAGGCCGAAGGTTTGCCAGATGCGTTTGATGGTGCTATGGGAAAGCCCGACCTCCCGAGCCATCAGCCGGGTGCTCCATTGGGTGGCCGCTTCGGGCTTTTGTTCCAAAGTCTTTGTAATCACCGCTTCGACCTGGCGGTCGGTGATTCGCCGCGGCGCGCCGCTGCGGGAGCGTCTCCCAAGCTCTCGATGCCTTGGGCGATATAGCGCGCCCGCCACTTGCCCACCGTTGACGCGCTGACTCTCGAGGCGGCTGCCACCTGCCCGTTATTCATGCCCCGCGCGCACGCCAGGATGATGCCCGCACGTTGAGCCGCCCGCTGGCTGGTCTTCGGGCGCCGGGCGATCAATTCCAGCTTCTCACGATCTGCCTGCTTCAATTTCCAGTGTAGGCTTGGGACGTCCTCTTGGCATTCCCCCATGCTATCACCACTTCAACTGCTTGAAAATGTTTGATTTAATGAACTTATGTTACATGACACTAGCCTCAGCGACACTTTCCAGGACAAAAACCGACGTAGCGTTGCTTGCAGCTCCGGCCGAAACCGGCCGATTCTGCTGGCCCAGCGCGCGCGACTTGCGCCTGCGTCTGAGCGCTGTCTGCCGGCTCCGACCCCGACCTCGCCTACTTTGGTTCGCAGGGAAACTCGCCGCGGCGCCCCCGTTTTCATTCAGACGCGGGGCTCATTCGCAAGATGAGAGTGGTCTTCGCCCTTCAGCTGCCAACCGAGCAGCTCAATGCTTACATGTTACAGCCGCCCGATCCCGTCTGATGGCCATCTGGCGGCCGTCCAGGCAGCCGACGGACGTCAAGATGACCTCGGGGACCTGGCGCAGCGCCTCGCCGCCCAGCTCGATCTCGGTGTGAGTAGCAATACGTAACTGAACGAAGTACAT
>ERZ1370068.4477-contig-3549_pt1 | contig 27333 bp, 32 predicted proteins | sample MGYA00561227_ERZ1370068 | MGnify/ENA primary metagenome ERZ1370068 (study PRJEB38410, sample SAMEA6850437) | metagenome | study: Metagenomic assessment of the ecological functions of the soil: analysis of the soil microbiota associated with the...
CCGTTACGCATTGCTACTGACGCGCCCGGCGAACGCATCAGAAAACGCATCCGCGAACACGCGTCGCCTCGCCATGTGCCGGCGAGAGATCCTGCAGGTGCCGAGATCCCGCGCACGATCAGCGGGAAGGTCGTCGAGCTCGCTGTGCGCCGAGAGGCGATCCACGCGGCACGCCCGTGAGGAATACGCGATGCGCTCGGCGAACCCGCAGCGCGCCGACCACTTTCCGCGGCCGCCAGGAGCTCTCAGGACTGAACAGCACGGCCGAGAGTCGCCGCTCACCGCGCGCACCGAGGCCGCGCTCGCGGCCAGGGCCGCGCGCTGGACTTGGTCGCAGCGCGCTGGTGCTCGCGCCTCGAGGACCTCTGCGACGCCGGATGCTGGCCCGCAACACGATGCTCGCCCGCGGCCTCGACCTCTGCCGCGCATACGCGCGCCGCTGCGCGGAGCTGCTACCTCTGGGGCGGCGTCGGCGCGCGGCAAGACCTTCCTGGTCGACGAGTTCTTCGCGGACTGCCGGTGCGCGAGAAGCGCCGCGACAGCACTTCCATCGCCGGCATGCAGGACGTGCACGCGCCTGCGGCGGCACCGCAATCGCGCCCGTCGCCGCTCGAACAGGTCGCGTCGGACATCGCCGCCGACAGTGCGCGCATCCTCTGCATCGACGAGTTCATCGTCGGCGACGTGGCCGACGCGACTGATCCTCGCGCACGCTGCTCGGGCACTGTTCCGCCGCGGCGCGTCGCGCTCGGTCGCGACCTCGAACCGGCTGCCCGCGGAGCGACTCTACCGAGGCGGCCTCGCAGCGCCGAGCGTTTCCTGCCGGCGATCGCGCTGATCGAAGAAGCACCGCCGTCATGGAGCTCGACGCGGGCGTCGACTATCGCCTGCGCCAGCTCGGCGCGCGACGCTATATTTCGGGCCGGCAAGCGGCGACGCCGAGGCACGCATGGCGGCAGAGTTCGAGCGCCTGGCGGACGGCGCGGGCGAGGCGCGGCGTGAAGGATAGGTGGTCGCAGGCGGAGCCTCGCGCGCGCGGCGTGAGGCCGGAGGACGTCGTCTGGTTCGACTTCCGCGAGCTTTGCGAGGGCCGCGCTCGGCCGCGGACTACATCGAGATCGCGCTGTGCTACCGAGACGGTGTTCCTCGAACGGCGTGCCCGTGATGGACGCTACCGCCGACGATGCGGCGCGCCGCTTCCGTGACCATGGATCGACGAGCTCTACGACCGCGGCGTCAAGCTCGTCGTCTCCGGCCGCCGCGGCGAGCCCGACGGCGCTCTACCGCCGAAGCGAGCGGCCTGCCTCGAATTCCGCCGCGCCGCGAAGCACGCCTGCACGAGATGCAGGAGCCGCGCGTACCTCGCGCAAGCCGCACCGGCCCTGAGGCTACAATCGCGCGCCATGGAAGTGCTGCATCAGCCGATATTCTGGGTGCGAGCTCGGGCGATCATCTGGATCCAACCTGCTCGTCGTCCGGCGACAACGCCGTCATGATCGCGCTCGCGCGCATCGCTTGCCGCCGAGACAGCAGAAGCTCGCCGGTTTTCTGGGGCAGCGCGCGCCGTCAGTGCGCGCTGCCGCATCGTTGCTGACCGTGTTCGCGGTCGCGCTGCTCGGAGCTCCTGGCTCACAGCTGCGCCGGCGGCCGCTCCTGATCTGGATCGGCATCAAGCTGCTCGCGCCAGGAGCGGAAGAAACTCGAAGATCTCGGCGCACGCGCTGGCTGTGGTCGGCCATCCGACCATCCTGGTCGCCGACCTCGTCGCGAGCATGGACAACGTGATCGCCAGTCGCCGCGGCGGCGCAGACTGCGGCTGCGCCGACGCCCGACCTCGCCGCCGATGAAGTACACGCTCCTGTCGCTCGGGCTCGCGATCAGCCATCCCGATCGTCATCTTCGGCGGCGTGCTGATGCTGACAGCGTCATGGAGCGCTTCCGGTCGATCATCGCGCTCGGCGCGGCGCCTGCTCGGCTGGATTGCCGGCGACATCATCGTGACGGATCCGGCGATCGCCGGCTGGATCAGCTCGCATGCCGATTGGCTGCGGCACTGGCACGGGGCCGCGATCGCGCAGATGCGCTGCTGGTGACCGGGATCGGGAGCTCGAGCACTGGCAGGCGTCTGCGCGCCCGGCGGCGGATTACAGCCCTTGGCGACGCGCGGCATCGCCTCGACCGTGCGCTGGCGGACGATGTCCGCGATCCGGTAGCGGCCGGTCGCCGTCAGGCTTAGTCGCCAGCCCGAATGTGCGGCGCGCAGCTGCTCGCGCGCAGCGCGAAGGGCGACGTGCGGCGACGACGTCGAGCGAAGTCGCGTGCGAGAACAAGGAAGCCCTGCGCGGCCACGCAGCCGAGCTGCAGGAGCTGCGTCACCTGGTCGTCGCACTTCCGACGCCCCGGCCACGGTCTCGAGGCCCGAGCGTCTCGCCGAGCATCCACGACGGCGCGTGTCGAGCTTCGGCCCCTCGGCCGATCTCGGTGAAGCGGCTGATGAGCGAGCGGTCGATCTTCAGGATGTCGATCGGGAAGCGGTGCAGGTAGGACAGCGACGAGTAGCCCGTGCCGAAGTCGTCGATCGCGAGCCGGACGCCGAGCGCCTTCAGCTCGCGGAAGCGCTCGAGGTTGCACCTCGGTGTTGTGCATGATCGTGCTCTCGGTCAGCTCGATGACGCAGGTTCTCCGGCTCGAGCCCGGAGATCTCGAGCGCGCGCGCACGTCCGCCACCAGGTCGCCCTGCTGCAGGTGGCGGCCGGAGATGTTCACCGCGACGCGCAGGCCCGCGCCCGCGGCGACCGAGCTCGCGCCAGTCGCGGACGCGCGCGGCAGGCATCGTCGAGCACCCAGCGGCCGAGCTCGACGATCTGGCCGGATCTCCTCGGCGATCGGGATGAACTGCGCCCGGCATCACGATGCCCGTGCTCGGGTGCTTCCAGCGCACCAGCGCCTCGACGCCGAGGAGCTCCGCGTCTGTCAGGTCGACGACCGGCTGGAACTCGAGGAAGAACTCGTCGCGCTCGAGCGCCGCGGTCGAGGTCCTCCTCGAGGCGCAGCCGCTCGCGCAGCTGCTCCTGCATGCGCGGCTGGAACACGACGATGCGGCGCCTTGCCGGCGGCCTTCGCGTTGTACATCGCGATGTCGGCGTTGCGCAGCAGGTGCTCGGTGTCGTCGCCGGGCTGCGACAGGCGCGACGCCGATGCTGGTCGTCACGAGCAGGTCGCTGCCGTCGATCGCAAGCGGCTGCGTCGAACGCGTCGCGTGATCGTCGCTGGCGATCTGCTCGACGTCCTGCCGGCTCGTCGAATGCCCTCGAGCAGGATCGCGAACTCGTCGCCCGCCGAGGCGCGCGACCGTGTCGGACGGCGCGCGTCGCACTTGACGAGCCGCTGCGCCGCTGCCTGCAGCAGCCGGTCGCCGGCGTCGTGGCCGAGCGAGTCGTTGACGTTCTTGAAGTTGTCGAGGTCGAGAAACATGCACGGCCGACGCGCTGCCGCGAGCGCTGCGCCAGCGTCGAGCGCGTGCTCGCACGCGGTTGCGGAACAGGCTGCGGTTCGCAAGCAGCGTCAGCGGGTCGTGGAACGCGAGCTGCCGCAAGCTGCTCCTCGAGCGCCTTGCGCTCGCTGACGTCGCGGAAGTTGAGCGCGCAGGCCGTGCGACGGCCGGGTCGTCGAGCAGGTTGCTGCCGACGCATCCAGGATGAAGCGCCGCGACGAAGTGCCGACCGACAGCTCGACCGGGCCCGGATCGAGACGCTCTGGGTCGCCGGTGACCTCGGCGAGGAAGCTGCGGCGATCCGGTCGCGATCGGCCTCGCGCGAGATATCGGACGAGCCGGCGGCCGACGAGGTCGCTCGTGCCAGAGGCCGAAGCGTGCGCTGGACCGCAGGCGGAGCGACACTCGATGCTGCCGCATCGGCATCGACGAGATCATGATGACATCCGAGGCGATTCCGGATCGGCGAGGGCGAAGCGCGCCTCCACGAGTCCACGGCCGCGCCTGGCGCGCCTTGGCGTCGTCGCGCAGGATCACGCTCTGGCGCGCCATCCGAGGATCGCGAGCACGAAGATCGCGATCGTCATGATCGTCACGGGGCTGCCCGTCGCCGGCCGCGAAGATGACCAGCACGAAGACGAGGTCGAGGCCGGCGTAGGCGATGGCCTGGGTCAGCGCGCCGCCGCCGCTGGACTCTGGCGTTCGGGCCGCGACTTGTCGCGGATCGCACGTGCGCGCGCGCGGTGAGGAAAAGTGTAGCAGGCGAGGTAAGGGACGTCGGAGAAATTGCCCGGAAATAGTTGTCGGCGACGACGCGACGCTCCGGAACGATGTCCGCGGGAACATCAGTGCCGAAGCCGCCAGTCAGCAAGGCGAGCGTGGTCTTGCGCAGCGGACAGCTCGTGGAGTTATCAGCAGAACGCCGATCGCCATCAGCATCAGGCAGTGGGTGATGTAGACCGCGTCGCACCGTGATCAGCGCGCGAATCGCGTTCACTCGCTGCGGCCGCAGCCGGGCGTGGGATCACGAGAGAACCAGAAGAAGGTGCCCGAAACGCCGAGCACCAGGATCATCGAGTCGCAGCAGCCGCCCGCCAGTAGACGCCAGACAGCGAGCTCGCGCGCAGGGCGCACGCACGGAGTCGCGCAGGCAGAGGATCGGGAAGAACGCGAGGTAGGCGACGTCGGCGAGCGACGGGAACGGCGTCAGGCTCCGCGCAATCCCGACAGGTAGTCGAGTCCAGTTGCGTAGGTGACGAGCGCCGCCGCGAGGAATTGCCAGGTGCCAGGACACCAGGGCCGGTCGTACTCTCGTGCACGCGACGATCGCAAGCAGCGCCGCCGCGATGGCGGTCGGCTGGTCGGACACGAGCAGTGGATAGAAATCGAGTGCTGGCGAGCGCGGGAAACCGGCGACCGTCACGTGGATGGCGGCCGCGATAGTAGACGATCACGCCGATGTGGCCACGGCGCCCATCCAGCCGTCGGCGAACCCGACGCGCGTGATGCGGTGAACTGACCCCGAAGTGGCCGGTCGCCGAGCCGACGTTCATGCCTCGCTCTGCCGTCATCTGTAAAATGGAAGTCTCGCGCGATGGGGCACCCGATGGAACTGGGCAACTGCCCAAGCTGCGAACTGGATCGATGAATCGCGTCCTGATTCGCAGTGTGAGCTGGTCGTCACTTCCATGCGGAATCCGACTCTCCGGCAGGTTCTCGCGGTTGATCGTAAGCTCTGCAGCTCGCTTCGTCGCAGCCATCGTTGACACTCGTTCGCCGCGCGGCTTATGTTGGCCGCAGCCGCGTCGTTTCCGGGGGACAGGATGGCCAGGTCGAGTCGCGGGCTCAGGTCTGTTCCGCTGCTTTCACGGTTTCTGGCTCACGGTCGCGTGCGGCCTAGGGCTCCGGGCGCACGGCAGCGGGAATCGGCAGCGACGATCCGACTCGACCTCGATGTCGGCGAACGCAGGGTCTCGCGAACCCGCAGAAGCGCCGCGCTGCCGGCGGATCGTGCGCTTCCTCTACGTGACCAACGCGGTTGGCGATGGCGAAGCGAAGGACGGCAACGGCTTCATCGCCCGCGTCGGCCTCGACGGGCCGGATCCTGGAGCCGACTGGGCCCGCGGGCTCGATGCGCCCAAGGGAGTCTATGCTGCGCGGCGGAGTCGCTCTACGTCGCCGATATCGACGCGATGGTCGTGATCGACGCCGGAGCGGAGCCGAACACGTGGCGCGTTGCGGCTCTCTGGCGCGCACTTCCTGAATGACCTGGCGTTCGCGCCCGACGGGCGCGTGCTGATCGCGGACTCGCAGAACGCGCGAATCTATGCCATCAATCCGACACGGCGGAAGTCTGGGCCGGACGCGCTCCTCGACTCCGTCAATGGCCTGTATGCCGAGCCAGCGGCTCGTGCGTGGACGACGCATGGCCGGGCGGCTGCTCGCGATCGACTACCGGACGCGTTCGATCAGCGTGCTCGCAGAGGGCTTGGCGACGCGGACGGCATCGCGCCGCTCGGCAACGGTAATTACCTGGTGAGCGAATGGCCGGGACTGATGCACGTCGTCGCGGCGACGGCAGCCATCGCACGGTGATGGATAGCCCGCGCAGCAGAAAATCTACCTGAACGACTTCCCTGCTGGTGGACGACGTGCTCTACCAGCCGAACTGGGAACCCGGCACGATGACGGCCTACCGCGTGATCCGCCAGGCACCGAACTGGCTCCCGGGCCGAGATTCAGATCGCTGCCAGCTGCTCCTGGTCGAGCTCGATGTGGACTCGGAAGAGTGCGCGGAAGCTGCCCTCGCCGAAACCCTCGTTGCCCTTCCGCTGGATGATCTCGAAGAAGATCGGCCCGATCACGTTCCTGCGTGAAGATCTGCAGCAGACGCCGTCCTTCGCGCCAGCTGTCGATCAGGATGCCTGCGCTGCTGCATGCTCGTCGAGCGACTCGCGGTGGCCCGTCGACGCGCGCGTCGACGCGCTTCGTAGTAGGTGTCCGGCGTGTCCTGGAACTCGACGCCGTTCGCGCGCAGCGCGTCGACGGTCGCATAGATGTCGTCCGTGAAGAGCGCGATGTGCTGGATGCCCTCGCCGTGGTACTCGCGCGAGGTACTCCTCGATCTGCGACTTGTCGTCCTGCGACTTCGTTGATCGGGATGCGGATCTTGCCGCAGGGGCTGGTCATCGCCTTGCTGAACAGGCCCGTCTTGCTTGCCCTCGATGTCGAAGTAGCGGATCTCGCGGAAGTTGAACAGGCGCTCGTAGAAGCCGGCCCACTTGTCCATGTGGCCGCGGTGCACGTTGTGCGTCAGGTGGTCGATCAGCCGTGAGGCCCGCCGCGCGCACTGCGGATCGACGGTCCGCCACCGGCGGGAAGTCGACGTCGTAGATCGTGCGGTCGCCGTAGCGGTCGACAAGGTAGATCAGGCTGCCGCCGATGCCCTCGATCGCCGGGATGTTGAGCTCCATCGGCCCGACCGGGTCTCGTGACGGGCTTTGCGCCGAGCTCGACCGCGCGGCTGGAAGGCCGCGCGCGGCATCCTTGACGCGAAATGCCATGGCGCAGGCCGAGGGCCCGTGCTGCTCGCGCGAAGCTGCTGGCCGAAGCTCTCGGGTTCGGCGTTGATGACGAAGTTGATGTCGCCCTGCCGGTGCAGCGTCACGTTCTTGCTGCGGTGGCGCGCGCTGACCGGGAACCCCATGCGCGCGAACAGCGCGCGCAGCTGCTCCGGAGTCCGGCGCCGTGTACTCGACGAACTCTGAAGCCGTCCGTGCCCATCGGGTTGTCGAACAGGTCTGCCATCGCCCGCTCCCGCATTAGTTGCAGTTGCAACTATAATCCATGGATGTCCGCTCCCCGCGAACGCCCCGGCCCTGTCCCTGACCGCTTTCACCCTACCGCCTTTCGGTGCTGGCGAATACGGTCTCCTCGGCTCTGGCCGGCGCCTACGCCCTGCGCTTCGGCCTCACGATCCCGCAATGGCGCGTGATCGCCGTGCTCGCGCGCACGCCCGGCCTTGCCGCTGCCGGAAGTCGCGGAACGCACGGCGATGGACAAGGTCGCGGTGAGCCGCGCGGTCGCAGGCCTGCGCAAGGACCGGGCGGCATGCGCCGCGCCACCGCGGCGGGCGACCGGCGTCGTTCGGTGCTGTCGCTCACGGAGCGCGGCTGGTCCGTATACCGGCGCATCGTGCCGCTCGCGCTCGCCTATGAGCGCCGCCTGCTCGCCGAGCTCTCGCCGGACGAGCAGGCGCACCCGAGACGCTGCTCGCGCGGCTGCTCGAGCGGTCCCGGCGTCTCGGTCCCGCTGGCGACGCGCGTGTATAATCCGCGCCGCCACGCCACCGCGAAACGCCATCTGACTCCCGCATGCTAGGCAGAATCCCCGCCGCCCGTCAGGCCATCATCGACCGCATCGCCGCGAGTGCGCGCCGTGCGCGCCGCAGGTGCCTGCCGATCGCGCCCGGACCGGCTCGCGCGCTACTTCTACCACGGCGTCTCCGAACTCGACCTCGTGCAGCGCGCGCCCGAGGATCTCGCGGGCGCTGCGCTCGCCGAATTCGAGCCTCGGCACGCTCGCGCAAGAGCGGCCGTCTCGCTGGTGCGCGTGTTCAACCCGGAGCCAGCGCGCGACGGATTCGCGTCATCGCACACGGTACATCATGGTCATCACGGACGACATGCCGTTCCTGGTCGACTCGCTCGGCATCGTCTGCACCGCAGAGCGGCCTCGCGGTGCACCTGCTCGCGCATCCGCTGTTCTCGGTCGTGCGCGACCGGAACGGGCGCCTGGAAGGCGTCTACCTCGAGAACCCGCCGGCCGGCGCGAAGCTCGAATCCTGGCAGCTCATCGAGATCGACCGCGAGCCTGACCCGCGGCGCCTCGCCGCGATCGAGGCGAGCATCCGACAGCGCGCTCGGGGACGTGCGCGCTAGCGACCGCCGACTGGCGCGGATGCGCGGCAAGGCGCTCGACGCGGCGGCCGAACTCGGGCGTTGCGCGTGTCGCGCGGCCAGAAGAGCGAGGTGCGCGAGGCGCAGGCGCTGCTCGAGTGGATGGAGGACAACCACTTCACGTTCCTCGGCTACCGCGAATATCGCCTGCGGCGCGGGCTCGCGCCAGGACTGGCTGCGTGCCGGTCGCGCGCTCCGGCCTCGGCGTCATGCGCGCCCGCGGCGGCTGCAAGCCCAAGACCATCGTGCTGGCAGGCGAGATGCGCGCATTCGCGCGCTCTCCGGAGCCGCTGATCATCACGAAGGCGAATTCGATCTCGACCGTGCACCGGTCGACCTACCTCGACTATGTCGGCGCCAGCACGTTCGACGCGAAAGGCAATGTCACGGGCGAGCGGCGCTTCATCGGCCTTCTGGACCTCGTCCGCGTACAGCGGGAGCCCCGGCGAGATTCCGGTGCTGCGCCACAAGGTGCAGCGCGTCATCGACCACTTCGGCCTGAAACCCTCGAGCCACGACCACAAGGCGCTCGTGCACGCGCTCGACACCTTCCCGCGCGACGAACTGTTCCAGGCGACGGTGTCGGACTCTGGTCCGCATGGTCCGCGGCATCGTGAACCTCTACGAACGCGCTCAGGGTGCGCCTGTTCGTGCGCCGCGACCTGTTCCGCCGCTTCTACTCCTGCCTCGTCTACGTGCCCGCGCGACCGCTACAACACGCAGGCGCGCGAGCGTATCGAGCAGCTCGCGCCCGAGGCTTCGGCGGGACGGCGATCGAGTCGCAGGTGACGCTGTCCGAGTCCGTGCTCGCGCGGCTGCACATGCTGGTGCGCACGCCGCCGGATGCGGACCGCGGCGTCGACGCGGTCGTGCTCGAGCGCAGGATCACGGAGACGGTCCGCACCTGGCAGGACCAGCTCAAGGACATCCCTGCTCGACGCCTACGGCGAGGCCGGAGGCGCTGCGCTCTGACCGCACCTGGGGCGAGGCCTTCCCGGCCGCCTACCAGGAGGACACGCCTTTCGAGGTCGCGGTGGACGACATCGGCGCGCTCGAGCGCGTGGTCGCGGAGCCCGCGGACCTTCACATCGCCCTGTACCGGCGCAAGGACCAGCCGTCGCACAACGGTGCAGTTCAAGCTCCTGCGCGAGGACCGCCCGATCCCGATCTCGGACGTCCTGCCGACCATCGAGAACCTCGGCCTGAAGCTGATCAGCGAACGCCCCTACGAAGTCGGCAACGCACCGGGCGCCGTCTGGATCCAGGATTTCGAGCTCGAGCACCCGCGCGCCGTCAGCATCGACCTTGCGACCGACGGACCGCGCCTCAAGGAGACATTTGCCCGCGTCTGGACGGGCGCGGCGGACAACGACGGCTTCAACCGCCTGGTGCTCGCCGCCGATCTCGGCTGGCGCGAGGCTGCGGTGCTTCGCACCTATGCGCGCTGGTTCGGCCAGCTCGGCCTGCTGCTCTCGCAGGCCTATATCGAGGAGGCGCTCGCGAGCAACGCGGCGGCCGCAGGACACCTCGCTGACCTCTTCCTCGCGCGCTTCGATCCCGCACTCGCCCAGCGCACCGCAGCGCGCGGAAGGCGCGCCACCGGCGCGAGCTCGAGCGGCTGCTCGCGGGCGTCACGCGCATCGACGACGACCGGATCCTGCGCGCCTACCTGTCCGCGATCGACGCGACGCTGCGCACCAACTACTTCCGCACCGATGCCGCCGGCGAGCCGCGGCCCTACCTCGCGCTCAAGCTCGACCCGCGCCGGCTGGCCGAGGTCCCGCTGCCAAAGCCGATGTTCGAGATCTTCGTGCACTCGCCGCGCGTCGAGGGCGTGCACCTGCGGATGGGCCGCGTCGCGCGCGGCGGGCTGCGCTGGTCGGACCGCCGCGACGACTTCCGCACCGAGATCCTCGGCCTCATGAAGGCGCAGAACGTCAAGAACACGGTGATCGTGCCGGCCGGCGCCAAGGGCGGCTTCGTGCCGCGCCGCCCGCCCGGCGGCCGCGACGAGGCGCAGGCTGACGGCACCGAATGCTATCGCTGGTTCATCCGCGCGCTGCTCGACGTGACCGACAACGTCAAGGGCGGCAAGGTCGCGCCGCCCGACTCCGTCGTGCGCTACGACGGCAACGACCCTACCTCGTCGTCGCCGCCGACAAGGGCACCGCCCGGTTCTCCGACGTGGCCAATGCCATCTCGGAGGAATACGGCTTCTGGCTCGGCGATGCCTTCGCTTCGGGCGGCTCGGCCGGCTACGACCACAAGGAAATGGGCATCACGGCGCGCGGCGGCTGGGAGTCCGTGCGCCGGCATTTCCGCGACCTCGGCCACGATACGCAGTCGCAGGACTTCACGGTCGCCGGCATCGGCGACATGTCGGGCGACGTATTCGGCAATGCAATGCTGCTCTCGCCGCACATCCGGCCTGGTCGCGGCGTTCGACCACCGGCACATCTTCATCGACCCGTCCCCGGACGCAGGCGCAGCAGCTTCGGCGAGCGCAAGCGCATGTTCGCCCTGCCCCGCTCGAGCTGGGAGGACTATGACAAGCGCCTGCTGTCGAAGGGCGGCGGCGTCCATTCGCGCCTCGGCAAGTCGGTCACGCTCTCCGCGGAGGCGCGCGCGCTGCTTCGGCATCGCAGGCGCCTCGGCCTCGCCGGTCGAGGTGGTGCGGGCGATCCTGAAGCTGCCCGTGGACCTTCTCTGGAACGGCGGCATCGGAACCTACGTCAAGTCGGCCGAGGAGACCAACGCCGAGATCGGCGACCGGGCGAATGACGCGGTGCGCGTCAACGGCGCTGGAGCTGCGCTGCCGGGTCGTCGGCGAGGGCGGCAACCTCGGGCTCTCGCAGCGCGGGCGCATCGAGTACGCCGAGGCGGGCGGGCGCATCAACACCGATTTCATCGACAACTCCGCGGGCGTCAACACCTCGGACGTCGAGGTCAACCTCAAGATCCTGTTCAACCCGCTGATGGCCTCGGGCAGGCTGCCGCGCCCGGAGCGCAATGCGCTGCTCGCGAGCATGACCGAGGAGGTCTCGCGCCTCGTCCTGCGCAACAACTACCTGCAGAGCCTCGCCATCGCGACGCTGCAGGCGCGCGCCCCGAGCGCGTCGCCGAGTTCGGCCACGTGATCCATGCGCTCGAGCGCGCCGGCACGCTGGACCGCGCCATCGAGAGCGCTGCCGACCGGCGACGAGATCGCCGAGCGCCGCCGCAAGGGCCTCGGCCTGACGCGCCCCGAGCTCGCGATGCTGCTGTCGTATTCCAAGATCTGGCTGTCCGACCGGCTCGGCGCCACGGACATCGCCGACGACCCGTTCCTCGGCGGCGAGCTCACGCGCTACTTCCCGGAGCCGGTCCAGCGCCGCTTCCCGCGGGACATCCAGAAACACCAGCTGCGGCGCGAGATCATCGTCACCGCGATCACCAACAGCCTCGTCAACCGGATGGGGCCGGTGTTCGCGATCCGCATGCAGGAGGACACCGCCGCCGACGTCGGCAGCATCGCCCGCGCCTACTGCGATCGCGCGCGAGATCACGGGCATGCGCGAGCTCTGGGCCGACATCGAGGCGCTCGACGACCTGGCGCCGACGGCGATCCAGTACGACATGCTGGTCGAAACGACGCGCCTGCTGCGCCACCTCAGCTACTGGGTGCTGCGCACCCAGGGCCGCGACCTCGACATCGAGCGGGCCGTGTCGCGGCTGCAGCCCGGCATCCGCGAGCTCATGCGCGACCTGCCCGAGCTGATCGAGGGCACCGAGGTCGAGCGCTACGAACGCGCACTCGCGCGCTACTCGAAGGACGACGTGCCGCCCAAGGTCGCGCGCCGCGTCGCGAGCCTCGGTGCGATCCACGCCGGCGTCGACATCGTCGAGGTCGCGCTGCACGCGCCATGTCGAAGATCGGCCACGCGGCCCGGGTCTACTTCGGCCTCGGCGCCGCACTCGGGCTCGACTGGCTGCGCGACCAGATCGAGCACCTCGCGGTCGAGGGCCACTGGCAGGCCGTCGCGCGCGGCACGCTGCGCGAGGACCTTTACGTGCTGCAGCGCCGACTCTGCGAGCGGGTGCTCGCGAGCCGTGCCCGCGGCGACGCGCGCGAGTGCGTGGCGGCCTGGCTCAAGTCCGGCGGCGAGACGGTCGCGAACCTCGGCCGCACCGTGCGCGAGATGCGCGCGACCGGCAGCGCGGATTTCCCGACGCTCGCCGTTGCGCTGCAGTACGTGCGGCGCCTCGTCGAGCGCTGAAGCGGCGATGCCTGCCTCCCGGCTCGTGCTCGTTCGCCACGGCCAGAGCGCCTGGAACCTCGAGAACCTCTTCACCGGCTGGACCGACGTCGATCTCACCGCGCAGGGGCGCGAAGAGGCGCGCGCCGCCGGCAGGCTGCTTCGCGAGCAGGGCTTCGAGTTCGGGGTGGCGCATACCTCGGTGCTGAAGCGCGCGATCCGCACGCTCTGGATCATCCAGGACGAGATGGACCGGATGTGGGTGCCCGTCGAGCGCGACTGGCGCCTGAACGAGCGCCACTACGGAGCGCTGCAGGGCCTCGACAAGGCCGAGACGACCGCGAAGTACGGCGCGGAGCAGGTCAAGGTCTGGCGCCGCAGCTATGACATCCCGCCGCCGCCGCTCGCGGCGGACGATCCGCGGCACCCGCGCTTCGACGTGCGCTATCGCGGGATCGATCCCGCGCGGCTGCCGGCCACCGAATCGCTCAAGCGACACGCTCGCCCGCGTCGAGCCGTGGTGGCGCGAACGGCTCGCGCCCGCGCTCGGCGAGAGCCGTGACGTGCTCGTCGTCGCGCATGGCAACAGCCTGCGGGCGCTGGTCAAGATGCTGGACGGCATGGGCGACGACGAAATCGTCGAGTTCAACATCCCGACCGGCGTGCCGATCCTCTACGAGCTGGACGGGAAGCTGCGGACCGCAGCGCCGCGCCGGTTCCTCGGTGACGCCGCCGCCATCGAAGCGGCTGCCCGCGCGGTCGCCGCGCAGGCCGAACGGCGCTAGACCGCCGGACTCATTCCTCCGGCGCGATCTCGACCTCGAGGCCCGCGAGCGGCGGCTCGAACGGGACCTGGCAGGACAGGCGCGACCCGCGCGGCCGGTAGCTTTCGAGCTCCTGCAGGATTTCCTTCTCGTCGCCCTGCATCGGCGGAAGCTTGTCGAGCCAGGGCTCCGCGACATAGACGTGGCAGGTCGCGCAGGAACACATGCCGCCGCAGATCGCGGCGACGCCGTAGTCGAATTCGCGCAGCGTTTCCATGAGGCTCACGCCTTCGCGCGCATTCACGCGATGCACGCCGCCGTCGCGATCGGTGATGGTGATCTCGGCCATGGGTCGCGCATCTTGCGGGAAGCGCCGGTCGCTCTGCAACCGCTCAGGCGCCGAGCCGCGCCGCGAGCCGCGACTGTTCTTCGGCATCGGGCCTGAGCCCGTCGAGCGCGGCCACGGCATTCCAGCCGAACCAGAGGCAATCGAAGATCCAGCCGGATGCGGCGACACGCGCCCGCAGTTCCGCGCCGTCGGCGCCGTAGCCATCGAAGAGCGCCTCGGCCCGGGCGCCCGTCGATCGCGTTGTAACCGATGCAGGACGCGAGGTCCGCGGCCGGGTCGCCTGGACCTGCGTATTCCCAGTCCACCGCGAGAGCCGCGGGCCGTCATCGAGGAAGTTCCGGTGATGCAGGTCGTGATGGCAGGGCACCCGCCGGGCGGGCGGCGGCAGTGCCGCACGGCGCAGCGCGAGTTCCCGCTGCAGCCGCAGGGCGAAGGCATCGTGCGTCGCCGCCGCCACCCGCTCGAGGTAGCCCGCGGCGCGTTCGCCGAAATCGACGACGGGAAGGCCGGGCGGCGGCTCGAGCGCGTGCAGCTTCTGCCATGAACGCACCGACGCGCCGCAGCATGCGTACGTCCTGCAGGTCTCGCGCGGTGGGCATGCGGCCGGCCACGTACCGCGAGACGACGACGCCCGCCGCAGCATCCGCCAGCACCAGCGGCGGCGCGAGTCCCGCATCGGCGGCGAGCGCCTGCATCGACAACTTCTGAAGTCGCCGCTCGCGCCAAGGCCCGCAGCCGAATCGCCTGCGAGCCGCAGCACATAGTCGTGGCCGCGATCGCGCAGGCGAAAGGTCCGGTTCGCGACGCCGCCGGAGAGTTCCGTGATCGTCGGCCGCTCGAGATCGAGTGCGGCAGCCGCCGCAGCGACTCTGGCCTCGATCCTCAGCCGGCAGGGGCGCACTCATGTGCGCGCCCGGCGCTTGCGCCAGCTGCGCAGGCCCGCAACCGCAAGCAATGCGTAGGCGCAAGGTACAGCGCGCCCGTCACCGCGAGTCCCTGGCTTGCGAAAAGCGCGGCGAGGCCCGCGTCGATCACGATCCACCAGAGCCAGTTTTCCGCGATGCGCCGCGCGAGCAGCCAGGTCGCGACCAGGCTCGCCCAGGTTCCGAGCGAGTCCGCGACCGGCGGCCACGGCAAGCGCACAGTGCGCGGCGAGCGGCGCGGTCACGGCCGTCGCGAGGCCGACGCCCTGCAAGCGCCGCGAGATGGCGCGTGACCGGCCAGGCGCGCGGTGCCGCCGCCGCGGAGTCCGGCTTCCAGGCAAGCCAGCCGTAAACGGACATCGCGACATAGACGACCTGCAGCGCCGCCTGCAGCGGCAGGCCGGCGTTGAAGAACACGCCGGCGTAGATGGCCGTGCTGATCCCGCCCGCGATCCAGCAGGCGCGGTGCTCGCGGATCGCGAGCAGGATGTACAGGACGCCAAAGGCGACCGCCGTGAGTTCAGCCGGCTCCACCCAGCACCTTCATGACGAGCACCGCGCGATGCGGAGCCTCGAGGCTCGAGCGGATCTCGGCCTTGAGCGCGTCGAAGACGCGGTCGTAGTCGCCGCTCACCTGCGTGCTCATCGAGTTCGTGACGACGGAAAGCCCGGGCTGCGCCTTGAGGCGCTCGATGAAGTCGAGGATCGGCGGGATGAACTCGCCGGTCAGCGGGTAGAGGCTCATTTCAACGGCAACATGCATGGCGGCACCTCAGAAGGAATAGCGCGCGGTCACGCCCGCCTGGCGCGGGTCGCCCCAGCGCAGGTAGAGCTTGGTCGGGAAGTCCGGCGGCTCGTTCTCGAAATAGAAGCCGCGGACCGGGTAACGCTCGTCGAACAGGTTGTGCACCCAGGTTTCGACCGACCAGCGCTCGGCGTCGAAGCCGGTGCGCAGGTTCGCAAGGAAACGCGAATCGGCGCGCTGGTCGTTGCTGGTGTCGAAATAAAAGCCCGCCTCTCCCGAGAGGTCGGCCCGCGCCATCCAGCCGGATGGATGCCGCCAGGTCGCCGCGAGCGACGCCTTCCACTCCGGCGCATGTGCAAAGGCGCGGCCTTCGAGGTCGCGGTCGCCGAAGCGGTAGCCGTGATGGCGCGACTCCATCCAGGACAGCATGGCCCCGAGCTCGAGCCGTTCGCCGGCGAGCATCGTCGCGGACGACTCGAGACCCCGGGCCTCGCCGCTGTCGGCATTGTCGGTCAGGTACATGAAGGTGAGCGGGTCCTCGGGATCGAGCTGCAGCGAGGTCGAGACCTGCGGCTGTTCGCGACGCATGTAGTAAGAGATTGACGTCCGCGCGCCGATCGCCCGCCGCATTTCGCGCCCTTCCAGCCGGCTTCGGCAGACCACAGGTACTCGGACGTCGAACTCGCTGGCGATCCTCAGGCACCGAGGTCCCGATGTTGAACTCCGCCCGCGCGGTATCCGCGCGCGAGCGTGGCCCAGAGGCTCTGCGCCTCGCCGACGCGGTGCGTCACGGAGAGTTCGCCGCCCCACATCCGGTCGCGCGGATCGAAAGCGACGCCGTCGCTGTCGTCGTAGCGGGCGTCGCGCTGCTCGACCCTGAGGCCCGCGGTGACCGTCGTCGCCGGCGTGACGGCAAAGTCCGCCTGCCCGTAGAGCGCGGCGCTCGTCGCGCGGTACTCGCTCTCGAGTTCGCGCACGAAGGCGTCCGCAAGATAGAGGCCGTCGTCGGAAATGTGGTTGGCCTCCTCGAGGCGCTGCAGCCACAGGCCCGCGATCCACGAAACGGCGCCTCCGCCGCGCTCGACAGGCGCAGGTCCTCGGAAAGCGTCCGCCGCGTCCGCTGCGTCGTCGGAAAAAATCGTAGGCCCGGCCGCGCCCCAGTCGCGCTCGTTGCCCCAGTCGCCGTCGAAACTCGCGACGATGTCCGATTCCGCCCAGGCGGTGATCGACCGCAGTTCGCCGCCTCCTGCCTGCGGCGTGGGCGAGGTCGAGCGAGGCGCCGTCGGAGCGCTGCGAGTCGCTTCCCGGGCCGGTCCGACAGCGTCGTGAAGCTGTTGTCGATCGCAAACGCGTCGTAGCCGTTGTCGAAATCGGCGTGCAGCAGCGCGAGGTCCGCGCGCCAGCCGTGCTCCGATTCGAGCCGGAACTTGAGCCGCGCCGTCGTCTCGTCGCGGCCGTTCGTGTCGTCGCGCCCGAGGAACCGGTTCTCGCGGAATCCGTCGCTGCACCGCGCGCTCCGAGCACGGCGCGCCAGGCGCCTCCACGGCGTCACCGGCGGGCAATGCGCCGCCGGCGGCGGCGCCCGCGGACCAGAGGCCATCGCCACCGAGCGACACCTCGGTGTCCAGCTCGCGCACCGGCACGGGATCGCGCGTCTTGATCTTGATGAGGCCCGCCGAGCGCATTCGCGCCGTAACGCGTGCCCTGGGGTCCGCGCAGCACTTCGACCTGCTCGACGTCGAAGGTCGACGCGATCATGCCGATGCCGCTGAAGTCGATCTCGTCGACGAGGAAGCCGATCGACGGATTCGGCGCGCCCTGGTACTGCTCGAGTTCGCCGATGCCGCGCAGCTGGAAGTAGCGCGGGCGCGAGCTTGCGCCGGCCCAGGAAAGCGAAGGCAGCTGCGGCAGGAGTTCCTCGAGGTGAACGACGGCCGCGTCCCGCACGTCGTCGCCCGCGAGCACGCTGACGCCGCCCGGACGTCTCGCGGCGGGCGCCGGACGCAGCGTCGCGGTCACGACCACCGGGTTCGAGCTTCGCAAGCGGCGGCGCGGACGCGGCAACGCCCGCGAACAGGAATGCGATCAACGGCAGCGGCTTGATCGACACGCCTGCTCCCTACGCCGGTCCTAACCGGATCAGGTTCAACGGGTTCGCCGGTAGCAACCGGCATCTCAGGTCTCTTCAGACCACCCCAAGGCAGTGCGGATACTAGCGGCGGCGGCGGGACGCCGCAAATCGTCAGCGGCGGAATTCCGGCGGGCGGCGCGCGCGGACGGCGTCGAGCCCCTCGCGGGCGTCGCCGAGGCGAAAGCCCAGGAATTCGAGCGCAAGCGAGGCGTCGAACGACGGGCCGGCCAGGCGCAGCCAGTTGGCGAGCGCATGCTTCGTGAATGCGAGCGCGCTGGCGCTTCCCGCGGCGAGCTTCACCGCGACCGCGAGCGCGCGCTCGCGCACTTTCGTCGTCGACGCAGAGCGAAACCGAGGCCGATGCGCTCGGCTTCCTCCCGCCGAGCGGCTCGTTCGTCAGCAGGTAGTAGCGCGCCTTCGCGAGGCCGCACAGGAGCGGCCAGATGATGACGGAATGGTCGCCCGCCGCGACGCCGAGGCGCGTGTGGCCGTCGAGGATCTTCGCGCTCCGGCCCGCGACCGAAATGTCCGCGAGCAAGGCGACCGCAAGGCCCGCGCCCGACGGCCGTGCCGCGAATCGCCGACACGACGGGCTTGCGGCAGTTCGACCGAGGTTGTAGACGAGGTCGCTCGCCTCGCGCCAGACGCGCAGCAGCGTCGCCTCGTCGGCGATCATGCGCTCGATCATCTCGAAATCGCCGCCGGACGAGAAATGCTCGCCGGCGCCCCGCACGAGGACCGCGCCGCACGCCGGATCGGCATCGATCGCGCGCCAGACGTTCGCGAGATCGCGGTGCATCGCCTCGGTCGCGGAGTTCTGGCGTCCTTCGTGCGCGATGATCACCTCGAGCACGCCGTCCGCCGGCGTCTCGAATGCGAGGCTCGGGAACGTCCTTGCGAAATGCGTCGATCGCGGCAGCCATGGCGTCAGTCCTTCACCGCGTCGGGCACTGGCGTGGATGCTCACCATCGTGAGCACGTGATAGGCGGCGACCGTTTCGCCGTCCTGGTTCCGGATCTCCGTGTCCCAGGTCACCTCGCCCCAACCCTTGTCGGCGCGCAGCGATTCTTCCTGCAGGTCAGGCGCACGCGGATCCGGTCGCCCGGCTTGACCGGCTTCACGAAGCGCAGGTTGTCGAGGCCATAGTTGCCGAGCACCGGGCCGTAATCGCGGATCCACGAACAGGCCAGCCGCCGCGGAAATCAGGAAGTAGCCGTGCGCCACGCGCCCGCCGAACAGCGGATTGCGCGCTGCCTCCGTTCTCGCTCCATGTGCGCGTAGAAATGTGTCGCCCGAGAGATCCGCGAAGCGTTCTGATGTCCGCGACGCGTCACCTCGCGTTCGGCCGAGTGGAAGGTGTCGCCGATCGCGAGCGCGTGGAACGGCTTGCGGAAGGGATGCACGCCCGGGATCGCGCTCGGTGCTCCCGCGCGCCCAGCGCCCGCCGACCGCAGTGATGCGTGTCGGGAGAGCCCTGTACGGCCGTGCGCTGCATGTAATGCAGCACGCCGCGGATGCCGCCGAGTTCCTCGCCGCCGCCGGCGCGGCCGGGACCCGCCATGCACCGAGCGGCGCGAGCGGCGAGCCGTGACCGGTCGATTCCTTCGCGCAATCGCCGGTTCACGACCAGCACGCGCCCGTGGTAAGGCGCAAGCCCGAGGACGAGTTCGGCGGCAACGCGACTCGTCCGCGCGGTGAAGATGGAACCGGCGAGGCTGCCTCCCCGCGGCGAGCGCAGTGCGATCGCGTCGCGCGTGCCGTCGTCATCCGATCACGGTGGAGACCGGACCGAAGGCTTCGACCGAATGCACGGCGCGCGCCTTCGCGGCGTCGCGGCACAGGAGCAGGATCGGCCGCAGGAAGCGCGCCCTGGCGGCTGTCGCCGCCCGTTCGGCTCGAACCGTCCGCATCGCCGCGCGACCACGCTCCGACTCCGCGCTCCGAGGATCGGCGACGCGCGGCAGAGCACCTCGTCGCGCTGCGCGAGGCTCGCGAGCGGCCCCATGCCGACGCCTGCGACGCGCGGGTCGCCGACGACGGTCTCCGCAAGCTTCGCCGGAGCGCCGCGACGACCTCGCCCAGCATCGCCTTCGGCACCAGCGCCTTGCGGATCGCGGTGCACTTCTGTCCCGCCTTCACGGTCATCTCGCGCGCGACTTCGCTGCACGAAGAGTCGAGAACTCGGCGTGTCCGGCGCCGGCATCCGGCCCGAGGATCGAGGAGTTGAGCGAATCCGTCTCCGCGACGAAGCGCACGCTGTGGCGCACGATCACGCTGGCGTGCGTGCGAAGCTTCGCAGCCGTCGCGGCGGACCCGGTGAACGGCAACGACGTCCTGGCAGCCGAGGTGGTCGAAGAGGTCGCCGACGCTGCCGCAGATGAGCTGCAGCGCCCGGCGGCAGACGTCCGATCTCGCGATCATGCGCCGGACGACGAGCTCCGTCAGGTAGCTCGTCGACGGTCGCGGGCTTCACGATCGCCGGCACGCCGGCGAGCAGTGTCGGCGCGAGTTTCTCGAGCATGCCCCAGACCGGGAAGTTGAACGCATTGATGTGCACGGCGGCGCCCTCGAGCGGCACGCAGATGTGCTGGCCGACGAAAGTGCCGCCCTGCGAGAGCACCTCGAGCGCGCCGTCGAGGTAGACGCGCGCTGTTCGGGAGTTCGCGCGCGCCCTTGCTCGCGAACGACGAACAGCGTGCCGATGCCGCCGTCGATGTCGATCCAGGAATCGCTCTTCGTGGCGCCGGTGCGGTGCGAGAGCTCGTAGAACTCGGCCTTGAAGTCGAGCAGGCGCTTGGCCGAGCGCGCGAGGATAGGCGGCGCGCTCGTGGAACGTCAGTCGCGCAGTGCCGGTCCGCCGACCTCGCGCGCGTGTCGGAGCAGCGGCCGCAAAATCGAGGCCCTCCGTCGTCGCGTTCGGCGACACGGACGCGCCGTGTGCATCGCGCAAGGAGGCTCGCGCGGCCCTCGCCGCTCTGCCACGTCCCGGCCAGCGTAACTCTGCAGGCGCATCGCACTCTCGTTATCTTCGTCGAGGCCCGGCAGCGCGCGCGCCTGCCAGGCCGCGAGCGTACCGCCCTCGCCCGCCAGCGTGACGAGCAGGCCCGCCGGCGTCCAGTACGCTTGCCGTGCGCCTCTGCGATGCCCGCGGATCGACTCCACGACGGCCGCGAGCCCAGCGGTGTCCGCGTAGAACATCGGCCCGCCGCGCATGGCGCGGGAAGCCGTAGCCATTGCACCAGATCACGTCGATGTCCGCGGCGCTGCCGGCGATGCCCTCGTCGAGGATCCGCGTGCGCCCTCGTTGATGAGCGCACGAGGATGCAGCGGCTCGACGATCTCGCCATCCGGCTCGATGCTAGCGCTGCTTGACACTGAGCCGCTCCGCTTCGGCCCGGATCAGCTCGGCGACTTCCGGGATCGTGCGTGCGCTCGCCGCCCGGCGCCGTCGTAGCGATAGAAACCGCGTACCGGTCTTCTGGCCGAAGCGGCCCGAGCTCGGCCAGCCGGTCGGAAACCCGGTAGAAGCGCGGGTCGTCGGGCTTGTCCTTGCCATTCCTCGCCGCACGCTGGCGCCGATGTCGAGGCCGGCGAGGTCGCCGACGGCGTTCGGTCCCATCGCCATGCCGAAACTCCTGCACGCGCCTTGTCGACGCGCTTCGGGCGACGCGCCCTCGAGCATCATCAGCTCTTTCTCGCGGCCGTACGGCGTAGAGCATGCGGTTGCCGACGAAGCCGAAGGCAGTTGCCGACCGGAATCGCGCCGATCTTGCCGATGCGCTTCGTGACGGCGTGCGCGGTCGCGAGCGCCTCGCGCGAGGATTCGCGGCCGCGCACGATCTCGACGAGGCGCATCACGTTGGCGGGGCTGAAGAAGTGCATGCCGACGACGTCGGCGGCGCGTCGCTGACGTCGTCGCGATGGCGTCGACGTCGAGCGTCGACGTGTTGGTCGCGAGCACCGCACCAGGCTTGCAGAGTCTGCCCGAGCCGCGCGAAGACCTCCCGCTTCGACGCGAGGTCTTCTCGAATACCGCCTCGATCACGAGATCGGCGATCGCGAGCGCCGCGAACGTCAGCGGATGCCGCTCGACGCGCGCGATGCGCATGCCGCCGCGGCGTCGGCGCTCAGGCGGCCCTTGCGCTCGCGGACGCATCGATCGTCGTACGCGCTGCGCTGCAGGCCCGCATCGAGCGCGGTCGCTGCTTGGCATCGATGAGCGTCACCGAGTAGCCGCCGGTCGCGAGGCTGATCGCGATCCCCGAACCCATGGTGCCGGCGCCGAGTACGCGCCGCTGGTCACCGTGCGCGCGATCTCGATCCTGACGCCGCAGCTCGCTCCGCGAAGAACAGGTGCCGCAGCGAGCGCGACTCCGTCGACGTCCAGGCACTTCCAGGAAAGCTCGCGCGCCTCGCGCGAGCGCGGCGTCGACCGGCAGACATCGCCGTCGCGGCGAGTGCCTCGACGATGCGCGGCGCGCGGAAGCGCGCGTGCCGCCGCGGCAGCGATGCGCAGGTACTCCGCGAACTGCAGGGCCGCGAGTGGCGGCACTGGAAGTCCGGATGACGCGCGCGCAGCGGCGCCCGCGCCGCGGCGAGTTCGCGGCCCAGCGCGATCGCCCGCGCGCATAGTCTCCGTCCATGCGCCTGGTCGACGATGCCGAGCTCGATCGCGGCGATCGATGCCGATCGGCGTTGCCGGAGGCCATGAGCTCGACAGCCGCCTGCCAGCCGGCGAGCCGCGGCAACCGCACGGTGCCGCCCGCGCCGGGCAGCAGGCCCAGCGACACTCCGGAAAGCCCGAGTTGCAGGTCCCCCGCCGCGCAGCGGTAGTGGCAGGCGAGCGCGGTCTCCGCACCGCCGCCGAGCGCGCGCGCCGTGCAGCGCCGCGACCACCGGCTTGCCGCAGGACTCCGACACGCGACGAGCACGTCGGTCAACAAGCGGCGCCGAGCGGCGGCCCGTCGAACTCGCGGATGTCCGCGCCGGCGACGAAGTTGCGTCCGGCGCCGCAGTAGCACGATGGCACGCACGCGCGTGGATCCGCGTCGACGCGCCTCGATCGCGGCGAGCGAGTGCCGCGCGCACCGGGTCGCGAGGGCGTTGACCGGCGGGTTGTCGATGACGATCACGGCGACGTCGCCGGCCGTCGACACGCGACGGCGTCACTTGCGTTCACGCGACCTCGCTCGAGGGCAAGCGCGATGCCCTGCCCGACGCCGATGCACATCGTGCACAGACGCGCGGCGGCCGCCGCGGCGCTCCAGCCCGAGCGTCGCCGTGGCTGCGCGGCGCGCCCGCTCATTCCGAGCGGGTGCCCGAGCGCAACCGGCCCCGCCGTTCGGGTTCACGTGCTCGGCGTCATCGGGCAGGCCTGAGCCGGCGCAACACGCGTGAGCGCCTGCGGAGGCAGAAAGCCTCGCTGAGCCTCGATCACGTCGAAATCCTCCGATCGAGTAGCCCCGAGCCGGGCCATCAGCTTCCGGATGCCGGCGCCGGGCCGAGGCCCGCATGATGCGCGGCGGCAGCCCTGCGACCGCAGCGCCGAGGATGCGCGCGCGGCGGCTTGAGGCCGTGGCGCTTCGCCGCGGCCTTCGCTCGCGACGATGCAGCGCGCAGGCGCCGTCGTTGACGCCCGAGGCGTTGCCCGCGGTCACGGTGCCGCCGGCGCCGAAACGGCGTGTCGAGCTTCGGCGAGCGCCTCGAGCGCTCGTCTCGCGCGGATGCTCGTCGCGCGTCGACGACCGATCGGTTCGCCCTTCTTCTGCCGGCAGCGTCACCGGCGACGATCTCGCGTCGACGAGCCGGCCATTCGCCTGCGCGGCCAGCGCCGCTGCTGGCTGCGAAGCGCAAGCGCATCCTGGTCCTGCGCCGCGCGCACGGTCGAAGTCCGCGGCGACGTTCTCAGCCGTCTCCGGCATCGAGTCGATGCCGTACTGCTGCGCTGCATGCAGCTGGATTGACGAAGCGCCAGCCGATCGTCGTGTCGTACGATCTCGCTGGCTGCGCGTGAACGCGCGTCGGCCTTCGGCATCACGAACGGCGCGCGGCTCATGCTCTCGACGCCGCCGGCGATCATCAGCTCGGCTTCGCCCGCCTCGATCGGCGCGCGCCGCGATCGCCGACCGCGTCGAGGCCCGAGCCGCAGAGGCGGTTCACCGTCGACGCCCGGCACCTCGACCGGCAGGCCCGCGAGCAGCGCCGCCATGCGCGCGACGTTGCGGTTGTCCTCGCCCGCCTGGTTGGCGCAGCCGAGGATCACGTCGTCGACCGCGCTGCCAGTCGACGCCGGCGTTCGCGCCATCAGAGCGCGGCATCGGCAGCGCGCGCCAGGTCGTCGGTGCGCACGCGCGAGAGCGCGCCGCCGTAGCGCCCGATCGGGCGTGCGGATCGGCGTCGCAGATGAAGGCCTGGGTCATCGATCAGTCTCCCGCATCTGCAGGCGTGTTGCGGCGGAAGAGCGCGACGGTCTCGTCGCGCTGGTTCTGACCTCGATTTCGTAGATGCCCGGCGCCTGGCGCGCCAGCGCTCGGTCGCGATAGCAGCGCAGCACGTCGCCCTCGCGCCCCGGGGCGATGAACTGATCGCGGCGCCGGCCGCGACGGTGCTGCCGTAGGGAATTGCAGGCGAAGGCGAAGCGCTGTCGGCGAGCGCAAAGATGAGGCCGCCGTGACAGATCCTGTGGCCGTTCACCATGTCGGGGCGGATGCGCATCGAGACGGTTGCGCGGCCCGGGCCGCAGCGATCTGATCGTCATGCGCTGAGCTGCTGCGACGCGGCATCGCCGCGATAGAGCGTCTCGGCCGCGCTCGGTGGTGCGCTGCCGCCGGTCAGCGTCCTGCGTCGGTGCCTGCTCGCTCATCCGGCCTCCTAGCGTCCCGAAAGCGCGGTGCCGTCGCTCGCGAAGGCAGCGACGCCCTCGGCGTAGTCGTCCGTAGCCGAGCTCGCGCGCGAAGTCGCGCTCGAGGTCGAGCTGCTCGGCGAGCGTGCATCGATCCGGCCTGCATCGCTCTCCTGCGTGCGCACGAGCCCGCGAGCGCGGGCGCGCCGGGTCAGCTGGCCAGGCGCAGTCGACGGCTGCACGCGAACCCGCCGTCCGTCCACGCTGCGCCAGATGAGTCCCCATGGCCGCGGCATCGGCGGCCGCGTAGCCGCTCGCCCAGCATCGCGAGGCCTAGCGCGCGCGCGCCGCGCCGACGAGCCTGCGGTGAACCAGGGTCGCGCCGGAATCCGGCACGAGCCCGAGTCTGCCGAATGACTCGGACGAAGGGACGCGGACTGTCGCGGCGACCACGAGGTCGCAGGCGGCGAGCGCAAGTGTTCGCGCCTGCGCCGGCGGCGACGCGCCGTTGACTGCGGCGATCGTGGGCACCGGCAGGCCGGCAGCGGAAGCACGGTAAGCGGCTGAGAGCGTTGCGCTCGACTCGATTCGCCGAGGTCGGCGCGCGCCGCCGGGCGCCACCTGGCGGATCGCCGAGGTCCTGGCCTCCCGCAGCAGCGCGCGGCCGGCGCCCGTCAGGGATTCACAAAGCATCGCGCGCGCGCCGTCGCCGGGCGACGCGACGCGAGCGCGCTCGCGGACTCCCGCGTGCATCTCGCCTGCGTTGAAGCTGTTGAGGCGCTCGGGGCGGTTCAGCGTCAGCGCGCGTTTGGCCATCGCTCACGGCGTAGAGGATTGCCGGCCCTGCTCGTCGGTCTGTAACCGTCATTCGTCGACTCGATCTCGAGCGCCGCGCTCGTCGGTCGTGCCTGGCAGCGAGAATATGCCGCTTCTGCCTCGACTTCCCACTCCTGGAGCGCGACGGTTGCCCCATCTCGGCCGTCCCGGCTCACGAGCTTGGCGCGGCAGGTCGAGCAGACGCCGGCGCGGCAGGAGAACGGCAGGTCGAGCCTCGCCTGCTCCGCGGCGTCGAGGATCGCCTCGCCGCCGCCGCGCGGCATGCTGAAGCGTGCGCCGGCGAGCCGATCCATCGACGACCAGGTGATGCACACGGCATCCGCCGCTGTGGACTCGGCCCGCGGCTGCGACGCCCTTCGCCGGCGGCGGTCGCCGCGGCAGGCCTCGAGGCCACCGGCGCGAAATGCTCGAGCGTATGCGGCCTCTCGCACCGAGCTCGTGCCGAGCGCGCGCGCGACATCCTCGCCCATCGACCCCAGGGCCACGGGGCAGAAGAATTCTGATCGACCGCTTTAGGCACCTGGAGGGTCGTGGCGTGCGAACTCCCGCGGATCTTCGCCGCGTCGATCCGGCCGTTGAACCACTCGACGTCCTGCGGTTCGCGCGGCTCATCACGAGGCGCGACCGGAGAACCGGGTCAGGGTGGCGGTCTTGCAGGCGCAAGCACGTCGTCGAGGAACATCGTGCGCGCTGCACGCGGTGTTGCCGCGCCGGGCTGGAAGCGGCGATTGGCCGGATCGCGGGCACGACGCGCTCTGGCGATCGAGAGCTGAGCGGGCGTAGATGCACGCTCCACGGCGGCAAATGCAGCATGGACCGCGGCCGCCCGGCTTCGCCGCTCCGGCGTGAAAGCCTCAGTTCGGCGTCACTTTGACCTCGACGGTATCGCGGGGTACCCTCGCCTCCCGTGCCAGGCCCTCGGACATGCGCCCGTCCTGCTGCACGCGCACGCCGATCGTGATCAGGACGGCCTGCCTCGGGCGTGAAAGCGATGGGATAGGTGCGGCGCTTCTTCCTGCCCGGTGACCTCGCGCGACCGGATCGCGACGTGCTGGCCCGCCACGGAACCGGGAAGTCGTCCTGAAGGCGCCGGCGGCTTTGCGGCTGGAAGGTCAGCTTGCGATCGCATCGTCGGCTTAATCGTCGGCGCGCCGCGTGATTGGCGAGGGGATGGAACCTCCAGCGCCTGGCACGGCCTGGTTGCGCTCGAAGTGGTCGAAGGGCTCGAGGCGGGCGTCCTGCGGCGGTAGAGCGCCTTGCAGGGCGTCGGGCCGGGTTCGACTCTGGCGCGTCGCGTACGCTCCGGAGCCGCAGCGCGGGCGAGGCGGCCGGCCAGCATCGGCGCGCCACACGGCGCCTGCGGCTTGCCGACCACGCATGGGCAGAGCGGCGCGATGCCGTAAGCCTCGAGGCTTGCGGCGGCCACTCGATGCTCAACCAGTCGCTGCTCCAGGGCGGCGCAGAGCACGGCGTCCAGCCCGCGATGGCGCGTCGAGAGCCGGCGCCGCGGCGAGGCCCACGCCAGCACGTCGGCCTTGATGACGGCGTCTTCGCGGGCAGAGCCTGAGCGAATCGGCGAAATGCCAATTTCTTCGAGTGCTCCCGTCCGGCCGTTGCAGAGAAGATGGCGTATCACGCCGAGGTCGAGCACCGGATAACAGCACCGAGAATTTCCAGATCCGCAACCACGCGCAAGGATGCCGTTGAGTCCGCGCCAGTATCTCCGGCGGCGGCGCACGCTGTAGCCTCGGGCCCCTTCGCGCCCACCGTCGGCGCTACCAGGTCGCTTTTGCGGGCTGGATGGGCGCGAGCTGGAGAGACTGCCTCTCGGCGAGCAGGTAGCCGGGACGCTCGCCTGTGCCTGGCCCCTGCTTGCCGTGCCAGCTGAATTTTGCAGGGCCGGGCGCGCCAGCGTCGCGCGCGCCAGCGTCTCGTCCGCACGCGCCGACCGGCCCTTCTCGAGGCTGGACGGCAGCGGCGCGATGACCGGCCGCCGCGACGCCGCGATCGACTTCGTCGTCAGCAAAGAGCAATACGTAACTGAACGAAGCAATAC